>WBZO01003857.1_pt2 | contig 15819 bp, 20 predicted proteins | sample 5204261 | NCBI WGS metagenome assembly WBZO01 (sample SAMN12412400, study PRJNA552823) | activated sludge metagenome | isolation source: activated sludge from anammox sidestream of wastewater treatment plant... | place: USA: North Carolina | collected 2017-09 | reverse complement strand
GCCTGACGCAAGCCTGGCGGCGCGCGATCGCCGCACATCCCCTCGCCTATTTGCAGCATCGCGCAAGCTTCATGTGGAATTTCCTGGCGCGGCCCAATCTCGTGCTGCCCTATCTCGACTGGGAGGGCCGGGGGCGACCTACGGCCGCAACCCTTACTTCCGTCCGTTGCTCGATCTGCACAACCGGATCGAGACGACAGTGCTGTTCCGGCCGGGATTGTGGCTTGTTCTGGCGCTGGCCGTTGCCGCGGTTTCCTGGCGCGTGCGAGCGACGCCCGCCGGCGCATTCGCGGTCGGCGCTGCCACATCGGGCGCCGTCTATCTCATGACTTTTTTCGCGGTCGGGGTGGCCTCGGATTTCCGCTATGCCTACTGGTGCGTATTGGCGGTACTTTCCGGCGCGGTCGCGGCGCTCGCCGCCCGGCAGGATCGGCGGGCTTAAGCGCACCAGCCGCCCACTCGCCGCGCAGACGCTGCTGGTTGCGCAGCAGTTGCTCGAACACGCTGCGCGACCCCGCCACGATGCTATCGACGATCTTGCGGCCAAGATCGCGCGAAGCGCCGCGCGCATCGCCGATCACGCCCTGATCCGCCAGTCGCGGATCGTCGCTGCGCCAGGGCCAGGTGACGCCGCGATCGAAGACCAGCGTCTCGATTGTCGCCTTGTCGCCGTGCTTCAGTCCGACAAGCTTGTCGCGCCGCACCAGCCGCGGTGCGATTTCCATCATCGCCGACGTTTCGCCCTGTCCGCCATGCACATCGGGTTGCGGAATCTTCACCCTCGCGAGATCGAAGGGATGAATCACGCAAACGTTGAGCCCATCGTCGTGGGCAAAATCACGCACGAGCGTCTCCAGCACGCCGCGATTGCCGCCGTGAGCATTGAGGATCGCGAGATTGCGTGCCGGCAGCGAGCGCGCGATCTCGCGCGCGAGGTTGCGGATGAGCGCGACGAAATGCTCGATCGTCAGGCAGAGCGTACCCGGCGCCCAATCATGCTCGCGCGAAACGGTGATCGCAATGGTCGGGAGCTGCCACAGGTCGAGCGCATCGCCCCAGCGCGCGACCATGCGGCGCGCCAAATCCTCGGCGATGATGGCGTCGGTGGCCAGCGGCAGGTGCGGCCCATGCTGCTCGATTGCGCCGAGCGGCAACAGCAGGATCGAGGTGTCGGCCAGATATTGCGACACCTGGGGGAAGGTGAGCTCTCCAAGCAGTCGGCTGGACGGGCGGCGCATCGCGATCGGCCGCGCTCAATCGGTCAACATGCGCATGAGGACGCGGTCCGTTATTGCATAGGCAGGGCTCAAGGCGGGCGTCAGCGTGGCGTCGATCATGCAGTCCCCCGCCCCCGGTGCCGATCGCGCGACCGTGACGTACCAATGCAGCGCTTACCGAGGACTTAAGCTATCACGGGCCTTTGCCGCTGCCGACCGGCTTGCGCGGAATTTCGGTTGCTTCCGCAGAGCTCCCGAAGAGGTGATCGAGCTGGTGTCCGGCGCGTTTCGCCTTGGCGGTCAGATAGCGCCGGTTGTCGGGATTGATCGCCCCGTGCAGCGGGACGCGTCCCGTCACGTCGATGCCGGCGTGCGCGAGGCCCTCAAGCTTGGCCGGGTTGTTGGTGAGAAGCCGCACGCGGGTGCAGCCGATCATCTGCAACATGCGTACGGCGACGCCATAGTCGCGCTCATCGTCGTCAAAGCCCAGAACCGTATTGGCGTCGACCGTGTCGAGTCCCTTATCCTGCAGCTGATAGGTACGGATCTTGTTTGCGAGCCCCAGGCCGCGGCCTTCCTGCTCCAGGTAGAGAATGACGCCGCCGCCACGCTGCGCAAGTTGCGTGAGCGCCATGCGCAACTGATCGCCGCAATCGCAACGTCGCGATCCAAACACATCGCCGGTGAGGCAGGCCGAGTGCATGCGGACCGCCACCGGCTCGCCGAAATTCGGGCGGCCAACAATGATGGCGGTCGGCGATCCGCCCATCCGGTCACGGAAGACCACGAAACGCGCCAGGAGCCCGCTGTTGAGCGGAATGGTCGCTTCCGCCGCAATGGTGAGCGACGCCACGGTCTCCGCGCGGAAGTGCGCAACGGCATCGGCCGAAACCGTAATCAGCGGCGGATCGCTCGCTTCCGCCGCCGCGCCGGCGTCGGCAACCAGAAGCGCCGGCAGCCGTTGCGCGAACTTCGCGAGCGCAATCGCGGCAGCTGCCGTTGTGCCGGCGGGAACGAGCTCGAGATGCCGCGTCGTCTGTGTGTCGGACGCGAGCGAGAAAATCGCCGCGGCACTGTGCAAGTCGCCGATCGCCAACCCAACCGGACCCGTGGCCTCGATCCCGAGCGCCCGCGCCCGCCGCGCGCTGATGACCAATCGCGGCTGCTCCGGCGCGCACAAGCGCCTGAAGGCGGCAAGCCGTTCCTCCGTCATGCCGTCGACCGGCAGGACCAGAACCGTTTCCGCTTCCGCAGTGATGATGACAGGCCGTTCGGACTGGAACTCGGCAAGGCCACGTTCCACCGCGACCTGCTCGGGATCACCGAACAGACCGGATTTCGCATTTCCACTCATGTCACCCCACTGAGACTTTCATGCGCCGCGCCGCGGTTGATGCTCGCTACTTGCATCGAGATGAACGCGGTCGGACGATATCTATTCCCTGCTAATAACATTTTCACGATGCAGGTTGCAGTCGAGACCAAGAAAATTATCATGATACCTGCGAACCGTGGCGCAACGAGTTATCGCGTAACCGGAGCGTAAAAGAATGGCGGATGGGCGCCAGATGACCGATGGGCGCCAAAGGAGCGCGGGTGGCCCGCCACAAGACATGTCGTGGGCCGACGCTTGCCAGGCATTCCGCACCTCCCTCGGCTTCTTGTCCGAACCTTGGGAAGGCTTGTTTGGCCCCCTGCGTCAGGGAACGGTCGATGATCTCGTGGTCATCGGGCAGTGCGGCCAATCGATCGATGCCCGCATTGCCACCCCGGCCGGGCACTCGCACTACATCAACGGAGCCGCCGGGCTTGCTCACCTTCATCGCCTGCGCGCTCTGGTCGATGCGGTGATTATCGGGGTCGGCACCGCCACCGCCGACGATCCGCAACTGACGGTGCGGCGGGTCGAAGGCCCCAGTCCGGCGCGCGTCATTCTCGACCCGAGTGGACGATTGCCGCCCACTGCCCGCGTGCTGGCCGATGACGGCAACCGCCGCATCGTCGTAACAAATAACGGGGTGGCGACCAGATTTCCGCGAGGGGTGGAGGTTGCGGCGCTCGCGGCCACGCCGGGACATATGGCTCCCCGCGACGTTCTTGCCGCATTGGCCGAACGCGGCATGCGCCGCATCCTGGTGGAGGGTGGAGCCGATACCGTCTCGCGTTTCCTCGCCGCCCGTTGTTTCGATCGACTGCATATCATGGTCGCTCCGATCATCATCGGCTCCGGATCAACCAGTCTCAATCTGCCGCCGATCCGGCGCGTCGATGAAGCGATAGAGGCGCCAATCCGTGTCCACGTGCTGGGTAACGAGGTGCTGCTCGACTGCGATCTCAGTGCTCAGCGGCTGCCGATCGGCCGGGCGAAAATATCGACGTGACCGACCCGCAGGCGGGAGCAGCCTTTGGCCAGATGGCTCCTCCGCAACGCCAGCCAGCCGGCGATCTCGGCCGCGGTCATCTGGGTTGTGATCGCGGCCACCTCTGCAAAGCCCGTAAAGAGTGCGTCCTGGATCGCCTGGTCGTCCGGCCCGAACACCCAGTCGGACCGGCCGTGGACCATCGTGTAACCGAAATGCTGAAAACGCTTGAGCGCACGCGTCGCGGCCGCCGGCCCGAGCGCCGGACCAAAGCCCTTGTCGGTGCGCTGATGTGCGTTGAAGCCGGCCAGGAGTTCCTTGTCGAAGGCGCTCACCGGCTCGACCAGGGTCCGTCCGTCGTAGGTGAGCGCGGCATAGACCGGCAGACGGCGGGCGGCCGCCTCGATGATGAGGCGGTCGAGCCATTCGGGCGAGACCAGGTCGAGGAACGCCGAGGCAGTGATCAGATCGAGCGGCCCGTCGAGCGCCAGTTCGAGGTCGCGCGCAAGGTCGACGGGACGCGCCGTCACCGTCAGGTTGGGCGGCCGCGATAGGATCGAGGTGCGGGCCAAGAGGCTCAGATCGTTGTCGACCAGCAACCACGACTGGCGCGACGGCAGATGCGGCGCGACCGCGCGAACCGTCGACCCGGTCCCACAGGCAAGATCGACCACCGCGATCGCCGTCTGTCCGGCATAGTGGCGTCGGACTGCGTCGAGGACGTTCGGATTGCGCGCAACGCGATCGTACCGCTCGCGGAGCGCCAGCCATTGGGTGGAAAAGCTGCTCATGCGACGCGATCCAGAACACCGGCGAACTTCGCGGCCTGCTCGTTCCAGGACGGGAACGGTACGGCACGCGCTCCTGCCGCGAGGCGATGGCGTTCGCGCGGACACCCGATCAGGCGCCGTAGCACGAGCGCGAGCGCGTCCACGTCGTCCGGCGGCACCAACATACCGGCGCTCGGCGGCACCGTATCGGGAATGGCGCCTGCGTTGCTTGCGATCACCGGTACGCCATGAGCGAGCGCCTCCGCATAAGCCATCCCATAGCCTTCAAAACGCGATGGCAGCACAAAAAGGTCCGAGCCGGCGTAGAGCGCGGATAACCGATCCGCCGAGACCGCACCGGTCAACTGGATGCGGCCGGTGAGATCGAACCGCTCGATTGCCGTCTCCAACCGCCGCGCGGTTTCCGGATCGCGATCGCGGTCGCCCGCGATGGTGAGCCGCCACGGCAGGTCCGTCAGCATTGCCAATGCCGCGATGAGAAGGTCGTAGCCCTTGCGCGGAATGAGGGAGCCAACGGCGAGCAGGCTGACGATATCGCTTTCCGCGCGCGACGCGATTGTTACGCGATCGGTGCCCGGCTCGACGATACTTAAGCAATCCATTGCAACGCCGTAGTCGGCGACCAGCACGCGCTTCGTCGCCCGGCTGGTTGCGATGATCGCGCGAGCGCAAGCCAGCGCCGCGCGCTCGCTCTTTCGAAAGGTCGCTGCGGCCTGCACGCCCAATCCGGTCTCCAGCGCCAGCGGATGGTGCACCAGGGCAACAAGCTTGTGGCTGTATCGAAGCTCTTGCGCAGCGTCCGGCAGCGCGCCGAGCGCCAGCCCGTCGACCACGATCGGGCAAGCCGGCGGCACCGCCGCAAGCCGCGCACAGGCCTTGGCGTAGGTGCCGACGTCCGGGCGGGGAAAGCCTTCGCCGAGATCAAGCACGCTGACCTGCCAGCCGAACGCCGGCAGCTCAGCGACGATGCGGCGATCATACGTGAAGCCGCCGGTCGGCGTCGCAAGATCGCCCGGCACCGCGAACACGACGCCCTTCACAATGGCGCCTCGTACCAGGCGCGCGCGAGCGGTGATTCGGCGACGGTCACGCGGATCGATTTGATCTCGCGGACTTCGCGGCCGAGCTTGCCGGCACGCGCTGCGGCCGCGAGATGCTCGAACAAGTGCCGGGTCAAGAACTCGGTCGTGGTATTCGTGCCGCGAAATTGTGGAAGGTCGTCGAGGTTGCGGTAGTTGAGCGGCTGAAGCGCCTCCTTGAGCACCTCGTGCGCACGCGCAATGTCGACCACGATACCGTGTCGGTCGAGGGCCTCGGCGAAAAACGCGACGCGAACAACGAAGGTCGCGCCATGTACCTTCTGCGCGGGCCCGAAAATTTCGCCGCGAAACGAGTGAGCAATCATGATCTGGTCGGTAACTTCGACGGCAAACACCTGAGGCCCTCTCGTTCAGCGATTCTGCTCGGCGCCTGGATAGCAAATCAACTGGCAGACCACACCCGACTCCGCGCTAAAGATCGCAGGAAGTCTCGCCGGCAAGTCTTCGAATGCGATCGCCGGGGCGAGCAGGCAATCGAGCGCGGGGTCCGCCAGCAGCGCGAGCGCCGCCGCCAGCCGCCGCCCGTGCGTCCAGCGCGGCCGGTGCGAGGGTGCAACCTTGCCGACCTGGCTTGAAACGAGCCGCAGCCGCCGGCTGTGGAAAGCCTCGCCCAGGGGCGCGGCGACCTCGCCCTCCCCGTACCAGCTTAATTCCACGACCGCCGCTTCCTCGCCGGCGAGCCGCAGCGCCGTCGCAAGCCCGGCCGACGTGCTGCTCGCATGAAAGACCAGATCGCATTCGGTGGGGGTGGACGCGGCATCTGTGAAACGAGCGCCAAGTATCTCGGCGAGCGGGCCGCGCCTTGGGTCGATGTCGACGACCGTCACCTCGGCGCCCGGAAGCCGGGCGCAGAGATACGCGACCAGGAGGCCAAGGAGCCCGCCCCCCACGATGGCAATGTGATCAGCCGGTCCCGGTGCGCCGTCCCAGACGGCGTTGAGGGCGGTCTCGATATTGGCGGCAAGCACCGCGCGCTGCGGCGTCACTCCCGCGGGCAGCGGAAACACCGCGTCGGCCGGCACGTTGAAGCGCGCCTGGTGCGGATGGAGGGCGAACACGTTGCGCCCTTGCAGATGCTCGGATCCCGCCTCGACCAGCCCGACGGTCGCGTAGCCGTATTTCACCGGAAACGGGAAATCGCCGGCCATGAACGGCGCGCGCATGCGCTCGAATTCGCTTTCCGGCACCCGGCCGGCATGGACGAGGCGTTCAGTGCCCCGGCTGATCGCCCCAAACAGCGCCCGGACCCGCACTTCGCCGGCAGCGGGCGCCGAGAGGATTTCGGAACGCAGTTCGGCACGGTTACGGGCGACGTACCAAAGCGCTTTGGTTTCTATTGGTTGGATATCCGCCACCTGCCGCCCGCTTGGAATTGCGCCAAGCCTCGCTATAACCTCAATTCGCCGGAAAGACACCCACAGTCCCTCCCCCATGCTCGAACGGTCCCCGCGCGAGGCCTTTATGACCGAAGCGCCAGCCATTCCGCTGGCCTGGCGGCAGGTATTGTTCTTCGCGGCGGTCGGACTGACCATGGCCGGTCTCATCTGGCTCGGCGTGATCGCGCTATCGCCCGGCGGCTTCGGGTGGATCGATCTTGTGCTGGTCCTGCTGTTTGCCGTGACGCTGCCTTGGTACGTAATCGGCTTCTGGAACGCGACCATCGGCCTCCTGATCATGCGGTTTGCGTCCGACCCGGTGGCTGCTGTGACACCGGTGGCAGGCCGTGTGCGGGGCGACGAGCCGATCACCGCGTCGGTTGCGATTGCGATGTGTATTCGCAACGAGCTCCCCGACCGGGTGATGCGGCATCTGGGACCGCTGATGGAGGGCATCGCGGCGCGCGGCGCCGGCGCGCACTTTCATGTCTACATCCTGAGCGATACCGACGACCCGGCGATCGCGGACGCCGAGGACACGCAATTCGGCGCGCTCGCCAGCGCCTGGCGCGGCAAGCTTTCCGTCACTTACCGCCGCCGGCCGCAGAACATCGGCTTCAAGGCCGGCAACATTCGCGATTTCTGCGAGCGCTGGGGGAAGGATCACGACTTTGCGCTCATGCTCGATGCCGACAGCGTGATGACCGCGGACGCGGTATTGCGCCTCGTGCGCATGATGCAGATCGATCCGAGCATCGGCATTTTGCAAAGCCTCGTGATCGGCATGCCGTCGGCGAGCGCGTTCGCGCGCATGTTTCAGTTCGGCATGCGGCTCGGCATGCGCTCCTACACCATCGGCAGTGCGTGGTGGCAAGGCGATTGCGGGCCGTACTGGGGCCACAACGCAGTGATCCGGATTGCACCCTTCATGGAGTATTGCCAGCTGCCGGAGCTCGATGAAGATGCGCTGATCGGCGGCCACGTGCTCAGCCACGATCAGATCGAAGCGGTCTTGATGCGCCGCGCCGGCTACGAGGTGCGGGTGGTCGCCGACGAGGGCCATAGCTTCGAGCAGAATCCCCCCACGCTCACCGAGTATATCCGCCGCGATCTGCGCTGGTGCCAGGGCAACATGCAGTACTGGCACTTCCTGCGCCTGCCCGGATTGCGGCCGATGAGCCGCTATCAGCTTATCTTCGCGATCCTGATGTTCGTCGGCGCGCCGGCCTGGACGGGCATGCTGTTGATCGGCAGTGCCGCCGCGGCGCTGGCGCCGACGCCGACCGACTTCATGCGGCCGGACGCGGGCATTCTTCTGCTGCTGCTGGCGCTGGGGATGTGGTTTGCGCCCAATATCGCGACCGCCATCGACGTCATGAGCCGCCGCAAGCTGCGTCAGGCGTTCGGCGGCGGCCTGCGCTTCGTGGTGAGCTTCTTCATCACGGTCGTTTTCGTCATTCTGTTGTCGGCGGTGCAGTGGGCAAGCCACACGGTATTTCTGGCGCGCCTCTTGACGGGCCGTACCATCGGCTGGCGCTCCCAGACGCGAGACGACCACGCCATTCCGTGGGCAATCGCCGCCCGCTATTTCTGGCCGCAAACATTGATCGGAGCGATTCCGGTATTGCTGCTTGCGATGGCGGCGCCGTCCGCGGTTTTTTACGTTTTGTTCATTGCGGGCGGCCCTCTTCTCTCCATTCCGTTCGCGGTCATCACCTCGATCCCGGCGGTTGGGCGAGCGCTGATCGCGGCCGGGCTCGATCGTCTTCCCGAGGAGACGGATCCGCCCCCCGAGTTGCGGGCCTTGGCGCTGCCGGCGATCGAGCAGACCTTGCTCCGGGGAAGCCGTCCGGCCGTCCAACCCGCAAGACCCACCTCGTGAATTCCTTCCAATCGACACGCAACTCGCGGGGCGAAACTCATATTTAATATTCCTGGTCAATGAATTTGCCGGGGAGACCCTCGCCTACCGAACGAAGCGCGGGTTGCCGCTATGACCGCAGAGATCGACCTTCGACCGCCACCCGGCGGCATGAGCACGCTGCCGGATGCAGGCGAAGCCGATGGCGCGCGCGTACCGGTGTGTTTCGTCATCGACGATGACGGGGCCATCCGTCACTTCCTCTCACTTGTTCTGCACGGCGCCGGCGTCGACACGGAGGAATTTGCGGACGGCAAAGCGTTCAGCCAGGCACTCGGAAAAGGCCTTCCCAATCTTATCTTTCTGAACGTCGGACTTGAATCGGGCGAAGCGATCGCGACCATCATCGCGCTCGCCAAGCGCGGCTACTTCGGCTTCGTGCAACTCATGAGCGCCCGCGGCTTGGCCGTCCTCGAACATGTCAAGAGCGTCGGCGAGCAGTACCGGTTGAACATGCTGCCGGTGCTCAAGAAGCCGTTCGACATCTCTTCGATCACCAGGATCATGCAGGAGCTGAAACTCGGCGATGCACCGTCGGTGGCGGCGCGGATCGATCTCGATGAGGCCCTGCGCAAGAATTGGATCGAATTCTGGTACCAGCCCAAGATTGATCTGCGGAAGAAACACCTTGTGGGCGTCGAGGCCTTTGCCCGCGCCCGCCATCCGCAATACGGCGTAGTGCCGCCGGCCGCGTTCATACCGGGGGCGACCGAATCCGAGCTCGTAACGCTCTCGGAACTTGCGATCAACACTGTCCTCAAGGCCGGAACGAATTTCTCCACCCGCGGCATCAATCTACGCTTTGCTGTCAATATTCCGGTAAACGCGCTGGTCAATATCCCGATCTCCGACATTGTGCGCGCGCACCGCGCGCAGGTCGATCATTGGCCGGGATTGATCATCGACATCACCGAAGAGCAGATCGTGACCGATCCCTCGCTCGCGGCAGAACTCGCCAGGCGACTGGCGCATGTCAACGTGAAGCTTGCGATCGACGACTTCGGCCGCGGCTACTCATCGCTCGTTCGGATCAAGGAACTGCCGTTTGCAGAACTCAAGCTCGACCGCACCTTCGTCACCAATTGCGGCACCGATAAAGTCAATGCGCCGATCTGCAAAGCGGTGATCGGTCTCGCGCACAACTTCGGAAGGCTGGCGGTTGCCGTCGGGATCGAGAAGGCATCCGATGCACTCGCGCTCACCAGCATGGGCTGCGACTACGGCCAGGGATTTCTGCTCGGACAACCGATGCCGGAAGAGCGCTTCCTGTCGCTCCTGCGCCAGCGCGCGACTGGTATGACCCGGCCCACGGCCGAGACCGCTTGCACCCGTTGATCCGCCTTCGGCCAGGTAAAATCAAATCTCGACCATGGCCGCCGGCGGTCGGCACCGACAGATTTTTCTCTCGCCAGCGCGCGTTTCTGTTCGATCGAGTGGCCCTTGACGGCATGGACATAGACCTCGGGCATGTCGGCCTCCGTTATTCCGAGCCGCGAACGGCAAGCCGGGCACTATAACGGTCTGTGCGGAGCAAAAGACGCCGGGCCGCGATTTGCAACGGGGAGAGCTTTAACTCTCGCAGCAAATCGTTTCTCGCGTCGGTTGATTGCGGCATGGCTGATCATGTTATTATGCACGGGGATTGGTGTCGGAGTGGGGCACGCAGGAGTAATCGATGTCCCGTTGGATTCTTGTGCTGTGCGCTGCAGCAATTACGCTCGCGGCATCTCTTCCGGCGAATGCCGCCGACTACAATCTCGTTCGCTGGCGCACCGGCGATTGTCAGATCTGGAATAATGACACGAACAGCATGCCTTGGGGCGATGACTGGATCGTACTTGCCTGGAACATGCCGGATTACCAGGCCGCGTGGAATGCGTTGCAAAGGGAAATCGCCAAGGGCAATTGTCGCCCTTAAGACATATTTTGGTGCGGCGCAGAATGCTGCGTGCTGCTGCGCACATAAAGTTGGCGGTAATTTTGCCGGCCTTCACGTTGACGTGTTAGGTCAATATAACTGCTTCATTGCCCGGAGAATTGCGCTATACGGGCCTCACGCTAGGGAGCGGGGAAGACATGGCCAAATGGCGGAGGAACGCCATGGAAGTGCAAACCACGAGCACTCGCAAGAAATATTTGGAGCCGAGGTCGGCTAACAAGTGCGCGCAGTGCGGAGAGACCATTTTCCTTCCTGAATGGTCAGAGTACCTCGAGCGGCATCGCGTGCGGCACCTTTGGGAATGCGATGCGTGCGGTTACCGATTTGAGACGCTGGTCTCGTTCCGTGAGGCCGAAACGTCGCTCACATCTGATGTGTGACGCCTGAAGACGCCGCGCCGCTCCGCGTTTTCACATCGTCACAAGAAAGAAGAGCCACCGGGAGGACCGGTGGCTCTTCGTTTTGGCACGCGGCAAAGATCAGACCGGCGCGCTGTCGCGAGCGGCCTGCGACTTCTCCGGCGCGGCAGCGGAAGGTTGCGCCGATACCGGCAGCTGCAGAACCGTTGCGCGCTGGCCCTCACACAGCCGCGTCAGCAGCACGACCTGCCCGTTGGGAAATTCCAGCGCATCGTGATGTGCGGTCGAGTTGTGCAGATCGACTTGGCGGAAGCGGGCGACGCGGTGCCCGATCTTCTTGGTCGGCAGGATGCCGATGCCAAACGACGGCTCGGACTCGACGTCCTTCTCGAACGCGATCTCGGTGCCGGGCAGCAAGCACACCGCAACGCTCGGCTCACCAACGGCCGCGAAGCCGCGGGTGATCGAATTGGGGAACTTGGTCGTGATCAACTGATCGGCGACCTGCGCTTGCCGCGTGGCGACTTGGTGTAGACTATAGTCACACATGACAGAACTCCTTTCCTGACAGTAGCCGGAATGGAGCCTCTCGCACTGCTGCGCGCGCTGCAGCCCGTGGTATCGCATCCCACCGCCGGGTCACCGCCAATTCGCCCCGCACGGCAGCCGCCTCGCGGCCGTCATACTCGCATCGACACCTGCCCGGGATTGTGATCGGATGCTCCACATGAAGGGTCCCATTACAGCTAAGGCAGCAACGGGCGCGGCGGCGAAATGTTCCGCACAGGGGCAGAGCAGATGGAAAAGCAGGTGATCGACGCCGACGTGCCGCCGACCGGCGGTCCGTTCAATCTTTGTGTCCGCTACGGCAACATGATTTTCATCTCGGGATTGCCGCCGTTCGACGCGGAATTTGCCGGAAAGCTGCGGGAAGCGCGCGCCAAGGGCGAGCCGATCCCGCCGTTTCCCGACATTCCATTCGAACGCCAGGTTCGCATCGTGATGGACCACCTCAAAAGGCTGGTCGAGGCGGCAGGGTCGAACATGGATTGCCTGCTCAAAGTGATCGTTTGGCTCAAGGATCAGCGCCAGGCCGAAGAATTCGACCGCATCTACCGCGGCTATTTTTCCAGCCAGGAGACGCTACCGGCGCGCACGCGCATGCAGGCCGGCCGCACGCCGCTCGACTGCGCGCTCGAGGTTGAGGCGATCGGCTACGTGCCGTGAGGCCGCACCGTCACTTGAGGCTCAGGATGTAGGCAATGAGGTCCGCCTGCTCCTCCGGCTTGAGCAGGATATTGGGCATCGCGCGATGCGACGTGTTGAGCGTGGCCGAGAGCGCGAGCGCGGTCATTCCGGGAACCAGCGCGATCAATTGAAAGTGAGGGGCGTCGTCGACTGGCGACCTCGCCTCCTCCTTGTAAATAGCATGGCATTCCGCGCACAGCCGCTTGGCCAATTCCAATCCACGGCCCGCTGAGCCGATGTCCTGCGCGACCACACCCGTTGTCGCAATCGCCAGCGCCGTCGCGACCGCCGCCCCCAGCAAGCCCTGCGTCCCACGCATGCAACACGTCTCCGTTTCTCTGCGTCGCAGTCAACCACGACGGCCGCGATGAACGTTGATCCAGGTCAAGCACCGCCATACCGCGCGGCGGCATCAAATCTCGAAATACTCGCTTAAAATTGGATACCCGGACGTGCCTCGATTTCGGCCAGTTCCTGGGATGGTATCGCCGTGCCGGAACGGGCCGCATGGTCCGAATCGCCGGCGCTCTATGGGTCACATTTGGGGGCATCGGCCCGTTGCCAGCATAAATCGCTCTGGCGGGTATGGGTCCAGCCGGTGGATTGTGGAGCCTGATTGCCGGCGTTGCGATGGAGAAGGGCCATCGCTACGCCGTCTCGTGGCGTGACTGCCACTCGCCCTATCTAACGCCAGGAAACGTCAAATGCTTCGCAAAGTCGGCCTGCTGGTTGCCGCGGTCATAGTGTGCTCCACGCCCGCGCTTGCGCAGAACCCATTTCCGCTGCCGCTCCCGCCCCTGCCGATGACCCAGGGCAGCCCCGAGGAGCGGGCCGCCTGCCAGGGTGACGCGCACAAGTACTGCGAACGTGAATTGCAGACGGGCGATATCGGCCGTATCGCCACCTGCATGCAGGCCAATAAGTCGCGCCTCAGCAGCGCCTGCCGTCAGGTGCTGGCGAGCCGTGGCATGTAAGGGCTTCTAAGGGCTTCGCCATCGGGCGGCCCCTCGTTCGCAAGTCTCTTACGGCAGTGTCACTCGTACCGGGCGCCGCTCCGATCGAGCGACCGCTGGAAATGCCAGGTCGGGCGGGCTCGATCACGTTTTCCGCCTCCTTGGCCATCAGCGCAGCGTCTGCGATGATGCGCGGCATGTAATCCCAATCTTCGGGTAACGTTGCCACACCCGAGCAGCACTGCATGCGCCGCCGCCATCTGTTTGATACGCCCGCCGACTTGCTCGAATACGAGTTCGCCCAGGAGAAAGCTTCGGCGCTCGGGCGCCTCGGGCGCGCGCTCGAAGCAGCAATCGCGGCGCTCGCGCAGTTCGACGCGGAGCATCCCCGCTCGGGATCGGCGCCGGCGGGCCGCGCGCGGGCCGAACTCGTTGCGCAGGCGAGCGTCGCGCTGTGGCAGTTCGTGGTGCAGCGCGAGGCCTGCGGATTGCACGATATGCGGCAGGTCTTGCGCGACTATCGCGTGCCGGCGGAGGTGGCGAGCCGCATGGGCACCTGGCCGGCGGCAGCAAAATACCGTTGACGAATCAGTAACATCACCGCATGGCTGGGGCGAATTCAGATTTCCCCTGGGCCGCTCCCTCCGCAACTCTTATTGTGTTTCTCCCCGCGTGGCGTGGTCAACTGGGCGGCCCCTCGGCCGCCCTTTTCATTCTGCTTCACGCCGGTTCCGGGCGCTTTCCGCAATCGTTTCTTCATGGTTCCGCGGACATTCTGGCGGCGAATTCTCCTTTTTCCGCGGCCTTCCGTTTCATGACCACCCGCCTCTTGCTGATCGACGAACTTCAGCACGCACTCTCCGCCGGCACCAACGCGCAGCGCATTACCATGCTCTCGCGCATCACCGACCTGTTCGTCGACGGCGCGAACCGCTACACGCCAGCCCAGATCAACGTATTCGACCAGATCTTCGGCTAGCTCACGGCCGCGATCGAGGCCAAGGCGCGGGCCAAGCTGGCACACCGGCTGGCGCCCGTCCCGAACTCGCCCGCCGGCATCATCCGGCTTCTCGCGTTTGATGACGACATCGAGGTGGCGCGGCCGGTGCTGACCGCCTCCGAACGACTCAACGACGCCGACCTCGTCGCCAACGCCCGGAGCAAGAGCCAGCAGCACCTTGCCGCCATCGCCGAGCGCGCTTCGTTGAGCGAAGCGGTGACCGACGTGCTGGTGACGCACGGCGACCGGCAGGTCGTGCATTCCGTCGCCCGCAATGCCGAGGCGCGGTTTTCCGACGCCGGCTTTCGCATGCTGGTGAAGCATGCGACCGGCGACGAGGCGCTGGCAATGCATGTGGGCGCCCGTCGCGACTTGCCGCGGCAGCACTTCCTGCGCCTTCTCCAGGATGCAAGCGCCGAGGTGCGTGCACGGCTTGCCGCCGAGAACCCGCAGGCCGGCTCGACGGTCGAAAGCGTGTTGCGGGAAGTCGTCGGCAATATCCGCAGCGAGACCCGCAAGGGATCGGCCGACCATGCCGCGGCGCGCGTGCGGGTCGAAGCGCTTCACCGCGACGGGCGGCTGGGCGAGCTTGAGGTGCATGGTTTTGCACGCGAGCGCCGGTTCGAGGAGACGGCGATTGCACTCTCGCTTCTGAGCGGCGTCGAGATCGATGTGGTGGAGCGGGGGCTGCTCGACCCGGGCCACGAGATCACACTCATCCTGAGCAGGCTTGCGGGCTTCTCCTCGACCACCGCGAAGGCAATCCTGCTGCTCAAAGCGGCCGACCGCGGCATGTCGGTGCAGGACCTCGATCAGACACTTGCGAGCTACATCCGGTTGCAGCCCGAAACTGCGCGCCGCGTCCTCGGCTTCTACCGCACGCGCTTCCGGGGGCCCGCGGCGCTCGCGCAGTCGTCTGGCTGAGAGACCGCCGGCGTCGTAAGCTCTTAAATCAGCGCGGCTTGACCGCTTCGTGCGTGGCGCGGCGCACGGACGCCGCCCCAGCCTGGCAGCTACCGATAATATTGGTAATGGCGCGCGCGAGCGCGGCGCCGACCGCGCCCGTCGACATAAACTTGCGCACGCGGGTTGGGCTGGCAAAAATTGCCCAGGCCCCGCGCCGTCTCCATGCACTGCTCGAAAGTGAAGTAGCTGCAATCGAAGCCGTAGCCTCCGCCCATATAGGCGCACCACGGCGCCGCCTGCCGCCAGGCCGGTTGCCCGATAGCCGGATTAACGAACGCGGCTGTCACAATCAGAATGGCGGCCGCGATGGTAATCCTCGGCACCATCAAGCGATGCGCGCGCGGGCATGTGACGATCGAGGCCATGAACCACTCCTATGTTCCGATGTTGGGCAAGCGCATCTCTTATGACTCCTTTGCCCCTCTCTCACAACCTCGCGCGCCGCTGGTGTCCTTCCGACGCTTGTATCTCCTTGCAGCACACTCGTTTACAGGCGTCGGATAAGTCCTCGTCCTGAGAGGCGCGCGCTTCTTGAGCGCGCGCCGTCTCGAAGGACGGCCATAAGCAATACTGGTGCGGCCATCCTTCG
>WBZO01004178.1_pt1 | contig 15820 bp, 13 predicted proteins | sample 5204261 | NCBI WGS metagenome assembly WBZO01 (sample SAMN12412400, study PRJNA552823) | activated sludge metagenome | isolation source: activated sludge from anammox sidestream of wastewater treatment plant... | place: USA: North Carolina | collected 2017-09 | reverse complement strand
GCCATCCCGCTCCAGCTCATTGTTTCGTCGCGCGATTCAGACCTCCGGCGATCCCGCCTCCGGTCATCACGCTCCTAGCGCAGCGCGCGCGGCAGCCACAGCACGATATCGGGCAGGAAGAGCACGATCAGCAGGCAGATGCACTGCAGCACCATGAAATCGCCCATTCCCTTGTAGATCGTCAGCAACGACCATTGCGGCACCACGTTCCGCAGGTAGTAGGCGGACATCGCGACCGGCGGACTGAGGAAGGCCGTCTGCAGGTTCACCGCGATCAGGGCGCCGAACCAGACCATCAGCTCGAGCTTGGACAGGCCGAGCTGCAGGCCCTCGACCACCGGCAGCACGATCGGCAGGAAGACGAGCACGATCGCCGGCCATTCGAACGGCCAGCCGAGGATGAACACCGCGACCATGATGACGACCAGCTTGCCCATGTCGGGCAGCGGGATCGCCGCCAGTGCCTGGGTGATGACCTGCGCGGTGCCGAGCTTGGTGAAGACGGCGCCGAAGACGGCGGAGGCGACGGCGAGGAACAGCACCATGCCGGATGTCATCATGGTCATGACGGCGGCATTCTTCAGCGCGGTGAAGGACAGCCGGCCGTAGCACAGCGCCAGGATGGTGGCGCCGAACGCGCCGCAGGACGCTGCTTCGGTCGGGGTGGCCAGGCCCATCATGATGGTGCCCAGGGTGAAGCCGATCAGCGCGGCCAGGGGCACGACGCCGACGACGAACTCCCTGATCAGGATCGCGGGATCGGTGATCCGGTCCTCCTTCGGCACCGGGGGACCCAACCGCGGATTGAGGAAGCTGCGGGTCATCGTATAGACGATGTACAGCGCCGCGAGCAGGAAGCCCGGTCCGAATGCCGCCGAGTAGAGCAGGTTCACCGGCACGCCCAGCGTCGGACCCATGACCACCAGCATGACGCTGGGTGGTATCAGGACGCCCAGCGTGCCGCCCGCGGCGATCGCGCCCGAGGACAGGCGGGCATCGTAGCCGGCCTTGATCATCATGGGGGCGGCCATGATGCCCAGCACGGTCACCGCGGCGCCGACGATGCCGGTTGCCATGGCGAAGATCGTCGCCGTCAGGATCACCGCCAGATAGAGCGAGCCGCGCACCGGGGCAAGCAGGTTGCGCAGCGCACCGAACAGCCGCTCCATCAGGCCGCCCTGCTCGGTGATGAAGCCCATGAAGATGAACAGCGGGACGGCGGGGAACACCTCATCCTTCATGGTGCCCCAGATCTGGAGATAGGAGAGGTTGAAGGTCTGCTCCAGCCCAAGGCCCAGCCAGCCGAAGACCAGCGCGAGGAACAGCAGGGTGAAGGAAATCGGGAATCCGATGAAGATGACCGTGACCATGCCGAACAGCATGACCAGGCCCAGGATCTGTTCGCCGGTCATATTTCGATCTTCTCGTGATGGGCCAGGAATTCGCCGGTGCGGGCAGCCCACAGGCTCTTCAAGGTTTCCGAAATGCCCTGGATGAACAGCAGGGCGCAGGCCAACGGAATGACACCGCGCAGCGGCCACAGGATCGGCTGCCAGGATGTCGTGGCCGACCGTTCGTTGATGGACATCGCGTAGAGGAAGTCGTCGAAGCTGATATAGACCAGAACGGCCATGGTTGGCAGGAAGAACAGGATGAAGCCGATCGAATCGATCATCCCCTTGGTTCGGTCGCTGAACTTCTCCCACAGCATGTCGGTGCGGACATGCGCGTTCTTCAGCAGTGCATAGGCTGCACCCAGCATGAACATCGCACCGAAGGACTGCGTGGTGGTGTCCAGCGCCCATTCGGTCGGCTCATTGAAGCCGTAGCGCGAGATCACCTCGTAGGTGTTCGCGCCGATCAGCGGAATGTTCAGCAGCGCAAACAGATAGGCAGTGTATTCCGTGAACTTGTCTATCCCGCGTATGGTCGCGAGATAGGCCGGTGACGGCGTCGGCATGCGTTTCCCCCTGTAACGTTCTTGCATCGGCCCGGACATGGCAATGCCCGCGACGGCGATCCGTCGCGGGCAGCATGCCGGCTGTGCCGTCTTAGTTCTTGTCGGGCCAGTAGTGTTCCGCTGCGATCGAGTACGACGGGAAGTAGAACTTCTTCATCGGCACCGTGACCGATGCCCATTTCTTCTGCGATTCGTAGACTTCCTTGAAGACGGGGTTCCTTTCCGACTCGCGGGCCGCCACGCGATCCCACGCCTTCAGGAATTCCTGCAGGATTTCCGGCGGAGTCTGGACGATGTTGACGCCATGCTTGGTCCTGAACTCATCGACCGCCTCGGCGTTCTGCCGCTGCCACTTCGCCCAGTGCCAGAACAGCATCTGCCACGCCACGGTCTTGATCAGCTCCTGGTCCGTGGGGCCCAGCTCCTTCCACACGTCGCCATTGATCAGCAGCTCACCGAACGACACCGGCTCATGCAATGACGGCGCGTAGTGCCATTTCCAGATCGTATGGAAGCCGAATTTCAGGTCGTCGATGCCGCCGACCCATTCCGCACAATCAATGACGCCGCGCTCGGCGGCGGGCATGATCTCGCCGCCGGGCATGTTGACCGTGCGCATGCCCATCTCGTTGAAGACTTCCTGCGCGATGCCGGTTTCGCGGCAGCGCATGCCCTTGAAATCCTGAACATTGTCGATCTTGCGCTTGAACCAGCCAAGGGCCTGCGGGCTCTGCGTATGCATCGGGATCGAGACGACGTTCATCTTCAGCGTCTCGCGGTAGAACTTCTGCATCATCTCGAAGCCACCGCCGTGCCACATCCAGCTCATGAAATCCATGTGGTCCATGCCGAACGGACCGCCCGGACCGCCGGTGAACAGGATCGCGGCCTTGTTGCGTCCGACCCAGTAGCCGGGCCAGCTATGCGCGCCGTCGACCACCTTCTTGTTGGTCGCGTCCAGCACCTCGAACGCCGGAACGATCTGTCCGGCCGGCATCGCCTCGATCTTCAGGCGGCCGGCGGTCACCAGCTCGAGCTGCTTGCCGAACTGCGTCACCTGGTCGTACGCCGCCCCGGATGTCGGCCAGCTCGTCTGGATCTTGAGCGTGCGCGACTGCGCCTGCTGCGCCATGACCGGGACCGATGCAAGAGCCGACACGGCCAGCGCGCCCAGCCCCAGCAGGGCCCATTTCAGCCTTCTCATTCGTAGCCTCCCTGGCAATATTGCGCCTTCGTTCGAGCGCGCGGGTCGACTGGCGATCCCGAACGCCCGTGGACCTTTTCAGCCCAGCCATCCCGGACACAGGACGGACGATGCACGCGTAGCGACGCAGCGCGGGTGGCGGATTGCCTGTCCGCCTGGCTGCCGGCGTCGTTCGCCCGCCTGATCCGATCCCATAGTATGCCGTACTGTCCGGTACACGAATAGCAGGTTACACGGCGTTCATGTATTTTTGCACAGAAGGACGCTGACCCGGAGCCGGCGCCGCCCTGGACGGCGGCCTGCCCGGGCGCCCATACTCGCCGTCACCGCCAGGGGAGGATGCAGGCCGTGCCGCACGATGCACCTTCGATCCCGCACGACGGGCTGATCGCCGTCGTCAAGCGCGACTGCCCGACATGCGTCCTGACCACGCCCGTGCTGGCCGAGCTGGCACGCCTCGGGGCGCTGACCGTGTACACGCAGGACGATCCCGGCTTTCCCGAAGCGGTTCCCGCGGTGGATGACACCGGCCTGGATGTCTCCCACCGGCTGGGCGTGCAGATCGTGCCGACGCTGATCCGGCGGCAGGACGGCAGGGACGTCGGCCGCACGCATGGCTGGGACCGCACGGAATGGGAGCGGATCAGCGGATTCCAGGGCATCGGCGCCGGACTGCCCGCCTTCCGGCCGGGCTGCGGCGCAAAGAATGTCGAGCCCGGCATTCTGGAACGGCTGAAGGTCCGGTTCGGCGAAACCGGGCTGACCGCCCGCCGGATCGAGCTCGGCCGCGACGAGGACGAGGTCGAGGCGATGTTCGCCCGCGGCTGGTCCGACGGGCTGCCGATGGTGCCGCCGACCGAGGAACGCGTGCTGCGCATGCTGTCCGGCACGACGCGCGACCCGCAGGAGGTGGTGGGAATCGTGCCGCCCACCCTGGTGCCGCTGACGGTCGAGAAGGTGGCGATCAACGCGGTGATGGCCGGCTGCAAGCCCGAATACCTGCCGGTGGTCCTGGCGGCGGTCGAAGCGGCGCTGGACCCGGCCTTTTCCATGCACGGCGTGCTGGCGACGACGATGTTCGTCGGCCCGGTGCTGGTGGTGAACGGGCCGGTGCGCACCCGGATCGGCATGAACGCGCGCGGCAATGCGCTGGGTCAGGGCAACCGCGCCAACGCCACGATCGGACGGGCGCTGCAACTGATCATCCGCAATGTCGGCGGCGGCCGCCCGCAGGAAGTCGATCGCGCCACCCTCGGCAATCCCGGGAAATACACCTACTGCTTTGCCGAGGACGAGGAAGGCTCCTCGTGGGAACCGCTGTCGGTCGAACGCGGCGTGGCGCCCGGCATCTCGGCCGTGACCATGTTCGCCGGCTTCGGGCTGCAGGGCGTGGTGGACCAGAAGTCGCGCGATCCCGAAAGCCTGGCCCGCAGCATGGCCGAGTCGTTGAAGGCGATCCACAATGTGAAGCTGGCACCCGCCTGCGACGCGATGCTGGTGGTCTGCCCCGAGCATGAACGGACGTTTCGCCATGCCGGCTGGAGCAAGCAGCGGCTGTATGACGAGCTGTATCGCCTGTGCGACATCCCGGCCGACCGCCTCATCCAGGGCGCACTCGGCATCGCCGAGGGGCGCCCGCCATCCGATGCAGGCAAGACCTTCAATAAATTCCGGCCGGGCGGCCTGCTGATCGTTCGCGCCGGTGGCGGTGCCGGCATGTTCTCCGGCATCATCGGGGGCTGGTCGTCCGGCGGCGCCGCCGGCAGCCTGCCCGTAACCAGGGAGGTGAGATCGTGACGATCCTTCTCGACCCGACGTCAGAGCACAGCCCGACGCACCGGGAACGGCTGGCTCGCCCGGAACGCCTGCAAGGGCTGACGGTCGGGCTGCTCGACATCTCGAAACCCCGTGGCGACGTGTTCCTCGACCGTCTGGACGAACGTCTGACGGAACGTGGCATCACGGTGAAGCGGTACATGAAGCCGACCGTGTCGAAACCCGCGCCGGTGCCGCTGAGCCAGCAAATCCATGCGGAAGTGGACGTCGTCATCGAAGGGCTGGCGGACTGAGGCTCCTGCACGTCGTGCTGTACGCATGACCTGGCGGACCTCGAAGCCCGCGGCATCCCCGCGGTGGGCGTTGCCACCACCGAATTCGTCGACGCGGCGGCCGTGCAGGCCAAGGCGCTGGGCACCGACCCGGCCTATGTCTTCGTTCCGCATCCGGTGCAGGATCGCACGGACGAGGAGCTGCGCAGGATGGCCGACGATCACCTGGAACGGATTCTGGCGCTGCTGGTGAAACGACCCTGACGCGGACGGGGCGGGAGCGGCGGCGCAACACGCCGTCCCGCCCCGTCGTCAGGCGATCTATCCCATCACCTCGGTCACCGGGCGGAGGATGTGCCGCAATTCGCCGTTGCGCTGCGTGACCCCGATCCGATCGAGGAACTCGACGACCTGGATCGTCAGGTTGCGGCCGATCCCCGATTTCTGATTGAACGCGGCCGCGGTGAAGCCGCCCTCGTCGTTCTCCGCCGACAGCACCTCGGCCAGACGGCCTAGCTCGATGACCGTGCCGGGCAGGAAGAACCGGTTCGCGGCCACCCGCATCACCAGGCCGAACCGCTCCAGCCGGAGCAGCAGCGCCTCGGTGGTCTCGAGGTCCATCCCCATCTCGACCGCCAGCTCCCGCACGCGCGGGGGGCGGGTTCCCGCCTGCCGCAGCGACGGCTCGATCCGCTCCCACGCCGCCTGGTCGGCTTCGGACATCGTCGGCCGATGTCCCGGCAGGCACAGGATCGCCTCCCGCCGGTCGATCTCGCCGCGTGCCAGCAGGTCCAGCAGCACCGCCTCGGCCACGTCGGGCGGCGCCATCGCGGCGCCGGCCAGCAGCGCGGCCCGGGTCGGTCCCGGCAGGTCGGGATGGCGCGCATGCCAGTCGGCCAGCCGGCGCAGCAGCCACTCGGCGATCACTGCCTGTGTCGCCTCGGACACCAGGATCGGATGCGTCGCACGACCGATCCGCATGGCGCCGAGACCGTCGGTCAGTGCCAGGACGCGATCGAGATCCAGGTTGCGCGCGAGGGCGAACCGACCCAGGTCGATCCAGCCTTCGACCGGCAGCAGCGCGCGCAACGCGTCCGCCGGATCGGGCTGCGCCTGCGCGGCCAGCGACGCCATCCGCACCTCCCGCCGCAGGCGGCGCTCGGCCGGGAACGGGTCGATGACGGTTCCGCCGGCAACGACCCGCCCCGACGCGGTGTCGCGCAGCACCACCCGGTCGCCGGCCAGGACCGCCGTGGCCCGTTCCAGCGACAGGTTGACGAACCCGGACGCCAGCGCCGGCAGGTCCGCCCCGCCGACCACCAGCACCCGGCCCAAGATCGCGGCGGCGCCGATATGCGCATGCACCCGGCTGCCGTGGCGCAGGGTCCGGTCCTCCACCACCGTCAGGCGCACATCCAGCCGGCGGGTCGGCGCGTGCAGATGCGGGGCGAGAATCCAGTCGCCGCGATGGATGCGGCCGCGCTCGACCCGCGCCCCGGTCAGAGCCAGCGCGCAACGATCGCCCGCCGCGGCGGTGTCGGCCGCCGCATGGTGCCGCTGGATCCCGCGCACCCGCACCGCCAGGCGCGAGGGTGACACCATCAGCCGGTCGCCCACGCCGACACGCCCCGCCGCGACGGTGCCGGTCACGACCAGGCCGGTGCCGGCGACGACGAAAACCCGGTCGACCGATAGGCGGAACCCGCCTTCCGCCGGCCGCGGCCGCCAGCAGGCGGCCTTGCCACGCAGCACGTCGCGCAGCGCGTCAATCCCCTGCCCGGTCTGGCTCGACACCGGCATGATCGTGGCATCGACATACCCGGCGCGCGCCAGCCGCGTGCGCACGGTCTCGATCACGGTCCCGACCCGATCCGGCTCGACCCGATCGGTCTTGGTGATGACCGCCGTCACGTCCGCGATCCCGATCAGGCGCAGGATGGCCAGATGCTCGTCGGTCTGCGGCATCGGACCATCATCCGCCGCGACGACCAGCAGGACGCTGTCGACCGACAGCACACCCGCCAGCATGTTGGTCAGGAACCGCTCGTGACCCGGAACGTCGATGAAGCCAACCGTGCCGCCCCCCTGCAGAACGGCGTGGGCGAAGCCCAGGTCGATCGTCATGCCCCGCTGCTTCTCGTCGGGCAGGCGATCCGTCTCGATGCCCGTCAATGCGCGGATCAGCGAGGTCTTTCCATGATCGACATGGCCTGCCAGGGCAATGATCATGAACGGATTGGGAGCATGGTCGCCGGACAAAGACAACATCCGGCCAGATGGCGGCGCAGGGTTCAGCCGGGTAGGATCGCCGGCCGTGCCGCCCGCGGGGTGGAGCCGGAACGGGCGCGACACGCCGAACCAGCAGAAGGATGGACGCATGAGAATCTGCCTGGTCACCGGGGCCGCAAGCGGCATCGGCGCCGCCGTGTGCCGGACGCTGGCGGGGCCCGGGACAGGATTCCTGATCCACACGCGGAAAAATCGCGACGGGGCCGAACGCGTCGCGGCCGCGGTGCGCGCCGCCGGGGCGCGGGCCGAGGTCCGGCTGGGCGACCTCGCCGTTCCCGCGACGGCACCCGCCCTGGTGGCGGCCGCGGCCGATCTGTTCGGCGGGCTGGATGTGGTGATCGCCAATGCCGGCTTCGCCGACCGGACCCCGATCGCCGAGCTGACGGATGCCGCGATGGGCGAGTCGGTGGAAGCGATCCAGAACGGTTTCTTCCGCCTCGCCCGTGCCGCGATGCCGCATCTGGCGGCGACTCGCGACGGGCGGATCATCGCCGTTTCCAGTTTCGTCGCCCACACGTTCCGGACCGATATCGCCACCTTCCCCGCCTCGGCCGCCGCCAAGGCCGGGCTGGAAGCCCTGGTGCGCGCGCTGGCCATCGAGCTCGGCCCGCGCGGGGTCACGGTGAACGCGGTGGTGCCCGGGTTCATCCGGAAGGATCAGGGCGCACACCGCGCCATCGATCCGTCGGCGCTGGCGCAGCAGACGGCACGCATTCCGCTGGGCCGTATCGGGCTGCCCGCGGACGTCGCCGCGGCGGTCGCGTTCCTGGCCTCACCGGCCGCCGGCTACATCACCGGCCAGACCCTGCATGTCGATGGCGGGCTGGTGATCCGGGCCTGACCGCCTGCGACGATCATGTGCTTGGCAGGATCGCATGATTCACGTCTCCGGCGGTGCCGCCTGCGACGATCATGCTCAGGGCGGCAACGCGCCCATCCGGCTGGCTTGTGCCGCCAGCTCGGGGTGCGCCAGCAGGAACCCGGCCAGGTTCCGCTCGATCGCCGGCCGCATGCCCGGTGTCACCTGGGACCAGTCCACCACCGGTTCCACCACCACCACGACCGGCGACGCATCCGAGCCGAACAGGCTGGACTGCGCCATCCGGATGCGCATGCCGAGCCCGAGGCTGATCGGCTCACCATCCACCCAGACGCCGACGGCGGTGATCCCGGTCGGATCGGTGGACCTGACCACCAGCCAGCCGGTCCGGCCGCCGTCCGGCGTCGTCAGCCAGCTTTCCGAAATATCCTCGGCCGCGATCGGGCGGCTCAGGCGCCGGCGCTCCACCACCACGGGGCCGGCGGTGCTGCGGGCGGGGAACACCACGACGGTGATGTCATATTGCGCCGCGCCGCAGGCGACACGCGTGGTGACGCGCCGCTCGCTGCGTTCCACGGCACCGGTGATCGGCTGGATCTTGCATCCCGTATCCGGCACCACGGGTCTCACCACCGCAATCCGGGATTCGGCCGCCCGGTCGAGACCGGCGGCGGTGGCGGGGCCGAGCGCCGATACGATCAGCGCAGCGACCGCTGCGATCCAGGCCGAGCCGACGGGGCCGGAAACGGGTGCCGGCACGGGCACGGGGGGGCGCGCGTCATGGATGTCCTGGCGGAATGGCAGGCCGATCACGATCAGGATCAGGATGACGATCGAAAAGAAGATCCAGCCATACAGCACGTGGTCCGCCGCGCCTGCCTCGGCGCTGCCCAGGATGTGACCCAGCACGACGATCCCCAGCGCGCGAAACCCGTTGGCGACCACCGGCACGATGATGGAAACGGCGATGAATACCGTGCGGCGCAACGGCGTGCGGTACATCATCAGGGCGTAGAGCACGCCGAAGGCGATCGACGCGATCAGGAAGCGCAGACCGGCACACGCCTCGGCCACGTAGAAAATGCCTTCGGGAATCTCGATCGTATGGCCGTCGATATAGGCGGGGATACCCAGGATATCGACGCCGTGGCGGATGAAGACAGCGGTGATGTCCTGCAGCTTCGGCGTCAGGAACTCCCCGAACGGAACCAGGAAATACAGATACAGCAGCGGGCCGAGGATCGCGTACCACAGCCGCCAGCCCAGCACCGCCAGGAACAGGATCTGGGCCAGCGTCAGTGCCATCAACTGGCGCCCTTCCATGATGCCCAGGCGATCGGCCACCAGCCAGACCGCCGCGACCGGCAGCCCCGCCACGGCCACCCAGGGCACCGGCCGGGGCATCAGGCCGACCAGCCTCTCCTTCCGGTCCCAGATCAGGTAGAGCGTGATCGGAATGATCAGGAAACAGTGATTGTAGGCGGTCGAGGCTTCCCAGGTCAGGACCGCGCTCACGACCTCCTGCCGGAAGATCAGGCCCAGCGCGATCAGGCCGGCGCCCAGCGCAACCAGATGCCCCATCATCGCGTTCAACGGACGCGTGGCGCCCTGCGCCGGGGCGTCGGTCAGGGGCGCGTTCATCGGGGCACCGGATGCAGGCAGGGCGAAGCAGCGCTCATGACGTTTCCCGCGTCCCTTCGTTCAGGTTCCGGTACCGGCCAGCACCGGCCGCACTATATCATCGAAGCGGCTGAGGCGGGCGGACCAGTCATAGTCCGTTACCACGCGATGGCGCGCGGCAGCACCGATCGCGGCGGCGCCCCGGCCGGCCGCCATGTCGCAGCAGGCGGCGGCGAAGGCGGCGGGGTCGTCGGCCAGGATCAGATCCTGCCCCGGCGTTGCCTCGATCCCTTCCAGCGCGCCCGAGGTGACGATCACCGGCTTGCCCATCGACATCGCCTCCAGCACCTTGTTCTGGATGCCGCGGGCGATCCGCATCGGCGCGACCGCGGCGGTGGCGTGCGCCAGATAGGGACGCACGTCCGGCACGCGCCCGGTCACGACGATGCCGGGGGTCGCAGCAAGGGCCTGCACCGCCGGGCTCGGGCTGTTGCCGACGATGTAGAACCGGGCGTCCGGCAGGGTACGACGAACCAGCGGCAGGATTTCCTCGGCGAACCAGCGCACTGCGTCGACATTCGGCGGATAGTCCATGGTGCCGGTGAACACATAGGTCGCCGGCCCGGGTTCGTAGACCGGTGCATAACCCGGTGCCGGGTCGAAATAACGGTGATCGACACCGGAGCTGACGCCGCGGATGCGCGACGCGCAGTCCGGCAACTGCTGCGCCAGGATCGCCGCCTCGGCATCAGACACGAAGCTCGCCAGGTCGCATTCGCGCGCGATCCGATGTTCCAGCGCCGACACTTTCCGCCACTCCCGGCGGTAGACCAAGCGCATCGGGCCCGAGGCTGCATCGGCATAGGCCCGCCATTTCTCGGAATCCACGTCGGCCAGGTCGACGATGCGCAGGCCGGTGCGTGGCAGGTCGAGGATATAGGGGGCCATGTTCGAGGAATTGACGAAGATCACCTCGGGCCGGATGCGCATGGCGGTATCGCGCACCCATCGCGCCAGGCCACGGTCGCGGAAGAACACGACGCTGAGCGCGTCGCCCGTCAGCAGGCCGGTCAGGCAGGTCAGACGGGCGATGCGCCGGTCGATCTCGGCCACATGCATGTCGCGGCACAGCGCCTGGACGGGGCCGACATGCTGCCGGTCGGTCGGGTCGTCGATCAGGCAGCCGAGATCGACGGTGAAGGACCGCGCCAGATAGGTGAGGATCTGGAACGGCCGGATCTTCTCCCCCTTGATCGGCGGATAGGGCAGCCGCTGCGTCAGGAACAGCAGGTTCGGCTTGTGTGCGGCCGGCGCGTCCGCCATCACCCCAGGCCCCGGACGATCGGCGGCCCCAGCAGATTGGCCACCGGCAGCGGCAGGCGCTTCCAGGCGGCGATGAACAGCCGGTATTTCGGGTTCATCGGATTGTGGTCGGGGATGTCCGCTCCCGGCGCCAGCTTGAAGCGATAGTGCAGCTTCTCGGGCGTGAAGCCCCAGTTGTGCTTGAACGCAAAGGCGCCGGTGCCCAGCTTGCTGCGGCCGAAATCGAACAGGCGGCAGCCGCGGTCGGCGCCGCGCCGCATCACCTCCCAATACATGAAGTCGTTGCCGGCCCGCTGGCGCGCCGCGAACGTGCCGCCGCCGTAATAGGGAATCACTTCGTCGCGGAAATAGAAATTCAGCACCGAGGCGATCGCCGTCTCGCCATCCATCACCGTGACGATGTCGGCACAGTCGTGGAACACGTCGGCGAGGATCGCGAAATAGCGGCGGGAGAACACCGGCGTGCCCAGGTTCCGCACACTTTCGGCATAAATCCGGTGCAGCACGGCAACGTCGAGATGGCTGACCGAGGTCAGGCCGTTCTGGATCCCCTTGCGCACCATCGCCCGCTGCTTGCGCGGGATCGCTTTCATGTTCTTCTCGTGATCCGCCTCGATCGGCTTGCGGAACGTCACATACAGGTCGGGCCGCTCGATCCAGTCGCTTTCCACCGGCTCGCGATAGCGGAACTCGACGGCCGAGGCGCCGGTTTGCTCCAGCATGCGCGCCGCATAGGATTCCAGCGCGGCGGCGCTTTCGGCATCGGCGGCCAGGGGACCGCCATAGACGCAGAACGGCACCGAGATCAGGGTGTTGCCGAACAGGACGGTCTTGACCTGCGCCAGCGGCAGGATGCCGGTGATCGCGCCGTCACGCTCGACGAACACATAGTGCGTGCGGTGGCCGAACGCCGCCTCGATCACGCGCGCCCAGGCGGCGCGGTGGAAGAACGTGCCCAGTGGCATCGCTGCGACGAATGCGTCCCAGGCGACCGAACTCGCGGCATCGAGCGTGCGGATGGAGAGAGACATGCAGCCGGCGTTCCGAAGCTCAGGCAGCGGCCTGTGTGGTGACAGCCGGCGGTGCCCCCAGGATATCGGCAAAGACCTCATCCATGCGACCCCAGGTGAATTCCTTCAGGATACGGTCGATATCGCCCGCCATGCGCGACAGGTTGGTGTAGTGGCGGATGCGCGACTTCCAGCCGCACCCGGCGATCCGCGGCTGGTCGGGATCGACCTCCCACGGGTGGAAATAGAAGATGCCCGGCATGTGCTCCCGCCGATTGAGATAGGACAGGCCGCGGCGATACAGCATCGACGGCAGCAGGCGGAAATAGCCGCCGCCCGAGCAGGGCCAGTTGCGCCCCAGCACCTGTACCGTGGTCATGGGAATTTCCCACAGCGTGCAGCCCTGCGGATGGAACGGCGTGCGCGGTGCGTCGGGCATGCCATACAGGTCGTGCTGAATCGGATTGATCGACGAGCTGTAGCGGTAGCCTTCCTCCTGCAGCACGCGGAACGCCCACAGGTTGCGTGCGCCGATCGAGAAGGTCGCGGCCCGATAGCCGACCACCGGGACGCCGCCGACATCTTCCAGCAGCAGCCGGGTGCGGCGGACATCGGCCCGGAAGGTTTCGGGATCCTGCGAGTCGGCGCGGGTGTGGTCCCAGCCGTGGCTGGCCAGCTCATGCCCCGCCGCGACGATCCGGCGCACCATCACGGGGTGACGCTCTGCCACCCAGCCCAGCGTAAAGAAGGTCGCACGCACGCCGGCGCGGGCGAACTGCGCCAGAATGCGGTCGACATTCGCCTCCACCCGGCGCGGCAGGCCGTCCCAGTCCTGACGGTCGACGCAATGCGCGAAGGCCTGGACCTGGAAATAGTCCTCGACATCGACCGTCATCGCGTTGCGCAGACCAGAGCCGTGCGTGATCATGACCGTGTTGCCTCGGACTGCCCCAGAAGATCGAGGATGCGGCGGAAGACCCGGTCCTGACGTGCCACCGCCCGTTCCAGGGCCTCGACCCGATGCAGCACCACATCGAGATCGAGCGACGTGCCGGACGTCTCGGACACCGGCAGGGACGCCGGCATCGCCACCGCCCGGGCGGCGGGGCGGGGAAGCCCGGCGCCAAGGTCCTGTTCCAGCTCGCCGGCGATGGTGTCGACCAGTGCGCCGGAGATCCGGTGGGTTTCCTCGAGCGCGCCGAACAGCAGCACGCGCGAGCAGAGCGTGTTGATCCGTCGTGGTATCCCGCCGGTATGGCGATGCACCGCCAGGAACGCATCATCCTGCCAGGCCGGATCGCTGGTCCAGCCGACGGTGCGCAGCCGGTGCTCCACATAGCCGCGTGTCTCATCCACGCTCAACGGGCCCAGGTGATAGGAGGCGAGCACCCGCTGGCGCAGTTGTTCCAGATCCTGGCTGGCGAGAAGCGGCCGGAACTGCGGCTGGCCCAGCAGGATCGTCTGGACGGATGCCTTGCCATCAACGGTAATGTTGGAAAGCATCCGCAATTCCTCGAGTGCGCTCACGGACAGGTTCTGCACCTCATCCACCACCAGAAGGCAGCGGCGGCCCATGCGGCGTTGATCCCGGACCATATGCTCGAACCGGCGCAGCAGGGTCGCCTTGTCGGTGCCGGGGGTCTCGCCAAGACCGAAATTCGCCATGACCAGCCGCAGCAGATCGTCACCCGACACCTGCGTCGTGACGATGCGGGCAATGATGTAGGTGCTGTGATCCAGTTGCGACCATAATTGTTCGACGAGCGTCGTCTTTCCGGCCCCCACCTCACCGGTGATGACGATGAACCCTTCCTCCTGCGCCAGCCCGAACACCAGATGCGAGATCGCTCGGCTGTGGCCGCTGGACCCGAAGAAGAAACGGGTATCCGGCGTCAGCAGGAAAGGCGGCCCGGAAAAATTGTAGAATTTCTCGTACACGTTGTCCGATCAGAATTGTTTGCTGATGCTGAGGACGACCAGATTCTGCGAGAAGTTATACTGGTTATACAGAGCCGGAGATATGTTCTGCGAGTTCCGTCCGAAATGGCTGTAGCGCAGCCGCCCGATCACGGTTTCGGTCATCTGGTATTGCAGGCCGACGCTGCCGGCGATGGTCTGGCTGTTGCCAAAGCCGCCGCCCTGCTGCGCAGTGTACGAAAACACCGTCGTCAGCAGAAGATCAGGCCGCAATTCATGAATCCACTGCACCGAGCCGCCCAGCGCCTGGCTGGTGCCGGTGGTGATGGTGCCGGCGACGCTGCTCTGCTCGCTCCAGTTGAAGTTCAGCAGGATCTGATCGCGGTCCAGATTGGTCGTCAGGGTCGCGTTCAGCGTGTTGAAGCGATACAGGCCCGGCTGAACCCCCAGCCCGTTGTTGCCGAGATACAATGGCGCGCCGCTCTGGCTGTTCACCAGCGACCCGGTGCCGGTCACCGACAGCGCATCGAGTTGACGCTGCAGGTTCTGCAACTGGGTACCGAGCTGGCTGGAGTAGGTGACGCCGACCGTCGTGCGGGCGGTCACCGCATAGTTCGCGTTCGCGGCAAAGGAATAGGCACCCTGCTGGTAGCCGTAGCTCACGGTGATCTGGCTGTCGGGATTCGGCACCAGCGTGGTGCCGATACTCCACGTCATGCCGTGGATCTGCTGCGAGAATGCCCCGCCGTACCTGATGTTCTCGTAGCCGATGCTGCCGAACACGGTGACGGCGTGGGTCAGCGCATAGGACAGCTTGTTGGTGATGGTGGTCCAGGGCGAATAGGTGGAGCCGATCCCCAGACCGCTGACACCCTGGGGCGCCGAGGTCTCGGTCTGCGCGAGACGGACGTCGAACGTGTCCTGGAAGCGCCCCAGAATCTCACCCGTCACGAATTGAAACGTCTGCTCGGTCGTCCACTGGTTCTGCAACGTCACGCCCGTCGTGGGCAGCGGCGTGGCGCCGAAACCGGTGGCATTGGCATAGCGCGAGGCCTGGAAGCCCAGCCCGAGCCGGGCGGTGCCGTAGTCGCCGAAGCGATGCACCAGATAGGGCGAGATCGCCACGCTGGACGTCTGGATCTGGTTGTTGCGGCTGAGCCCGATCGTTGCCGCATTCGGCAGGTAGTTGGTGCCGCCGAAGACCCCGCCATAGGTGAGCCCGGTCAGCCCGCTGACGCCGCCATTCTGCGGCTGTATGCCCGACACGGCACGCAGATCCACGAACGCCAGCTCGGGCACCACGGTCACCAGGCCGGTCGCGGTCAGCTCCTGCGCCAGGGACGATTGCTGGGGCGTGCGGGCATACCATGTCAGGGACGGCGAATAGTCGAGCCGCAATTGCACGCGGCTGGTGTCGCCGATGATGGTGACGCCGGGGGCGACGATCGTGGCGTAGTCCCAGCGGCGGGGACTGGACACCTGCAACGCGTTGTCGGTGAACAGGGCGCCCAGGTCCAGGCGCGGTAGGATCGTCCAACCGCCGCCACCGGGGGAACCGAAGGCCGGCAAGCCGCTGGCGATCTGCAGTTGATGCCGCAGATCCTGGGCATCCTGGCCCGCGAGGTCGTT
>WBZO01004176.1_pt1 | contig 15822 bp, 12 predicted proteins | sample 5204261 | NCBI WGS metagenome assembly WBZO01 (sample SAMN12412400, study PRJNA552823) | activated sludge metagenome | isolation source: activated sludge from anammox sidestream of wastewater treatment plant... | place: USA: North Carolina | collected 2017-09 | reverse complement strand
GCGCAGGGTGGCGCCCGCGTCCCAGGCTGGGCCGAGCGGCAACTCGAGGAGCGGTTCGGTCCGGGTGGCGGGTTCCACGACCGGCCAGAGCGGCTGGGCATCGGCCATCGGGGTCTCCACCAGCCAACCGTCCAGCATGATGCCGAGGGCCACCACGCCAAACGCGGCCATGCCACGACGCGTGGACGCCCGCACGAGGGCCGCGTAGCCCAGTCCTGCGGCCACGCACAGGCAGAGCAGGTGGATCATCTTGATCTGTGTCGGGACGCGCAGCTCGTTGAACCCGGGCAGGAGCATCAGCAGGGAATAGGGGGTCGGGTAGAGAATCGAGGTGTCGCCCACCCGAAGGTCCGGTCCACAGGCGAGCACCGCAAAGATCAGGACGCCGCCCGTGTAGAAGACGAGGGGGCTCCGGCGCGCAAGCGCCGCGCGAAGGCGTGGCGTGAGCCACACCAGTGCGGTGCCTGCCATGAATGCCGCAACAATCGCGCGGTCGAGCCCCCGCATCCTGAGCGGAACGGCCCCGAAGAGGACCGTGTCGATCGGTCCGTAGTAGCACTGGGCGGCGATGGCAAGGACGGCCACGAGCAGGACCGCGCCGAGCAGCCCCCTCAGGCCGTTGTGCCGTCCGCCCGAGCCAGCACCCGGGCGACGCAGCAGCACCGTGATGCTCGCCGCCACGAGTCCCGCCGCCATGAGCCCGGGGAACATGTTGTCCTTCCCCTCGGCAAGGACCCGGCTCCAGAGCCACGACAGGCTGCCGACCTGGGCCCACGATTGCGGAGACGCACTGAAGTAGAGAATCTCGTGCAGGGCGCGATGCATCCCGAGGTCGTTGTGCACGGCCCGGTAGGTGAGCAGCATCGGCATGAGCGGCACGCTGCCGGCGGCGAGGGCAACGCCGATCGGCAACAGCGCCCGCCACCGGTCGGCGGGCGAGCAGAAGTAGGACACCCACAGGCCGACGAACAGGGCACCGTAGAGGATGTAGTACCCGTTGGCAAAGCCCTGGTGCAGCCAGGCCAGCGCCGCCAGCACGAGCCATCGGCGCTGCCGCTCGTGCAGGTAGCCGTGCAGGCCCAGCGCCAGCAGGGCGACGCCGAAGGTGGCCACCGTCTGCAGGTGCGCGAGCGCGACAGCGCGGTAGGGCGTGAAAGCGAATGCCAACCCCGCCAGGAAGGCCGCATCGTCGCGCCCGGCGAGCCGTCGCACGAGCAGGAACACGCTCCAGCCCGCGAGTGGCCAGGTCAGGAACATGGTCAGGTTGTAGGCGAGCAGCGGGTTCCCGGTGAGCCAATAGACCGGCGTGGCAATGGGATAGAGACCGAGCAGGTTCTCGGTGAGCGTCGTCGCCCCCGGCGTGGGGTAATAGTGCGGGGCGTTGTACCAGGCCGGTGACAGTGGCACCGTGGTCGCGTTCCACACGAGGATCGACGTGTTCAGGATCGGGTCGCCCGGGTCGCTCGTGATGTGGGTCGTCATCCGGGGCACCAGCGGCCAGGTGGCCACCAGGGCGATCAGGGTGTAAAGCAGGAAGGTGCCGGCGAGGCGTGCCGCCGCACGGGGCCGCCGCGAGGTCGGGCTCGCGTACGAAGTGTCTGGCATCGCGAAGGAGCGTCGTCATTGTAGGCCGGAACCGGCTATGATGATGCCGCGCGGATCACCACAGCCGCGCCTTTCTAAGGTCCTGCAGGCACTCAAACGGTCCGGTTACGGCCGGCCACTTCCGCCGCACTTAGCGCGTCGAGACCACACGTGCCCCTGATCATCGGAATTCCCACCGAAACCTACCCGGACGAGAAACGCGTGGCCGCAACGCCCGCCACCGTGACCAAGATGCGGAAGCTCGGGGTGGACGTGCTCGTCCAGGCCGGCGCAGGCATCGCCTCGGGGTACTCGGACCAGGACTACATGGACGCCGGCGCGGGCATCGGCGCCGACGCGGCGGCGGTCCTCTCGGCCTCGGACATCGTGCTGAAGGTCAGGCCGCCGGTCGAGCGGCCCGACGGCCGGCACGAGGCGCTGCTCCTCAAGGAAGGCGCGCGGATCGTCAGCTTCCTGTGGCCGGCCCAGAACAAGGATCTGCTCGACAAGCTGGCGTCGCGCAAGGCCACGGCCATCGCCATGGACTGCGTGCCCCGCATCACGCGGGCCCAGAAGATGGATGCCCTCAGCGCGATGGGCAACATCGCCGGGTATCGCGCCGTCATCGAGGCTGCCGAGCACTTCGGCCGCTTCATCCCCGGACAGATGACCGCCGCCGGCAAGGTGGCCCCGGCCAAGGTGCTGATCGTCGGCGCCGGCGTGGCGGGCCTTGCGGCGATCGCGGCCGCCAAGGCGCTCGGCGCGCAGGTCCGGGCGTTCGACACGCGGGCCGCGTCGCGCGAGCAGGTCGAGAGCCTCGGCGCCCAGTTCGTCGAACTGGACTTCAAGGAGAGCGGCGAAGGCGAGGGCGGCTACGCGAAGCAGATGAGCGACGCCTTCCTCCTTGCGGAGCAGACGCTGCTGGCCGCCCACGCGAAGGAGTGCGACATCGTCATCACGACCGCGCTCATTCCGGGCAAGCCGGCACCGCAGCTGATCACGTCCGGGGCGGTGGTCGCCATGCGCCACGGGTCGGTCATCGTCGACCTCGCGGCCGAGCAGGGCGGCAACTGCGCGCTCACAGAACGGGGCAAGGTGGTGGAGAGGTTCGGCGTCACCATCCTGGGCCTCACCGACCTGCCGAGCCGCATGGCACGCCAGTCGAGCGACCTCTACGCCACGACCATCTTCAACCTCCTGTGCGAGTACGTCGACAAGGACGGCACGTTCGCGGTCGACATGGATGACGAGGTGGAGCGCGGCGCGCTGGTCCTGAAGGAGGGCGCCGTCACGTGGCCCCCGCCGAGTCGTCCAGCGCCACGTGCCGGCGCCCCGGCGCCCGACGCGAAACAGGCCGCCGTGGCCCATGCGCAGGCGCAGCCACCCTCGTCGGGATCGACCGGTGCCATTGCCGGCGCCGCCGTCGCGCTCATGTTCGGCGCCGCGGCCCTGCTGGCACCTCCCGAGTTCCTCGGGCACCTCACCGTGTTCCTGCTCGCCTGCATCGTCGGCTGGCACGTCATCTGGAATGTCACGCCGGCATTGCACACCCCACTCATGAGCGTCACGAACGCCATCAGCGGCATCATCCTGGTCGGCGGCATGCTCGTCATGGCCGGCGGAGGGCTGGGCACCGCCTCCATCCTCGGCGCGGTGGCCGTGCTCGTCGCCACCATCAATGTTGCCGGCGGGTTCCTCGTCACGCAGCGCATGCTGCGGATGTTCCGGAAGTAAGGGGGCTGCGATGATTCACGTGACGCATCCCGCCATTGCGCTCGCCTGGCTCGCCGCGAGCATCCTGTTCATCCTCAGCCTGCGTGGCCTGTCCTCGCAGGAAAGCGCCCGGCAGGGGAACCTGTGGGGTGTCATCGGCATGGCGATCGCCGTGCTCGGCACGCTGGCCGCGCTCGTGATGGGCGAGGGGGCCGCCGGGCTCTCCGGCAGTTCGCTAGGCCTCCTCGCTGTCGTCATCGCCATCGGCTGTGCGGTCGGCGCGGTGCTGGCGTCGCGCGTGGCCATGACGGCCATGCCGGAACTGGTGGCGGTGCTCCACAGCTTCGTCGGCCTCGCCGCCGTGCTTGTGGGCTACGCGAACTACCTGGTGGTGGGCCACGAGGAGATGGCGGGTCGCGGCGTCCACCTCGGCGAGATCTACGTCGGCGTGCTGGTGGGTGCCGTCACGTTCACGGGCTCGGTCATCGCCTTCCTCAAGCTGCGCGGCAGCATCGGCAGCAAGCCGCTCCTGCTGCCGGCGCGCCACGGCCTGAACGCCGTGGCCGCACTGGCGATGGTGGTCCTCGCCGTGCTGTTCGTCGGCGCCGAGGGCACCAGCGGGATGCCGTGGCTCGGTGTGATGACCGTCATCGCCAGCCTGCTGGGCATCCACCTCGTGATGGCCATCGGCGGCGGCGACATGCCCGTGGTCGTGTCGCTGCTCAACTCCTACTCGGGCTGGGCAGCGTCGGCAGCCGGCTTCATGCTGTCGAACGACCTGCTCATCATCACCGGTGCCCTCGTGGGTTCCTCGGGCGCAATCCTGTCGTTCATCATGTGCCACGCGATGAACCGCTCGATCTGGAACGTCGTCTTCGGCGGCTTCGGCGCCGATGCCGGTGCGAAGCCTTCGGCGGGCGCCGCGGCGGTCACGGGCACCGTGACGGAGGCGACTGTCGATCAGGTGGCCGACCTGCTCCGCCAGTCGCGTTCGGTCATCATCGTCCCTGGGTACGGCATGGCCGTGGCCCGTGCGCAGCACTCGGTGCGCGACCTGACCAACGAACTGGCGAAGCGCGGGGTGAAGGCACGCTACGCCATCCACCCGGTGGCCGGCCGGCTGCCGGGCCACATGAATGTCCTGCTGGCGGAGGCCGACGTCCCCTACGACATCGTCTTCGAGATGGAGGACATCAACGAGGACTTCCCGGAGACCGACGCGGTGCTGGTCATCGGGGCGAACGACATCGTGAACCCGAGCGCACAGACCGACCCGAGCAGCCCGATCTGGGGCATGCCGGTGCTCGAAGCCTGGAAGGCCGGCAAGGTGGTCATGCTGAAGCGCAGCATGAACGCTGGCTATGCGGGTGTCGACAACCCGCTCTGCTACGAGGAGAACACCGTGATGCTGTTCGGCGACGCACAGCAGACGGTCACCAGGCTGCTCACGGCCCTTCGGGCCTGATCGCGTCGTGACCGCCTGAAGGCGGTCACGCACCTCCGTCGGAGGCTCTCCGTGACTGACGAGTACCTGTCGGCGCACGCGCGGTCGCTCTCACAGCCCGAGGAGTTCTGGGCCGAGGCGGCCGCGGGCATCACCTGGTTCCGGCGCTGGGATCGCGTCCTCGACGACTCGCGGCCTCCGTTCCATCGCTGGTTCACCGGCGGCCTTCTCAACACCTGCTACAACGCGGTCGACAGGCACGTCCTCCGGGGGCGGGGGTCGCAGGCCGCCCTCATCTACGACAGTCCGGTCACTGGCACGATCCGCACCTACACCTACGATGAGTTGCTCAGCGAGGTGTCGACGCTCGCCGGCGCCCTGTCTTCCCAGGGCCTGAACAAGGGCGACCGGGTGATCATCTACATGCCCGGCGTGCCCGAGGCCGTGTTCGCCATGCTCGCGTGCGCGCGGCTGGGCCTCATTCACTCCGTGGTCTTCGGCGGTTTTGCCGCCCGCGAACTCGCCACCCGCATCGATGATGCGAAGCCACGGATGGTGCTGACGGCCTCCTGCGGCATCGAACCCTCGCGGGTCATTCCCTACAAGCCGCTGCTGGACCAGGCAGTCGACCTGGCGGATCACAAGCCTGAATGGTGTGTCGTGCTGCAGCGGCCGCAGGTGACCGCTACGCTGGTCGACGGTCGAGACCTCGACTGGTCGGTCTTCGTCTCGGACGCCGAACCGGTGGACTGTGTGCCGGTGGCCAGCACCGATGTGCTGTACATCCACTACACCTCGGGCACGACCGGTATCCCCAAGGGCGTCGTCCGCGACAACGGCGGGCACGCGGTGGCGCTGAAGTACGCCATGGAACGGGTGTTCAGCGTTGGTCCGGGCGAGGTGTTCTGGGCGGCATCGGACATCGGCTGGACCGTTGGTCACGGCTTCATCGTGTACGGGCCGCTCATTCACGGCGCCACCACCATCCTCTACGAAGGCAAGCCAGTGGGGACGCCCGATGCGGGCGCGTTCTGGCGTGTGTGCGAGCAGCACGGCGTGAATGTGCTGTTCACGGCGCCCACCGCGTTCCGCGCGATCAAGCGTGAAGACCCGGCCGGGACGTGCATGCGCCACTACAACCTGTCGTCGCTCCGGCTGCTGTTCCTTGCCGGCGAACGCTGCGATCCGGACACCCTCCGCTGGGCCTCCGACCGGCTTGGCATCCCGGCGCTGGACCACTGGTGGCAGACCGAGCTGGGATGGCCGGCGATTGCGAACTGCGCGGGCATTGCGCTGCAACCCGTGAAGCCAGGGTCACCGACCCGTCCCGTGCCCGGCTACGACATCCGCGTGCTGGGTGACGACGGGCACGAGCTGGGTGCCGACGAGATTGGCAACATCGTGATCCGGCTACCGCTGCCGCCCGGAACGCTGCCGACCTTGTGGCACAACGACGCCGGCTACGAGACGTCGTACCTGAACCGCTTCAAGGGGTACTACCTGACCGGCGACGCAGGCTATAGAGACGCCGACGGATATTTCTACGTGATGAGCCGCGTCGACGACATCATCAACGTCGCTGGCCACCGGCTCTCCACGGGCGGCATCGAGGAGGTCCTGGCCTCGCATCCCGACGTGGCGGAGTGCGCGGTCGTGGGGCATGTCGACGACGTGAAGGGCGAGGTTCCGATCGGCTTCGTCGTGCTCAAGGCCGGCGTGTCACGGGACGAGGCGGACATCGCCGCCGAGCTCGTGGACCGGGTGCGGACCACCATCGGTGCCTTTGCGTGCTTCAGGACGGCCCTGGTGGTCAGCGCCCTGCCGAAGACCCGGTCGGGCAAGATCCTTCGGGGCACAATGAAGAAGATCGCCGATGGGCAGGAGTACTCAGTGCCGGCCACCATCGAAGACCCGGCCGTGCTCGCCTCCGTGGGCGATCGGCTTCGCCACGCCGGCGTCCTGCCGCGGGGGTAGTGCAGGCCACCGGCACCTGCGCAGGCAGGCAACGCCGACGACGTCGCCCGCTCGTGGCCGGTTGGTCGCTCACACGGTGCTCACCCTCACGAACCGATCGCCCTCGCACCGTGACATCAGGCCAGCCCTGGCCAGCCCCTCCAGGATGGAGCGGCAGGTGTGCTCGGACAACCCCGACAATCGCGAGGCGTCGCGGATGACCAGGTCGTCACCCGTGCGCATGGCGAGGAGCAGTCGCTGCAACCGATCGAACGCATCGTCCATGGACGTGGATGTGTGATGCATGATGACCTGCGCGGCTTGGCCTCGAGGCGAGCAACCGGTATGCCGGGTGCCCCCGCCCTGCGGAACACCCGGAATATGGCGATTCGCGACGCGAATCCCCGTCCCGCCCGTCGGTGGGCGTACGACGACGCGACGGTCGCGCGTGCAGCGTGCAGTATCTACGTGGGTCGAGCCCGGCCATGAGGACGGCTATTGCCGGGGCGTGGGGCTGCAGTGATGGCGGACAATCTCGAGCAGGCCATCCACATCGAGGGGCTTGGTGAGCGTGGCGACGGCACCAAGTTCCCGGGCCCATTCGGATGCGTCCACCGCGCCGGACATGATCGCGACCGGCACACTGGCGACGATCGGGTCGGCCAGTTGGGCGCGGCGGAACTCGTGCCCCCCGAGCCTCGGCATCCGGAGGTCGAGCAGGACGAGGCATGGCGTGGTGGGCGACCGATGCCTCACCGTACGCAGCAGGTGCAACGCCTCGAGGCCATCCTCGGCCGCGACAGCCAGATAGCCTTCGCTGCGGATCAGCGTGACCAGCATGTCGCGCGTATCCGCATCGTCTTCGACGATCAGCACGTGACCGGGAGCCATCATGGGGCCTCACCGTCATCAAACCGTGTGCCGAACTCAGCCACGTCCGGGCGTCAGGCCTGCCCTGAGCCCGGTACCGGCTGCACGATACACCCGGAACCGGTCCGTCGCCAGCAGTGGATGTCCTGCCCAGGCGGCCCGGGCCGGGACTCATGCCCGTCGACGACCGTGTCGGGTGGCGGCCCTGCTAGAATCCGGGCATGGCTTATCCCGAATTCTTTGTGGCGCCGATGCGCGCGGAACTGGTTGACCTCGGATTCGAAGAACTCCGCACGCCCGACGCCGTGGACGACGCGGTGCAGAACACGAAGGGCACGTTGCTCGTGGTGGTGAACTCGGTCTGCGGCTGTGCCGCCGGCAAGGCTCGGCCGGGCATTGCGCTGGCACTCCGGCATGGCGCCCGTCCGGATCGGCTGACGGCGGTCTTCGCAGGGTTCGACATGGAGGCCACGGATCGCGCACGCCAGTACTTCACGGGGGTCCGGCCGTCCTCGCCGTCGATCGCGCTCCTTCAGGACGGCAAGCTGGTCTACATGATGGAGCGGCACCAGATCGAGGGACGTGGCCCGCTCGACATCGCGTCCGATTTGCAAGCGGCGTTTGCGAAGTACTGCGCGCCGGCCGTGGCGCACTGAGGCGACAGAGGGCGGGCGCCTAGCCCCCGCGCGTGTGCATCTCGAGGTGCGGGTTGCGCTTGAGCGTGGATACCGGGACGAAGGCCCGGCGCTCGCCCAGGGCAAGCCGGGTTTCGGCACCGCGGTCCTCGCGTGCCGACCAGCCTTCGGTGATGATGGCCTTGAGGTCGTCGATGCTGGCGCCCCCGCGAAGGGCGGCGCGCAGGTCGATGCCGCGCGTCGCGTAGAGGCAGAGGTACCACATGCCGTCGGCGGTGAGCCGGCTGCGGTCGCACGAGCTGCAGAACGGCTCGGTCGTCGAGGAGATGATCCCGAACACCGTGCCGTCGGGCAGGGTGTAGCGATCGGCCGGGGCCGATGACGACTCGTCCACGGCCCGCACCTCGCCATAGTGCGCGGACAGCCGTTCGAGCATCTCCCGCCGAGGCACCACGTCGGTCCACGACCACTTCGTGGCGCCGCCCACGTCCATGTACTCGATGAACCGGACCTCTGCGCTGACCGTCTTGCCGTACTCGATGAGGTCCACCAGTTCGTCGTCATTCACCCCGCGGGTGATCACCGTGTCGAGCTTCACCCGGCCGTAGGCACGCGATGCCGCCTCGATTCCGCGCTTGACCCTGGTGAGCTCGTCGAATCGGGCCAACTTGACGAAGCGCTCCGGCCGGAGTGTGTCGAGGGAGACCGTGACCCGCCTGAGCCCCGCGGCCTTCAGTTCGTCGATCTGGTCGGCGAGCAGGATGCCGTTGCTCGTCAGCGCCAAGTCGTTGAGCCCTTCCTTGCCGGCCAGCATGTCCACCAGCGTGCCCAGGTCGCGGCGGAGCAGCGGTTCGCCGCCGGTGAGCCTGATGTGGTTCACACCCAGGCTCATGAAGACATCGACGAGGCGGCTGATCTCCTCGAAGTGGAGCATGTCCTCGCGCGGCAGCCACACGTAGTCCATCTCCGGCATGCAGTAGGCACACCTGAGGTTGCACCGGTCGGTGACCGAGAGCCTGAGGTTGCGCAGCGGGCGCTGGTGGCGGTCAAGCAGCATGGATGCTTGTGATTGTACAGGCTTCGGGCTTCGGGCTCTGAGCTCCGGGCCTCATGGCTCGGGAGGGGAGTGCCCGCTTCGGGTGCGCCTTATCGGACGAGCAACCGCGTGCGCGACCCGGGCAGGAACGGCGAGGAGGCAACCTGCCCGTCGAACTGCGTACTCCACCGTCCGGGGAGCGCTGTCCGGCAGTCGGGGCAGCGCCCCTCGGGCGTGAGCGCGTAGGTCTGGATGTGATAGCCGGTGCGATCGATGAGCGTCTTCCCGCAGCCTGTACAGTGAGTCGACTCTTCGTCGCCGACCTGACCCGGCAGGTTGCCTGGATAGACGTACCGGAGGCCATTTGCGCGGCCGATTGCCGACGCGCGCAGCAGCATCTCGGCCGTCGTGCTGCCCGGTTCGGTCATCCGGTAGTCGCCATGAAAGGCCGTGACATGCCACGGGATGTCCGGCGAGACTCCGGCAAGGAACCCGGTCAGCCGCTTCAGCTCATCGTCGCTGTCGTTGAACCCGGGGATGAGCAGGGTGACGACCTCGAGCCAGACGTCCATCTGGTGCAGCCGTGTGATCGTGTCGAGGATCGGCTGCAGGCGCCCGCCGAGTTCGCGATAGTGCCGGTCATCGAAGCTCTTCAGGTCGACCTTGTACAGGTCGATCCAGGGCCGCAGGTAGTCCAGCACCTCCGGCGTGGCGTTGCCGTTCGAGACAAACCCCGTCGACAGGCCGACGGCCCGTGCCTGCCTGAAGATCTCCACCGCCCACTCGCTGGTGATCAGCGGTTCGTTGTAGGTGCTGACGAGGACACGCGCGCGCTGCCGCAGGGCGTCGGCAACCAGCGCCTCGGGCGACGCCTCGAGCGGCGGCGACACGGCGGCCGGGTCGCGCAGCGCCTGCGAGGTGACCCAGTTCTGGCAATAGCCGCAGTGCAGGTCACAGCCGAGCATGCCGAAGCTGTAGGCGAGTGCACCGGGATGCGCGTGGAAGAAGGGCTTCTTCTCGATGGGGTCGCACTGGACGCCGCCGACGTAGCCCCAGGGGACCAGGAGGCGGCCGTCGCGGTTGAAGCGCACCTTGCACACGCCGAGTGCGCCGTTCGGAAGGGGACACCGGTGCCCGCAGGCCGTGCAGCGGAGACGCCCGTCGGGCAGTGTTTCGTAGAGCTCGCCCTCGCGGGTTCTCCGCGTGAGCACATCGGCAAGGTTCGCCATGTGCGTGGATCCTGCTTTCGTATCCAGTGTACCCCGGGCTGCAAGCCCCTCCCGCCAAACTCGACCGCGCGGCGGTTCACGGAATATGGACCGGTTCGTGATCGTCGAGCCCGAGGCGGCGTTCCAGCGGCTCGATGCAGTTGTCGCACGTGCCGCATCGGAAGTCCGCCTCCACCCCCTCCTCGCCGAAATGGTCGAGCAGGAGCTTCCACCGGCAGGCGGCGGACTGTCCGTACAGCATCATCCGCTCGAGCTTCTCCTCGTCGCGCACCCGCCTCACGCCGGCGGCATCGAGTTGCGCCGCCCGCGCGTCCGCGTCCAGGTCGCTGCGCTCGATACGGGTCTTCGTGCCGCGATGACGCGTGCCGATGAAGTAGGTGTGCACGCGGCGATCCTCCAGCCGGAACAGCAGCACACCCTCGGCCGGGTCGCCGTCGCGCCCCGCGCGTCCCAGTTCCTGGTAGTACGCCTCGAGCGACCCGGGCAGGCTGTAGTGCACGATGAACCGGATGTCCGGCTTGTCGACACCCATGCCGAAGGCATTCGTCGCCACCATCACGGGCACCCGCCCCCGCATGAAGGCGTCCTGTGTCTCCCGCCGTTCGCCGGCAGCGACTCGGCCGTGATACACCGACGCGTCCACTCCGGCGATCCGCAGTTCGTGATGCACCGCAACGGCATCCTTGATCGTAGCGACATAGACGACGCCGATTCCCGTGGCGCCACGCACGTACTCGAGCAGGCGCATCCGCTTCTCGGTGTCGTTCGGTGTCCGCAGCACCGACAGGTGAAGGTTCGGCCGGTAGATGCCCGTATTCACGACGACCGGATCGCGCAGGCCGAGGACCGAGACGATGTCGGCCACGACATCGTTCGTGGCGGTGGCGGTGAGCGCCAGGACCGGAGGGTGCCCAAGGCGTTCGAGCGCGGCCCCCACCTCGAGATACGCCGGTCTGAAGTCGTGTCCCCACTGCGAGACGCAGTGGGCCTCGTCCACCACCACGAAGTCGATGTGGTTGGATGCCAGCGTGTCGAGGAACCCGGGGCTCGCCAGCCGCTCGGGCGTGACGATCACGAACTCCGAGCCGCCATTCCGGATGCGCGCCACGGCATCGTCGGCAGCACCGGCCGGCAGCGCACTGTTCACCTGTGCCACGTCGACGCCAAGGCCGGCGAGCTTGTCGGTCTGGTCCTTCATCAGAGAGATGAGCGGAGAGATCACGATCGTGGTGCCGCGCAGGTGGAGGCCGGGGAGCTGGTAACAGAGCGACTTGCCGCTCCCTGTCGGCATGATCGCCACCGTGTCGCGGCCCTCGAGCACGGCCCGCACGACGGTTTCCTGACCCGGCCTGAACTGCTCGAGTCCGAAGACGCGGCGCATCGTGCTCCTGAGCTGCCGCGGTGTCACGGTCACGGGCGGAGCAACCGCAAGCGCCGTGCCGATTACAGAATTGAGAGTGTGCGTGGGCGTTCCAGGGTGGCGGAGTTGTTGTATCGTCGCCGTGGAGGCTCCCCATGAGAACCGCCGTGCTCCGCACGATGATCGTCACCGTTGCGCTCGCGCCGATGGCCGCCGGCGCGCAGGTCTACCGGCACGAGACGGCGCCGCCGGCCGTGACCGCCGCGAATGCGCCGTGGCACCAGGCCGGCGAGCCCATCTTCCATGCCGGCAACTTCTACTATCAGGGGGGCGCGGCCGTCTTCTTCGATGGCAAGGTGATGGTGCGCACGGGCCTCTACGAGGGTGTGCCTCTGTACGCCGACGTGACGCTGGAGCCGTACTCGATCGTGTATGTGCCGATCGGCGGCGGCCGCATGCAGCCGTACGAGCGCAGGCGCGAGGGCGAGCTTGCCGGCACGGTCGGCTCGCGCACGCCGTCGTTCCCGATCGAGCGCGATGCCGAGGTGTCAGCCGGGCTGCGCGAAGGTCCGGCCTACCTGCCACGTGTGCGCGGCCTCTCGCCGGTGCGGAAGGCACGAGGCCGTACGTCGGCCAGCGCCACGTCACAGCCGGCCGCCGACCCCGCTCCGGACACGTTCGAGCCGGTGGGCGCCGTGATGATTCCGCCCAGCAACCGAGCGCTGCCTCCCAATCAGCTCAACCTCGGCAACGGCGTCCTGTCTGCACCGCCGGCGGAGGAGGGGCTCTGGATCAGCTACCAGGGAAGCCGGTGGTACTCCGCGGGACGCGCCGTGCTGCTCGACGTGGCGCGATTCGAGCAGGCCGGCTCGTCCAACGGCTTTCCCGTGTACCGCGAGCGTGGCGACTCCGCGAACCGGATCTTCGTGACCACGGTGCGCAATGGACCGCTGGCGCCGTTCGAGCGTCGCTGAGCGGCTCGCGCAGCTTCCGCGCACAGTCTGGCTGCTCGGGTGGGTGAGCTTCGCCACCGATTCGGCGACCGAGGCCATCTACCCGCTGCTGCCGTTCTTCCTCACGCAGGTGCTCGGCGCAGGCGCCGTGTCCCTCGGCGTCATCGAGGGAGCAGCCGAGGCCGTCAACAGCGTGCTGAAAGTCTGGTCGGGCCGCGTGGCCGACCGCTGGACGCACAAGCGGCCGCTCGTGCTCGCCGGCTATTCCATCTCCTCGCTGGCCCGCCCGTTCATCGCCATCACGCAGGCATGGGCGCAGGTCTTTGCGATCCGCATCGTGGACCGCGTGGGCAAGGGCGTTCGGAGCGCGCCGCGTGACGCCCTGCTGGCGGCCGAGGCGAACCCGTCGACGCGCGGACTCGTCTTCGGATTTCATCGCGCCATGGATCACGCTGGCGCGGTGGTCGGCCCGCTGCTCGCCACGGCGTTCCTCTACGTCTACCCAGGCGAGTACCGGACGCTCTTCGCACTGACCATCGTTCCCGGGCTCATCGCCATCGGGCTCATCCTGCTCGTGCGGGAGCCTGCCCCGTCGGCGCGCGGGCCGGAGCCGCACGCCACGGCGGTGCCCGCCGCTGCCGGGCCTTTGCCGCGCGAACTGACCGCCTTCCTGTTCGTGCTCGCGTTCTTCACGCTGGGCAACTCCACGGATGCGTTCCTGCTGCTCAGGCTCACGGAGGCTGCCGGTTCGCCACAGTACGTGCCGCTCATGTGGGCGGGGCTGCACGTGGTGAAAGCGGTGGTCTCGGTCGTGGCCGGTGGCTGGTCCGATCGGGTCGGTCGCCGGTCGGTCATCGCGGTCGGCTGGTGCGTCTACGCGGCGGTGTACGTCGGCTTTGCGGCAGCCACCACGCTGCCGTCCCTCCTCGCGTGGTTCCTGCTCTACGGCTGCTACTTCGGCTTCGCGGAAGGCACGGAGAAGGCGCTGGTGGCCGACCTCGCGCCCCCGCGCTCGCGCGGCTTCGCCTTCGGCCTGTACAACGCCGTGCTCGGGGTGGGCTCGCTGCTCGCCAGCGTGTTGTTCGGCGTGCTCTGGACGACCTGGGGTGCGCCGGTCGCATTCGGCACCGGCGCCGTGCTCGCCCTGCTCGCCACCGCGCTCCTGTTCGCCCTGGTGCGCCGCTGATACAATCGGAAGTCCGCATGCCGAAGATCCTGGTCACCAACGACGATGGGTATCGTTCGCAGGGAATCCTGAGCCTGGCGCTGGCGCTGGCGCCGCTCGGCGAGATTACGGTGGTGGCTCCCACCGAGGAAGCGAGCGCCATCGGGCACGCGCTCACGCTGCGGCGGCCGCTTCGCCTCGAGCACATCCGCGAGAACATCTACGGAGTCGACGGCACGCCGACCGACTGCGTGAACATCGCGGTCACGCAGATCTACAGGGGCACCTTGCCCGACCTGGTCGTGTCAGGCATCAACAAGGGCTACAACCTGGGCGACGACGTGACCTATTCGGGCACGGTGGCAGGTGCACTCGAAGCCGCGCTGCTGGGCATTCCGGGACTGGCGGTGTCGCTGGCGCGCACGCGCGAGGACTACGACTTCAGCTACGCGGCCCGGGCCGCAGCGGCCGTCGCGATGGCGATGCTCGAGAAGCCGCTGCCGCCGTTCACCTTCCTCAACGTGAACGTGCCCCGCGGCACTCCGAAGGGGTTCCGCACGACCGTGCAGGCCCGGCGCAACCATGTGACGGAAGTGCTCGTGCGCGACGATCCGAAGGGGCGGCCGTACTTCTGGATCGACGAAGGGCAGAACGAATGGGAGCCGCACGACCGTTCGGACTACCAGGCCGTGCGCGACGGGTATGTCTCCATCACGCCGCTGCAGCCGGACCTGACCGCGCACGATGCCCTGGCAGCGGTCGAAAAGATATCTTTCGAAACAGAAGTTGCGCTAAGATAGCGCTTCGAGCGAGCGGCCACCCGGGCCGCTGCAGCACCTGCTCAACACTTCGCCTGTCGGGGCGTGGCTCAGCCTGGTAGAGCACTCGGTTCGGGACCGAGGGGTCGGAGGTTCGAATCCTCTCGCCCCGACCATTACATCGACGATCAGCCTGCGGCAACGCGGGCTTTTTTGTTGTCCGTCGACAGCCACGCACGTCCACTCCTGCTGCCTGTGTCACCTTGGTCGTGTTTTGGAATCCCTCCACCAACGGTCGGGTTGGCTCCGGTGCACAGGGGCGCCCACCCTGGAGCTCCCATGCGCGCTGACGACAGATCCGCACCAACCCCCACCCACACCCGGCGTCGCGTCCTCATCGTCGGGGGCGTCGCCGGCGGCGCGTCCTGCGCGGCCCGCCTCCGGCGTCTCGACGAGTCGGCCGAGATCGTGGTCTTCGACCGTGGGCCGTACGTGGCCTTCGCGAACTGCGGACTGCCGTACTTCGTGGGCGACGTCATTGCCGACGAGCGGAAGCTGCTCGTCGCCTCGCCCGACCTGTTCCGCGAGCGGTTCAACATCGCGGTAAATACCGACTCCGACGTGATCGGCATCGACCCGGTGGCGCAGACGATCACCGTGCACGACATGCCGACCGGCGTCGAGCGCGTCGAGCGCTACGACGCGCTGGTGCTGTCGCCAGGGGCGAGCCCGATCCGGCCGGCCATTCCGGGTGTGGACCGTCCCGGAGTCTTCGCCGTCCGGAACATTCCCGACTCGCGGCGCATCAGGGCCTGGATTGCCGAGCACCAGGCCACCACCGCGGTGGTGGTCGGCGGCGGATTCATCGGGCTCGAGATGGTCGAGAACCTGATGCACCGCGGCCTGGCGGTCACGCTGCTCGAGAAACTCCCGCAGGTGATGCCGCCGCTCGATCCCGAGATGGCCGCGCCGCTCATGGAGCACCTCGAGTCGAAGGGGGTCACGCTGCACCTCGGTGACGGCCTCGCGCGGATTGACGATGGGGGAGACGGGCGGCTGGCGGTCGTGGCCGAGAGCGGCGCCACCCATGTGGCCGACCTCGTCATCCTCGCGCTCGGCGTG
>WBZO01004173.1_pt1 | contig 15828 bp, 12 predicted proteins | sample 5204261 | NCBI WGS metagenome assembly WBZO01 (sample SAMN12412400, study PRJNA552823) | activated sludge metagenome | isolation source: activated sludge from anammox sidestream of wastewater treatment plant... | place: USA: North Carolina | collected 2017-09 | reverse complement strand
GAACGGATTGTGCTCGCTCAATCCGCAGGTCGACCGGCTGGTGCTGGTGTGCGACATGGTGATCAGCGCGCACGGCCAGATCCGCGCCTACCAGTTCTACGAGGCGGTGATGCACTCGGCGGCGCGCCTGACCTACGACGAGGTCTGGGGCATGCTCTCGGGGGGCGCGGCGCTCGCGCCACCGCCGGCGCGCGCAGCGCTGCTGCCGATGCTGCGCGACCTGCACGAGCTGTACCGGGCACTCGCCGCGGCACGCCAGCGTCGCGGCGCGATCGACCTGGAGACGGTGGAGACGAAGATCGTCTGCGATCTGGCCGGGCGCATCGAGCGCATCGTTCCCAGCCAGCGCAACGACGCGCACCGGCTGATCGAGGAGTGCATGCTGTCGGCCAACGTCTGCACCGCCGACTTCATGCGTCGCAGCAGGCATCCGGGGCTGTTTCGCGTGCACGAGGGGCCCACGCCTGAGCGGCTGCAACTGCTGCGCGAGTTCCTGCGCAGCGTGGGCCTGGCGCTGGGTGGCGGGGACGGGCCGACGCCGCGCGACTACGCCGAACTGGCCGCGCAGGTGCGCGCACGCCCGGATTCGGCGCTGCTGCAGACGATGCTGCTGCGTTCGATGCAGCAGGCGCTCTATTCGCCCGACAACGTCGGGCATTTCGGACTGGCCTACGACGCCTACGCGCACTTCACCTCTCCGATCCGCCGCTATCCCGACCTGCTCACGCACCGCGTGATCAAGGCGTTGCTGGCCGGCGGGCGCTACCGCCCGGCACCGGTGGCCGGGGCCGGTGAGCACGAGTTGCCGGCCAGGGCCGATGCAGCGGCAGCGCAGGCGCGCCAGCTCGAGCACGAGAACTGGCAGGCGCTCGGCGCGGTCTGCTCGGCCAACGAGCGGCGTGCCGACGAGGCCTCGCGCGACGTCGAGGCGTGGCTCAAGTGCATGTACGTGCGCGAGCGCGTCGGCGAGCAGTTCGCCGGGCGCGTCACCGGAGTGGCGCCTTTCGGCGTGTTCGTCACGCTCAACGACCTCTACGTCGAGGGGCTGGTGCACGTCTCCGAGCTGGGTGGCGAGTACTTCCAGTACAACGAGACTGCACACGAGTTGCGCGGCGAGCGCACGGGCCGGCGCTTCCGCCTCACCGACGAGCTCGACGTGCAGGTTTCGCGCGTCGACCTGGAGGCGCGTCGCATCGACTTCCGGCTGGTCGAACGGTTGGACTTCCGGGCGATCAGCCGGATCCGTCGTCGCGAGGCCGCCGATGACGCAAGCCTGCGTCCGGACGCGGTGGGCGCGGTCAGGCCGCCGCCCGAGGAGATGGCCGCGCCCGAGCCCGGCAGGCCGGTGCGCGGCCGCGCGGTGCCGACGAAACGGGCAGGATCGAAGGCGGCGGGTCCCGGGGTGCGAAAGGCGGCCAGGCCCAAGAGCGAAAAGGTCAAGCAGGCGCGCGCCGAGCGCCTTGACGCGCGCTCGCGCGGCGCCGCGCCGGCCGCGGCCGGCAGCCCGCGGCGCAAGCGCTGCCGTTGAAGGCGGGCGAACGAGCCGGCCGGAAGCCCAGCAGATGCTGATCCATGGATTTCACGCCGTGCTGGCGCGGCTGCGACGCGCCCCGCAGGGCGTGCGTGAGCTCTACGTCGACGCCTCGCGCGAAGACGCCCGTGTGCGCGATCTCGTCCGGATCGCCAACGAGGCGGGCTTGCGCCCCCACTTCGTCGATGGCGCGCGCATCGCGAAGATGTGCCCCGGCAAGCGCCACCAGGGCGTGGTCGCGATCGTCGATTTCGCCGCCCCGACGCTGTCGCTCGACGCACTGCTCGACGCGGCTGCCGCGCCGCTCACGCTGCTGCTGCTCGACGGCGTGACCGATCCGCGCAATCTCGGGGCCTGCCTGCGGGTGGCCGACGGCGCGGGCGCGCAGGCGGTGATCGCCCCGAAAGACCACGCATGCGCGCTCACCGAGGCGGCGATCCAGACCGCCAGCGGCGCGGCCGAGAGCGTGCCCTACGTGATGGTGACCAATCTCGCGCGCGCGATGGACACGATCCGGGAGCGCGACATCCGCCTGCTCGGCACCGACGACTCGGCCACGGCCTCGCTGTACGACCAGACGCTTCGCGAGTCGGTGGCGTGGGTGCTGGGCGCCGAGGGGCGCGGCATGCGCCGGCTCACCCGCGAGCGCTGCGACGCGCTGGTGCGCATTCCGATGGCCGGCAAGGTCGGCAGCCTGAACGTCTCGGTGGCCGCCGGCGTGGTGCTCTACGAGACGGTGCGCCAGCGGCTCGCCGCGGCCAGGCCGTGAGCGCTGCGCGGGCCGGCCTCGCCGAGGTGCGCGCCTGGGTGCAGGCGGCGCGCCGGTTGGTCGTGTTCACCGGGGCGGGCGTCTCGGCCGAGAGCGGCATCCCGACCTTCCGCGATGCCCTCACCGGGCTGTGGGCGCGCTTCGATCCCGATCAGCTGGCCACCGAGGCCGCGTTTCGCGCCGATCCGTCCACGGTCTGGCGCTGGTATGCCGAGCGACGCGTGGCGATCGCGGCCGCGCACCCGAACGCCGCGCATTGCGCGATCGCCTCCTTCGAGGCGCGCGCGCAGCAGCGCGTGTCGGTGGTGACGCAGAACGTCGATGGCCTGCACGCCCGTGCCGGCAGCCGCGACGTGCTCGAACTGCACGGCAACATCCTGCGCGTGAAGTGCCTGGAGGGCTGCGGCGCTCCCGAGCGCATCGAGCCGGCTTTCGACTGGCGCGCCGATCCGCGCGAGCCGCCGCCCTGTCCGCGCTGCGGCGCGCCGCTGCGTCCCGACGTCGTCTGGTTCGGCGAGTTGTTGCCGCCGGACGTGTTCGCGCGCGCCGAGCGCGCTGCGCTGCGCTGCGACCTGATGCTGGTGGTCGGCACGTCGGCGCTGGTCCACCCGGCTGCGGGGCTGCCGCTGCTGGCGCGCCAGGCCGACGCGCGGATCGCGGTGGTGAACCCGCAGGACACGCCGCTCGATGCGCTGGCCGATCGCGTGCTGCGTGCAGCGGCCGGTTCGGTGCTGCCCGAGCTGCTTCGCTGAGTTTGCAGCCAGGCACGCGCGGCGGGCCCGCTCCGCAGGACTGCCGCCGGGCGCAACCCGTCACCGCGGCCTGTGCGGCCCGATCGTTGCCTACGGGTCGCGGGCGTGCGAGCGGCGTGCCTGCGCGCGGTGCTCCCAGGGCGGTATCGGCGTCGCGTCGCGCCACAGGCCCAGGCCGCGCAGCCGCGCCTGGCGCTCGGCCTGCGCATAGCGGCGTCGCTGCGCGGGCGCGAGGTCGGCGTCGTAGCGCGTGAAGTGCCAGGCGAGCCCGGCCCGAAGTTGGGCGAGGCCCGCGTCGCGGCCGTCGACGAACACGCGGCCGACCAGCCGGTCGAAGAAGTCGGTCTTGACGACCTCGACGCGGATCTCGCGATCGTCGAGTTGCGCGAGAAGCGCGCGGCGCGCGACGTCGGCGAAGGGTTGGCCTTTTTCGGGCGCGTCGATGCCGGCGATCCGCACGCCGCGCACGCCCTGGCCCTCGATGCGCAGCAGCAGCGAGTCGCCGTCGTGCACGCGCACCACCCGCCCGTCGACCGCGGTGGTGGCCGGCGCGGGGGCCGCCGTCGGTGCCGGTGCCGGCCGTGCGACATCGGTCGCCGCGGCCGGTGCCGGCGCGCTCGCCACTGCAGCGGGCTTCGCCGCGGCCGTGTCGGGCGCGCGGATCGCGACCACGAGCGCCGTCGCGCACGCGAGCGCCGCGCCGATTGCCGCTCTTCGGCGGTCGATGGCGATCGACCGGTGATGACCTGCCCGGCCGCGGCTTCGCTTGCCGTGGTCGCCAGCCGGCTGCGCGATCGGCGTGTCGGGGCACTCGCGGCCGTCGACGACGGGCAGCGTCGCCGGCCGATCGGCGTCGTCACCGGCCGCGACGTCGTGATCGGGATCGTCTCCACGGGCCCGCACACCGACGCCGGCGTGGCCGGCGACGTGATGCTCGACGCGCTCGTCACCGTGACCGGGAACGGCGATCCGCCGGAAGCGGCCCGTCCGATGCGTCCGCGCGGCGTGCGACGGCTCCCGGTGGCGGGCCGCGACGGCGGGCCGGCGGGCCTCGTCACGCTCGACGATCTGGTGCGGCTGTTGTCGACCGGGGTGGGTCATCTTGCCCGTTTGATCGAGCGCCAGCCCGGGCGCGAGGCGCAGGCGCGCCCGCGACCGGACGACGGGCGCCGTGCGCCGGTGCCCGGGAGGGATCGGCACTGGCCAGCGTGCGCACCGTTCGCCACAGCGACACGACGGTCGCGGCGCGCAGCCCGAAGCGCCAGCCGAGCCGCAGCATGCCGGCGAGCCGGCGCCCGCGGCGGCTCGCGAGCAGTCCGGTTGCCGACATGGCCAGCAGGCCGAGCGCGAGCGGATGCTTGCGCAACCGGCGCACTCGTCCGAGCGCATCGTCGACGCGCGTGAAAGCGGCTTCGATCCGTTGCCAGTGCGCGGCAAGCCCGTCGCGCTGCAGCGTGCTGAGCGCGCGCAAGCGGGCCAGCCGCTGCGCGGCGCTCTCGCGTGCCATCGCGGTGCGCGCGGGCGGCATCGGCGGGTTGTCCGGGACGGCTTCGATCACCGCGCGCCCTCGAAGTCGGAGCGTGTGTCAGCGCAACCGGGCGATATCCTGCCGCAGCTCGGCGATCGTCGCCTCGAACGGACGCGGACCCATGCGCACCAGCCGGCGCAGCCCCAGCAGGCAGCCGGTTCCCGCCCCGAGGTGAACCGCAGCGACGACGGCGACCGCCGTGAGCCGGTGCGTGTCCCAGAACGCTGCGATCGCCAGCACGGAGACGAACACCAGGGTCAGGGCGAGGAACAGCAATCCGGCGAACAGCAGCGCGACGATCAGGCGCAGCCGCCCGGCCTGCAGTTCGAGGTCTGCGCCGATGAGTTCCAGGCGCGTCTCGACGATCTCGAGAACGCCGCTCGCCAGCAGACGCACGTGCGAAAGCAGCCCGCCGCCTTCGCTGCCCTGGTTCACCGGATCACCGTGGCGAAGCGGCGGCGCCGTGAATGCTCAACGCCGGCCCAGCAGCAGGCCGAGCAGCAGGCCGATGCCGGCGCCGACCCCGACCGCGGTCCACGGATGCTCGTGGACGTACTCGTCGGTTTCGCGCGCGGTGCGCCGCGCGCGCTCGAGGACCACGTGCTCGAGGTTGGCCAGTTCGGACTTCGCTACGCTCACGCTGCGTTCGAGGCGCTCGCGCGCCGCGCCCAGGTGCTCGCCGCCCTGCTTGGACGCCGCGCGGAGCATTTCCTCGGCGTCGCTCACCAGTGTGCGCATCTCTTCGGCCAGCCGGCCGCGTGCCGCTTCGATCCGTGCGCCTGCATCCATGTGTCGGTTCTCCGTGTCGGAATGGTCGTCGTCGTGTTCAACGGAACACGAGCACCGGAATGCTCGAGTGCGTCAGCACCTTGTTCGTTTCGCTGCCGAGCACCAGTGCGCTCAGGCCGCGGCGGCCGTGCGACGACATGAAGATCAGGTCGCAGCCCTTCTCGCGTGCGACGTCGATGATCGCGCGGTACGGCTGCGTGTGGCGCACCGAGACGGTCTCGCACTGCACGCCGGCGGTCTTGGCGCCTTGTGCCGCCGCGTCGAGGATCGTCTTCGCGGTTTCCTCCGTGGCCTTCATGAACTCGGCGAACGAGGCCTGCCCGGCCGCCGGAAACTCGGCGAACGCCGGCGGGATGTACTCGGGCATGACGTGCAGCGCCGTGAGCCGCGCTCCGGTCTCCTTCGCGAACTGGATCGCCCGCTCGAGCGCGTCGTTCGACAGCTTCGAGCCGTCGGTGGGAACCAGCAGGTGCTTGTACATGCGGATCTCCTTCCAGCGTGATGGAACTGGCTCATTGTAGGGGTTTGGTCGGCCCCTGGTCATTGACGGAGCGCAACCGCGGAGCCGGCCGCCTCGGGCGCGAGAAGCAGGGCGATCGCGGCCAGCAGCGCGGCCGCGCTCGCGAGAAACCCGGCCGCGCTTCGCCCGGCGAGCACGCGCCGGCCGATCCAGCCGGCGACCGCGAACTTGAAGCCGATGTTGGCGAGGAACGCGATGGCGATCGCAACGACCGCCTGCTGCGCGGTGACGCCGCCCACGCCATGCAGGCGCAGGCTGCCCAGCGTGAGTGCGTCGACGTCGGTGAGCCCCGAGAGCAGCGCGACCGCGTACAGGCCGGCGCCTCCCAGGCGCTGTGCGAGTTCTGCTGCGAACAGCAGCACCAGCGCGTAAAAGCCGGCGAACGCGAACGCGGTACGCAATTCCATCGGGTTGCCGACCCGCGGCGGCACCGCTTCGGCGGTGCCGGCCGCTGCCGGCAGGCGCCGCCATAGCGCCAGACCGGCGACCAGCATCGGCATGCCTGCCGCCAGCAGCACCGGCGCGAGCGCCGGCAGCACCGACGGGGCCACTACTGCCGCGAGCAGCGCCACGCGTGCGAAGACCACGGTACCGGCGAGCAGAATCACCAGCGCCGAGGCGTGGGCCTGCGACGGATCGTCGCGTACCCGGCGCGCATAGGTGACGGTCGTTGCCGTCGACGAGACCAGGCCGCCCAGCAGGCCGGTGAGCAGCAGCCCGCGTCGCGCGCCCACCAGGCGCAGCGTGACGTAGCCAGCCAGGCTCACGCCGGAGATCAGCACGACCATCAGCCAGATCTGGTACGGGTTGAGCGCGCCGTGCGGCCCGAAGCCGCGATCCGGCAGCGCCGGGAGCACCACCAGGCTCAGCGCGCCGAACTGCAGGATCGACAACATGTCGGAACGGGTGATCCGCTCGGTGAGCCCCTTCAGTTCGGGCTTGAAGTACAACAGTGCGGTGACCACGACCGCGAGCGACGCGGCGGCCGTGGCCAGGCCATGCCAGGTCATCGCGCCGAGCACGAAGCACAGCAGCAGTGCCACCGTGGTGGTGGTGCCCGGGTCGCCAGTCGGGCCGGCACCGCGGGGCTGCGCGGCCACCGCCATCGCGCCGACCAGCAGCAGGCCGATCGCGGCCACCCACGCCGTGCCCACGAGTTCCCCCAGCAGCGCCGAGGCGGTGCCGAACAGCGCGGTCAGCGTGAAGGTGCGCAGCCCGGCAGCCGTCGCAGGGTGGCGCTCGCGTTCCAGCCCGATCAGCAGGCCGATGGCGGCGCTCGCGGCGAATGTCCGCAGGATGCCCGGCCCGGACAGCGCTCCGAGGCGATCGACGAAGAGCGGATCGGCACTCATGCTGACGATTATGGCAGTTGCTCGGGGCGGTGATGCCGGCCGCCGTTACAAACCGTTACCGGCCGTTTCCGCAGTGCCATCGGGAGCCGGACTCGAGCCGGTAGAGTCCGACTCATACGGGAAAACCCGAGTCGATTCAGCCGCATTGCAAGCCACGGAGTGCCAGATGCAAACCCACGCCGCTCAACCGATCCAGCTCCATCCCGTTGGCCCCGCCAATGCGGTCGTTTCCCGGGCTGCCGCAGTGAGCGACATGGACGTTCTCCTTGCACGCGCAGGGGGCACGCGGCGCCGTGTGCGGCGCGGCGAATACCTGTACCGGCTGGGTGCGCCGTTCCATGCGCTGTTCGGCATTCGCGCCGGCTCGTTCAAGTCGGTCCTGCTCACCGAGGACGGCCGCGAGCAGGTCACCGGCTTTCACATGGCCGGCGAGGTGCTCGGCTTCGACGGTATCGGGTCGGAAACCTGTCCGGGCGACGCGATCGCGCTCGAAGACAGCGAAGTGGTCGAGATTCCGTTCGAGGAGCTCGACGCGCTGGCTTGCCGCGAGCCGGCGCTGCAGCGCGAGCTGTTCCGGATGCTCGCCGGCGAGATCCAGCGCGAGCGTTCGCTGATGCTGCTGCTGGGTTCGATGCGCGCCGAGGAGCGGCTGGCAGCTTTCCTGATCAATCTTTCGCAGCGCTTTTCGGCTCGTGGTTTCTCCGCGCACCGGTTCCTGCTGCGGATGACCCGCGAAGAGATCGGCAGCCTGCTGGGCCTGAAGCTCGAGACGGTGAGCCGGATCCTGTCGCGCTTCCAGGCCGAGGGACTGATCGGCGTGCGCAATCGCGAGGTGCAGATCGTCTCGATGACGGCGCTCAGGTCGGTGATCGGCCGCGGCGACGCGCGGCGCGAGCGCGAAGCGGCCTGAGCGTTGCGGGCGCGGGCAGGGCACGACGCCCCGCGCGCTCGCGCCTTCACGCTTCTTCCGGGGGGCGCCCTTCGCGAGGCCGGCGATCGGCCTCGTCGACACGGTGCCGTTCGCCGGGCGCGCGATCGAGCGCGCGGCGCAGCGTGCGTGCCAGCTGGTCGATCCGGTACGGCTTCGAGAGCAATTCCACTCCGCGACCCAGTTCGGCGCGCCAGGGCAGGGCGCTGCGCGCATATCCCGAGGCGAACGCGACGCGAAGCTTCGGTCGCCGGGCCAGCGCCTCGCGTGCCAGTGCCGGCCCGCTGATGCCGCCGCGCAGCACGACGTCGCTGAAGAGCAGGTCGACGCCGGGCTCGCGATCGAGCAGCGCCAGCGCGCCCTGTGCGTCGGTGGCTTCGAGCACCCGGTAGCCGAGCTTGCGCAGGAACGCGGTGGCGATCTCGCGCACCTCTTCGTCGTCCTCGACGACCAGGATCGTCTCGCTGCCGCCGTGGCAGGGCACGTCGGCCTCGAAGTCGGCACGCGGGAGCGCATCGCCGCGGTCGACCGGCAGATACAGGTTGACCGTCGTGCCGATTCCCGGCGCGCTCGTGGCCTGGACATGCCCGCCCGACTGCTTGGCGAAACCGTAGACCAGGCTGAGTCCGAGCCCGCTGCCCTTGCCGTGTTCCTTGGTGGTGAAGAAGGGCTCGAAGGCGCGCGCGAGCACCTCGTCGCTCATGCCGGCGCCGGAGTCGGCCACCGAGACGAGCAGGTATCGGCCCGGCGCGAGTCCGTCGGCACGCGCCGCGAAGCCCGCGTCGACGTCGGCGAGCCTGGCCGAGAAGACCAGCGTGCCGCCGTTGGGCATCGCGTCGCGCGCATTGACCGCGAGATTGAGCAGCGCGGTGTCGAGCATGCCCGGGTCGGCCTTGATCGGAGGCAGCCCGTCGTCGACAACCGAATGCACGTCGATATTCGCGCCCAGCGTGCGCGCGAGAATGTCGGCCAGCGACGCGAGCAGCTGGCGCGCGTCGATCGCGCGCGGCCGAAGCGTCTGCCTGCGCGCGAAGGCCAGGAGCTTGCGGGTCAGGTCGGCCCCGCGCCCGGTGGCGCGCAGGGCCGCCTTCACCAGGTTGGCCGACAGTGCATCGGCGGCGACGCGCTCCTCGAGCATCTGCAGGTTGCCCGAGACGACGGTGAGCAGGTTGTTGAAGTCGTGGGCCACCCCACCGGTGAGCTGCCCCAGCGCCTCGAGCCGTTGCGACTGGAACAGCTGCTCCTCGGTGTGCGAGCGCTGCATCGCCGCCCCGATCGTGTTGGCCAGCGCCTGCAGGAAATTCGCGTCGTCGCGGGTGAAGCTGCGCGTACGCTGCGCGCCGGCCATCAGCAGGCCGAGGGTGCGCTCGTCGCCCGGGATCGGTGCGACCAGTGCGCTACGCGGCGCGGCCTCGGTCTCGTCGTCGGCGGCGCGAGGCGCTGCCTGGCCGAGGTCGTCGATGATCATCGGCTGGACGAGCGGCGCCGCGTCCTGCCTGCAGCAGTCGGCGAGTCGCGCGACCGCAGCGGCGAGCGCCGCGTCGCCCAGGCCGTGGCTCGCGCCGGGCGCGAGCAGCGGCTCGGCGCCGCCACACTGCGCGACCAGCGCGTAATCGACGTGCAGCAGGCGGGCGACCAGGTCGCAGGCCTCGCGCTGGATCAGTCCGATGTCCTTGCTGGCCAGCGCGAGGCGCCCGAAGTCGGCGACCGCGTTCGACTGCCGTGCGCGCGCGAGCAGATCCTGGACGCGGGCCACCTCGCTCACGTCGCGGATGTTGGCGCAGACCATCGTGGCGCCGTCGAGCCGGAACGGGCTCAGGCTGATTTCAACCGGGAACTCGCGGCCATCGGCGTGCTGCGCCCACAGCGCCAGGTTCATGCCCATGGGGCGCGATTCGGGCCGCTCGGCATACAGGCTGCGGTGGCGGCGATGGCCTTCGCGAAAACGTTGCGGAATCAGCTCTTCGATCGGACGGCCCACGAGCTCGCTGGCCGCATGGCCGAACAGGCGCTCGCTTTGCCGGTTCGCGAGCCGGATCACGCCGTCGCGATCGACGACGACCAGCGCGTCGGTCGCAGCGTAGAAGATCTGCTCGTAGAGCCGCGGGTGCGCGGCGCCGATCGGCGCGGACCCGTCTGGGGGCGTGGGGTCGGCCGAGGGCGCGTGGTCCTTCGCGCTCGCGGGGTCGGCTGCGGCCGGCTCGGGCCGGTCCGGCGGGTGGTTCATTCGGTCGACACGCGCGCGGTGAACAGGTAGCCCACGCCGCGCACCGACTTGATCAGTTCAGGCTCGCCGGGGTCGCGCTCGATCTTGCGTCGCAACCGGCCCACCTGCACGTCGATCGCGCGGTCGAAGGGGCCGGCTTCGCGGTGATGCATCAGTTCCATCAGCTGGTCGCGCGACAGCGCACGGTTCGGGTTGCGCACGAAGGTGGCCAGCAGGTCGAATTCGCCGGTGGTGAGCGGGACCGCTGCGCCGTCGGGGCGGGTGAGCGAGCGCGACGACAGGTCGATGCGCCATCCGGCGAAATCGAAACAGTCACGTGCGGCGGGCGGATCGGGCGGCGCCTCGACCTTGGTTCGGCGCAGCACGCTGCGCACCCGGGCCGCGAGTTCACGCAGGTCGAAGGGCTTGGCCACGTAGTCGTCGGCACCCATTTCGAGGCCGACGATTCGATCGACCGCCTGTCCGCGGCCGGTCACGATGATGATGCCGGGCGGACGCGGCTGGGCGCGCAGCTCGCGCGCGAGACTCAGGCCGTCCTCGCCGGGCAGGCCGAGGTCGAGCAGCACGATGTCGGGGCGGCTGCGCGAAACCTCGACGCGCATCGAGGGCCCGTCGGCCGCGGCAGCCACCTCGAAGCCGAAGCCGCTCAGGTAGGTGGCGAGAAGATCACGGATGTCTTCTTCGTCGTCGACGACCAGTATTCGATCTGCCATGCCTGTCGAAACCGGCCCGCTGGCCGCCAGGAATTGCTGCGTACAACTTCAGGCCGATTGTAGCGCAGCAATTCCGGCGGTCATCCGCACTCGCCCTGGTGGCCGCACGCGGTGCAGAACATGCAGCCGTCGCGCTTGATGTAGGCGTGCGCGCCGCAGGCCGGGCACGCCTGGCCGGCGATCAGCGGGGCCGCAGTGCTGACGGCGGCGGGTTCGGCGCCGGGCAGCGCCAGCGCGCCGGCTCCGCCGATCGCGTGGCCCTCGCTGTCGAGCAGGCCAAGCACCTTGAACCGGTGCAGGATCAGTGCCGCGACGTAGGCGACGGTGCTCGGCCAGATCTGCTGGCGGTTCTCGCCCGGCACCGGCGCCCAGAACGAGCCGTTCAACTCGCCGAAGTTCAGCAGCTTGCGCAGCTTCAGCCCGATCCAGTTGACGTCGATCACGTGCATGTCGAGCGACAGCAGCTTGCACAGGCCGTCGAGCACGCGCGGGTAGTCGCCCGAGAGCCAGATCGAGTAGGGCCGGCGCGTGCCGTCGGGCAGCTGCAGCTCCTTCAGGCCGAGCACGAAGTCGTCGCCGGTGGCGGCGTTGCTGATGTCGGCGGTCCAGGACAGCGTGCCCAGCGGGCCCGACTTCGGCTCCTTGCGGAACATCATCGCGTCGAGCATCGGCGTGGGCTGCCCGTCGAGCGCCTCGAACATGCCGAGCTCCTCGCAGCGGTGGCGCACGATCTCGGCGAAGCCGGCGACGATGCCCGGCGTCCAGCGGATCTCGCCGGCCGGCGGGAACGGCATCTGCAGCGGCTGCTCGTCACGGGTGCGCGCCAGCGCGTCGAGCTTGAGCTTGAGCCAGCCGCGATCGTTCGAGCGCATGTCCATCGACAGCGCCTTGGCGATCGCGCCCAGGCCGCGCGGCTGCTCGTTGCCGTTGACCCAGGTTTCGAAGGGCACGCTGCGCATGCCCTGGCTGCCATCGGCGCGGGTGAACGACTCCTCGGTCTGTCCGATGAAGATGCAGAACGACGAGCGCTGGTCGAGCGGCTCGACCATGTACGAATAGGCCATGTTGCCGGCTGCGAGCTTCGGCCGGCTCGGCCAGAGCAGCGACGACAGCGCCGGCTGCGGAATGCGCTCGAGGCGCAGCCGGCGGTCGGGTTCGTAGTGCAGGTCTTGAGGCTGTTGCGCGGCCGCGGCCGCCCCCGAGACGCTGAGCACCGAGCCGATGACCGAGTTCGGGCGATAGGTGGTGATGCCCTTGAGCCCGCCACGCCAGGCCTCGAGGTACAGCGACTTGAACTCTTCGTACGGATAGTCTTCGGCGACGTTGACCGTCTTGCTGATCGCCGAGTCGATGAACGGCTGCACCGCCGCGCTCATGCGCATGTGATCGAGCGCGGTGATCTGCATGGCCGAGACGAAGTAGTCGGGCAGCGCGTTGACGTCGCGACCGAGGTGGCGCCACAGCCGGTAGGCGAAGTCCTCGACCTCGTATTCGAGCTTGCTGCCGTCGGGCATGCGCTTGCGCCGGGTGTACGTCCAGGAGAACGCCGGCTCGATGCCGCCCGAGGCGTTGCCCGCGAAGGCGATCGAGATGGTGCCGGTGGGCGCGATCGACAGCAGGTGCGAGTTGCGGATGCCGTGCTCGCGGATGCGCTGGCGCAGCTCGGCCGGCAGGCGCGAGGCGGCGTGCGGCTCGGCGAGGTATTTCTCGGCGTCGAACAGCGGAAACGCGCCGCGCTCCTGCGCGAGCGCGACCGACGCGTCGTAGGCGACGTCGCGCATCGTCTGCGCGATGCTCGCCGCGAAGGCGCGGCCGGCCTCGCTGTCGTAGCGCAGCTTCAGCATCGTGAGCGCGTTGCCCAGTCCGGTGAAGCCCAGGCCGATGCGCCGCTTCGATTGCGCCTCGCGTTCCTGCGCCTGCAGCGGCCACAGCGTGAGGTCGAGCACGTTGTCGAGCGCGCGCACCGAGATCGCGACCGCGCGGCGGAAGCGCTCGTAGTCGAACGCGGGCGTCTCGCCGAACGGATCGGCGATGAAGCGCGTGAGGTTCATGCTGCCGAGGTCGCAGCAGCCGTAGGGCGGCAGGAACTGCTCGCCGCAGGGGTTGCTGGCGGCGATGGTCTCGCAATACGAAAGGTTGTTGTCGCGGTTGACGCGGTCGATGAAGATCACGCCGGGTTCGGCGTGATCGTAGGTCGAGCGCATGATCTGGTCCCAGAGGTCGCGCGCCCTGACCGTCCGGTAGATCCAGGCGCCGTCGACCCGCTGGCCGTGCTGGGTGGCGTCGAACGGCTGCACGGCGTGGACCAGGTCGAAGCTGCCGTCGGCCTCCACCGCGCGCATGAACGCGTCGGTGACCGCCACCGACATGTTGAAGTTCGACAGCGAACCGTCGTTCTTGGCGTTGATGAACTCCTCGACGTCGGGGTGGTCGACGCGCATCACGCCCATCTGGGCTCCGCGCCGCGAGCCCGCCGATTCGAGCGTTTCGCACGACTTGTCGAATACGCGCATGTACGACACCGGTCCCGAGGCGCGCGACAGCGTGCCCTTGACCAGCGCACCGCGCGGCCTGATCGCGGAGAAGTCGTAGCCGACGCCTCCGCCGCGGCGCATGGTCTCGGCGGCCTCCTGAAGTGCCGCGTAGATGCCCGGCGTGCCATGCTCGTCGTGCCCCCAGACCGCGTCGCCGATCGGCTGCACGAAGCAGTTGATCAGCGTCGCGCGGATGTCGGTGCCGGCCGCCGAGTTGATGCGCCCGGCCGGCACGAAGCCGTTCTCCATCGCCCACAGGAACTCGCCCTCCCAGTGCTGCTGGCGTTCGGCCGGCTCGACCGAGGCGAGGGCGCGTGCCACGCGCACCCGGATGTCGCGCGCGGTGGCTTCGTCGCCCTTGGCGTACTTCTCGCGCAGGACGTCGATGGTGACTTCCTGTTCTGGCAAGGCGGTGAGAAGGTCTTCGATTTTCATCGTGTGGATTCCGGGCGTCGGGTGGGCGGATGGCGGCGTGACTCGTCGCGGCAGGGGGCCGCAGCGCGAAGCCCCAATTGTAGTGCCTCGTTGCGCGAGAGCAAGCCCATATAGTGTTTGGGAGGTCGGATTCGCATCGAGACAGCGATGTCAGGATCTGAAAGGATATAGTGTGGTGCATCTCCCCCGGAGCAGCGTACCGAACCATGGAGAAGCACGTCCAGTGGAACATCTGGTACGTGATCATCGCGATCGTCGCGATGATCGCGTTCAACGACGCGCTGCGCTCCTGGCGCGAGGTGCAGCCGCTGGCCTACAGCGAGTTCCTCGCGCAGCTCGAGGCCGGCAACGTCGAGGAAATCCGCGTCTCCGCCGACCGCATCGAGGGAACGCTCAAGCGCCCGCTGCCTGACGGCCGTACCCGCTTTGCGACGGTGCGCATCGACCCCGAACTGGCGCAGAGCCTGGCCCGCGAGCACGTGAAGTTCAGCGGCGTGATCCAGAGCACGCTGCTGCGCGACGTGCTCGGATGGGTGATCCCGGCGTTGCTGTTCTTCGGGCTGTGGTCGTTCCTGCTGCGCCGCTTCGGCGAGCGCAGCGGCCTGGGCGGCGGGCTGATGTCGATCGGCCGCAGCAAGGCCAAGGTGTACGTCGAGACCGGCGTCGGCGTCACCTTCGCCGACGTGGCCGGTGTCGACGAGGCGAAGGAGGAACTGGGCGAGGTCGTCGGCTTCCTGAAGGATCCGGGGCGCTATGGCCGGCTCGGCGCGCGCATCCCGAAGGGCATCCTGCTGGTGGGGCCGCCGGGCACCGGAAAGACCCTGCTCGCGCGCGCCGTGGCCGGCGAAGCAGGGGTGCCGTTCTTCTCGATCAACGGCTCGGAGTTCGTCGAGATGTTCGTCGGCGTGGGCGCGGCGCGCGTGCGCGACCTCTTCGAGCAGGCGCGTCAGAAGGCGCCGGCGATCATCTTCATCGACGAGATCGACGCGCTCGGCCGCGCGCGCGGCGCCTTCGGCGCATTCGGCGGCGGCCACGACGAGAAGGAACAGACGCTGAACCAGCTGCTCGCCGAGATCGACGGCTTCGACCCCAGTTCCGGCGTGGTGCTGCTGGCCGCGACCAACCGCCCCGAGATCCTCGACCCGGCGCTGCTGCGCGCCGGACGCTTCGACCGCCAGGTGCTGGTCGACCGCCCCGATCGCGTCGGGCGGGTGCAGATCCTGCGCGTGCACCTGAAGAAGGTGCGCCTGGACAACGACGTCGATCCCGAGAAGATCGCCGCGCTCACGCCCGGGTTCACCGGTGCCGATCTCGCCAACCTCGTCAACGAGGCCGCGCTGCTCGCGACGCGGCGCGGCCGCGAGGCGGTGCGACTCGAAGACTTCACCGGCGCGGTCGAGCGCATCGTCGCCGGCCTCGAGAAGAAGAACCGACTGCTCAACCCCGAGGAGCGCCGCATCGTGGCGCACCACGAAATGGGGCATGCGCTGGTGGCCTGCGCGCTGCCGGGCAGCGACGTGGTGCACAAGGTCTCGATCATCCCGCGTGGCGTCGGGGCGCTCGGCTATACCATCCAGCGCCCGACCGAAGACCGCTTCCTGATGCAGCGCGACGAGCTGATGAACAAGATGGCGGTGCTGCTGGGCGGGCGCGCGGCCGAGTCGCTGGTCATCGGCCAGATGTCGACCGGCGCCGCCGACGACCTCGCCAAGGTTACCGACATCGCGCGCACGATGGTCACGCAGTACGG
>WBZO01004171.1_pt1 | contig 15835 bp, 8 predicted proteins | sample 5204261 | NCBI WGS metagenome assembly WBZO01 (sample SAMN12412400, study PRJNA552823) | activated sludge metagenome | isolation source: activated sludge from anammox sidestream of wastewater treatment plant... | place: USA: North Carolina | collected 2017-09 | reverse complement strand
TAAAGGCTCAGCTGATTTGCAGGAGAGCTCATTCGAGGATAACAGCGCAGAGGACTGGTTCAACAGGGGCCAGGAGCTGGCCAGGAACGGTTCTCTACTGGATGCAGTTTCAGCGTACGACAAAGCAATAGATCAGAATCCTGGAAATCTCGATGCCAGGCTGAATAAGGCCATGGCGCTTCACCAGGCAGGGAAGATCGACGAATCCGATCTTGCCCGTGATGAAGCCGTCGAGGCAGCCATCAGCTATCTGGGAGATCTGAACCAATCCTCCCGGGTTTTCGATAAGGTCGTCGAACCAGTCACATCCAGCTCGCCCGCAAAGCTGGCAGAGGCCTGGGACTACAGAGGCTTCCTTCTTGCTGATCTGGCCGGTCCATTGGGCAATAACATGAGCATGTATGAAGAGGCCATCAAGTATTTTGACAGAGCAGTCGAGCTGGACCCGCAGAGAACGGAGGCCTGGATCTTCAAGGGCTCTGTTCTCGATACCCGTATGAACAGATCTGCTGAAGCCATTCTCGCTTACGATAAAGCTATCGAGCTTGATGGCGAAAATGCCGTTGACAATGAATCGCTGAGCAGTGCCTGGATCGGCAAGGGAACGGTCCTGTCAAAGCTGGGAAGGTATAACGAGTCCTTCGGGGCCTTCGATAAAGCCATTGAGCTGAACCTGCAAGCCTCCGCCTTTGTCTGGCTCGCAAAGGGCGATGCCCTCAACCAGTCGGGAAGATATGAAGAGGCCGCTTTTGCATACGATAAAGTCGTTGAACAGAATCCCGACTCCTCGCAGGCGCTGATAGCTCACGCTTACGGCAGCAAGGGAGATGCGCTAAGCGCCTGGGGAAAATACGATGAGGCGGTCATTGCCTACGATAATGCCATCGAGAACTACCCGTCGGAGCCTATGGGTGCACAGACCTGGCACAAAAAGGGCATTGCTCTCCAGGCGCTGGGCCGCACATCAGACGCAGATGCCGCCTTCGCAAAGGCAAAGGAGCTGGGATACGAAAAGTGATTCCTTAATAATTTTTATTGCATCGAAAATGGGTGATTGAATTGAACAAACGTCGAGTGGGGAAAAGACACAAATGCAGAGGGCTGTGGGCTGTTGCTCTGGGCATGCTGGCTGTCGCAGGACTATGTGCTTGTGTCACTGCACAGGAAAATACCACAGACTATTGGATGGACAAGGCTGAAGGGCTGACGCACAACGGCTCCTTCGAAGAGGCCATCTCAGCATTGGACGAGGCTCTGAATATAGAGCCTGAAAATGAGACCGTCCTGATCCGCAAGGCTTGGTATCTAAGCGTAGTTGGCATGGCGAATGAGTCGGCCAAGGAATACGAGAGGGCTCTCTCCTTTCTGGATGAGGACTTGAAGAAGAATGCGAGCGATGCCGAGGCCTGGGAAAAAAAGGCCAGTGCCTTGAACAGTCTGAACAGGAACGAAGAATCCATCAAGGCATATGAGAAGGCACTGGAAGTCTTCGACCAGAGAATAGAGAGGAACCAGTTGGATGCAGACGCCTGGATGGGCAGGGCCAATGTTCTCCTGAACCTAGGTCGATGGGATGAGGCCCATGAGGCCTACGATGAAGTCACTGAACTCAAGCCGCAGGATTACAATGTCTGGTGGAGAAAGGCTGAGGTTATAAGCGGCATAGGGGACATCAATGAGTCGGTTGAAGCATACGATCGAGCCATCGGCCTGATACCTGCCAACGATACAGATGAGCTTGCCCTGGCTTATGCCTCCAAGAGCGAGAACCTGGCCTCTGTGGACAGATGGGAAGATGCCCTGGAGGCGGTCAATAAGTCTTTGGAGCTAAATCCCAGGAGCAGCACTTGGTGGCATTTCAAGGCATTTATTTTAACAGAGCTTGATCGAAAGGAAGAAGCTCTGGCAGCCTTCAATGAGGCCATCGGGCAGAATCCGGAGGATATCGGCAACTGGCAGTGGAAGGCCAGCCTTCTCGTCGAGATGAAGAGGTACAACGAGTCCTTGGAGGCCTATGATAAAGCAATCGAGCTGGCAGCAGAGAACAACACCGAAGAGCTGGCACAGACCTGGTTCTCCAAAGCATCAGCCTTGAACAAGACAGGCAGGAATGAGGAGGCAACAGATGCCTTCCAGAGGTCCCTGAAGCTTTATGATGAAGCGATAGCAGAGAACCCGGGCGATGTCAGCCTCCTGGAGGCGAAAGGCCGAGTGCTCTTCAATCTGGAAAGGTACGATGAGGCCATAGCCATCTATGACCATATCCTTGAAACCACTCCGAGCGTCGAGCCAAGATTAACTCACATAACCACATGGATTGCCAGGGGAGATGCTCTCAGAGCTTTGGGCAGGAATGAGGAGGCTCTGGAGGAGTACAACAAGGCCATAGATATGAGCCCCAATTTCAGCACAGCCTGGCACGGGCTGGGAGAGGCGCAGAGGGCGCTGGGCCAAACCCACAACGCGAGCATGTCGCTTCTAGTGGCACAGAAGCTGGGGTATGAGGAATGACCATAGCATTTTTGTAAAGTTAATGGGGGTTTGTGAATGAAAGCAAGATTTGCCATCGCGTTGTTAACGGTAGCCATGCTCTGCGCCTGTGCCCTAGCGCAGGAGGACAGCGCAGAGGACTGGTTTGACATGGGCAGGAATGAGGAGGCAATAAGCGCCTTCGACGAGGGCCTGAAGACGGACCCGCAGAATGCCTCTGCCTGGCATCATAGGGGAATGGCCCTGGCGGGCATGGGCCACGGAGCGGAGGCTAACCAGTCAATTCAGAAGGCCATGGAGCTCATAGACCAGAGGCTCCAGGAGAACCCTGAAGACCAGGAGGCCTTATGGCTGAGGGCAGAGGAGATGGATCTCTTTGGGAAGAGCGAGGAAGCACTGGAGGCCTACGGTCGGGTGGCAGAGTTGAACTCATCCCACGCTCTGGAAGCCTGGATAAGGGAGTCAGATATCCTGGCGGCTCAGGGCAGGTACAACCAATCGGTAGAGTCCTTCAGCAGGGCAATGGCTCTGGTTCCCGCTAACAAATCCGAGTCGCAGTTAGGATTCCAGCGGCGGAGCGAGAACACCTTTATATTCACAAAAGCCTGGCTCATTAACGGCCAGATCCACAGGGTCTCTATCGGATTGTACAATATCTCCTCAAAGTCCTTCGATGAGATAGAGCAGATCAACTCCGATTATATTGCAGCCTTGCAGCTAAAAGGCAAGGCGGTTGATCCAGGCAGACATGGAGGCTCACTCATGGGGTCAAGCCTTAATTGGGAAATGTACACCTTCAACCAGCCAAAAGCGCAGCCTCAGGCCTGGCCTCCCTGCCTGACCATAACCAAAATCAATCCCAAGGAAGACGATTTCATCGATATCGCCGACAACCTGAAGGAGGCCGTCAGTCTCCAGAACTGGAGCCTGGAGATTCAGGGATCAAAAGTATCGCTGCCGGAATATTCCCTTCTGCCAGGGAAAGCCGTCAGGGTTCACCTGAGAAGCGGCCAGGAGAATGAGACAGACCTATTCCTGGACAGCAATCTGGGGCTGAATGACACTGTCGGAAGCGTCTCCCTGAGAGACGGCTCAGGAGCGAAAGTAGCCTCATTGGACTACTGGACCAAGCTGGATGGTTCGATCGCTCACCAGGTCACTCACTACTCAGGCACAGCTGAAAACGATCTTGAGTATCCAGGGACTGGTTATCAGGGGAAGATGGTGCAGAAGGCAGCGGGTGTTGGTCCTTTTATCGCCGAGAGGACGGAGATCGGGCCGGAGTTAGCTCATAATCATAGTAACAAAGATGAGCTGCAGGAGAACACTGCTGACGACTGGTATAAAAAAGGAACTGAGCTTTTTGAAAACGACTCTTTGGAGGAGTCGGTATTGGCCATGGAGAGGGTCATACAGCTGGATCCCGAGAACTCCAGTGCCTGGCTAAGCATCGCCATAACCTTGGGAATAATGGGCAATGGTAGCGAGTCATCAAAGGCCTATGAGAAGGCTCTGAATCTCATTGACAATGATCTGAAGAAGAACCCTCAGGATGCCAGAGCATGGGAGGCCAAAAGTGATGCCTTGATCGGCCTGGGAAGACAAGAGGAATCGCTCGATGCCATTGAGAAGGCCCTGGAGATTCTCAACCTGAGCACAGAGAGGAATCCGAAAGATGGAGAAGCCTGGTGGTCCAAGGCCAACGTACTTTATGGGATTGGTAGAAGTGACGAGGCTCTGCAGGCTTACGAGAAGGTCATAGAGCTGAACCATACGCCGAGGCTGGCAGATGCCCTGTTAATTAAGGGATATGACTTCGCTATCAAAGGCAATTACGATGAGTTCAAGGAAACCTTCAACCAGGCTATTGGGCTGATACCTGCTAGCGATACTGCAAAGCTTGCTCGAACATGGAATAGCGCAGGCTTTGCCCTCGCGGAATTAGGCAAGGAAGAGGAGGCATTCGAAGCATTTGAAAAGTATGCTCAATTAAGCCCCGGAGACAGGCACAGTTGGCGCATGAAAGGCGATATGGCCTCCGAGCTAGGCAGATACAACGTATCCATTGAGGCTTACGATCAGGCCCTTCGGATAGATCCCAAATGGGCTGAAGTCTGGTACAAAAAAGGAAATGCTTTGGCTAAAATGGATAACCATAATGATGCCTTGAAGGCGTTTGAGAAGGCTGTGGAGATCTCTGATGAGGTTATCCAGAAAGATGCAGGCAATGCCAGCGGCATTTGTATCATAAAAGGCTATGCCCTCATCAAACTAAACAGGTACGATGAGGCCATAGAAGCCTTAGACAGGGCACTGGAGATCGCTCCATCTTCTGTTCCAGTATTCCCTGCTGAGGCCTGGAATGGCAAAGGCGATATTCTGCTAGCGTTAGGGAAGAACGAGGACGCTCTAGAGGCTTACAACAAATCCATCGAGTTCAATCCGGCATTTGGCCGTGCTTGGCATGGCAAGGGATTGGCACAGAGCGCCCTCGGCCAGTTCTCTGAAGCCGACCTATCTTTTCGTGTGGCCAGGAAGTTAGGGTATCAGGAATAATCCGGGCTATTTTTTTGAAAAACATGATTGCCGCTCAAACATGAGCAATAAAAACAGGAGATGTGGGTGAAAAAATGAAACGAAAAAAGACATTAGACGCCAAGAAGCCATCGATGATAGTAGTAGGAGTAAGATTTGCTCTCGCTATGATTTCGCTGGCCATACTCTGCATCGGCGCTGTAGCGGAAGACGAGAAGAGCGCAAATTACTGGTATGAAAAGAGCCTGGATCTTTACAACAACGGATCTCTCGAAGAATCACTTCAGGCGGTCGATAAGGCCATAGAGCTCGATCCCGAGAACGCCACCCTCTGGGCTTACAAAGCCTCCGGCCTGAACTTAGCCGGGGTGATCACTCAGAACCAGAGCAGATTCGATGAGTCCCTCCAGGTTTACGACAGGGCCATCGAGCTTGATCCAGAGAACACTACCTACCTGTTGTGGAAGGGTTTTGCCTTGCGACAGGCTGTCAACGGGCTGCGCGGCCAGGAGCGCATTCAGATCTTTGAAGAGGCAATAGAGACCTTCGACAGAGCTTTGGAGATTGATCCTAAATTTGCAGAGGCCTGGGCAGGCAAGGGAGTGATCTGCGACGATCTGGCCACGTTCAACAACGACTCCGCCAGGTACAACGATTCTTTAGCTGCATATGATAAGGCCATCGAGCTTGCACCCACCAACGATAGCAGAAACCTGGCTCAGGCTTACGAAGGAAAGGCTGTCGCTCTCTCCCATATGGGCCAGGATCTGGCAGCCAGAGGCCAGATTGAGGAATCCAGGGCTGTGCTGAAGGAGGCCGTAAAGAACTACGACAAGGTCATCGACCTGGATCCGGATTTCGTGGGCCAGGAGGCCCAGCAGAATCGAGCGGGAGTACTGAAAGAGCTGGGGAGACGCGATGAAGCCGCTGCAGGATACGAGAAGGCAATAGAGCAACTGAACAGAAGCATCGAAGTGAATCTCAATAACTCTGGTGCCTGGGTTAACAAAGCAATTCTGTTCCAGGAGCAGGGCAGGTATGAGGAGGCAATTACAGCTCTAAACAATGCCACGAAAATAACTCCGGAGTATGTGATGGCCTGGGAGATGATGGGCGAGATTCTGTCCAATGATCTGGGCAGATATGATGAGTCCATAGAGGCCTACGACCGCGCCCTGCAGCTGGACCCATCCGATGCCCGAGCCTGGACCAGCAAGGGCCATGCTCTCAGGAGCTTAGGCAGGAACCGAGAGGCTGTTTTAGCTTACGACCGGGCCCTAAAGATCGATCCCAATCGTGCAACGGCCTGGTCGGGTAAAGGTGCAGCCTTAAGAGACCAGGGCAGATATAACGAATCTGTTCAGGCCTACGATGAGGTCCTCCGTGCTGTTGAACGGGACCCGACATACAGATACTCCTCTGCCGCTTTGGCAGTTGCGGATGCGTGGCTTGGGAAGTCCAAGGCCGAGTCTCTGATGGGCCCGGATAGAGCCGAGGAGGCGGCCATAGCCTACAACGAATCTCTTCAGGCTTACGAGAAGGCCATTCAGATCGATCCGGAGTCGGCCAGGGCCTGGATTGGTAGGGGCAATGCCCTGCTGAGCCTGGAAAAATATAGCGACTCCAAGGAGGCTTACGAGAGAGCAGTCGAGGTTTTGAATGGCAGCCTTGAAGAAGATCCCGAAGATGCTGAAGCCTGGTGGCTGAAGGCCGAAAGCCTGGACAACCTTGGCAGGAGCAATGAAGCGCTACAAGCTTACGATAGGGTCATCGAGCTGAATTCCTCGAAGGCAATTGGTGCCTGGATAAGGAAATCAGACATCTTCGTTTCCTTGGGCAGATATAACGAGTCAGTGGAAGCCTTTGACAGCGCTCTCAATCTGCTGCCAACCAAAGATAAGCAGAGCATCATGGGCCTGTGGTGGGCAAAAGGTACGGACATCTACCATAATGCCTGGATTGCAGACGGTCAGATTGTCAGGACCACCTCAGCATGGCGCAACCAGTCCACAGGAGCCATCGAGAATATCATGATGGTCAACTCGGACTTCACCGCAGCCTGGCAGAGGCCGACCAGTGGCAAGGGCTTCTCGCCCGAGGAAAAGCCTCTGGGCAGGCATGATGAGGCGCTGCAGGCCTTGAGCACCAACTGGGCGGATTATGGCTTCCCCAATTCTAAAGAGACTGCACAGGTGAGAACTGCAGAAGACTTGATTCAAACTGGCAGGGATCTATTCAGGAGCCAATCCTTTGAAGGAGCAGCTGAGGCTTATGAAAAGGCCATTGGGGCTGCGGGCTCGAATAAATCTCTACTGGCAGAAGCCTGGCAGGGCAAAGGAGAAGCACTCCATCAGCTATCTTTTGATGAGCGTGAAGAGGCCATCGAATGCCTTAGGACGTCTCTGGACTACTACGATGAGGTACTGGAGATAGATCCAGGGGATGCCAGTGCCTGGTTTAACGAAAGCTTTATTCACAGGTGGCTTGGCAGGCCTGGCGAGGCGCTCGATGCTGTAGACAGGGCAGTTGAGCTGAACCCCGAGAATATCGATTTCCGATGGCAGAGGGCAGAGCTTCTCTTTATGCTTGGGAGGTACAGCGAGTCCGACCAGGCTTTTGATGAAACCATTGAGATGATCCCTGCCAGCTCAAGCCGAAAATTAGCAGAGGTCTGGACCTTCAAGGGCATTAACTTCATGGGGCAGAACAATAGCGAAGAGGCCTTGAAGGCATTTGTGAAGGTCACAGAGCTTGATCCCCAAGAGCCGGCAGGCTGGCTTTATAAGGGAGAAGTCTTGAAGGCGCTGGGCCGACAGGCCGAGGCGGAAGAGGCCCATGCCAGGGCTGGGGAGTTGGGGTACAAAGTCCAGAAGGAGAGCGGTGCTGAGCCTTCTTCAACCCCCAAAATGCTGGCCATCACCAAGATTATGGCCACAGGCGAGGATGAGTTCCTGGTAGTGGCCAACAGTCGAGCAGCTGCCCAGAGCCTCAACGGCTGGACTCTGGATGTCATTGACGGCAGGGACGGCAGCAGTAACCAGTTCATCACTCTGCCTGATTTCACAATTGATTCTGACGAGAGGATCAATATCCATCTTGGTAGGGGCGAGAGCAACGAGACGGACGTCTTCTTGAACAGCGCCATCACCCTTAACGATACTGCGGGAAACATCACCCTGAAAGATGATACCGGAATGATTGTGGCCTCCTTCGAGTATAGGGTTGAGCCCGATGGCTCTATCACAGGCATAATGACCGCAGAGGGCGAGTTCAGCTATCCATCGTCGGGCCAAAACGAGGTGAAGATGGTAGTGAGAGAAGCCGGAAGCGGCCCTTACGTCACCGAGAGGACTGAGTACGAACCTGAGGCAGCTAACTACAGCTGGATCAGGAACACTTCCCTGGAGAGGAGCGGAAAGGAGATGCTCTGATGGAGCCACTGAGTCATGAATCAGTGGCAAGAGTATTTTTTATGTTGCGATGCTTGATGCTACTGTTATTGGTGATGATAACAGGCCTCTCAAGCCTATCCCTGGCAGAGGATCCTGCAATTGCCGCCCAGCCTCCGAACCTGGAGGGCATCTGGACGATTAACCTGGGCAGCGAGCAGGTCACCATGATGATCCGCCAGCATGAAAGCCGTTTGATAGGAGCCTGCACTGGAAGCGACTCTGGACCCTGGAATGCGGTCGTGATGGGCTCGCTTGCCGGAAATGAGGTTGACCTCCTGGCCCGGTCCATTCGCATCGGCAGCGGTATCATTGTGGAGACGGCGATAGCTGGAGAGACAGACGGCGAGACCATTCGAGGCAGCTTCCTGCGAGGAGATAGCCAGGGGAAGGTCTCCAGCGGAGACGCTACAGGGTTCAAGATCAATCCTGATACATCACAATACAGACCTGCAGCCACAATTCTTGCAGACGCAATTGTGCCCTCGAGTATGAATACGGATGCGATAGACGAATCCAGGGATAAAGCCGAGGACCAACAAGCTTCCGGGGCGGACAAGAGCCGGTTTGTGGATGTCAAGTCCCAAACGGACAGGGTCTTTTACCTGGGATGGGCCTGGACTCCTGGAGAGGCCAGCGATAAGGCGGCTGTGAAAAATCCGATCTGAACGTCGTCTGAAATTTTTTTGTTGCATCGAAGAGAGGTGAATGAATTGAACAAATGTCGAGTGGGGAAAAGACACAAAAATAGCAGGCTGTGGGCCGTTGCCCTGGGCCTGCTGGTGCTGGCAGCATTATGCGTTTCTGCTGCAGCACAGGAGAATACAGCAAAATACTGGATAGCAAAAGGAGACGACCTGTTTTTTAATAAAAGCAACCCTCTAGAGGCCCTGGAATCGTATGAAAAAGCCATCCAGATAGATCCTGACAATATGACCGCATGGAATGGAAAATCTATGGTTCTCGAAGCTTTAAGCGTACAGACTTATAGTAAAATTCTCAATTTGAGTGAGACAAAATTAGCCAAAAATCCCCAAGATATCGAGGCTTTGCAGACTAGTGCGATGGCATTGGCAAGTTTGGGGAATCAAGAAGAATCCAACCAGTTCCTAAAGAAAGCCATAGATGTCTACGACCAAGAAATAAAAGATAATCCAAAGAATGCCACTGCTTGGTTTCTCAAGGCTGGGCTGATTTCCATCTTAAATGGGAGTGAGGAGGCTGCTATCAGCGCCTATGATAAAGTGATCGAATTGAACGGTTCAAAGATGATTGATGCCTTGATCACCAAGGGCAATATTCTTCTGAACCTTGGCAGATACAATGAGTCCCTTGATACCATCGATAAAGCCATTCAGTTAGATCCAGAGAATCCCAGCGTATGGTACGAGAAAGCTACCTATTACAATGTCCTTGGGAAGTACAATGAGTCTCTGGATGCTTATGAGATGATTACTGAGCTGGAACCTGAAAAAGCTAGTGCTTGGTTGTTCAAAGGCAATGTTCTCAAGGCTTTAGGTCGTCAGACTGATGCAGATGCTGCCTATGCCAAGGCTAAGGAGTTGGGGCATCAGGAATGACCCCCAACACTTTTTATGTGGGTGAGTTCAGGCAGAGAATACGGTCTCTGTTCCTCTGTGACTCTGTGGTTGGGTCAGAGCATAGCGGTTCACCACAGAAGCACAGAGACATAGAGTTTTTCCGATTCAAGTTCAACCATACATAATAGCGAGGAGCCATAAAAAGAGGTCTATAAATGAAAGCAATATTGTCTACCGTCATGTTGGCGCTGGCCATGATATGCACCTGTACCCAGGCGCAGGAAAATACCACAGATTACTGGATGGACAAAGCCAACATGCTCATCCATAAAGACCTGGAAGAGGAAGCCGTTTTTGCTTACGATGAAGTCTTGAAGCTCGATCCAAAGAATGAGACTGCATTGCTTCGCAAGGCATCAACGCTATACACACTGGGAAAAGAGGACGAAGGGCAAAGGGCTTATGAGAGAGCACTTCTGCTAATGGAAGAAGACCTGAAGAACACTTCACAGAATGCTAAAGCCTGGCAGAATAAGGCCATAGCTTTGAGCGGTCTGGGCAGGAAAGACGAGGCCAAAGAGGCAAATGAAGAGGCTCTGGCCATCTTCAACCATAGCCTTGATAAGGATCCGGAAAACGTCAGCCTCTGGAAGGGCAAAGCGGATGTACTGGCTTTCCTGGGCAGATGGGAAGAAGCCCTGCAGGCTTACAGCAAAGTTACAGAGATCGATCCTGAAGATTACGGGGCCTGGGGAAGAAAAGGCGAATTTCTTGGTATGATCGGAAGGTACAACGAATCCTTGCTGACCTTGGATAAAGCTATTGAGACCATACCGGCAGATAATGATGAAGACATTCAAGCCTGGAGCCTTGCCAAAGTCGCAGTGCTCCACAGTTCAAACCAGATTGGAGAAGCTCTCAGCCTTCTTGATAACCTCTCGGATCTCTATCCACAGAACAAAAAGGCCTGGAGCCTTATGGGATATGATATGGCAAAGCTTGGCAGATACAATGAATCATTAGAGGCCTATGAAGAAGTCCTTGAGCTGGACCCAAAGGACGCTCAAGCCTGGAGCACCAAAGCTCGACAGCTTGTCGAGATGAAAAGATATGACGAGGCTCAAGAGGCGTTCGATAAAGCCATTGAGCTGATGCCGGGCGATGATCTCAAAGAGCTTGAACAGATCGTGCAGATCTGGCTTGACAAAGGAGAAGCTCTAAACGAGACCGGCAATGGGGATGAAGCTGGAAAAGCCTTCCAAAAGGCACTGGAAATCTCCGATGAAGCATTGTTGAACGATTCGAAACAGACGAGCTTCATGCTGTTGAAAGGCAACGCACTCTTCAATCTTGGCAGATACGATGAAGCTAGAGAGGCCTATGACCAGGCCATCAAGACAGCATCGCCAAACTCTTTCCATGTGCCAAGTGCCTGGATTGGCGAAGGCAAAGCTCTTTTGGCATTGGGCAGGAATGAAGAGGCTCTGGAAGCCTTCAGACAGGCCTTAGAGATAAATCCAACGCTAGTCGAGGCCTGGAAGGGCAAAGGAGATTCCCAGAAGGCTTTGGGAAGGGCCAGAGATGCAAGCCTGTCATTTCACGTGGCAGAGAAGCTGGGGTAATGAGGGGTGAACTCATTGAGGAAGATTCAGTCTTCCTCCTTTTATCTCGGATCCTTTTGGACAATATATCCTGATCTGATGAGAATCTGAATCGCGTCCGCAATAGTCATCTCAGGCGATGAGGAAGGTCTGCCAGGCTTTTCTCGTTTGGATTTGTTCGTAATCTCATCGTCGAACATCTATTGATTGACTATCAAGTGATGGAGGATGCAGATAACCTTTCCAGCTAATGCGACGACAGCGACTTTGGCTCCGTAACTGCTCTTGATCCTGAAATAGAACTGCTTTCAGCTTTGAATCGGCTTTTGTCCTTGATATAGCATATGCGACCTTGAAATACCCTAATTTCAGCAGGAGTAATTGATGCGGAAGTCAATCCGATTCCAGGAATCGACATAGGCGATTGTGATATGTTCGCATGTACAGCATCCTGGATTTTTCCCTGATTGTCATTGAGCTTCTTTGAATGGATGTTGTCCAGAATATCCTCGATGCTCAATCCATTCAGTATGCCTCTGATTATGTAAATTCCTGATTTGCCGAAAATTAGCTTAAAAACCAGGTCCCCATCGTCTCTCCCTCAGGTCATTGAGGGGCGTGGATGGAAGTGCGGCAAGGAAGCTCAGAGATACCTTGGTGATCGATCAAAATTTATGAAAATTGTAAATTCTGTCTGCAGTGGAAGGATGAATAGGTCTTAATTTATCAATTGGACCTTTAATTGAAGCCTGATTTAGTCCAGATTTTACATCGCGATATTTGAGGATTCTATATGGAAATGTAAAAACTTCCAAAGTGTTCCGATTTTCTAATGTTGCTATCAGCCCTTGCCTAAATGCAGTTAATCTTAATCTGTGATATATATGGCCTTTTAGGCAGAACTCTGGCGTAATATTGGCAAGATTTATATTTGTTGAACATAACAACGTCAAATGCCGTATGTGGAAACGGCAGAGTAGGGTAGGATATGTGGAGAATGATCGGATTCGGTTACCTTATACAACATTACCTGAAAAGGAGGTTATTTTATTGAAGAAAAGATCAGTGAACATTAGGCAAATCAATAATAGGCAGCTAAAAATATTAGGGGCCAAATTCACTATTGGCTTGATAGCGATGGTTTTATTATGCATCTTTGCCTTGGCACAAGAGAACACTACGGAATATTGGTGTCAGAAAGGCCAAGAGTTGCAGGTAAATGGATCTTATGAGGAGGCTATTCAAGCGTACAATATGGCTATTCAAATAAATCCAGAAAATGCCGACGCATGGCTTGGTAAAGCCGGCATTTCCAGTCGCATTGATAAGCATGATGAGGCCAAAAGAGAGTATGAAATTGCTTTGGAAATCTTAAACAAACGTTTGGAGGAAAATTCTCAGAATGCCAGCGCTTGGATCAATAAGGGTGTGGCCCTCTCCTGCCTAGGGAGGGATATTGAAGCCTTTGAAGCTCGTGGGAAAGCACTGGAAATCTATAACCAGGCTCTTCAAAAGAATCCTAATGATGGCAATACATGGGAAAATAAAGCGCTTGTTCTCGTTGGGATGGGTAGGTGGGAAGATGCTGTTGAAGCCTATGACAAGGTTATTGAGTTTAGTCCCTCAAAGGCTGCATATGCCTGGATAGACAAAGCCATATGCTACTCTGAGGGTCTAAGCATGACCAATGAATCAATAGCGGCCTGGATCACGGCTGCTCAGCTTATACCCACTAGCGATATTAAGAATCAATCTACAATATGGAGCGGCATAGGCAAATCCCTTAGTACTGCAAGTAGGTATGAGGAGGCTATCAAGGCCTATGACAAGGCCATAGAGCTGAATTCAAAAGATGTAAGTAGCTGGCCAAATTGGTCTGGCAAAGCCTACGCGCTCTATGCGCTCGGTAGATATAATGAATCCATTAATGCCTTCGACATAGCCCTTGAAATGATGCCTGAGTTTCCCGATATCTGGGACTGGAAGGGCAATGCGTTGTTTCAGATAGGTAGATACGAGGAAGCCATCAAGGCCTATGACAAGGCTATAGCACTGAATCCAAAAGATGGAAGTGCCTGGAATGGCAAAGGTATGGTCCTTTATAATATGGGCAGATACGAGGAGGCCATTGAGGATTATGACAGGGCCATCAAATTTGCACCATTCAATGTAACTCCTTTAGCGGATTTGTATGCCAAGAATCTCTCCGCCACAGCATGGACAGGCAAAGGGAATGCCCTCAAAGCATTGGGTCGCCAGTCCGAAATGGAGGCAGCTTATTCAAAGGCCAAGGAGCTGGGGTATGCTGGCTAATACTACGGCCCAAAATTTATTTTTGAAGGACACCCTACTTGCTAATGGGTGACTCTGTTTGGTATATTAATCCCTTTGCAAAGGCATATGATTCCAATTTAGGGATTGGCTGACCTACTATCGGCTTTAGATGATGTTCAACCTACGTTCCGCACTTTTGGCTCGTGGTTTCTGAATTTCTCCTCTTATTATCAGAAACATTTTTAAATAAATATCCACTATGCTCTTCCGCAGGGATGTAGTGTGGATGCAGGCATCCAATCGTACAATATAGGTCATCTTGGAATCGTGGCTGGAATTTTGACGACTTGAAAATTGCTGAAGTGATAGATAGGGCCCTGCCAAAACAGGGTTCCAAGAACCTGCCTCATTCGATAACAACTAAAGCTATGATTCTCAACAGCTTAGGATTCACTCACCAAAGGTTATACCTGTTTCCCAACTTCTTCATGACGATTCCAACAGAAAAGCTGCTTGGAGAAGGCGTCACCTCCCTCTGCTCTCAACGACGATGTAGTTGGCAGGACACTTGATACGATTTATGAATACGGCGTGACTGAACTGAACTATTCAATGAGATCACTTTGCAGATCATGAAGACTCATCCTTTAGGAACACAGCTGATCCATGTTGATACGACGAACTTCAGCGTTCATGGCAAGTACGAAAATGATGCGCCGGATAGTACGGATTCGATAAGGATCACCTTTGGTCATGCCAAAGATGGCAGAACGGATCTGAAGCGTTTCGTTCTCGGTTTAGTAACAAACCAGTTTGGGTTACCATTTTTTACCGAGGCGTTCTCAGGAAACGAATCAGATAAGAAAAGCCTAATCAAGATGATCCAAAAAACACAGCAAGCGATCAATTTAGACGACAATAGATACTGGATCGTGGATAGCGCTTTGTATACAGAGGACAACATCAAACTTTTGGGAACAGATATGCAATGGATCACTCGTGCGCCGGAGACATTGGATGACATCGAACGGCTTCTTGATGCAGAACTGGATTTTACCCAAGGCACGGATCCTCGATATGCTTTCCATGTTTCTGATCTGAATTATGGCGGCGTTCCTCAGCGTGCTGTTGTTGTATGGTCTGAAGAAAAGCAAAAGAGGGACGAACAGACCTTCGAAGGAAGATCCAAAAGGAGACGATACTGGCTGAAAAGACCTCACGAAGCACATGGGCATAAAGTTCGCATGTGTCCCTGATGCTGAAAAAGAGGTAACAATCTGGACATCTACACATTTTCATCACCTGATCAAGAACCTAAATGTATTGTCGGTAGCTGAAAAGGTTGAGAAGCGACGGGGCAGGCCAAAAAAGGATGAGCCCCGTTAAGGTCCGCTTCAAAATTGAGGCTCAGATCGATCTGAACGAGCGAGGCTCTAAACGATGAACGCAAGAAGCTGGGAAGATTTGTATTTATCAGCAACGATACCGATCTTGATCCTGAGACCATGCTCAGATATTATAAAGGGCAGCAGACCGTTGAGCGCGGTTTTCGTTTCCTGAAGGATAAGTGCTTTCATGTTTCTGAAGTTTATCTGAAGAAGGAGGGAAGGATAGAAGCGCTATGCATGATCATGGCCCTCAGCCTTCTGATTTACTCTTTTGCAGAGTAGCGGCTCAGGGAGAGGCTCAAGGAATCGGGACTGACAGTTCCCAATCAACTCAATAAGCCCACGCAGCGGCCAACTATGCGCTGGGTGTCAACGCCGGGATAAAACTGTCCAATTATGGCGGAATAAAACTGTCCAGTTCTACTTAAGTCTTCTGCCCAGCCATATCTCAACGCACCTTATCCTGAAAAGCTCTGAGGAATTATCCCCTGCCTCTTGCGATCCTTAAGTCGATAGCTATCGCCTTTTATATTGACAGTAGTGCAATGATGGAGAAT
>WBZO01004170.1_pt1 | contig 15837 bp, 15 predicted proteins | sample 5204261 | NCBI WGS metagenome assembly WBZO01 (sample SAMN12412400, study PRJNA552823) | activated sludge metagenome | isolation source: activated sludge from anammox sidestream of wastewater treatment plant... | place: USA: North Carolina | collected 2017-09 | reverse complement strand
TCGAACAACGGGACCTTCTGGAGACCGGCATGACTCTGGCGATCCCGGCGTCACCCTGGCGATCGCACCCGGCATCACTCTGGCGATCTGCGCCCCACGCCGGACATTAACCCTGGCGATTCACAGCACGCAATACACATTCCACCTGGACAAAGACGCCAGGTTCGCGGATGGGACTCCTCTGACTTCGGCCGACGTGAAGTGGTCGTTCGAGCGCCTGGCCAACGTCAAGGGCTCAGCCGCCTACTTCATGGATGGCATCACCAGCATGGAGACACCCGATGACCAGACCCTCATCGTGAAGCTGGCGGCGCCCGACTCGGCATTCCTGGCGAAGGTGAACGCGCCGTACGCGGGCATCACCAATAGCAAGCTTGCCACGGCAAACGGCGCGACGAACGCGAGCGACGCCGATACCACCGACAAGGCCGAAGAGTGGTTCCTCAAGAACTCGGCGGGCAGCGGCCCTTACACCCTGGTGAACTACACGGAAGGCGACGAGATCCGGCTCCTCCGCAATGAGAACTACTGGGGCGACAAGCCTGCGCTGAAGGAGGTCATCATCAAGCAGGTCAAGGACGCCGTGACGCAGCGCCAGCAGCTGGAGACCGGCGACGCCGACATCGCGATGCAGTTGGACCCCGACACAGCCAAGAAAGTCAACAACAAGTCGGTGGTCATCAAGGAAGTGCCGTCGTTCAACTTCGTCTACATCGCACTCAGCCCCGGTGCCAAAGACACGAAGATAGACCTCAACGCGAACATCCGCGAGGCCGTGCGGTTGGCCCTCGACTACGACGGGCTCATCCAGGTGACGCTTGGCGGGGGCGGCAAGAAGCAGGCGGCTCCGATCCCCAACGGGTTCCTCGGGACCAAGAACCTTCCCCTTCCGGAGCGCGACCTCGCAAAGGCGAAGCAGCTCATGAAGGACGGCGGCCAGCCCGATGGCTTCGAGATCGACGCCATCTACCCGAACGTCAATGTGTACGGCGTCGACTTCAACACCATGATGCAAAAGGTCCAGACAGACCTCGCGGAAATCGGCATCAAGCTCAAGCTGCAGCCGGTCGAATTCTCGGTCTTCGTGGCGAAGATCCGCGGCGACGGGATCCCGGTCTCGGCCATCTACTTCGCACCCGACCACACCGACCCCATCCAGTACGTTCAATACTTCGGGATGGTGCCAGGTGCGCCGTGGTCGGCCCGGGCGGGTGGTGCCGACAGCCCACTCGTGAACCAGGCAGAGGTGGACCTGGCAGCCAAAGCGCTGGCGACTTCGGACGACGAAGAGCGAGAGAAGCTCTATGAGAGCATCGGGAAGGAGATGATCAAGGACGCGATCATCCTCCCCATCGTCAACCCGAACCTGGAGCTGGCGTACCGGTCCAACATCGAAGGCATGCATTACAGCGCCTGCTGCAACCTCGAGCTGGCGCGCCTCAAGCGGAAGTAGGGAATCAGAGGCGGGCGGGAGAGAGCGCTTCTTCCGCCCGCCCGCCGGAGACCGGGAGGTGATGGTGGGCACGTACGTCTTGCGGCGGGTGGTAATGATGCCCGTCCTCATTCTCGGCTTGGTGACCGTGGCGTTCATCGTTTCCCGGACGGTCCCCGCCGATCCGCTGAGCACCGTGGTGAGCGAACGGCAGCTCAACAACCCCGCGGTTGTGGAGGCAGCAGAAAAGCGCTGGGGCCTGGATAAGCCGCTCCCTGAGCAGTACGTAATCTATGTACGCAACCTGTTCCGCGGCGACATGGGGACTTCGTTCCGCACCAAGCAGAATGTGCGCCAGGACCTTGCGAACCGCCTTCCGGTGACCCTGGAGCTGACTTTCGCGTCCATGGCCATCGCGATCACCGTGGGCCTGTCGCTTGGGATCGTCGCGGCCATGCACCGAAACTCGTGGATCGACCATGTCGCACGGCTGTTTGCGTTGTTGGGCTCGTCACTGCCCGTCTTCTGGACCGGGTTGTTCCTGCTGTACGTCTTCTACGCCCGGCTCGGCTGGTTCCCGGGCCCCGGGCGTCTCGACCCGCGAGCCGCAGCGCCGGAGAAGGTAACCGGGATGTACACGGTGGATTCGCTGTTGGCCGGCGACCTCGCCACGTTTGGGGACGCACTGCAGCACATCGCCCTTCCGAGTTTCGTACTGGGGTGGGCAGTCATGGGCATCATTTCCCGGCTCGTGCGTGCAAGTCTGCTTGAGGTGTTGAACCAGGACTACGTGCGGACCGCCCGCGCGAAAGGTCTGGCGGAGCGCCGCGTGATCATCGCTCATGCCCTTCGCAACGCGTTGATTCCAACACTCACGATCATCGGCATCTCGTTTGCCGTGCTTATCACGGGCGCGGTGCTGACGGAGACCATCTTCTCCTGGCCTGGAATCGGCTCCTATGCGGTGGAATCGTCGCGGGCGCTCGACTTCCCGGCGATCATGGGCGTCTCAATCCTGGGCGGCGTGATCTTCCTTTTAGCCAATCTCGTGACCGACATGACCTACGTTCTCGTCGATCCCAGGATCCGTCTTTCGTGACTGCCGAAGTCCGCACCCTGGACCCCGGCCTCGAATTGGGCCATCCCATCGCGAGGGTGCCCGCGTGGCTTACGCTACCCGTGGGTGTGGGAGCGACCATCATCCTGGTGTGGGTGGGCATCGCGATTACGGTCTCTTGGTGGGCGCCCTACGAACCACTGGCGACCGTCGGCACACGCCTGACCGGGCCCAGTTGGGACCACCTTGCCGGCACTGACGCCCTGGGCCGCGATGTGTTCACGCGGACCCTGTACGGGACGCGCAGTTCGCTACCGATTGCGGGCATTGTGATAGCAGTAGCCGTGATCATTGGCTGTGTCGTTGGGGCCGTGGCCGGGCTGTTTGGTGGGTGGGTCGATTCGTTCCTCATGCGCATCTCGGACATCACCCTGGCGTTCCCACCGATCTTGCTGGCGATGACCGTCACTGCCTCTCTTGGCCCCGGCCTGCGGAATGCACTGTTCGCCATGGTCGTGGTTTGGTGGCCGGTCTACGCTCGTTTGCTGCGCGCACAGGTCATCTCAGTGAAACAGCAGGATCACGTCACAGCTGCCACGGCCATGGGCGCGGGGCGTATGCGCCTGCTTGTCCGGCACATCCTGCCGCTCTCGATGACGCCAGTCCTGGTCAATGCCACCATGGACTTTGGCCAGGTTGTGCTCCTTGCCGCCTCACTCAGCTTCATCGGGCTTGGAGCCCTGCCGCCCTCGCCGGAATGGGGTTCGATGATCTCCGAAGGGTCGGTGCGATTTTACGAGTGGTGGATCGCCGCTGCTCCCGGACTTGCGATCTTGACTGTCGTACTTGGCTTCAACTTCCTCGGTGATGGCGTGCGCGACTTCCTCGACCCCAGGACGCGCCGCCGCTGACGCTCCATCCGGACCTTGCCTGGAAGGACCCAGGCCCAAGAACAGCCAGGAGGCATTCACGATGACACCATCGAGCCGCGGTCACGCTCAAGACCATGCGATGCGGAAACGGGCGGAGGCCGTGATCCCGGGTGGGATGTACGGCCACCAGAACGTCGCCGCGCTGCCGGAAGGCTTTCCGCAATTCCTCGAACGCGGACGCGGCAGCCACATCTGGGACATCGACGGCAACGAATACATCGACTTCATGTGCAGCTACGGCCCGATCCTGCTCGGACACGCCCACCCGAAGGTCGACGCCGCCGCGGCCGCCCAGCAAGCCGAAGCCGACTGCCAGAACGGGCCATCTTCGAAGATGGTGGAGCTTGCCGAGCTGATGGTGGCCACCATTCCGCACGCCGACTGGGCGACGTTCGCGAAGAACGGGACGGACGCCACAACGTGGTGCGTGACCATCGCCCGCGCCGCGACCGGCCGGAAGAAGCTGCTCGCAGCAAAGGGTGCCTACCACGGGGCCGCACCGTGGGCCACGCCGCGACTGAATGGCACGACTCCGGAAGACCGGGCGAACATCCATTACTACACGTACAACGACCTCGAAAGCGTGAACGCTGCCGTTGCCGAAGCCGGGGATGATGTTGCCGCCATCATGGTTTCGCCGTTCCGGCACGACGCGGGCCTCGATCAGGAGCTGGTCGACCCCGCCTTCGCGCGCGGCGTGCGCGAGATCTGCGACCGCGTTGGCGCGGCACTCATCCTTGATGACGTGCGTGCGGGCTTCCGGTTGCACATGGGCGGCAGCTGGGAATCCGTCGGCGTCCGGCCGGACCTCAGCGCCTACAGCAAGGCGATCGCGAATGGCTATGCCCTCGCGGCCGTAGTCGGCAATGACAAGTTCCGCGATGGGGTCCGCCAGGTGTTTAACACCGGCTCGTTCTGGTTCGCCGCGGTGGCCATGGCGGCATCTGTCGCCGCAATCGAGGCGATGAAGGAGGAAGGAGCCGTGGAGGCGATGTCCACCACCGGTGGCTTGCTCCGCCACGGCCTCGCCACGCAGGCCGAGAGCTACGGGCTGCGCGTCCGCCAGACAGGCCCGGTACAGATGCCGTTCCTCACCTTCGCCGATGACACCGACTACCGGAAGGCAATGCTGTTTACCGGTGAGGCCGTGAAGCGGGGCGTCTACCTTCACCCACGCCACAACTGGTTCCTCTCAGCCGCCCACACCGCGGAAGACATCGAACAGGCACTCGAAGTGACGGACGTGGCATTCGCGGAAGTCCGAAAGGTATTCGGCGAGGGGTAGTTCAACCACAGCAGAGGGGGAACATGGAAATGGCTGAAGCAACCGTAGTCCGTGAACTGCAGAGCCGGGCAGCTGATCTGCGCCGCCATATTGTGTCGATTGCGGAGGCGCAACGATCCCACCTCGGCGGGTCGATGTCGAGCGCCGACTTGATGGCAGCGCTCTTCTTCCGGATCCTGCGCTTCGATGCCAGCGGCAACGCCCACGACCACTTCCTCCTGAGCAAGGGACACGCCGTGCACGTGTTCCACGCCTGCATGGTGGAACTCGAGCGGGTCGCGGCATCTGAACTACCCCTGAGCGGGACGTCGGGGAGCCGGCTGGGTGGGCATCCCACGTTCCGCGCACCGGGAGTCGAATTCGCAACCGGCTCACTGGGCCACGCCCTGTCGGTCGGTGTGGGGATGGCCCTGGGCGAAGCATTGAACGGGTCAGACAAGCGCACGGTTGTACTGCTGGGAGATGGCGAACTCCAGGAAGGTTCAGTCTGGGAGGCGGCCCTTTGCGCACCCCACTTTCGGTTGAACCACCTGATCGCCATCGTCGATGCGAACGAATTCCAGGCTTCGGGCTCGACCGCGAAGGTCATGCAGGTGGAGCCGATCGCTGACAAATGGCGAGCCTTCGGCTGGAGCGCCATAGAGATCGATGGGCACGACATGGCCGCGGTCGTGGATGCAATGGATTCGGCCTGGAACGCGCAGCAGCCAACGGCCATCGTCGCGCACACCGTGAAAGGCAAGGGCGTACCCGGGGTGGAAGGTACAGGCAGGGCGCACTACACGCGGCTGACACCGGAGGAGGCCGAGGCGACCCTGGCGTCGCTCGGGACAACGCGATGAGCTCCTACATGAGCGCCCCTCCGCACCTGGCCGCAATCATGGAGCTCGCCCGCGCGGACGTGAACGTCGTGGTTGTTTCGCAGGATTTCAGCGCCGGCCCGTTCACCGAGGCGTTCCCCGAGCGCCACATCGATGTAGGCATATCGGAACAAAACCTCATCGGCGTCGCCGCTGGGCTCGCCCACGTGGGCAAACTGCCCTTCGTGCTTTCGATGGCGCCATTCGTGAGCATGCGCGGCTTCGAGCAGATTCGCGACGACTGCGCCTACAACCGAAACGGCGTGAAGATCATCGCCCTGTTCACGGGTCTCGAGGCGGGGCCCTGGGGTGTCACCCACCATGCGATGGAAGACATCGCCCTCCTCCGCACCATCCCGGGGATGACGGTGATCGTGCCTGCTGATTCGAACCAGGTTGCCCAAGCGGTGCGCGCGGCGGCAACGATCGACGGCCCTGTCTACATCCGGATGGCCGGCTTCGCCGCTGATATGAGCCCTATCGCAGGACTGGGCGAGCTGCACGCCGGCGAGGCGGAGCAGCTTCGGGACGGGTCGCACCTGACGATGATCGCGACCGGCACGGCGGTGCGGACAGTGCTCGCGGTACACGACGCGTTGGCCAAAAGCGGAATCACTTCCCGCGTCCTCAACATGCACACCGTGAAGCCCATCGATCGTGAAGTGGTGGTCCGCGCTGCCCGGGACACCGGGCGGATTCTGACGGTTGAAGAGCACTCGGTGGTCGGCGGACTCGGCTCAGCCGTCTCCGAAATCGTCGCCGAACTCGGTGCGGGCCGGGTGCGACGCGTGGGTATTCCCGACCGCTTCGTCACCGAAATCGCTCCCTACGCCGAGATGGTCTCGCTCTGCGGGCTCGACGCCACTGGAGTCGAGGTTGCCGCACGCGAACTGATCAGCTCGCCGTAGCGGCTGTCCGGAGCGGGGCGGGCTTAGTCGAGCGTCAGCGACCAGTCAAGGCCGCCGTACCGGAGCCGGGGATTGGCATCCCGCGGGACGATGCCGAATCGGCGCAGCGGGTTCTTCGTGGCCGAAGGTTTACTTGGCCGAAACGGCGATTCTGCATCTCTGCAAACCTCAATCCGGCGAGGAGATGCGTGCTGAGGAGTACATTGTGTGCGTTGACACGATGATGTCGGCCTGGATCCGTGAGACTTCGGACTCGCCTGAGTGAGTTTCACTCACCATTGCACGAACATCGGCATGACTACGTGCACGTAGCCCGGCTCTGAGACCCCGTTCTCGTCCACCGGACGGAACACGCCCTGGCTCGAGGGGCTCGTCATCTCCAGCGCCACCGTGCCTGTTAGCACGTTCAGCACGTCCTGCAGGTAGCGGCTGTTGAACGCGATCTTCGAGCCTTCGCCTTCAACCTTCGCGTCGATCTTGCCCTCGTTGTCGCCGATCTCGTCGGCCCGCGCGCTGATGGTCAGCTGGCCCGGCATGCCTGCCTCGCCCGGCGCCATCTGCAAGCGGATGATGCCGCTGCCGTCACGCGCGAAAATCGCCGCGATCCGCGCCTCGCGCTTGAACTCGTCCACATTCACCAGCACCTTCGTCCCGTACTCCGCCGGGATGAGCTGGTTGTAGTTCGGGAAGGTCCCCTGGATGAGCTGCGCCACCATCTCCACGTCGGTCATCGCGAACAGCACCTGCGTCCGTTGCGGGTTCACCCGCATCTCCACCGGCTCGTTCGATTCGCCCACCAGCCGCGAAAGCTCGCGTAACGCGCGCGCCGGAACGATCACCTCGATCGATTCCGAAGGCGACTCCGGCAGTGTGATATCGGCCACCGCCAGCCGGAACCCGTCGGCTGCCGCCATCGTCAGCCGCGTCCCGTCCGTCTTCAAGTGCACCCCTGTCAGCACCGGCCGCGAATCGTCGGTCGCTGCCGCGAACTCAACGCGTTCGATCGCCCGGCGCAGCGCCTTCGGGTCGAACTGCACCGTCACGCCGTCGCGGATCTCCGGGATGCGGGGGAAGTCCTCGGCATCCATCGCGTTGATGGTCGAATCGTTGCGGGCGCACTCGAGCCGCATCTGGCGGCCATTCTGGGGCACCTCCAGCGAGACAGTGGCCGCGGGCAGCTGGGCCACGAAGTCGCTGATCAGGCGCGAAGGCACCGTCGTCGCGCCCTCTTCGTCGATCTTCGCGCCAATCCAGGCGCAAATCGAGATATCGAGGTCCGTCGCGGCCAGCTTGAGCCGCCCGCGGTCCGTCGAGACAAGCACGTTCGCCGTGATGGGCAGCGTCGATCGCGTCGCCACAGCCCGCCCGACGATGGAGAGGCCGCGCTGGAGGTTTTCCTGGAGGACCTGGACTTTCATGTTCACCCGCCTGATCCGATTCCACGAATCTCATGGATTATATGGACGAGAGGGAAGCCGGGACAAGGCGAGTGCTTAAACGCGTAAGCAATTGACACGAATCAGCTCCATTACATAATTACAAGCAAACGAGAAGAATCAGCCGCGGCCCGATTCACAACCGCCGCCGGGCCGTCTCCAGGCACAGCAGCGCACTCGCTGCGAGCAGCGCGATTCCCGCCGCAAGGTAGTCGCGGTTCGAACCCCGGCTCTGCGGTGAAGCGCCGACCCCTGTGGCAGGGGCAAGCGGCGTGGTCACCGGCGCCAGCACGAACGAATCGACGTTCCGGAGGTAGTACGGCGGTACTGCCCCGCACACCTGCCCCACGCCTACGATGCCAGCCTCGCTCACCGCCAGCACGGCTGCGCGAGGCTGGTACCTGTCCTGGGCGAACCCCAGCACGATCGCGTGCGTCGCGGTTTCGAACGCCGACCACTCACCTGGCGCGTGGGCGATCCGAAACACCGCATAGATGCGCAGCCCGAAGAATTCCGACACGAGGGCGTTCAGGGCCGTGGCGACCGGCTCGCCCGCTGGTGGCTCGGCGGTGAGGCCATCGCCGTTGCCGCACGTCACCTTTGGGATGCCGCGCACTGTGGACGTCCCGTCCAGCGTCGGAAGCTCTCTGAATCGGAGGAGATCCGCGAACTGCAGCGGGTCGCGCGAAGCCAGCACGTCGAGCACCCGATCCACGTCGGGCTCACCGGTTCGTGTCGAAATGGGGTGCCCACTCGGCGCGCCCGGGTGTCCCGCCTCCACTTCGACCGACGGCGCCACAGCCAGCTGCGCCGGTAGCCAGCCGCGCTCGAACGCGACGATCCGCCGCGTGCCCTCGGCCCGGCCGTCCGGAAACTGGGCGAATGCGGCGAAGCGGCCGTCGATCGCCGCCTCCACCCTCGTCGCGGCGATACTCGCGGCGCCGGGGCACGGGACGGCGGCGCAGGTCTGCTCCTGGAGTTCGATAGAGGCCCCTGGTGCGAAGCCGGTTCCGGTGACATACCAGCTATCCGGGTATGGCCCGGGCAGCACCGAGAGCGCCAACCGCCCCATCGCCCCAGGCAGCGTGGGGATGCAGCCTGCCAGTGCGTGCCTGTGCGGAGGCCCTTCGAGCACGGCGCTTACCATGTAGCACGGCCGCGAAGGATTCGAAAACGGGTCCGGGTCTATGAACTCGTAGCTGCCATCGGCGAGCCGGGCCGAGCGCGGCACGTCCGCATACGGCTCTGCCACCTGGAACGACACATCCCAGGGTGTCCGTCGCCAGACGTGGTAGTCGGCCTCCGGGTTGGCGCTGGGCTTCCAGCGCACCACCACCTGGATCTCGCCTGACGGACCCTCGCGGAACTCCACCCACGCGTCAGTGGGACTGCCCGGGTCCTGCGCACCTGCGGATGCGGGCATGACGGCCATGAGCGCCGAAACGATGAGGGCCACCGTGGCGATTCGCATGACGCGGACCTCCCTTCGCTTCCTCCAACGTCCATCCTGCCATGGGAGTTCCATACGCCGCGCCGCCGGGCAGCCGCCACCCGCACTCCCGGCAGGCCATCACGCGCTCACAGCCACCGCCGCAGCCAGTACTGCTCGAACCCGATCTTCGCCGCATGCCACGACCTGCCGGGCCGGTACATCGAAACATCGGGGAGCGGCGACGCGTAGAAGTCCCCCCGCGCCAGGCCAGCCTTGCCCCCACCCGTTTCGAGGAAACACGTGCCGTGTCCATCGAACGCCGTCTCGGTCAGGTCTCCCCTGATCCGCCGCGCGATGTTCTCGGCCACTACCTCCGCCTCTCCGTGCGCGAACACCCCCGCCTTCGGGAGCATCATGCCGTTTTCAAGCGGGATCGCCACGTTGTCTCCGATGGAGTAAACGTTCCCCGGCCGCGCCCGCAGCGTCGAACGGTCCACCGCGATCCACCCGCCCGGCCCGCCCAGCCCCGAGGCCGCGACGACTTCCGGTGGCCGGTGCGGCGGGATCACCACGGCCAGGTCATGCGCGATGCTCTCGCCGCTGATGCGGAGCGCCCCGGGTTCCACGGCTTCAAGCTGGCTGCGCGGGTGGAACGCAATGTCTCGCCGGGCGAGTTCGGCCGCCACGCTGTGCCCGGCAACAGGGCCGGCCACGGGGAGGGGGAGCGGCTCGGGCGTGTACATCTCGATGCGCGACTTCGCCCGGAGGCCCCGCTGGCGAAGGTACCCGTCGATCAGCATGGCCGTTTCGTAGGGCGCCGCCGGGCACTTGTATGGCAGCGATGCGATCGCCACGGTCACCCGCCCGCCCTCGAATCCCGCCAGCGCGTCGCGCAGACGTTCGGCCGAGGGGAGGTCGTACGGGTGGTGGGTGTGCTCGGCCAGCCCCGGGATGCGGTCGGGGTCGAGCGTGGCTCCCAGCGCGATCACCAGGTAGTCGTAGTCCAGCCGGCCGGTTTCCGTCTCCACCGCCGAGGCCGCCGCATCGATCGCGGCGACCGTCGCGTGTACCACCTCGATACCGCGCCGGGCGAACGAAGAGTAGCCCCGCGAAATCGTCGCCGGCTTGCGCTTGCCCACCATCAGCCACAGCAGCGACGGCGCGAACACGAACGTCTCCGAACGCTCGACCAGCGTGACGCGCGCGTCACCGCCGAGTTTCTGCTTCAGGCGAGTGGCCGCCACCTGCCCGCCGATCCCTCCGCCCAGCACCAGCACCCGTTGCAGGTCAGACATCACACCCTCCTAGAACACCACGGCGCGGTCGCTGTCGACGACCCATGCGGCGAGGTCGCCCATGGTGGCCATGATCGCCTCGGGGATGACGTCGCCCTGGCCGATGCCGCAGCGATTCACGCAGGTCGTGCAGATCTTCAGTCGCGCGCCGCGCGGCAGGAGCGCCCGCAGCATCGCCTGCAGGTCGAACTCCGCCCCCTCCGGCATCGCGCCCTGGCGCACCAGGTCGATCGCGTCGTTCATCACGAACACGCGGACCTCCGCGCCCTGGTCGAGCAGCGTCGCGGCCAGCCGCAGCGCGTTCCAGGTGGCATCGCCGTCGAAGGGCGCGTCGCTCAGGACGACGAGGACCGACGCGGTCGGCTTCGGCCCGGACCTTGCGGCAACCCTCCGCGGAAGCGACTTCAAAGTGGCGATCATCGGGACTCCTCTCAGTTCACCTGGACCGGCAGCCCGGCCGCTTTCCACTCCGGAAAGCCGTCTTCCAACCGCAACGCCGGGATGCCGTGGGCCCGCAGCGCCTCGACCGCCTCGACGGAGAGGACGCAGTACGGCCCGCGACAGTAGGCGATGACATCCTTCCCCGCCGGCAGGCTCGCAAGGCGTGCCTCGATCTGCTCGACCGGGATCGACAGGGCGCCAGGGATGTGGCCCGCCCGGTACTCCGGCTCCGGCCGCACGTCCAACAGGACTGCCTCGCCAGTCGCCATCCTCGCCAGGAGGTCCTCGCGGCTCACCGGCGTCAGCGCGTCCCGGTCGGTAACCAGTGCTGCCACCACCCGTTCGAACTCGGCGAGCTGCTCCCGCGCGAGTGCCCGCAGGGCGAACCAGAACTGCACCACTCGTTCGTCGGCCACCTGGTAGTACACCCGCGGCGGGTCCCGGCGGACCGCTGCCAGCCGCGCTTCAGCCAGCAGGCGCAACTGCCGCGAGGTGTTCGAAATGCTCAGCCCGGAGGCGCTGGCAAGCTCCTCTACCGTCTGTTCCCCCTGGCATAGGCGGTCGAGCAGCTTGAGCCGGCTGGGCGACGCGAGCGCGCCGGTGATCCGGGCGTACTGGCGGAAGATGGCCTCACTGGAATCAGATTGCATAGTTGCGCAAGTATGCAAACCAAACACCGGCCCGTCAACCTCGACGGGTCCACCGCTCGGGCGATCGGCGGCGGCGAGACCCGAGCCCCGCGGCCCACACCAGCCACCACGATCCTTCGTTCCAACGCGCATCGTGCCACAAAAGTTCGGTATCGCTATCCTGCATTCCGTGGACAGGCGAGAACTTGGCGGCGCCTGGCATCCCGGCCAAAGAACGTACGCTTCGAGGAAATCGAGCGCCTCCTGCTGCTCTCCGGATGGACCCTCGTCCGCACTCGCGGCAGTCATAAGCATTATCGAAAGGGGTCGCTGCTGTTGTCTGTCCCCTTCCGGCGAGGGCCTATACTGATCCCGTACGTCCGAGATGTTCTCCAGCGTACCGGCGAGGAAGGCGATGACTGACGACGAACGCGAACGCCTCATCCAGGAGATCGTTGCCCGGCCTTACCGCAAGGTGATCAGCGGCGACGACCTCGAGGGCTACCTCGCTGAGGCTCCCGAACTCCCCGGTTGCGTGACGGCCGGGGCGACCGCCGAGGAGGCGCGCAAGATGCTTCGAGACGCGATGGAGGGCTGGATCGAGTGTGCCCTGCTTGCCGGCGACCCGATACCCGAACCGGAAGCGACCGTTCGCCTGAGCGCCTGACGGCCCCCTACCCGAACACCCCGTTCGCCGCGAACTCGGCCACTTCTTCCTCGCTCAACCCAACCGCCTCAAGCGCGTCCGCAGTGTCCTCCCCCGGCTGTGACGCGGCCCCCCGCGCCCTGATGTCCGCCCCGTGAATCGTGAACGGCACCCCGACCGTCTCGAACGTCCCGTTCGGCAGTTCCAGCGGCTGGAAGGCGTTCAGCTCCCGCAGCTGCGGGTCGGCCACCACCTCGGTCAGGTCCACCATCGGCGCCCAGATGAGCCCGTGCTGATCCAGCTTCGAAGCCCACTCCGCCAGGTCCGCCGTCAAGAGCGTCTGTTCGATGGCCGCCGCGATCTCCGCCCCCCTCGCTCGCCGTGCGGCCATCGAGGCATAGTCCGGGTGCTCGGCCCACTCCTCCCGCCCGATGACACGGCAGAGCCGAGGCCAATACGGGTCGGGCGTCATGTGCACCAGCATCACCCACCTCCCGTCGCGCGTCGGATAGGTGTTGAACAGCGGGTTGTCGGGTGCGGTCCGGTCGAAGCGCTTCGGCGCTTTGCCGTCCATCAGCGTCCGGCTCACGTCCGTCGCGATGGTGTAGAGCCCCGTCTGCTGCAGCGAGATTTCCACCACCTGGCCCTTGCCGGTCAGGTCGCGCAGCCGCAGCGCCGCCAGCGTCGCCGCCAGGCCGTTGATGCCTGTGGTGTGGTCGCCCTGCGCGATCCGGCTCAGCACCGGCGGGCCCTCAGGGTGCCCCACCAGGCTCATGATCCCCGAACGCGTCCAGAACGCCGAGAAGTCGAATCCCGGCCGTGCCGCGTCCGGCCCGCGCAGCCCATAGCCCGTGACCGAAACGAAGACCACGTTCGGGTTCCGCGCGTGGACCTCCCGCGGCGTCAGCCCGTACTTTTCCAGCCGGGGCGCCATGAGGTTCGTCAGCAACACATCCGCATTCGCGAGCAGCCGGTGGATGATTTCCGTGCCCCCCGGTGCGTCCAGCGCCACCGTCACCGAGCGTTTGCCCCGGTTCTCCAGCTCGAACAGGAAGTTGAACGGCGGCTGGCCGTCACCGCCCGAAGGCACCACTCCGCGCATCACCTCGCCCCCCGGCGGTTCGATCTTGATCACGTCCGCGCCGAGGTCGGCCATGAGCGCGCCCGCGCTTGGCGCGGCCACGTAGTTCGCAAGCTCCACCACGGTGATGCCTTCGAGCGGTGCGGCCATGTCTCCTCCGGGTGCCGGGTTCGGGTTGGGAAATGGTACACGCGGCGCTACACTCCCCGCCGATGAGCGACGAACTGTTCCAGGTCACCCATACGAAAATCCAGTCCTTCCAGCGCTGCCGGAAGCAGTACTGGTTCAGCTACGTCAGCGGGCTCGACTGGCCCCCTTCGCGCGATACGCCCGCTGCGATCGTCGGCAAGGGTGTCCACCGCGCCATGCGCGTCCTCTGCGAGACCGATCACCCGGAGGACGCCGAACACGAACTCGATGTCTACCTGCGCATGCCCAAGCACGAAATGGCCGGCGCAGGCACCGAGTACCACCGCCTCGCGTTCGAACTCCTCGCGAACGGCATAGCCGCCCACGAATCCATCGTCAGCGAAGACCGCTACGCCGAACTCAACACCTGGGTGCGCTCCGCCAGCCGCGGCGTCACCGTCCGTGCCGCCATCGACCGCGCCGACCGCCTTGACCCCAACCACTGGCTCATCATCGACTGGAAGACCGGGCGTTTCGACCTGGACGAAATCGTCGATGCCCAGCTCGATATCGGGCACCTCGCGCTCCGCACTTCGCGCAAGCTCCCCAACGAGGCGCGTGTCACCGCCATCGGCTGGAACCTGCGCTCCGGCATCCAGCGTGTCCGCGAACTCACCCGCGACGATGCGAAGAAGACGGTCGACTACCTGGCCAACCTGGCCGCCCGCCTCCAGTCCACAGAGGAGTTCCCCGCCACCCCCGGCCCCCAGTGCACCTTCTGCGACTGGCGCGACCGCTGCGAGGAAGCGAACGACCTCGAACGCGTCGAACTGACCTGGCTCGACGAAGACTGGGAGCGCGGCGCCGAGCCGTTCTGAGCCCGATGCTAAGTGCCGTGGTGTGAGCCTTGTTCGACAACGGCTCGATCACGAGCTGTTCGTCATGCTACGAGGGTCTTGGCCCAGGGCCAGACCCCAGCTACCGTCGGCGGCCACGTGTCACTGATGCCGACGGGTGGAAGCGCCGGAGTTTCAATGTTCCCCACGGAGAACCAACGGTTCGAAATCTGCTCGGCCGTCTTGCCGCTGAGGAAGAGCTCATGACATGCGGGGCAAACAAGGGCATCAACTTCAATCTGCAGGCTGCGGCCGTCCTCGGCGACGTGCCCGAAGACCCGCCGCTCTCCCTGCAATTCGGCCGAATGACACGATGGACACATCATTGCGGATCCAACCTTCGCCGAAAATCCGCCGTCCACTGGGCGGGAGCAGGCTCATACACTGTAACCATCGTCACGATGGGCGGATGGGAGCAGACGACATGATACCACCTGCCTGAAGGGCCTCTGCAAAGAATTAGGCAACACGGGCCAAGGTGGTGAGCCGCGTAGTCCTCGATCACCTCAGTCGAATCGGAAACGAGACCATGAGCCACGTCCCCGAGATCGATGCCTCGATCCAGAAGACGCCCGAGCATGTGCACTGAGATCACATAGCTCTTTGCCCGGATCGCTTCGCGGATGCCATCCAGCAAGTCACTCACGTAGTGAGCTCCGCCTAGAGGCCCCAGTCTTCCTTGGCGACGCCCAGCGTTGTGTAAAGCTCTGGTGGAAGGGGGATCTCGCCGTTGGCCCGCTCAAATGCCTTGAGCTGCTTTCGCAGGAGCATGGCAATCACCTTCGCATGCTCCATGCTCATCCTGACCACCGTAAGCTTCTCGGCGATCGGTGGAGTGGGACCTGAGTGATGCGGAGGTGTTCGCCCAAGCGTCATAGTTACGCCATAGGGCGTGGTGCTTATCTGGGTCGAGTCAGCGTAGATGTCAGGAACCACGGATTCGTTCACGAAGATGGCGCTCCTTTCGAGCGTTGGCATTGTTGTGGCTGCACTTCCTTTGGCGCTGTGATTTCGGTCCTCGCTTCCTCCCGGAGTTCCGCATCAATCGCTTCCCGGTTGGCCATGTAGTAGGTGATGGCTGCGTAGACCGAGGCGGCCCCCGTTCACACCCGCCGTTGACCGGATGAGCCTACCAATATCCACGTTTGCGGTTGCGGCCATGGGACGAGTCTACCATGGAGCTACCCATCGGCCTCGGCAAAACCTGCTACCGTTCCCGGCATGTTTCCTGCCGATGACCCCGTCGTTGCCGAGCTCCTCGCCAGCCCAACGCTCATGCGCCTCGCCTACGTCGGCGCCAACGACCAGCCCCATGTCGTCCCCATCCGGTACCGCTACGCCGATGGCCGCTTCACCGTCGTCACCGGCCCGAAGGCCG
>WBZO01004169.1_pt1 | contig 15842 bp, 17 predicted proteins | sample 5204261 | NCBI WGS metagenome assembly WBZO01 (sample SAMN12412400, study PRJNA552823) | activated sludge metagenome | isolation source: activated sludge from anammox sidestream of wastewater treatment plant... | place: USA: North Carolina | collected 2017-09 | reverse complement strand
GAAGGCGAGCGGCGTCGGTGCTGGCGCTGCGCGCTCAGGCGGCCGCTGCGCGCGCGTCGACGGGCGCATCCGCCAACGAGAGCTGGCCGGCACGCTGCCACCCGCGACGCAGGAGCCACGTCCATGGGTCTCGAGGGCGGATCGAGCGGAGGAACGATCTCGGCAAGGTGCGTATGAATCCTTCGAAGCCGATCCAGACGTCGAGCGAGACCGCGCTCGAGTACGAATCGAACACGAGGAGGTGCGGCGGGACCACGCCGTGCTTCTTGAAGTTCCCGAGCACGTAGCGGAGCGCGTTGCGCACCTCGGTCGGCGAAAGCAGGTCACGGCGATGATAGCGATCGTCGAGGACGCGTCCCTTGCGGCCGAGCAGCAGGTTCAGACGGCGGGCGATGCGGATGATGAGGCTGCGCAGCCCGGAGGACAGCTTCGGCTTGTCGTCCGCCTCGACGATGAGGTGAACGTGGTTGCTCTGGATGGAGTAGTGCACCGCCTGGAACTCCGGCATCCGCGGGTCGTCGAGGATGCGGCGGACCATCTCGAGCACGCGTTGGGCACGGAGGTTCGGGAGCCCGCTCCGCATGCGGAGCGTGACGAGCACCGGATCGCGACGGCGATGCTCCGGACGACGGCGATGCGCGACGCGCGACTTCACGACGGCCGGACGCTTGGCGCGACGGCGCTTCGCACGCTTCTCACGAACCAACGGCAGCTGCCTCATGTCCACCTCCCGCGGGAAGCGCGCACCATGGCCATTCGTTCGGGCGGCGCAAGGGCCCCCTCGTTCGCCTGCGACGGATCGTGTCGCGTCGCCGGTCGCGTCCCGGCCCGTCCCGCCGCTAGGTCACGAAGGCGTCGTGGAGCGCCCGCTGCGCACGGGCGAGATCCGCCTCGCCGATGGTGGCGCTGATACGCAGGGGGCCGGCGGACAGCGCGCGGGGGCGGATGTCGAGCTCGGCCAGCGTCGCGAGGGCGCGCGCCAGGGCGCCGCTCGTGCCCGTCAGGCCATGGCCCACGACGGCGGCGACGGCGTGCTTGCCCTCGAAACGGACGCGTGCGCCGAACGCACGCTCGAGCTCGCGCTCGCATCGCGGCCAGTCGGGGACGTTCAGCAGCGGCAGGTGGGCGATAGTGCCGTCGCCCCCCGCGGCGAGCACGTCGCCCAACGTGAGCTCGAGGTCGCCGGCGAGCTTCAGGAAGCCGGGGAGCACCTGCGGGTCGATGCGCGCGAGCATGACGTCGCTGGCGCCGACGACCGCGCGCACGTTGCGGCCCTCGTCGTCGACGCGGGCGATGGTCTCGCGGCCGCCGTCCACGGGGTCGGTGGTCTTGCGCGCGTGGATGGCGATCTTGCTCCTGCGCGCCCACTCGACTGCCTGCGCGTTGACGACCTTCGCCCCGGCCTCCGCCATCTCGGCGAGGACCGCCAGGTCGATCTGGGGCAGATGTGCCGCGTCCGGCACGACGCGCGGGTCCGCGGAGTACACGCCGTCGACGTCGCTGTAGATTTCACACCGATCCGCCTCGAGCGCGGCGGCGAGCGCGACGGCCGTGGTGTCGGAGCCGCCGCGGCCGAGCGTGGTGATCTCGCGGCGATAGGACATGCCCTGGTAGCCGGCGACGATGACGATGCGCCCGCGGGCGAGCTCGTCCTGGATGCGGTGCGGGCGGACCTCGATGATGCGCGCGTCGAAGTGGCGATCGTTCGTGAGGATGCCGGACTGGCTGCCAGTGAAGCTGATGGCGTCGAGCCCGCGCGCGTGGATCGCGATCGAGAGCAGGGCCATGGTCACGCGCTCGCCGGTCGACACGAGCATGTCGAGCTCGCGGCGCGGGGGCTCGCCCGAGGCCTGACGCGCGAGGGCGAGGAGCTGATCGGTCGTCTTGCCCATCGCGCTCACGACCACGACGACGTCGTTGCCTGCGCGCTTGGCCGCTGCGACGCGATCGGCGACGTGGCCGATCTTCTGGACGTCGGCGACCGACGATCCCCCGTACTTCTGGACGATCACTGCCATCTCGCCCCCCTTCTACAACGCGGGGCACGCCGAGGGCGATTCCTCGGCCGATTTCAGGTCGGGCGGAAGGCGCAGACCCCGAAGGAGCCGACCGCGACGAGGCGGCTGTCCGCCGCCTGCCACCGCAGGTGCGTGACCTTGCAGACGTCGCCGTCCTCCTCGCGAAGGTCGATCTCCGCGATGATCCGCGCGGTCCCGTCGGGGAGGATGCGCACGAGCTGCGCGCGCCCCCAGTCGGCGGTCGCCAGGGCGACGATCGCACTACCGCCCGGCAGGATCGTCGCCGCCGTGATGCGCCCGGTCTCCTCGAGCGCCTTCCACGCCGCGTCGCGCGCGCGGTTCGCCGGTTCGTCGCCGGGCACCGCGAAGGTCCCGCTGTCGTCGGCGTCGTCCGTGGCCTGGCTCTGCGCGTCGAGCTTCGTCCACGCGCGGTCGTCCCAGCGGAGCTCGTCCTGCTCGGCCAGCATCGTCCGGTCGTAGAGCTCGTCGTCGGCCACGTCGCCGTCGTCGTCCGCGTCGAGCGCGGGCAGGTCCTCCTCGCGGAGCTCCTCGTCGTCGGCGAGCGGCCCTTCTTCACCGCCGTCCGCGACGATCGCCTCCTCGCCGAGGGCGAGATCGTCATCCGCCCCACTCTCGCTGGCCAGGCGGTCCTCCAGGAGATCGCCGCCCTCCTCCCCCATGCTGACGTCGAACGTGCCGACGTCGAGGCCCGCCGCATCGTCCGCGTCGACGAGGAGGCCGCCTTCGGGTCCGTCGCCGAGGTTCATCCCGTGGTCGACCGCGTCTCCGGCCGCCGCGTCGTCGAACGCGTCGCCGGCCTCGTCGCCGAAGTCGAGCTCCTCGTGCGCGTCGTCGCCCACGCCCTCGGCCTCACCGACTTCGTCGGTGTCGCCGTCGAGCGCGGGGAGATCGAGGTCGTCGTCGTGATCCCGGGACATGGGCCGCATCGCCGAGAGGAAGGTACCAGCCACGACGGCGCCGTCCAGGGCCCCTTCGGCCGCAGGCGAAGCGAGGCACGGCGGCCTCGACCGTGGCTGCCGTGAGACACGCGCGCGAGCCCCGCTGCGCGGCGCATCCAGGCTTTTCGCGCGCAGGAAGGAGGCACGCGTGATGCATCGCTCGAGGTCATGAGCGCGCGCGAACATCTCAGCCTGAGGGCCGCGAGCCTTCTGTTGCTGGCGATCGTCGCGCTCTGGCCGCGCTCGCACGCAGGACATGCGCCCGAGGACCAGGACCACCACCCTGATCGCGCGGTCGCGGCCCAGGTCATCCGTGGCCATTTCGAGACAGCCGGTGCGCGCCCGTCCGCCGAGGGCGTCCCGCGGCCCCGGAGCGCGCGTCTGCTGGTTGCCGAGCCGGAAGAGACGTCGCTAACCAATTGATCTTACGTTAGATTACGACGCCCCGCGCGCAGCGATGGACGCCCCCGCCGGAGTGTCCCTACGCTGCGAGACCCCCGCGGCCCCGGAATGCGTCTCCTCGTCCTCTCCCGCAACGCCAGCCTGTACTCGACGAGCCGCCTCGTCCTCGCCGCTCGTGCGCGAGGTCACGAGGTGACCGTCGCCGACCCGCTCGACTTCCAGGTCGTGATCTCGCGCGGCCGACCGGCGATGTTCCTCGGCGATCGACTGTTGCCCCCCGTCGACCTCGTGCTCCCGCGCATCGGCGCGTCGATCACCAACTACGGCCTCGCCGTGGTGCGGCAGTTCGACATGATGGGGATCCCCGTCCTCAACAACGCCATCGCGATCGCGCGCTCGCGCGACAAGCTCCGCGCGATGCAGCTGCTCACGAAGAAGGACATCGACGTCCCGAAGACCGTCTGCGCACGCACGCCGGACTCGGTCGACGCCGCGCTCGAGTTCATCGGCGGCACGCCGGCCATCGTGAAGCTCCATCAGGGCACGCAGGGCATCGGCACGATGATCGCCGACACGCCCCAGGCGGCGACGTCGCTGCTCGAGACGCTCTGGGCGATGGGCCAGGACATCATCCTCCAGGAGTACATCGCCGAGTCGAAGGGCCGCGACTACCGGGCGATAGTGGTCGGCGGCCGCGTCGTCGCCGCGATGCGACGGCAGGCGAAGAAGGGCGAGTTCCGCTCGAACCTGCACCGCGGTGGGCTCGGCGTCCGCGTCGAGCTGCCGAAGGCCTATCGACAGGCGGCGATCGCGGCCGCGAAGGTCATGGGGCTCGAGGTGGCGGGCGTCGACATGCTCCAGGGCCGCGAGGGACCGAAGATCCTCGAGATCAACAGCTCCCCCGGCCTCGAGGGCATCGAGCTCGCGCGCGGCGTCGACGTCGCCGGCGCGATCATCGCGCATGCGGAGAAGTTTCTCGCGCGCCGCCGCAAGAAGCGCAACGGCCGCGACCGCGACGCCGTCGTCGAGGCCGAGCAGCGCAGCACGCGCGTTCGCCACGAGGTCGAGCGGACCGTGACGCGCGCCTCCCTCGTCCGACGCGTGCGCGCAGGGAGCTGATCGTGCTCAGGATCGAGAGGCAGGACGCGGTCGTCATCTGGACGGTCGACCGGGCGGAGACCAAGAACGCGCTCGACCACGCGACGATGGCCGAGCTCACCGACGCCCTGCAGGACGCGAAGACGGACAAGTCCGTCCGAGCCGCCGTGCTCACCGGCGCGGGGCACATGTTCGTCTCCGGCGGCGATCTCCGCGAGCTGCGCGACCGCAGCACGCCGCAGGATGCCGAGCGCCTGACCGATGCCGGCCACGAGGTGTGTCGCGCGATCGTCGAGCTTCCGTTCCCGGTCGTCGCCGCCCTGCCCGGCCCCGCCATCGGCGGCGGCGCGGAGCTCGCGCTCGCGTGCGACATGCGCGTGGCCGACGTCCGCGCGAGGATCTCCTTCAAGCAGGTGCGCATGGGCGTCACCACGGCGTGGGGGACGATCCCGCGGCTGCTGTCGATCGTGGGTGCAGGCGCGGCCGCGCGGCTCCTCTACGCCGGACACGAGATCGGCGCGGCGGACGCGAAGCTGCTCGGGCTCGTCGACGAGGTGACCGAGAACGGCCTCGCGCGCACGACCGCGCTCGCGTGGGCGTCGGACGTCGCGCAGGGCTCGCCGCGCGCCGTCGCAGAGATGAAGCGCCTCATGCACGAGGCCATCGCGCACGGCGGAGGCGCGGAGCACCGCGCGCTCGAGCGACAGCTCTTCATCGACACCTGGAGCGGCCCCGACCACGTCGAGGCGATCGAGGCCTACTTCGAGCGCCGCACGCCGCGCTGGCACGATCGCTGAGGGCGATCAGCGCGACGGATCGACGGGCGGGATGCTCGAATCGATCTCCACCTTCACGACGGTCCCGAGCAGCACCTTCGGAGGCGGCGCGGGCGGCGGCATGCACTTCCGCCCCGCGGCCGACGCCAGCCGGACGGCCTCGCCGAGCCGCGCGATCTGGGCGCGCGCCGCGTTCGCGCCGCCGGCGTCGCCCCGCTGCTCGGCCGCGCGCAGCTCGGCCGCCTGCTCGCGCGCGGCGCGCGTGGCGACGTCGACCCGACTGAGCGCCTCGTCGACGCACGCGATCTGCTCCTTCGTCCCGCGCTTCCTGGCCGTACGGAGGAGGTCGCGGACCGAGCGCGACGTCTCGTGCATCCGCGCGACGGCCGCGTCCACGTCCGTCGCCCGCTCCGCGGCGCGCGCCGGCACGACGAGGGCGAATGTCAGCGCCGCCAGCGGGAGCGCCGGCATCCATGACCGCATGCCCACTTCGTTGCGACCGGGGCCCGCGCCGTTCAGCAAGCGCCGCCGCACCGGCCACGAAGCACATGAGGGTCGTCGAGCGTCACGAAGCTCGTGTTTGCGGCGGCCCGGGCGCACGCAGGGGCGGGACGGGAATTGGCAAGCGGCCGTTCCCTGAGGCAAAGTTCGCCGCGTGAGAACCCTCGCCGTCGTCGCGGTCGCCTGCGCCCTGGGCGCATGTCATTCCGCTCCCCCGGACGCCCAGCCGCAGAAGTCTCCGAGCGTCACCCCATCGGCGACGGCGCCGGACGCCGCGAGCGCGGCCGACGGAGCCGCGACCTCGGCCGCGAGCCCCGACGGCGCGGCTCCCGATGCATCGACCGCGGCGGCGGCCGCACCGGACGAGCCGCTCACGGGGGCGCAGTTCGCCAAGCAGATCAGGGAGGCCTTTCGCGTCGCCGGCTGCGGGGGCGACGACTCCCTCATCCCGCCGCAGATCGACAAGAAGCTCGTCGATCAGCACTGCGCGATGCTCACGAGCGGCTACGCCGAGTACAAGCGCGAGTGGCTCGAGGTCGCGGTCCCGTTCATCGCGAAGCTCCGACCGGCGAACGTACCGAGCACCGTGGTGTATCCGTTCGGCGGCGGCGATCTCGTGAGCGCGCTCGCGACGTACCCGGACGCCACCGAGCTCACGACCATCTCGCTCGAGATCGCGGGCGACATCCGCGGGATCGACAAGGCGGACAACAAGCGCCTCGGCAAGGAGCTCGAGACGCTGCGCGACCACCTCGGCAAGCTGTTCCTCAAGGCGCACAGCCGCACCATCAACATGGATATCGAGACGCGCGCCGCCGTCCCCGGCGAGATGGCGTTCACGATGGCGGCGCTCGTCATCCACGGATACGAGCCGGTGACGCTCCGCTACTTCTCGTTCGAGCCGGACGGGACGCTCAAGTACCTGACCGAGGAGGACATCGCGAAGAACGAGAAGAAGACCGGACGCGCCGGTCCCTTCGCGAACGCCGAGATCCGCTTCAAGAAGCCGGGCGACGCGAAGGTGCGCGTCCTCCGCCACGTCGCGTTCGACCTCTCCGACGGGAACCTGAAGAAGAACCCTGCCCTGCTCAAGCACCTCGAGGCGAAGGGCAAGGTGTCGACGATGACGAAGGCCGCGAGCCACCTGCTCTGGGACGACGGGAACTTCTCGGTCATCCGCGACTACCTCATGACGCACACCGACTGGATGATCTCGGACACCACCGGCGTGCCTCCGCGCATCGCGAAGAAGTACGGCTTCACCCAGGACGTGTACGGCCAGTACGAGTGGCCCGAGCCCTTCGGGACCGTGAACAACGCCGATGCGACGGCGTTCCACAACCTGTTCAAGGGCGCCCAGCCGATCACGTTCCGGTACGGGTACCCGGACAACAAGAGCCACGGGCACATCGTGGTCACGCGCAAGCCCTGAACGCGCCCGCGACCTGAGGAGCGCTCGCGCGGTGTGGCGGTCCTGCGGGCGATCCTGCGGCACCACGGACGCCGATCCTCGATTCCACGCGGTCCTGTCCCGTTCGACGGGCCCGAACTCGACTGGATCGGACTTCGCATCGTGCGTGGACGGCGTTCGTCATGCCCGAGCCGCAGATCGCTCTCTTCGTCGCATCGCTTGCAAGAACCGGTGGTCGCCGGCTCCGGGAATCACCGGCGAGGCGCGCGCTCGTCCTCGCGACCAGCCTGCTGCTCCTCGCACCCTCGCTCGCGTCGGCGCAGGCCGCGCCGAAGAGCGGAACGCACGGAGATCCGATGGGCGCGACCGCGCTCTTCTACGAGGCGCGCTCGCTCATGCGAAAGGGCAACTACGCCGCGGCATGCCCGAAGCTCGAAGAGAGCCTCCGCCTCGACTACGGGATCGGGACCCAGTTCAACCTCGCCGACTGCAACGAGCACATCGGCAAGATCGCGACCGCGTGGTCCGGGTTCCTCGAGGTCGCGGCGGCGGCCAAGGCCGCGAACCAGATGCAGCGAGAGAGAGTGGCGCGAGATCGGGCGAAGGCGCTCGAGCCGCGGCTGCCGAAGCTCTCGATCGAGGTCCCCGCACCGCCGCCTGCCGCCGAGGTGAAGCGCGACGGCGTGGTCGTCGGCTCGGCGGCCTGGGGCACGCCGGTGCCGGTCGACCCTGGCATCCACAAGGTCGTGGTGACCGCTCCCGGCAAGGAGAGATGGGAGACGGCGGTGAGCGCGTCGGAGGGGAGCACCTCGCGCGTCACCGTCCCCCGCGATCTGCCGGATGCAGCGGTCGCGATCGTCGCGCCGCCCGTGCAGACGACGACGACGACCGCGTCCGTCGTGGAGCCCGTTCCGAGCGTGCCCACCGACTTCCCCGAGCCCGTCGTCGAGGACGGCAGCACGCAGCGGACGATCGGCTGGGTCGTCGGCGCCGTCGGCCTCGCGGGCCTCGGCATCGGCGCCGGCTTCGGGATCGACTCGCTCTCGAAACGAGAGGACGCGAAGCAGCACTGCAACGGCGACGTCTGCGATGCGACCGGCGTGGACCTGCGCGACGGTGCGATCCGCTCGGGCAACGTCGCGACCATCGCGACGATCGCGGGCGGGGCCGCGCTGATCGGCGGCATCGTCCTCGTCGCCACGGCACCGAGCGGAGCCGAACGTCACACGGCCTCTGCCGCCAAGGCGAGGCCGAAGCTCGAGGCCGTCCCTCACGTCGCCATCGGGGGCGGAGGCATCTCGCTCCAGGGAGTCTTCCAGTGAATCGCCGCGCGGCCTCACGCACCGCGCGCGCCGCGCGTGCCGGCGCATCCGCGAGCCTCGTCGCGCTCGTCCTCGTGGGTTGCAACGCGATCCTCGACAACCAGCCGGGCGTGCTCGTCGAAGCCGACGCGTCGGCGACCGAGCCGCCCGCGTCCGGCTCGACGGCCGAGGACTCCGGCGCTTCCGAGCCGCCTCCGGTCGGCGCCGGCGACGACGCAGGTACGGAGACGCCTGACGACGACGCCGGCGCGTGCGAGCCGGGCGAGCACCTCTGCCAGGGCGTATGTGTGTCGCTCACCGATCCCCTCTACGGCTGCGGCGATCCCGTGTGCACGCCCTGCGAGCTCGCACACGGCTCGGCCGCATGCCAGGGGCGCACGTGCGTCATCGCGAAGTGCGAGCCCGGCTACGCCGACTGCAACAAGAAGCCGCGCGACGGCTGCGAGACCGACCTCTCGAAGCCGACGAGCTGCGGCTCGTGCAACGCGGCGTGCCCGGCCACGGCCCCGGTGTGCGGACCGAGCGGCGCCACGTTCGCGTGCTCGACCGGGTGCACGGCCGCCGCCCCTGTCCTCTGCGGGGGCGATTGTGTCGACCCCCTCACGAGCCCGAACCATTGCGGCGCGTGCAACAACAAGTGCCCGACCGTCGCGAACGCGACGACCACGTGCACCGGCGGCATCTGCACGTTCACCTGTCAGGCGGGGCTCAACGCGTGCAACGGCAAGTGCACGGCGAAGACCGACCCGGCGGCGTGCGGACCGACGTGCGCCGTCTGCCCGACCCCGCCCAACGCGACGCCGCTCTGCACGAACGACGCATGCGCGTTCCAGTGCGCGGCCGGCTTCGCCGACTGCAACCTGAGCCCGCTCGACGGCTGCGAGGCCATCCTCGCCACCGACAACGCCAACTGCGGAATCTGCGGGCAGGCCTGCGCCGTCGGGACGACGTGCAAGGCCGGAGCGTGCGTCCCCACGGCGGACGCCGCGCCGTGATCTCGGACCAGCTGCGCGGGCCTCATCGGCACCGCGGCGTGCCCTCGCGCGGCGTGTAGTAGCGGGCGAGCCAGCGCGTGAGCCCGTCGAGCCCCGGGTAGAGCACGCGCTCGGTGACGTTCGCCTGATCGAGCTTGTCGCGGATCTCCCACTTGAGCGCGGCCGGCACGACGATCTTCCGCGCGACCTCGCCCCTCTCCCCGAGCCAGCGCTCGAGCGAAGCGCCGTCCGCGCGCGGCATCAGCGAGAACAGCGCGTACTGGTTGACGATGCGATCGTCGAGCGAAGCCGGCTCGAGGAACACGAGGAACTCGCCGTCGAGCGAGTCGAGCTCGCGGAGCGACCGCACCGCCCGGCCGATCATCTCGGCGGTGAAGACGTTCGCCTCCTCCTCGCCGAGGATGGATTGAAGCCGCGGGGGCAGCTCTCGCTTCACCTTCACGTAGTCGACCATCCAGACGGTGCCGTCGCGGTCGAACCTCGTCGCGTCCTCGGTCATGAAGTGCAGCGCGACGTACGGCGAGAAGGTCCAGTCGAGCAGGCGCGTCGGCAGCCCGTGGTGCTGGGCGACGGCCATCCAGCTCCAGATCGAGTCGTCGACGCCGACCATCCTCCGCGCGTACTTGCGGAACGTCCGCAGCAGCGGCTCCTCGAGCTCGGCGCACTTCGGCCCGAGCCGGGACAGCCCGCACGTGAGCACGAGCGAGGCGTCGGCGACGCCGCGGAACGCAAAGCTCGAGCGATGGCGGAGCAGCGCCTCGTCCCACGAGTCGGCGAAGAGCTGGTCGTGGAGCTCCGTCCACGTGCGGACGCGGATCTCGCGCATCGCGAGATCGCATGCAACGTCAGCGCCGGCGCTCGAGCGGTCGCGCTCCGGTCTTCGCGTCGAACCACGAGGTCCGAAGGTGCCGGCGTAGCGCGGACGCATAGAGGCAGTCGCGCAGACCGTTCAGCTCGCTCGTGACCTTCCCATGGGTCAGCGACGTGCGAATGCTGACCGCCTCGGCGTGCGTGAGCTCCTCGCGCGAGAGCGTGCCCTCCACGTTCTCGACGGCGACGTCCACGCCGGCCTGGGAGAGCTCGGCGAACAGCTTCCGCGTGTTCGCCTCGGTGGTCCCCGCCGTGTAGTACGACACGAGCTTGTGCCGCGACGACATGGGCTTGCCCCGTCCAGCAATGACCCAGTCGCGGAACACGTCGACGTCGGCATAGAGCGCGTCGAACAGATACGTCTCGTGCACGGCGATCCCGCCGCCGCGCAGCGCGCAGGCCGCCGCGTGATAGCCGCCCGAGTGCGCGGAGATGCAGACGCGTCCCGGCGTCGAGCCGGCGGGCAGCGTTCCCGACGCCGAGAGGGTGCGGAGCGCGTCCTCGATCATGCGTGCGAACGCACCGGGCGTCTCGAGCTTGCCGGCCGCGGAGTCGGGCGCCATGACCGCGATCTCCGGGACGAGCAGGATGGCGTTCTGCTTGCTGTCGAACAGCTGTTCGCGCAGCTGGTGAGCGGCGATCGCGCGCTCGGCCGTGGTGTTGTGCCCGTGGAAGTGCACGATCACCGAGACGCTCCCGTCGCGTGCCGCGCGGAAGTGACGCGGGATGAACGCGATCACCGTCGGGTCGCGGTACCAGGCCCCGGGCGCGGGGAACGGCGCGTGCTCGAGCTCGAGGGTGAGCGTCGAGCCGAGCGTGTCCTTCGCGACGCGGACCACGCGCGATGCGATCTTCACCGCGTCGTCCGCGCGCGCCTCGCGCGCCACCAGCACGAGCGACAGCGCGGAGACTGCCGCAAGGATCGACCGCCGTGAAACATGCGTGGGGGAGCTCATGTAGGCCTCTATCCGACCCATCGCTGATCGCCCGGCGAACGCGCAAGTTATCGGCAGGCGGCTTCGTGAAACACTTCACGAAGCGGCCGCGCTCACGGGCCGACGTCCCACGTGATCGTCGCGGGCTCGCCCGTCTCCACGTCGGTGACGAGCTGGCCGACGTGCAGCGTCCACTTCCCCGCTGCGAGCCGCGGCGGCGCGGCCGGAGCGCCGCCCTCGATCGCCTTGCGATCGACGCGCCGGACGACCTTCGGATCGATCGCGATGCGCGCGGTCGCCCTGCCGGACGCGGGCAGCACGATGCGCGCGAACCGGGCGCCCCCGGCGTCGCCGTCCTCGCCCCGCGCCACCTCGAGCCTCGGGCTCTCCAGCTCGAAGAGCGCGCTCTCCGACGGACTGTCGGCGAGCACGACGAAGGCCGGGATCTTCGGATGCCAGCTCAGGGGCAACGTGACCGGGGCGCTTCCGTGATTGACGATCGAGAGCTCGAGCGTCCCGTCCGCGCGGCGCTTCGCCTCCTGCTTCAGCGCGCCGGCGAGCTTCGCGTCGGCCTCGATGGCGGCGCGCAGGGCCTTCGCCGTGGCCGCACTCGTCGCGCACCGTCGATCGGCGAGCGCGGTCGCCAGATCGACCGCCGGGCCCGTACAAGCCGCGTCGGCGCCGCCGTCGAGCCAGGCCTGCTCGGCCTGCGGATCGGCCGAGCGCAAAGGCCGCCTCCCGCCGCCCCCGTCGCCGGCGACGATCGTGGGCGCCAGGTTCTCGCCCTCGCCCGCGTCGATCGCGACCGTGGCGTCACCCTCGTCGTGCCGCTCGTCCGGCGAGCACTTGCTGCAACCACCGAGCGCGACCGTGAGGGCCACGGCGACTGCGTGCACGACCTGCTTTTCCACCTGCGCGTCATAACACGGCGGTCATCCGTGTTGCGACGCGAGGCGATGGCCCGTGACGGCCGGCGCGGGCGGCGGGACCCGCGAGCCACACTCCGGACAGGACCACGACGTGGTTCGCTGCATCACGACCCCGACGGCGGAGGCCATCAAGACCCACGCAAGCAGGAGCAAGACGCTCCATCCGGACAGCGCCGCTCCGATCCCGAACAGGAGGCTGAAGATCCAGAACGAGACGATCAGTCCCCAGAACGCGCGGCGCGGCGGCACCGCTTCGATGTCCTCTCCGCAGGCCGAGCAGTACACGTGATCCATGGCGATACCCTTCCCTCTTCGCGGTCGACGGTCGTTGCCTGGGCCGTTGCATGCGGCGAGCCGCATCGGCCGAAATTCGCCCTGGCCGCCGCGCGAGCGCTACCGTTGTCGGCGCGATGCGGAACCTGCCCAGCGTCGAGCTCAGCCAGATCCCGAAGCTCGCGGCTTCGGACCTGCGGCTGCTCTGGGTGAACGACTGGTACGAAGGTCCGCTCGAGGCCGTCGTCGAGCACCAGGGTACGCGCTGCCTGATGGTGCTCCACCACCAGGACCTCTCCTCCGACAGTCCGTACACCTGGGTCGTCTTCGAGCTCACGCCGGAGCAGCTCGAGGACGAGATGAAGTGGCACGCGCTCTACTACGAGCACGTGGGCGACCACTGGTGCTTCCACGGCGACGCCGTCGTGAAGCATCCCCCCCCCCGCTCCGAGCCGGGCCCTGGCTCGGAGCGTTTCCAGGCGCTGCATCGCGAACGTGGCGAGGTCGACCTGAGCTCGAACCGCGCCGTCGGATGGCTCGACGAGCTGCCGAAGCGCTGACGATCACCTCGTCACGCGGAAGCGGAACCCCTGCGCGGTCGAGGAGCCGGGCGCTCGCTGCTCGGTGCGGGCGTGCCGCGCCTCCGCGTCGGGATCGACGACCGAGTCGACGTGGTGCCCGGGCGTCGACGTGAGCCCGAGCTCGTGATCGCCCGGCTCGAGGCGCGCCAGCCCGAGGAGCTCGAGCTTCGGGAACGAGACCTCCTCGCCCGACGTCCACACGCGATACGCCAACCCGCCATGCGCGACGTCCGCGACGGTGACCTCCGAGAGCATCGGGCGCGCGTTCGGCGGGTTCACCCACGCGATGCCCGGGCCGCGCGCCGAGAGCGAGCCCTCGGCCGTTGGACGCGCGGGCACGGGGCCGGCGAGCACGTCGAGCTCGATCGTCCCGCCCGCGATCGGCCGCTTCCCCGTCCACACCTGGGCGGAGTGACGGAGGTACGGATGCTCCGGCAGCGGGGGATGCTGCATCCAGGCCGTCGCCGCCAGACCGGCGCCCGGCACGAGCGGCAACCTCGACGTGTCCTCGCTCTTCGCCTCGTACGCGAGCTGCATCGCCCCTCCGCCCGGCAGCAGGAGTCGCGTGTCGAGGATGGTCTGCCAGCTCGCCGAGACGCCGCGCGGGATCGCCTTCATCGTCAGCGGCGCCGAGGAGGCGACGGGCTCCGGCTCGATCGTCCCGAGGTCGGTGATGTCTCCGCTCTCGGCCCGGATCCCACGCCGTTGGGCATAAGCGAAGCTGACGTGAGCGCCGTCCGCCGCGAGCACGTGGAGGTCGATCGACTCGCCCTTGGCGAGCGATGCGGCATTCCACGCATGCTCGATCTGGAAGAGCACCACCTCGTTTCCCGTATAGGACGCGGACGACGCGCCTCCGCCCGTCTGCGAGACCGTCGCCACGGACACGGTGCACTTCGCGGCGCACGGCGGAGGCTTCACCGCGACGCGGACGGTCTGCGTGGCCGCGCGCTCGGAAGGGCCGTCGCGCTCGAACAGCTCGAGGAACGGATCCTCGCGGGTGAGCCCGAGGTAGACCGTGGGCACGCGCGGAGAGCCCGACGGCGCGGCGGCGACCGCCAGGTCGTACGGCCGCACGACGTCGAAGAAGTAGAACGCGCCCCCCTCGTCGCTCAGGACCTCGCTTCGCTTCCCGCGCGCGTCGACCACCGAGATCGGCCGGCCGATGATCGCGACGCCTTCGTCGGTCTCGATCCTCCCGCGGAGCATGATGCCCGCGGGAGGCGTCCCGGCGTCCGTGACGACGGCCGGCGGCGGATCGGGCAGGCGCGGAGCGGGGCCGACGAAGGTGCCCCCGCCGTCGACGCGCGCGTCCTCGCAGGCGGCGATCGCAATCGAGAGGATGGTGAACAGGACCTGGCGTGCATGGCTTTCGAGACGCATCGTGCACGCCCCAAGAACAAACCGCGTGCCGAGATCGGATCCGAACGATCGCGCGCACTTGGCGGTCGTGACCCTATGGCCCGGCCAGATTTAGCCGGCCTTGATCCAAAACCCGGTTAAAGAGGGTGGGTTTTGAGGGAGCACCCAGGGTTTTGAAAAAGACCCTTGATGACGCTACGGGCTAACGCCTTGCAGCATTCATCAGGGTTTTACAGCGAACGACTTGCAAGAACCCCAATCGGTGTCAGACCAACGGGGTGAGCGTACTCGACCGCGTTCAACACGAAACCGCTCAGAAGAAGCAGCGAGACCACGCCGTCAACACGGCCGCTGCTTTGATCATCGCCCTCCCCCGAGAGCAGCGTGCCGGGGCGTTGTCGGAGATGATCGCCAAGATCGACTTGGCCGAGGCCGAGGAAGCGGGTGCATCGAAGCCCGCCAACGAGCCCCCGAAGGTCGAGTCGAATGGTGCCGCCAAGGTCGAGACGGACGGCCGGTCCTTCGTCGAGAAAGCAGAGGAGTACATTCGGGCTCACCCCGAGGGCGTCCGCACTCGCGACGTGGCGAAGGCGATCGGCCAGGACGTGTCGAACGTGGACGGGACGCTACGAATCCTGCTGAAACGCGGGGACATCGTGCGAGATCAGCAGAACCGGAAGTGGTATCCGGCGAGCGCCCCGTTGCAGAAGGCCGAGACGAAGCCCGAGCCGGAGAAGATGACGATCCGGGAGCTGATCTACGCCGTGTTCGCCGTCGAGAAGGCGCCTCTCGGGGCCGCCGCTCTCTACAAGGGCATCCAGAAGATGAAGCCCGACATCAATCGTTCGAGCGTGGACGGCGAGATCAACCGGATGAAGAAGGACAAACTCCTCGTGGCGGTTGGCACGGCCCCCCACGGCGGCAGCCTCTACAACCTGACTAACGGAGGTGGGCACGCCGTCAGTACGGCGAATTAAGGCCCACAAATGACGAAAGGCGGGATTGCGGCCCGCCTTCGTCCACGTTCGGCGGTGAAGCCGTCACGTGTTTGCCCACGAGGGACACGATGACGCTAGCACACTACCCGCCGAGCGCCACTCGATGTGTGCGTGGAGGTAGTCGTGACAGCGCTTCGTAGGAGGGTCTAGTCGCGTCCAGCCGAGGGCGCGGTGAAAGTTAGGCGGCGGGAACCTCTCAGGTTTTCCCGCCGCCATCGGCCAACTTGCGTGCCGCCGCTTCGAGCGAGACGGTCAGCATCCAGGACGATACACCGATGCCAGCCTTTTCGGCGGCTTCGGTCAGGGTCACCTTTTGTTCATCCGTTACGCGGATTTGGATGCTTTTTTCCTTGCGAACCGTCTTGCGGCGCTTGGGCGGCTTCGTCTTCATGCACCGCTAATGTATACACAA
>WBZO01002675.1_pt2 | contig 15853 bp, 7 predicted proteins | sample 5204261 | NCBI WGS metagenome assembly WBZO01 (sample SAMN12412400, study PRJNA552823) | activated sludge metagenome | isolation source: activated sludge from anammox sidestream of wastewater treatment plant... | place: USA: North Carolina | collected 2017-09 | reverse complement strand
GGCGTCCGCCTCTCGCGAGAGTGCGTCCTCCGACGTGTCGGCAGCAGCAGGTGACACGGCGGCAGCAGCGGCGAGAAGAACGAGGAACGTCAGGTGGTGCTTCAAGGCGAGACCCTCCGTCGTCGTCGTTGGACGCGCGACGCCGGCAACGCTTCCACGAAAAATCCCCGGCATGCGCATCGGAATCGCTTACACGAGCGCGTAAACAGTCGATCGGTCAGGGTGGCACGGGCCACCTTCGAAGTGGCCGGGCCATAGGGTCACGGCAGACAAGGGCGCGAGATCGTTCACTGTCGGATCCGGCACGCGCACTGCAACTCGACGCGCGCATGACCGAGGGACTCGTCGATCTCGTCGCGCGCGTCATCGCTCGTCGCGACGATCCAAGGGATGTCGCTCGCGCGGCCACGCTCGCCGCGGAGCTGCTCGAGCACGAAGGCATCGAGGGGCTCGCCCGCTGCGAGGCCGCCGCGATCGAGGCCCGGCTCGCCGCGCGCGGATTCCGGGGCGGGCGCGCCGCAGGCGCCGCGCTCGCCGCGGCGTTCGAGCTTGGCCGGCGCGCGGCCGTCGAAGCCTCGCGCGCACCGCCGAAGATGGGCAGCGGGGCCGACGTCGCGGCGTGGGCGACGCCCCGCCTCGTGGCGCTCACGCACGAGGAGCTATGGGTGCTCGCGCTCGACGGACGCAGCCAGCTCCGTGCGGCCCGCTGCATCGCGAAGGGCGGGCTGCACGGCCTCGGGGCGCGCCCGGCCGATCCGCTCCGCGCCGCGCTGCGCGCCGACGCGAGCGCCTTCGTGCTCGTGCACAACCATCCGAGCGGCGACCCCACGCCGAGCCGCGAGGACATCCACTTCACGGCATCGGTCGCCGCCGCGGCGGAGGCCGCCGGTGTGCCGCTGCTCGATCACGTCGTCGTCGCGCGCGACGGGTTCTCGTCGGTCCCCCTGCCGGAGGACGCGTGACAGCGACCGATGAACCCGCAGTGGATGACCTCGCAGCGCGCGATGGGCTCGCGCGGGAAGGCATCGGACCAGCGCGCATCGACGAGGCGCTGGCCGAGCCCCGCGAGCCGGGCGCGGACCTCGGGCGAAGGCGGCAGCGCGCGCCACACCGGCTCGCCCGCGCCCCCGCCGAGGAAGACGAGCCCCGCGCGCAGGCGCGTCGCGTCGGGGAACATCGCTCGGGCCGCGAGCGCATACACGTCGAGCTGGAACGCATACGTGTCGACCTCGCCGCTGCGCGCGCTCTTGTAGTCGACGACGTCGATCGCCCCGCTCGGCCAGACGACGACGAGATCCATGCTTCCACGCAGCGTGACCGTCCGGCCTTGCTCGTCGTCCACGCCGAGTACGAACGCCACCTCGCGCCGCAGCTCCGCGCGCTCCTCGGCGACCGACCGCGCGTAGCTGCTGCGCACGAAACGCATCACGCGCGCGACGATCGCGTCGTGCTGCGGGTGATCGAGGGCGACGCCCTCCGCGACGAGCGCACGGCTCGCCGCCTGCGAGGCCTCCTCGCCGCTGCCGAACGCGGCGCTCGGGAGCCGTTCGAGCACTGCGTGTGCGAGCGTGCCCTGCGCGCGGGCGTCCAGCGAAGGTCCGGCGGCGCGTGCGCTCTCGCCGCCGGCGCCACGGACGCGCTCGGGCAGGCCGAGCAGGTGCACGAGCTCGAACCGACGCGCGCAGTGCGCGAAATCGCCGAGGGCCGTCGGCGCGATCGGGAGCGAACGCCAGGCCGGTCGCCGGGCGATCGGCGCGGGCTCGGTCGCGGCGGCGGGCGCGGCGAGGTCGTCGGCGCCGCGGATCACCGGCGCGGGGACGTCGACGTCCTCGATCACGAGCGACGGGTGGCCCGAGAGCTCCTCCAGCACCGCGAGCGTGGACGTGCCGGGATCGAGCGCGGTCTCGCTGGTGCGCCCGCCGACGAAGAGCATCTCCTCGGCGGCGCGGGTGACCGCGACGTACGCGAGGCGCTGCCGCTCGGCTCGGTCGCGCCGTCGTGCATCGTTCCATGCGGAGGTGAACGACGGCGGCTCGAGCAGCGAGCCGTCCTCGTCCGCGATGCGCACCGAGAGCTCGTTGGGCTCGTCACCCGCGCCCAGCACGATGCGCGCCGTCCCCTTCTCCGAGCGCGCCTGGGCAGCGCCGATCTCGGGGATGACGACGACGGGGAAGTCGAGCCCCTTGCTCGCGTGAATGGTGAGGAGCCGCACCGCGTCGTCCTCCTCGGAGAAGGTGGCGGCCTCCGATTCGGCCATCTCCTGGTCCATGGCCTCGTTCAGCCACGCGTGGAACGCGCGCACGTCCGTGTGCCGATCGGCGATCGCGAGGAGCTTGCGCGCGTTCGCGATGCGCTGCTCGCCACGCGGCATCGCCGCGAGCACGGCCTCGAGGGCGCGCGCGCGGACGGCCTCGCGAAGGACGGCCGCTGGACCGAGCCGGCCGGCGGACCGCGAGAGCGCGAGGACGAGGTCCGCGACGGCCTCGAGCGCCGCGCGGTCTTCCGCGTGCACGAGCGCGGGGCGCGGCGGATCGCGCCATCGCGAAGGGCCGACGAGCCCCTCGCCCTCGCGCGTGAGGCCGAGGAGCGTCTCGTCGTGAACGGCGGCCCAGGGTCCGCGAAGCACCTCGAGCATGGCGACGCGATCGTTGGGATCGAGGACGAGCCCGAGGAACGCGGCGAGGTCGCGGATCTCCCGCGTGCGGAAGAAGCTGCGTCCGGCGACGACGTACGGGACGTCCGCCTGCGCGAGGGCGAACGCGACGGCGTCGAGCATGCCGTTCGTGGTCGCAAGGACGGCGACGTCACGATGGCTACGGCCCGACGCGACGATCTGCCGGATGCGCTCGGCGACGACGAGCGCCTCCTCGAGGCGCGTCGACGAGCTCCCCTTGGGCCGGACGCGCAGCCATGTCGTTCGCGACGCCGGCGCCCCTGCGGGCGCGGGGCGCTCGGGCGGGACGAGCAGGTCCTCGGTCTCCGGGACGTAGTCGATCTCGAACAGCTCCGGCGGGGGGTCGCCGGGCTTGAACCGCTTCGCGCTGAACGCGTTGGCGAAGGAGAGGATCGCAGGGACGCTGCGCCGGTTGTGACGGAGCGCGTGGAAGTCCGCGAGCGGGACGCTCGGCTCCCACGCCACACCCGCGGGGATCCCGAGCGCCTCGCGTGCAGGCGCGCCGGCGAGACCGACGGCGAGCTCGGCGAAGACGCCGACGTCCGCGCCGCGGAACCCGTAGATCGACTGCTTGCGGTCTCCGACGACGAGCAGGCCGCGCTCGCGGATCGCCGCGAGCGGAGGCACGCGCCCGGCCTCGCGCGTCTCCGGCTTCGCCCACAGCAGCTGGATGAGATCGCGCTGCACGCGCGAGGTGTCCTGGAACTCGTCGACGAGGAGGGCATCGATGCCGGAGGCGACCTCGATCGCGACGTCCGGACGATCGCGCAAGAGCTCGCGCGCGGCACGGAGGATCTCGCCGAAGCCGAGCGCGGCGCGCGTGCGCCCCTTCTCCTCGATCTCCGCCGCTGCGTCCGCGAGCACGTCGCGGACGAGACGCGCGTGCTCCTCGAATGCGTGACGCGCGCGCCACGTGCGCACGATCTTGCGCCCTCGCTCCTCGTTCGTCGTGCCGGCGAGCGTCGCGCGGAACGTGGCGAACGCCTCGACCTCCGGCGTCTTCTTGCCGGCGATGCGGACGGCGCAGAGCGCGGCGGCGGCACGCTCGAGCGCGGCATCGTCCTTCGCCTTCCGCGCGGCGAGGAGCTCGCGCGCGGCGTCCGAGTGCTTGGGCGCAGAGACGAGCGCGCGCGCATGATCGACCAGCGCGTCGACCGCGGCCTCGAGGACGGCCGCGTCACCGCTCGCGATCGCGAGGTCGCGCGGAGCCCGCCCGTCCTCCTCGAGCTGCACGAGGAGGCGGCGCAGCTGCGCGACGAGGCGGTCGATGCCGCCCGCGGCGTCGGCGAGGGCGCGCACGCGCGCAGGCGATTCGCCGAAGCGCGCCTCGAGCGCACGAGCGACGGCCTCGTCCGCGCGGGCGCGGGCCTCCGCCTCGGGCGCGAGATCGAACGCAGGCCCGAGGCCGAGCTCGACGGCATACGAGCGCACGATGCCGGTCGCGAACGAGTGGAGCGTGCCGAACCGCGCGTGCGGGAGGCGCGAGAGGCTCTTTCTCGCGCGGGCGGCGATCTGCGCGTCGCCCGACGGGATCGCCTCGCGCAGCGACTCCGCGTACGCCGAGGAGGCGGGCGACGCGGCGATCTTCTCGAGCTCGCTCGTGACGCGCGCGCGGATCTCCGCGGCAGCCTTCCGGCTGAAGGTGGTCGCGACGATCCGCGAGGGATCGATGCGCTCGGCGAGGAGCAGGTGGACGACGACGCCGACGAGCGCATGCGTCTTGCCCGTGCCCGCGCTCGCGGCGAGCACGAGGTTCTTCTTCAGCGCGTAGATCGAGGACGAGGAGCTCACGAGGCGCCCTCCTCTTCCTCGTCCGCCGGCGCCATGGCGAAGCGCGGCTTGCGGCAGCCGCCGCTGACGGCGCACGTTCGGCACGCCGACTCGTCGGCGGGCGTCGGGGCGAGACGCCCTTCGCGCACCGCCCGGACCACGCCGAGGGCGCGCCGCTCGATCTCGGTGAGGGCGCCCGGCGCCTCGCGGGCGACGAGATCGTCCATGCGTCGCTCGACCTTCGCGCTCGGGACTGCGCCGGTCGCGAGATCCCGCGGCTGCGTCGGGAGGTAGAGCCCCTTGCCGGGCACGCCGAAGCGGCGCGACGCGACGCACGCGTAGAGCGGCACCTGCAGCGCCGTCTCGCCGAGCCCTCTCGACGACCCGTCGACCGTGCTCTTGCTCCGCTTGTAGTCGATCACGCGGACGCTCTGGCCGTCGTGCGCGCGATCGACGCGATCGATGGTGCCGCGGAGCGAGAGGCGCACGCCGCCGTCCTCGAGCTCGAGCGCGGGCCATGACGCGTCGCGCGCGCTGCCGAACACCTGCTCGGCGAGCGCGAAGTCCCAGACGTCGTCGTCGCACGCGCGTGAGAGGACGACGACGACCGCGTCGCGCACGCGCAGGCGGACGACCGCCGCGAGCGCGGCGTGTCCGGCGGCGCGCGCGAGCACCTCGTCGGCGGCGGCGAGCCCGCGCTGGAAGATCGCCGCGCGATCGCGCGGACGGCGGGCCCACTGCTCCTGCGTCGCGACGAACGCCGCCGCGAGCGCCTCGTGGATCAGGTTTCCCTCCTCGCGCGCATCCGGCAGCTCCTCCTGGCGTTCGGCCTCGCGCGCCGCGAGGATCACGTGCGCGTACCCCATGAACGGGCAGCGGGCGAAGCGCTCGAGGCCGGTCACCGAGAGCGAGCGCGCGCCGCCGCCAGTCTCCGCTTCGAGGATCGCTCGGACCTCGGCGCTCGGTCGCGCCCCGAGATCCGCGACGAGGTCGGACGTCGGCCGGCGGGGGTCGAGGAAGAACGCCTCGCGCGTCCGCTCGCGGGAGGCGCGGCGCATCACATCGTCCGCCGACGCGATCGGCCCGGCGGCGGGGGCGACCGCGACCGAGCCCGGCGGAGCGCTCACGACCGCGCCCGCGCGCACGAGGACGTCGACGACCGGCGACGGCGCCAGCGGCGCGCCTGCGCCGTCCTCGACGGTGAACGACAGGACGACGCGCGCCGCATCCGCGGCGGCGGTCGCGAGCGCCGAGAGCTCGCGCGCACGGACGAGCGACGACGAGAGCGGCGCGAACGAGCCGCGGCTGGCGCGAGCCAGCGCCTCGCCGAGCGCGTCCGACACGATCGCGTCCTGGGTGACGTCGCGCGGGAGGACGCCCTCGTTCGCGTCGATCACCACGAGCAGATCGAGCTCGTCGCCGGCGACGTCGGCGAGACGCGTGATGCGGACCGCGCCGGCACGCCCGGCGCCCGGACGCATCGCCGCGGCGTCGAGCACCCCCACGAGCTCGAGGCGGAAGACCTCGCCGTCGATCTCGTGCTCGAGCGCATCCGACGCGTGCGCGACGCTCTCGTAGGCATCGAGCGCGTTCGCGAGCGACTCCCATGCGCGGGCGTCGCGCGCGATCGCCAGGCGCTCGGCGCGGGGGACGCCGGACGGCGACTCGTCGCTGGCGAACGTCGCGAGCCCTCCTCTTCCCGCCCGCGCCCCGATCCCGAGCGCGCTCCACAAGCCGCGTGCCGATCGGACGTGGTCCGCCCGCATCCGCGGCGCGTGGGCGTTCCGCAGGATGTCGACGAGCGCTCTCGCGGCCGCCGCATCGTCGGCAGGCACGGTCGCGACGAGCCGCGCCGCCGGGTCGGGCCCCGCCGCCATGCGCTTCGTCTCGAACGCCTGCGCGACGCGCGCGATCGATCGCTCGGCCTCGCGCCGCTCGCCGCCCACGATGGCCGCCGGATCGACGAAGCCGGACCGGAGGAGCCGCGCGACCGTGCGTCGATCGAGCGTCGCCGCAGCCTCGAGCGCGAGGAGCGCGGCAAAGACCACCGGCGCCTCCGACGGAGGCGTGCCGCGCGCCTCGTAGGCGACGATGCCGGCGTCCTCGATGGCCCGCCGGACGGGCGCGAGGGTGCGCTCGTCGAGGGACGGCGCGGCGATGACCACGCGCTCGACCGCGGCGCCGCCCGCGAGCGCCTCGGAGACGAGCGCCGTCACCGCGCGCGCCTGCGCGACGGGATCCTGCGCGCGCACGATCCGCACGCGCGCGAGCTCCTCGGGCTTCGGGCCGGTGCCCGCGAGATCGCCGAGCACCATCGCGATCGGCTCCGCCTCGGGCGCGGCATCGAGCCCGCTCGCGAGGTCCTCGGCGAGCGTCTCGAGCGGATCGCGTTCGCGCGAGCCCTCGAGGGGCCGATCGAACGACGGAAGCGCGACGCGCGCCCAGCCGTTCGCGGCGGCGAGCCGCTCGTCGAGCGCGCGCCACCATGCGAGGTCGCCCTGGTCCCACGCGAGCAGCCAGCGTGCGCGCACGCGGTGGTCGCCGACGTGCGCGGCCAGCGCCGTGGGTGCGGTCGTCGCGATCGCTTCGACGAGCGCGCGGCCGAGCAGACGGCCGTCGCGGGCCCCCGACTTGGCGAGCACGCGGTCGAGCGCGCGCATCGCCACGGCGAGCGCACCCGCGCGCGATGCGGTGACGCCTCCGGCCCTCGTCGCGACGCGCTCGAGGTCCTCGGCGGTCGCGCCACGAGCCCGCACCACGCCGATCGCCGCGTCGATCGACTCGACGAGGCGCACCCACGAGGTCCCTCCTCGACGGCGCAGCGGCGCGAGCACGGGATCGGCCCTCTTCGCGGTCCCGAAGAGATCGAGCTGCCGAGCGGGCGACGCCGAGGCGAAGGCCTCCTCCGGCCAGAGCGCCATCGCGAGCGCGAGACGCGTCTCACGCGGGTCGGCGAAGCGCACGTCCGGGAGCAGCGCGGCTACGAGCCTGGTCCGCAGCGACGTGCGCGTCTCGGCGTGGATCCCCTCGCGCGCCATCCTCTCGACGTGCCGCTCGCCGGGGACGACGAAGAGCGTCAACGCGAGAGCCTCAGCGGGAGCCCGAGCGGCTCCTTCAGCGCGGTCGGATCGTAGAGGTACGCGTACGCCGCCTGGGTCGAGAGCACGCGCTTCACGTAGTTGCGCGTCTCGTCCCACGGCACGAGCTCGACGAACAGATCGAGGTCGTCGCTCGCCCGCGCGCGCATCCACCGATCGACCGCGCCCGAGCCGCCGTTGTAGGCGCCGATCGCGAGCGCGGGATGACCGTGCTTCGCGCGCAGCTGCGCCAGGAGCTTCACGCCGAGCTCGACCGAGACCTCCGGCTTCTTCAGCGAGGCCTCGTCGGCGCCGTACGGCGTGCCTGCCGCCATCCACCGCGCAGTCGGCTCGATGAGCTGCATGAGGCCGATCGCGTTCGCATGGCTCTTCACGTCCGCGATGAAGCTCGACTCCTCGCGCATGATCGCCCAGGCGAGCGTCGTCGGGCATGCGTGCGTGCCGCACGCGCGCACGACGATCGGCTCGAACGCGCGCGGGTACGCGACCTCCCAGGGCACGCGCCACTTGCCCTCGGGATAGTGCGGGAGGTGATCGCTCAGCTTGCCTCGCGCGAACGCGTGCCCGAGCTCGGGCGCGCCGGCTTGATTGTAGAGTGCACCTACCGTCCAGGTGACCTCGGGGTCGGCCCCCTCGCCCACCGCGCCGGCGAGGGCCATCTCGCGCTTGGCCGCGTCGATCTCGCCGACCTCGAGCAGGCGCACGCCGCGGACGAACGCCGGCGCATCGAACTCGGGATGCGCGCGCGACGGGAAGCTCCCCTCCTTGTCGCGAAGGGCGGCGTCGTCGAGGGTCTTCTTCGCGAGGGCCGCATCGAGCGCCGCGAGCCGCCCGTACGAGAGCAGCATGTAGAACGTCAGCGGGTGCGTCTCGACGATCTTCGCCCATCGGCTGCGCGCGCCTTCCACGTCGCCGGCCGCCGCCGCCGCACGCGCACGGAAGTACTCGGCGCGTCCGGCCGTGGCCCAGTGGCGGTCCTCCGGCGCGAGCTCGACGATCTTCTCCAGGATCGGCTTCGCCGCCTCCCATTCGCTCTTCGCCATCTTCGCCAGGGCGACGCGGAAGAGCGCCTCCGTCCGCATGTCGCCGTTCGGGTAGGCATCGGGCAGCGTGCGGAGCATCTGCTCCGCCTTCTCCTCGTGCCCCTCGTCGGCCGACTGCGCGACGAGCAGCGCCCCGCGGAAGCGGGCGTCGTCGGCGAGGCGGTGGCGTGGGAAGAGCTGCTCGATCTTCTCGAACCACTCGATCGCGAGCTTGGGCTCCTTGCCCGATCGCGCCTTCGCCCCGGAGTAGAGCGCGGTCGCGAGCAGCTCGTCCTTCTCGCAGGCAACGCGCGCGTCGTCCCAGGTCGTCGGCCGCGGCGGCTTGAGCTTCCCGGCCGCGTTCGCGCGCGTGATCGCCGCCTTGCACGACGACGGCGACGGCGCGATCTTCGCGCCGAGGATCGCGCTCGCGGCGTCGAACGCCTTCTGCGGCTCGCCGTTGTCGAGCCACGCTTGCGCCTGCTTCGCGCGCTCCTGGTCGGTGAGCGCATCGACGAACGACGGGGCCTTCGCCTTGAGCAGGAGGGCGATGCGCTGCCGCGTCGCGGTCGCCCCCGACGAGTCGGCGAGCTTCGGCGCCTCGACGACGACCTTGGTCGCGAGATCGTAGGCCTCGCGGAGACGCTCCGGGCCCTCGACGCCGTCGGCGAGCGCGTTCGCGATCCGCAGCGTGGTGTCCACCCAGCGCGAGCCGTAGGGGTTCGCCGCGAGCCACTGCCTCCAGATCGGCAGCGCCCCCGCGCGATCGCCCTTCGACGCGAGCGCGTCGCTCACGACGAGCTTGGCCTCGTCCTTCAGCGCGATCTCCTCGCCCACTGCGCGCGCCTTCGCCAGCGCCTCGTCGCCGCGGCTCGCGCGACCGAGCGCCTGCGCGCCACGGAGCTTCGCGTACGCCGAGAGCGGGCATGACGCGCCCTCGGCGCGCTCGAAGGCGGCCGCGGCCTCGACGTTGAGGCTCGCCGCGCTCGCGAGGCGCCCCTCGACGTAGTCCCAGCCGCACGCCTCGGGCTTCGAGAGATCCGCGGGACGCGCGTCGCGCAGCGCCTTCAGCGCGCCCGCGTAGTCCTTCGCGCGCTCGAGGCCGCGGGCGGCGGCGAGGCGTGGATCGTCGAGCACCACGCGAAGCTCCGGTCGGCCGCTCGCACTGCGTGCGATCCCTCCGGCCTTCGGATCGGGCGCTTGCGTCGTCGCGATCGGCGGCGCGACGTTCGAGCCGCTCGGACACCCGGCGATCGATCCCGCGAGCAGGAGCGCAGCGAACGGGGCGATCGTCCTCATCGATCCTTGCGCCCTCCGCCCCAGGCCTCCTCGGCCGCCTCTTCCTCGCGCGCCTCGCGCTCGCGGCGCTGGCGATCGACGAAACGCGCCTCGTCCTTCGCGACGACGTCGCGGTCGGCCTTCTTCTGCGCGAGATCCATCCGCGCTCGCTCCTCGGCGGTCAACGCATGGCCGGCGTGCTCGGCCGCACGTCTCTCCGCGGCGCCGAGCTCCTCGAGCGTCCGCTGCTCGGCGTGCTCCCAGGCCTGCGCCCGCGCGAGGTCGACGGCCCTGAGCTCGCCTCGTGCGAGCAGCGCGGCCTCCGCCGCGCGCACCTGGGCCGCCCGATCCTCCTCTTCGCGGCGAGCCGCCTCGGCGAGCGCCTTCGCCTTCTCGGCGGCCTCGCGCGCCCGAACCGCGTCGCCGAGCTCCGCCGTTGCGGCGTCGACGCCTCGTTCGCGGTGCTCGAGCAGCGGCTCGAGCGGGTACTTCGGGGGCCGCGCCATCAGCGGATGGGGAGTCTAACGCGGGTCGCGTCGGCATTGAACGAGAACACGACCGGGAAACGCGCGGCACCGTGCAGATGTTTCGTCGGCGGCGCGCGAGCGATTGCCCCGCGCGCGCCGTGTCTTATCGTTAGGGGAAGATGCGCGCGGCGTTCACCGACCCTCAGGGCCCGATGACCTGGCGCGTCCTGCCGTACCTGGGCGCGATCTCGACCTTCTGTCTCGCCGTGTTCGGCCTGGACGGCATGCCTGCGTGGACGCTCGGGCTCCTCTCGCTCTCGGTGTTCAACCTGCTCGGCGTCGTCTCGTTCCGCCAGCGCAAGCCGCGCGACGCAGAGATCGTGCCGAGGCCCGGTGCCATCGAGATCAAGAACGCGGGCACCCGGAACCAGCGCATCCACACGAAGGACATCACCGGCGCGACGACCGCGCGCACCAAGGACGGCGTGCTGCTCACGTTCATGCACGCGAAGCGCGATCAGCCGATCACGCTGCGGGTCGAGCGCGACGCCGACGCCGCCGCGATCCGTCAGGCCCTCGGCATCGGCCATGGGGGCTTCGGCGTCGTCGGATGGCGTTCGGTGCCCACCGACGGCCGTAAGTCCGCCGTCGTCGGTCGCATCTTCGCCGCGTCGGTCACCCTCTTCTGCCTGACCCTCGCGATCCTCGGCGCCACGGAGGCCGCCGCGATCCTCGGCGCGATCTTCGGCATGTTCGCCGGCATCGGCATGCTCATCGGCATCGCCGATCTCCTGGGCCGCCCCAACGATCCCTCGATCGTGATGACGAGCGAGGGCCTGCGCCTGAGGACCGTCCGCGGCTGGTTCGCCCTTCCCTACGACGCGGTGCTCGGCATCGACGATCACAAGCGCGGGGTCGTCTTCACCGTTCCGCCTCCCTACGGCACCGTGGGCGTCGAGTGCTCGGGGCCGATGCACGGCGGCGTCACCGCGCACGATCGCGAAGTGCTCACGGCGCAGATCCATTCGGCGAGCCAGCGCGCACGCGGCCTCGGGCCGCAGAAGCACGACGTCTCCGAGCGCCTCGACGTGCTCCGGCGCAACGGCGAGAGCCCGCGTGACTGGCTGATGCGCCTCGACATGCAGGGCCGCCTCCTGACGACCGCGCCCGGCTATCGCGGCAACACCCTCGACGCGGAGGACCTGTGGGCGATCCTCGAGGACCCCGAGGCCGACGGCGAGCTCCGCGCGGCGGCCGCGCGCGTGCTCCGCCATTCGCCGCAGATGGACGCGCGACCGCGCATCGACGCGGCGGTCGCCGCCGTCCGCGACGAGGGCACGACCAAGCGCCTGCGCATCGCGATCAGCGACGACGTCGACGCCGCGAGCCAGGAGCTCGCCCAGCTCGAGACGCAGGAGCTGCAGGCGCGGCTCCTGCGCGCGCACGTGCTCAGCCGCTGAACATCAGCCCTTCTGCGTGCTCTCCGCCTCCGGCTCTTCGCGGGGGACGACGATCGAGTAGCGCGACGGCTCGCGGCAGCGGACCGCCTTCGAGTCGAGGCGCGGGAGGACGCTGGTCGACCGCACGTCGACGACGGCGACGGCTTGCTCGAAGGTGGCGGCCATGTCCCGTGCGCTGTCGAATCGAGCCGCGGGGTCGCGGGCGAGCGCCCGGTCGAACCATGCGTCGACCTCCGCAGGGATCCTGCCGTCGAGCTCGCGCAGGCGCCTGGGCCGCGTCGTCGCATGGGCGAGGACGAGCTGCCCGACGGTGTCCGCGCGGAACGGAGTCTCCCCGGAGAGGCACTGGTAGGCGACGACCCCGAGCGCGAAGAGATCGCTCTGCACGCTCGACGGCCGATCGCCGAGCACGACCTCCGGCGCCATGTACTCGAGCGTGCCCACCATCGGTCCTTCGCGCTCCGCGGCGGCGACGAGCTCGGCGACGCCGAAGTCGAGCACCTTGAGCAGCGAGCGGCCCTCCGACTTCGTGACGAACAGGTTCTCCGGCTTGATGTCGCGGTGGAGCACGCCGAGCGCATGTGCGCGCGCCAGCGCCCGGCAGGTGTGCACCACGACGGTGCGCGCCCCCTCGAGGGAGAGGCGCTTGTTCTCGCCGATGCGTCCGCCGAGGTCCTCGCCCTCGAGCAGCTCGTACGCGATGTACGGCGCACCGCCCGTGGTCGCCCCGCGCGCGAGCACGCGGACGATGTGCGGACTGAGCATCCGCTCGGACAGCTCGGCCTCGCGGACGAAGCGCGCGAGCACGTCCTTCGTGGCGCCATGCTTCGGACGGAGGATCTTCAGAGCGACGTCGATGTCCCGCTGCTCGTCGTGCGCGAGCCACACCGCGCCCGACGCGCCCTCCCCCAGCACGCGCGCGAGTCGATACCGTCCGTCGACGACGCTTCCCGCCCCCAGCACGAAGCCGATGCTAGCCGGCGCCCGCCCACCCCGTCGATTGGACGCCCGAGTGACCACCGGATTTCCCGGCTCGTTCAGCTCGCCGCCCACTCCTGGAGAGAGCGCACACGGACGCCGCCGTCTCCCCGCGCCGCCTCGAGCGCGTCGACCGCCGCGAGCGCGGCCGGCATCGTCGTGAAGTACGGGATGTTCATGAGCAGCGTCTGCCGGCGCAGCGAGTAGCTGTCTCTCACCTCGCGCGCGCCCATGGTGGTGTTGACCACCATCGCGATCGTCCCGCTGCGGAGCGCGTCGACGACGTGCGGCGATCCCTCGAGCACCTTGTTGATGGCCTCGGCGGGAATGCGCGCACGCTGGAGCGCCGTTGCGGTGCCGCGGGTCGCCACGATCTCGTAGCCGGCCGCGCGGAGCCGCCGGGCGATGATGCACGCCAGCGGCTTGTCCTCGTCCTTCACGCTGATGAAGACGCGCCGCCGCTTCGGATCTTGCTCGGGCGTGTGCACGTCGAGCCCCGCCGAGATCATGCTCTTGTAGAAGGCGCGGGCGAACGTATCGGCGATGCCCATGACCTCGCCGGTCGAGCGCATCTCCGGACCGAGGATCGTGTCGACGCCGGGGAACTTCGAGAACGGGAAGACGCTCTGCTTGACCGCCACGTGTCGAGGGACCTCGATGTCCTCGATGCCGAGCTCGTCGAGCGTCTTGCCCGCCATCACCTTCGCCGCGATCTTGGCGAGCGGGCGGCCCGTCGCCTTCGAGACGAAGGGCACGGTGCGCGAGGCGCGCGGGTTCACCTCGAGGATGTAGACCTCGCCGCCCTTCACCGCGAACTGCACGTTCATCAGACCGACGACGCCGAGCTCGAGGGCGAGCATGCGCGTCTGCTCCTCGATCGAGAGCACGATCTCGGGCGAGAGCGAGTGCGGCGGGAGCACGCTCGACGAGTCGCCGGAGTGAACGCCGGCCTCCTCGATGTGCTGCATGACGCCGCCGATGACCGCGCGCTTGCCGTCGGCCACGCAGTCGACGTCCACCTCGATCGCGTCCTTGAGGAACTCGTCGACCAGGATCGTCTGCGTGCCCGCATCGCGCGCGGCCTCGACCGCGAGCTGCGCGTAGGCCTCCAGCTCCGCGCGCGTGTACGCGATGGTCATCGCGCGCCCGCCGAGGACGTAGCTCGGGCGGACGAGCACGGGATAACCGATCTCGTCGGCGATGCGGTACGCGTCCTCGAGCCCGGTGGCGATGCCGCTCCGCGGACGGCGGAGCGACAGCTTCGTGAGGAGCTCGTCGAAGCGGCCGCGATCCTCGGCGCGATCGATGGCGTCCGCCGTCGTACCGAGGAGCTTCACCCCCGCCTTCTCGAGCGGCACGGCGAGCTTGAGCGGCGTCTGCCCGCCGAACTGCACGATGACGCCCTCGGGCTTCTCCTCGTCTACGATGGCGAGCACGTCCTCGAGCGTGAGCGGCTCGAAGTAGAGGCGGTCCGACGTGTCGTAGTCGGTCGAGACCGTCTCCGGGTTGCAGTTGACCATCACGGTCTCGAACCCGAGCTCGCGCAGCGCCTGCACGGCGTGCACGCAGCAGTAGTCGAACTCGATGCCCTGCCCGATGCGGTTCGGGCCGCCGCCGAGGATGACGACCTTCTTCTTGCCCGTCTCGGCCTTCGCCTCGCTCTCCGACTCGTAGGTCGAGTAGAGGTACGGCGTGTGCGCGACGAACTCGGCGGCGCACGTGTCGACGCGCGCGTAGACGGGCGTCGTTTTCTTGTCCTTCCGCATCGCGCGGACCTGCGCCTCGCTCACGTTGCCGGGCAGGAGACGCGCGATCTGCGCGTCGGAGAAGCCGAGCCGCTTGATGCCCGCGAGCTCGGCCGGGCCGAGGTCTCCCTTCGCGATCCGCTGCTCGGCCTTCACGATGCGCTCGATCTGCGAGAGAAACCAGGGATCGATCTTCGTGAGGTCGTGGAGCTCCTCGACCGAGATCCCCGCGCGCATCCCGTCGGCCACGTAGAAGAGGCGATCGGCGGTCGGCACCGGGACCACCGCGCGGAGCGCACGGAGCTTCTCGTCCGGCGACGGAGGAGGCAGCGTCCTGGGCGGCTCGATCTCGGCGGCCTCCATCGCGAGGTCGCGCTGCTTGCGCGGCTCGGCGAGCAGGCGATAGTCGACGCGCCCCTCCAGCGTGACGAGACCGTCGCGCGCGGTCTCGAGCGATCGCGCCGCCTTCTGGAGCGACTCGCAGAACGTCCGGCCGATGCTCATCACCTCGCCGACGGACTTCATCTGCGTGCCGAGCGTGTTGTCCGCGCCCGGGAACTTCTCGAACGCGAACCGCGGCCACTTCACGACCACGTAGTCGATGACCGGCTCGAACGCCGCGCTCGTCCCCGTGATGTCGTTCTTCAGCTCGTCGAGCGTGTAGCCGACGGCGAGCTTCGCCGCGATCTTCGCGATGGGATAGCCCGTGGCCTTCGACGCGAGCGCGCTCGAGCGCGACACACGCGGGTTCATCTCGATGACGTGGAACGTCCCGTCGTGCGGGCTCACCGAGAACTGCACGTTCGAGCCGCCCGACTCGACGCCGATCTCGGTCATCACCGCGCGCGCCGCGTCGCGGAGGCGCTGGTACTCCTTGTCGGTCAGCGTCATCGAGGGCGCGACGGTGATCGAGTCGCCCGTGTGCACGCCCATCGGATCGAGGTTCTCGATCGAGCAGACGACGATGAAGTTGTCCGCCTTGTCGCGGACGACCTCGAGCTCGTACTCCTTCCACCCGAGGACGCTCTCCTCGATGAGGACCTCGCGCGTCGGCGACTGCGCGAGCGCCCAGGCGACCTTCGTCTCGAACTCGCTCTCGTCCTTCGCGATGCCGCCGCCGGTGCCGCCGAGGGTGAACGAGGGACGGAGGATCGCGGGGAAGCCCGTCTCCTTCACGATCGCCCACGCCTCTTCGATCGAGTGCGCCGTGCCCGCGCGCGGGCACGAGAGCCCGATCTTCTCCATCGCCGCCTTGAACAGCGACCGGTCCTCGGCCTTCGCGATCGAGTCGGGGCGCGCGCCGAGCATCTCGACGCCGTACTTCGCGAGGATGCCCTGGTGGTGGAGCGCGAGCGCGAGGT
>WBZO01004166.1_pt1 | contig 15858 bp, 15 predicted proteins | sample 5204261 | NCBI WGS metagenome assembly WBZO01 (sample SAMN12412400, study PRJNA552823) | activated sludge metagenome | isolation source: activated sludge from anammox sidestream of wastewater treatment plant... | place: USA: North Carolina | collected 2017-09 | reverse complement strand
CCCGCAGCCGGTTTGGATCCCCTGGCAGAAACCCGAGTCAAGCCGATGGGCCGGCATCGTGGCCGGGAGCCTGTTCGCGTTAGCTGTCCTCGGGATCTGGCTGGCGCTGTGGCGGGCAAACCGGGGCGACAAGCGTTTTCGAGAGACGATCTTCCGAACCGCGGGGGGGCCACCCGTCACGATCGGCGCACTCCCCACCCCGCCAGACGCGGCGCCCGATTTCAGCCGGCTGGGCGAGGCAGCACCGCCCTCCAAGAATGAAGGGGCTTAGAGCCTCTCCCAGAACCTCCAGGGAGACCTTCGGTCGGCCGTTTCGGCGGGGTCGGAGACCCACGCCGAACCTGGTTCTGGGATAGGGGCCTAGCAGCCTGTCCCACTGCCCATCTGGGCACGGAGTGCGGCCGGCACTCCGAGCCCCTCCGACCGCCTACCGCAGCGACCGCAAGACCCTATAATGCCTCGGTCGGAGAGCATCCGGGGCAAACGACACGCAACCGGAGTCATCGTCCAGCACATGCCGAGGAAAAACATGAAGCGCGCGAAAATCACGATCGTCGGGGCAGGCAATGTCGGCGCCACCACCGCCCATTGGTGCGCCGCGGCCGAGTTGGGGGACGTCGTCTTGGTGGACATCCCACAGACGGAGGGAATGCCCAAGGGCAAGGCCCTGGATCTGTTGCAGGCATCCCCCATCGTGGGATTCGACGCCCAGGTGACCGGCACCACGCGTTATGAGGAGACGGCCGAAAGCGACATCGTTGTGATCACCGCAGGGGTGCCTCGCAAGCCGGGAATGAGCCGTGACGACCTCTTGGCCACGAACGCTCGAATTGTCGGCTCGGTGGCCGAAGAGGTCAAAAAGACCAGCCCTGGAGCGATCGTGATCGTGGTCAGCAACCCGCTGGACGCGATGGTGCAGCGGGCGTGGCAGGTGACCGGGTTTCCGCCACACCGCGTCGTGGGGCAGGCCGGGGTCTTGGACACCGCCCGCTTTCGCGCGTTCGTGGCCACGGAGTTGGGCGTGAGCGTGGAAGACGTGTCTGCCATGCTGCTGGGTGGGCATGGCGACACGATGGTGCCGCTCACAAGTTGCGCCTCGGTTGGCGGCATTCCGGTGACTCATCTGATCGACCCGCAGAGGCTTGCCGAGATCGTCCAACGAACCCGCGACGGAGGAGCGGAGATCGTGGGGCTCTTGAAGACCGGCAGCGCCTACTACGCCCCGGCCGCGGCCACCGCCCAGATGGTCGAGGCTATTGTGCGGGACAAGAAGCGGCTCATCCCCTGCGCCGCGTACTGCGACAAGGAATACGGGGTGGGAGGATACTACGTGGGAGTCCCGGTGGTCCTGGGCGCCAGCGGCGTCGAGCGGATCATCGAGCTGGACCTGACGGAATCCGAGCGGGCAGCCTTCCAGAAAAGCGTGGACGCCGTGAAGGGCCTGGTGGCTACGATGGCCCGGCTTGCCGGCTAGTGGTCCGGCAAATTGAAATTGACGGGTGCCACGGGCAGCTAGTCTGCCCGTGCCGCAGCACTGGCGGGCAAGCCGCCCGTGGCGCCCAGACCTGTCGCTTTGAGGTTGGCGGACCAACTGGACCCGCGGCGAGGCGGTGCTAGCACGGGCGGGAATTCGGAACCCCGAATTCCCAAGAACCTTCGCGCTGCCGTTGACAGCCTCGACTTCGATGCGGTACAGTCTCGGTGTCTTGGACGGGAGACGCCGCCAGGCAATCGCCTCGGGAGCGGCACCATGTTCTGCGACGCATCGATGGCTTGCTTGGCGGCAAATCCATGAATCGCATCGGGCAACGGCCAGCGACTGCCAAGAAGGCGTGCATCGAAAGCGCGTTCCGCATCGAGTCGGCAAAGTACGCCCCCTCGTCGGACGCCAGCCCGCGCGCCCTCTTCATCCCCCTGCATTACGAGCCGAATTACGCATATCCTCTGATCGTCTGGCTCCACGGGCCTGACCACGACGAGAGGCAGTTGTTGCGAATCATGCCCGTGATCAGCGCCCGAAATTATGCGGCGGTGGCGCCGCGTGGATGCGAGATGGGCACGAGCCGAGGGTGGGCCCAGACTCCCGAGCACATCCAGCAGGCGGAGCAGCGGGTGTTCGACAGCATCGAGGCCGCTTGCGCCAGAGTGAATGTGGCTCGGGACCGCATCTTCCTGGCGGGGCATGATTCGGGTGGCACGATGGCCATCCGTGTGGCCATGAACCAGCCCCACCGCTTTGCCGGGATACTCTCGCTGGGCGGCCCTCTGCCCGAGGGACACACCCCCTTCGGCCGGTTGGCTGAGGCCCGGCGGCTTCAACTCCTCTTGGCCGTTGGCCGCGACAGCCTCGCCTACCCGGCTCCCCTGGTATGCGACAACCTGCGCCTTCTCCACGCCGCCGGGATGTTGGTGACGCTGCGGCAGTATCCGTGCGGCGACGAACTGACCGACGGAATGCTCGGCGACGTGGACCGTTGGATCATGGAGCAGATCACCCAGAAGACGCAGGCTTCCCGCCAGCCTCGAAACGTCCATTGACACCGAGGCGAGCTTTCGGGTACAAGCGGCCCACCTTTTCCTCATGCTTTTCCAAACCCTCCGTCCTGGCGGCGGAGTCACCGATCGTAGCGTGCGCCTGGGGCCACTCAAGTGGGGCCCGCCGCCCGATCGCTCCGCGCCGCACGGGACCGCTCCAACCGCAACTTCGGAATGCCGCGCGAACCGGCCAAGGACGAAGCCCCTCGGGCGCCGCCGACCGATTCTGGCAACACGCCGGGGCCGACCCCGTCGCGGCTGCGGCGGACGTTGGGGTGGGTAGCGAACCATCGTTTCAAGGCGGCCGTGATCCTTGTGGCTTCGATCGCCTCGATCGGCGGAGCGGTGGTGCTCGCGCTCCTGGTGCTCAAAGGGGGCACGCGCAGGCCTGAGGCAGTGACCCTCGACATGGCCCTCGCTGCCTTGGACCGCGGTGCGTACGCCGAGGCCCAGGACCTGGCTCAACGGTTGCAGGACCAAGGCACGCTTGCGCCCAACGAGCTGAGCGGCCCTGTGTTCGTCCTGGGCGCCGCAGCGGCCTACGAAGCGCGTGAGACCTGGGCCAAAGATCGGGGCAGCCGCTATCTGGTGGCGTCGGGCTACCTGGAGGAAGCGCGGAGCCGCGGGTTTCCCGCCGGGCGCAAGCCGGAGGGACTGCTCCTGTTGGGCGAGAGCCTGTTCTACAGCGGGCAGGTCGCTGTCAGCCGGCCGACTCTCCTCGACGCTCTAGGCGAAAACCCGCAGCAGAAGCCGGCGATCTGCGACCTGTTGGCCGCTGCCTACCTCGAAGACGCCAACCCCAATCTGCCCGAAGCCCTCAAGTTCAATGGTCTGTTCCTCGCCGACAAGTTCCTGGAGCCCGCACAGCGCGAGAAAGGGCTGCTTCGTCAGGCGGAAATCCAACTGCGGATGGGCAACGTCGCCGAATGCCAGCGGAGCCTCGATCAGGTCCCTCGCGGCGCCAAGAATCTCGCGGGCGTGACTCTCGTCCGCGGCCAAATCCTCATGCATCAGGCCCGCAGCGCCGTACGGGGCGAGCACGCGACCGACGAAGCCCGGGCCAAAGCCCGGCAGGAATACAACGAGGCGATCAAGCTCTTCCGCCAGGCCCAAGGCCAGGACACGCTCAGCGCCCAGGCGACGCGCAAGGCGCATTACCTGATCGGCGTCTGTTTTTTGGAACTGGGCGATTACCGGGCCGCGGCGAGCCAGTTTGAACGCACCCGCGTGACGTATGGCGGCACGCCGGAGGCCGTGGCCGCTGGCTTTCAAGAGGCCGAGTTGGCGCGGGTGCTCGGCCACGAGAGCGAGGCATTGGCGGCGTACCGCCGGGCGCTGCGGTCGGTGGGCGATCCCAGGACCTTCAGCAATCCGTGGTTCTCGCTGGACGAGCTGCGCGCCAAGGCTTACGCCGCCTACCAGCACTACATGGATCGCCAGGACTATGGCCTGGCCTTGCAGCTCGTACAGGGCTTCACGCCGCTGTTCCCTGCGGCCAAGAAGGCCCTCTGGATCGCGGAAACTTGCGATCGGTGGGGCCGGGCATTGTCGGCCAAGGCCGAGGCCCTTCCGCACGATCAGCGGCTGCCGCTTCTGCGCCAGGCCCGCGCGCATTTCCGCAGGGCGGGGCAGGCGTATCGGGAACTGGCCCGGCTGGAGACGGCCACCCGTCAATACACCGACCACCTATGGAGCAGCGCCGAGGCGTACCTGGCCGGCCAGGACTACCGCGACGCCGTGGCCGTGCTCAACGAGTACCTGAAGAACGAGACGAAGCACCGCCACTCCTTGGCGTTGGTCAAGCTCGGCGAGGCCCTTCTGACATTGGACCGGACCGACGAGGCCCTTGCAGCGCTGAAGGACTGCGTCGATTTTCATCCGCGCGACGCCGCCGCATTCCGAGCCCGGTTGCTGGCGAGCAGGGCCTATCTGGAAAAGAGCGACCTGGACAAGGCCGAAGCCCTGCTGGAGGACAACCTCAACGGTGTGCTCAGCCCTTCCAGCCTGGAATGGCGGCAATCGCTATTCGCGCTCGGTCGCCTGCTGCACGTCCGGGGCGACTACGAGAAGGCCATTGCCCGGCTGGGCGAGGCGGTCCACCGCTACCCTGACGCGCCAGAGGCCCTCGAGGCCCGCTACCTCATCTCCGACTCGTATCGCCGCACCGCCGGCGCCCTCCAGGAACAACTGCGGAACTCGCAGGTCCGAAACGCCCGCCTCGCCCGGATGAAGCAGATCCACGAATCGCTCAACAGGGCCATCGAGGAGTACCAGCGGGTGCAGGCGATCCTCAACGAACGCCAGCAGAACGGCTCGTTGACCCCCGAGGAGAAAGCCATCCTGCGCAACTCGATTTTCGCCACGGGCGACGTGCAATTCGACCTGGGCAAGTACGACGAGGCCGTCGAGACGTACACCACCGCCGCCTACCGTTACCAGAGCGAGCCGGCGTCCCTCTTGGCGTACCTCCAGATGGCGTCGGCCTACGAGCGGCTTCGCAAACCGGCCGAGGCCCGCAACACGCTCAAACAGGCCCGTGTGGTTGTTTCCCGCATCCAGAGCGACGCCGCGTTTACCGTCGCCACTCCTTTCAGCCGCAAGGAGTGGGAACAACTCATCGACAAGCGGCTCAGCGAGCTGTGATGCCATGACCCTCGAAACCGACACGCTGGCCGACCTGATCGCCCGGAAGCACCAATGCCTCCTGGGGCTGCGGGAGATCGGCCGCCGCCAGAGGGAACTCGTCCAGCGCGGCGAGATCACACTTCTGCTCGACCTGCTTGCGTGCAAGCAGGGGGCCCTGTTCGAGCTGCAGCGCATCGAGCGGGCCCTCGACCCGTTCCGCCACCAGGACCCGGAACGGCGCCAATGGCGCGCGGCCGACGACCGCCGCTGCTGCGCCGAGCGCTTGGCCGAGTGCGAATCGTTACTTGGCGAGATCGTCGAGCAGGAGAGAGAAAGCGAGCGGGAGCTGGTGCGCCGCCGCGACGAGGCCGCCGCTCGGCTCCAGGGCGCCCACTCGGCCAGCCATGCCCGCGGCGCCTATACGTCGTCGTTCGACCCGCACGGCACGCAACTCGATCTCCTTTCCGAGTCGTAGGAGTCCCGCGCCATGACCGGCGAGCCCATCAACTCCGAATTTGAACTGCCCGGCCCGAACGCCGACCTGGAAACGGTCCTGGCCGCCTGGCATACCGCCACGCTGCGTCTGGAGAAGACCCACGAGGCGCTCCGGGCCGAGGTCCAGCACTTGACTGCGGAGCTGGCCGCCAAGAATCGCGAGTTGGCCCGCAAGAACCGCCTGGCCGACCTGGGCCAGATGGCGTCGCACGTGGCCCACGAAGTCCGCAACAATCTCGTCCCGGTCACGCTCTACCTCAGCCTGCTGCGTCGGCGGGTCGGCCCCGACCGAAGCAGCCTCGAAGTGCTCGACAAGATCGAGGCTGGATTCACGGCCCTGGACGCCACGGTCCACGACCTCCTCCACTTCACTTCGGACCGCGATCCGCAGGTTGCTTCCTTCTCATTGCGGACCCTGGTTGCCGACGTGCTCGCATCGCTGGCCCCGCAATTCGACGCCCAGTCGATCGACACCGTGGTGGACGTCCCGCCGGGCCAGATCGTCACGGCCGATCGCGACATGCTCCGCCGCGCCGTGCTGAACCTCGTCCTCAACGCCCTGGACGCCATGCCCGACGGCGGCGTGTTGACGATCACCTCGGCGGCCGACGCCCACGGCGTGGAGTTGGAGATTGCCGACTCGGGCCCGGGGCTGTCGGACGAGACGAAGCGCAGGGCCTTTGAGCCCTTCTATACCACGAAGCGCGGCGGCACGGGCCTGGGGCTGGCCATCGTCAGCCGCATCGCCGACGTCCACGGCGGAGACGTCACGGCCCGCAACTGCCCCGAAGGCGGCGCCGCGTTCACGATTCGCATCCCCTTTGCCGCCAAGGAGGCCGCCGCGTGAGCGCCACCCTTGCCGACCCCGCCGCGGTCCCTCGCGAGAACGTAGCCGGCGCCGTCCTGGTGGTCGACGACCACCGTCCGGCGCGCGAATCCATGGCCGACATCCTCCGTCGGGCGGGCCACCAGGTGCATTGTTGCTCAAGTGCCGCCGAGGCCCTTCAGCAAATCGAGCAACGGACCTATGACTGCATCGTCACAGACCTGATGATGCCGGGCATGAACGGCGTCGAGCTGGTTCGCCAGCTCGAGACGCGGCGCTATCCCGCCCAGGTGGTCATGGTCACCGCCCACGCCACGGTGAGCTCGGCCGTCGAGGCCATACGCCACGGGGCATTCGACTACATCGAGAAGCCGTTTGACGTGGACCGCTTGGAGAGCCTCGTCGGTCATGCCATCCGCCACGGTCGGCTCCTGGACCAACCTCCCCAGGTCGACGGGCACTCCGCCGGCGACCCGCCGGTGATGATCGGCTCGAGCCCGGCGATGCAGGCCCTCCGTGCCCGGATCGCACAGATCGCGCCCACCCCCGAGACGGTGCTCATCGCGGGGGCCAGCGGCACGGGCAAGGAGCTGGTCGCCCGGGCCATCCACGCGGCCAGCAACCGCCGCCACGGCCCCCTGGTCAGTCTCAACTGCCCAGTGCTTTCGGCCCACCTCATGGAAAGCGAGCTGTTCGGCCACGAGCGGGGGGCCTTCACCGGCGCCGATGCTCCCCGGGCCGGGCGCTTCGAAATGGCCAGCGGCGGCTCGATCCTTCTCGACGAAGTCACTGAGATCGAGCTCGCCTTGCAGGCCAAGCTGCTCCGCGTGCTCCAGGAGAAGAGCTTCGAGCGCGTGGGCTCCAGCAAAACCCTGCCCGCCGACGTCCGCGTCCTGGCCACTACCAACCGCGACCTGGAGGCCGAAGTCGAGGCGGGCCGCTTCCGGCAGGACCTGTACTTCCGGCTTAACGTGGTCCCGCTCCACGTGCCGCCGCTGGCCGACCGCCGCGAAGACGTCCCGGAGCTGATCGACTACTTCCTCCGCCGCGTCGCGAAACGGCTTGATCGACCGCCGTGTGCGCTCCGACCCGACGCGATGGACTTGCTGGTCAACTACAATTGGCCCGGCAACGTCCGCGAACTGGAAAACATCATCACCCGGGCGAGCGTGCTCCACGCCGGCGGGCCGGTCACTGCGGCTGACCTCCGCGGCTGGCTGCTGGCCGGGCCTGAATCGGCAAGCGTGGGAAAAGGCGCCAATCTGCCCGTCGGATTGAGCCTCCAGGAGATGGAACGCCGCCTCATCGAGGCGACACTGGAGCATTTCGGCGGGCACCGCGCCAAGACGGCCCAGGCCCTGGGCATCGGCCTGCGCACACTCACCGGCAAGCTCCGCGACTATGGCTACGCTCCCCGGGAAAAGAGCTATCGCAAGGCGGGATAGCGGGCAGGGGAAATCCATACTCGAGCCAGAGGACCACGTATTGGAGGGGGTAGAAAGCGGCAACAACGGAACCGGCGGATCCTGCCGTCAAGAGTGGGCAGGGATTGCCTATTGACGAAGGCGGTGAGCTGTCGCAGGCACAACCTGCGCATTTCACGCATGAGCCGGCGAAGCCCAATGGGGAGTCAAATCAAGGACTTGTACCACGAGCCGTCCAGCCCGCGGCCTGGCGCCCTGCCTTCTCCTTCGGGACGGCACGCCGCTTGCTTGGGGAAAGGCGCCACCGGACGCCGGGGAAAGCGGCGCAGGATGGACAAAGAGGTGTGAGGATGTACGAGGGACTGTTTGGCGCCACGACGATTCCGGTCCTCGAGCAAGTCATGAGCTTCTCGCAGGCCCGGCACTCCGTGTTGGCGGGCAACATCGCCAATCTCGACGTGCCCGGCTACCGTGCCCAGGACCTGTCGGTCAGCGAGTTTCAGAAGCAGCTCGCCGAGGCCATCGAGGCGCAGCGGTCGCCGCCGCCCTACCAGGCGCAGAGCAGTCCCGGCGCGAGGGTGCCCCACAAGCTGAGCAACGTATCCAAACAGCCGGAGATGCTCCTCTACCACGACGACGGCACCAAGGGCCTTGAGTATCAGGTGACCGAGATGGCCAAGAACCAGATGCAGCACAACCTGGCCCTGACGGTGATGCTAAGCCAGTTCAATCTGCTCAAGGCCGCCATCAGCGAGCGGACGTAGCCATGTTCCCATCCCTCGACATCAGCACGAGCGCGCTGGTTGCCCAACGGGTCCGTATGGACGCGATCTCGGGCAACCTGGCCAACATCTCCACCACGCACAACGAGGACGGCGAGCCGGCGCCGTACCAGGCTCGATTCGTGATCTTCCAGACCGACCCGAGCGTGGGAACGGCGGGGGCGCCGGGGGTCCGGGTGAGCTCCGTGGAGACCGAGGAGGCCGAGCCGCTGTGGAAGTACCAGCCGGGCCATCCCGACGCCGTCAAGGAAGGCCCCCACGCCGGCTACGTGGCCTATCCCAACATCAACATGATGACCGAGATGACCGACGCGATGGAGGCCGCCCGGGCGTATGAAGCCAACCTGGGCGCCATCGAGATCGCCAAGGACCTTCAACACCAGACCCTGAGGATACTGGCCTGATGAATCCCGTCAGCAGCGTTTCCACACCACTGCCCCCCGCCGTCCAAACCTCCAGCCAGGTCGGGACCGCCCAGGGCGCCGGGTCGTTCAAGGACTTCCTGCTCGACTCGATCAAGGAAGTCAACTCGATGCAGCAGGACGCCGACCGGGCAGTGGAGGACCTGGTCACCGGCGGCGACGCCAACCCGGCCGAGGTGCTCACCGCCGTGCAGAAGGCCGACATTGCCTTCCGCATGATGATGCAGATACGCAACAAGATGGTCCAGGCCTACCAGGAGGTGCAGAACATCCGCGTCTGACGCCGCGCGGAGAGTCGCCTTTCGCCCCGTGAAAGGCGACACAACTCAGGCGGCGCAGACTTCCGAGTTCTCGGAGGCCTCGGTAGTCTCGACGCCTTGACGGTCAAAAGCCCACTACGAGGTTCCACGGATGGACTTCCTCAATCGAGCCTTCGTCCAGGTCAGGGACCTGTTTTACTCGATGACGCCGGGCGCCCGCGTGACCACGGGCCTGCTCCTGGCCGTTATCGTGGTGAGCCTGGGATACTTGTTCTCGCACCAGGTGTCCGGCTCGGATACCTACCTGATGGGCGGCGAGTCGTTCGCGCCCGGCGACCTCCAAGCCATGGAGGCCGCGTTCGGCAAGGCAGGGCTGACCTCCTACCGCGTGGATGGCAGCCGGGTCTCGATCCCCCGCGGACAGCAGGCCCAATACATGGCCGCGCTGGCCGACAACAACGCTTTGCCGCCGCAGTTCGGCAAGTTCATTACCGCGGCCGTGGAAGAGGGGAGCCCGTTCCTCACGACCCAGCAACGCGCCGACCGCCGCAAGGCGGCCACCGAGAAGGAACTCGCGCTGATCATCCGCTCCATGCCCGGGATTGAGAAGGCCGCGGTGATCTCCGATGTGGAGAACGAACGCGGCCTGAAGGCCTCGACCACCAAGACCGCTTCGGTGGCCGTCAAGGCCCTGGGCACCCAGCAGCTCGACCAGGAGCAGGTCCGCAAGATCCGCTGCCTGGTCAGAGCGGCTTTTGCCGGACTGAAGCCGGAAAACGTCACGCTGGTGGACCTCAACGGGCCCGTCTACGCCGGCAACGGCGACCCGGCCGGCGGCGGCGCCAGCGCGACGGACGACCCTTATTTCGCCCGAAAACGAGAGTACGAACAAACCTGGCAGAAGAGCATCCTGTCGGCCCTGGCCTATGTGCCGGGCGTGAACGTGACGACCAACGTGGTCCTCGACACCCAACAGTCCCGCCGGTCCGTGGACGTCAAGCACGACCCCAAGGTCGTCGCGGCCCAAGTGAGCGAATTTGAGAAGAGCCGAACCCGCGAGGGCGGTGGCCCCGGCGGCCGGCCGGGCTACACCGCCCAGCAGCCAAAGGCCAACGCGCCGAGCGCGGTTGCGGGCGCGCGGGGCGCCACCACCGAGCAGGAGGACGAGTCCAGGACGGACACGGTGAATCTGGTCGGCACCCAGAAAACCGAGACCGAAGAAGCCGGCCTCACGCCCAAGCGGGTCACCGCCGCCATCGGGGTCCCCACCAGTTACTTCGTCAAGGTCTGGCAGGAGCGCAACCCGACCGCGGCCGGCCAGGAGGCCAAGCCGCCCGACAAGGCCGATTTGGACAGGATACGGGCGGAGGAGATCAAGAAGATCCGCGGGCACGTGGCCACGGTCCTGCCCCGGACCGAGGGAGTGACCGACTTGACCGAACTGGTCACGGTCACCGAGTTCCAGGACATTGCGGCGCCCGACATTCCCGCGCCGACCACCGGCGAGAAGGCCCTTGGTTTCCTCGGCGAGTACTGGGCCACGCTGGGGATGCTGGGCCTGGCCGGCTTCAGCCTGTTGATGCTGCGGTCGATGGCTCGCGCGGCCTTGCCTCCCTTGCCGTCATCGGCTCGAGCCAAGGCCGCTCCGGAGCCGGAGCCCGAGCCCGAAGAGGAGGCGGCCGCCAAGCCCGCCCGCAAACCTCGCTTCATGTCCGGGGGGCCGTCGCTGCGCGACGAGTTGTCCGAGCTGGTGGCCGAAGACCCGGACGCCGCCGCCAACATCCTCCGCGCCTGGATCGGGACCCCGCAGTAAGCCATGAAACCGCCACGCGACGGAATCCGCAAGGCCGCCCTCCTGGTGGCCGCCCTCGATCCGCAGACGGCGGAGTTGGTGCTCCGGCGGATGGCGCCTGAGCAGGCGGAGAGCGTCCGCAGCGCCGCGGCGGAGCTCGGCGAGATCGACGCCTCCGAGCAGCGACGGGTCATCGACGAGTTTTTCCGCATCGGCCCGATGGTCCCCTGCAAGGAGCCAGCGGGGATCGAGCTGGATGGGCGCCTGGCGGGCAAGTTGGCCCCGCGCTCGCGAGCCGCCGGCCGGGACGATCGCGAGGCACCTGACGGCGAGGGACCGCCCTTCCGCTTCCTGCGCGAGGCAGAAGCCGAGAGGCTCGCCCGGGTACTGGCTGCCGAGCGCCCGCAGACGATTGCCGTGGTGCTTGCCCACATGACGGCGACGCAAGCCGGCGAGGTGCTCGGGCGGCTGGCCGCGCCGCTGCAAGTGGAGGTCGTTCGCCGCCTGGTGGACCTCGAGGAGACCTCGCCCGAGATCCTCCGCGAGGTCGAGCGGGGTCTGCGGTCCAAGCTTTCCGGGCAAGTGTTTGCCGAGCGCCGCCGCGTAGCGGGGCCGGCCGCCGTGGCGGGGATCCTCGCGGCCGCCGGGCCGGGCCTGCGGGGCGAAATCCTCGGCAACCTGGCTGTCCACGACCATGCCCTTGCCGAGCGGCTCGGACCGCCTCGCATGGAGTTCCACGAGCTGGCAGACATGGACCACGCCTCACTCCGCGCCGTGTTCAACACGGTGGAATTCGAGCTGATGGCGTTGGCCCTGACGGGCGAGGCCCCGGAGTTGGTCGACCGCATCCTCGGCCTCTTGCCCGTCGCCGCGGCAAGGTCGCTCCGAGCCTGGCTGGACAACCCGCGGCCCATGCGCCTGCGAGACACGGAAGAAGCCCGCCGCCGCATCGCCGCGATTGCGCAGCGTTTGGTCGTTGAGGGCCGAGCCCGGCCTCCGCGGGAACGACGGCCGCTTATGACCCCCACCGTTGCTTGAAGAGAAACCACCTACAGCACGAGACATTCCAAGGCCGCCTGACGCTTGCGTCCGACCCATGCCGACGATCATCAAAGCCGCCGACCGCAACGCCGCGATCCATGGCGTCGCCTTCAACTTCGACGACATGGCGGCCAAGGCCAGCCAGTACGTGGACAAGGTCCGGGCCGAGGCCGCGCAGATCGTGGCCAAGGCCGAAAAGGACGCTGCCGAAATCCGCCGCCGCGCCGAGGCCGAGGGGCGGAGGGCCGGCCAGCAAGCGATCGAGCGGACAGTCGAGCAGAAGCTCGCCTCGCAGTTGGCCACGCTGTTGCCCGCCCTCCAGCAGGCCGTCCAGGACGTGCGCCACGCCAAGCAGGCGTGGCTGGCGCACTGGGAGAAGACCGCCATCCACGTGGCCGGGGCCATTGCCGAGCGGCTCGTGCGGCGCGAGATCGCCGCCAAGCCCGAGATCACTCTCACGCTGGTCCGGGAAGCGCTCGAGCTGGCCGCTGGCAGCGCCCTGGTGCGGCTGCACCTGAACCCCGCCGACCGGGAGGCCCTCGAACCGCAGATCGACATGCTTCTGAAAGAGCTGGGCGGACTGGGCGGGGCGGAGGTCCTTGCCGACGCCGAGGTCGGCCCCGGCGCCTGCCTGGTGGAGACGCAATTCGGCACGATCGACCAGCGGTTCGAGGCGCAGTTGCGGCGCATTGAAGAGGAACTGACGTAAGCGGGGCGGCCAGCGACGGAAAACAGGTCAATCCGGGGTCCCCAATACGCAATACGAATTGTCCAAGAGCGACTGAATCTCACCCCTCACCACTCACCACACACCCCTTCCATGCTCCTGACCGACCAACTCGACGCCGTCATGCCCACCGCCCTGACCGGGAGCGTGGTGCGGACCGTGGGCATCACGGCCTCGGTGGCGGGGTTCCCCGCCCCGGTCGGCGCGTTGGCTGAGATCGAGCGCCAGGCCGGGCCTCCGCTGTTGGCCGAGGTGATCGGTTTCCAGGACGACCTCACGCTCCTGTACCCCATGAGCCGGCCCACCGGCGTGCGCCGCGGCAACCGCGTGCGCCTGGTGCGAACCACGCGGTGGCTCCGAGTCGGCCGTGAGCTGCTCGGGCGCGTGGTCAACGCCCAGGGTCAGGCCGTGGACGGCAAGCCTCAGCCCGCCCTTTCCGACCGCTCGCCTTTCGACCGCAAACCGCCGGAACCGTGCAGCCGACCGCGGATCGACACGCCGCTTTCCACCGGGATCCGCGCGATGGACGGGATGCTGACCTGCGGCCGAGGCCAACGGATGGGGATCTTCTCGGGGGCAGGAGTGGGCAAGAGCGTGACCCTCGGCATGATGGCCCGCTACACTGCCGCAGACGCGATCGTGATTGCGCTGATCGGCGAGCGCGGCAGGGAAGTGAACGACTTCATCGAGCGCGACCTGGGACCGGCGGGGCTGGCCAAGAGCGTGGTGGTCGTGGCCACCAGCGACGAGCCGGCCGTGGTGCGGGTCCACGCCGCTTTCACGGCGACCGCCGTGGCCGAGCACTTCCGCGACGAGGGCAAGGACGTACTGCTGTTGATGGACTCGCTCACCCGGTTTGCCCTGGCCCAGCGCGAGATCGGCCTGGCCGCGGGCGAGCCGCCTACGACGCGGGGCTACACCCCGTCGGTGTTTGCGTTGCTCCCCAAGCTGGTCGAGCGGGCGGGCCGCGCGCGCCGCGGGAGCATCACGGCCTTCTACTCGGTGCTCGTCGAGGCCGACGACCCGAACGAGCCCGTCGGGGACGCGACCCGCGGCTTGTTGGACGGCCACGTATGGCTTTCGCGGGGCCTTGCGTCGCGCGGGCACTATCCGGCGATCGACGTCCTGGAGAGCCTGAGCCGCCTCATGCCCGACATCACCACGCCCGAACACCTCGAGGCCGCCCGCGCGGTGCGCGAGCTTCTGGCGGCCTACCGCGACCACGAGGACCTGATCTCGATCGGGGCCTATCGCCGCGGGAGCAACCCCGTGGTCGACGCCGCCATCGACATGCGCGACGAGATCAACCAGTGCCTCCAGCAGCGGATCGAAGAGCCGGCCACGCTGGAGGAGTCGCGCACGGCCATAGAGCAATTGGCCAATCGGGCCGCCCAGCTTCGTCAGGCCAAGAGGACCCAAGCTGCGCCGCCGAAACCGGCGCCAACCAGGCAGTAACGGAGGGTCGGGCAAAGGCAGATCCGAATCGAGACCTCGGCGAAGCGGCCCCACCAAGTCATGGCCAAGTTCAAGTTCCGACTGGCAACTCTCAAGAAGCTCCGCGAGGCGGTCCGCGACCAGCGCCGCTCCGACCTGGCCGAGGCCCTTCGCGCGGACGACCTTCTCGGAGAGCAACTGCTCTCGCTCGACCGCGCGATGGAGGCCACGCTCAAAGAGTGCCGCCTCGCCTCGGGCCCCGGGCCCCTGGACGTGGACCTGCTGGCGCAAGCGCACCTCCACGAGTTGGTCCTCGAAGGGCAGAAGCGGCACGTCCTCAAGCAGCGCGAGGCCGTCGCTGCGGAGATCGAAGTCCGCCGCGAGGCCCTGGTCCAAGCCGACCGGGAAGTCCGCATCCTCAACCGGCTCGAAGAGAAGCAGTCCGAGCGGCACCGCCGCGACGAGGAGCGCCGCGCGTTGCGCCAGCTTGACGAAGCCGGTCAGCGCCGCACCGCGCAGTCGGAGGTCTCGCCATGATCCGCCGCTTGGCAGCATTGGCCGCGTCGCTCGTCGCCTACGTCTGCGTGGCCACCTGCATCGCCCTGGCGATCGTCGCCGGTTACCTCGTCTCCTCGGGCAAGCTCACCCGCGACAAGATGGTGCAGATGCTGGCCGTGTACCACGGGATCGAGCTGGCGCAGTCGCAGGGCGGACCCGAGACGGCGGCGCCTCCTCCAGCGGAGCAGGCGTCCCTGGAGCAGATTGCCGAAGCCCGCGCCATCCACGTCCGCTACCTGGAACTCCGCGAGCAGGCCCTGAAGAGCGCCCTCGAACAAATCCAGTTCGAGGGGCAGAAACTTGCCGACGAGACGAAGCTGTATCGCAGGCAGAAGGAGGAGTTCGAGGCCAGGCTCCTGGCCTTGCAGAAGGACGCCGAGACCAGCGGAGCGCTCGAGCTCACCTCGATCCTGGAGAAGATCAAGGCAAAGCAGGCCAAAGAGCAGATCCTGCAAATGCTCAAGAACGACGAGATGGACCAGGTCGTCTTGCTGCTGGCCAACATGCAGGACTCCAAGCGGGCGAAGATCATAGGAGAGTTCAAGACGGCCGAAGAATCGACCAAGCTCGCCGAGGTGCTGCGGCGCATCCGCGAGGGCGAGCCGACGTCTGATCTGGCCGAGAAGACCCAGCAACAGATCAACCCGGCGCCGCCCAACACGAAGGAGAAGCCACCATGACGAGCCTGCACGGCCCCGAAGGGCCTCCCAGTCCCGCTCCGATCCGGATTGCCCTTGCGCCTGGCATTGGTCTTGCGCGCGCGGGCCTGTTCGACGAGCAGCTCAAGATGGCCAGCCTCGCCACAGCGGCCTCGCCGTCGAAAAGGGACCTGCCCGAGGCCCCTCGCCCGCCGGAGCGCAAGGACGAAGGCCGGCCGACCGTCGAGGCGACGAAGCCAGAAGCCGACGAGAATGAGCGCCTCCCGATCGAAAACGGT
>WBZO01004163.1_pt1 | contig 15867 bp, 16 predicted proteins | sample 5204261 | NCBI WGS metagenome assembly WBZO01 (sample SAMN12412400, study PRJNA552823) | activated sludge metagenome | isolation source: activated sludge from anammox sidestream of wastewater treatment plant... | place: USA: North Carolina | collected 2017-09 | reverse complement strand
GCGGGGTTCGGCGATGCTCACCGGGCCCGGAGGTCCGGAGGACGGGGCGGGGAGCCCGGAGCGGAGGGCACGATCGAAGGTTAGACCTGAGTAGGGTTCCGCCGTGCCCGACGTGCCCGACGCCTCCGGGGTGCCCGGCGAGCCCGACCCCGGTCCCGGGGGTTCCGGGAGCTCCGATCACCTCGTCTGGGTCGACCTCGAGATGACCGGCCTCGACGTCACCCGCGACGTGATCGTCGAGATCGCGGTCGTCGTCACCGACTCGGAGCTGCGGGCCCTCGACGACGGGATCGACATCGTCGTCCACCAGCCCCCCGAGGTCCTCGAGCGGATGGACGAGTTCGTGCGGCGCATGCACACCCGCAGCGGGCTGCTGCCCGAGATCGAGGCGTCGACCGTCTCGCTGGAGGCGGCCGGGCGCACGGTCGTCGAGTACCTCGGCCGGCTGCTGCCCGAACCGGGCCGGGCTCCGATGTGCGGCAACTCGATCGGCGTCGACCGTCGCTTCCTCGACCGCCAGCTCCCCGAGGTCGACCGGCTGGTCCACTACCGCAGCGTCGACGTGAGCACCCTCAAGGAGCTGTGCCGCCGCTGGTACCCGCAGCAGTACCGCCGGCGCCCGCGCAAGGCCGAGGCGCACCGCGCGCTCGACGACATCCGCGAGTCGATCGAGGAGCTGCGCTTCTACCGCTCGGCGATCATGCTCCCCCCGACCGCCGGGGAGCCCCCCTCCACGGGTGCGCCCCCCTCCGCCGGGGCGGGCCCGTCGTCCGGCGAGCCCGGCTCCTCGGGCTGACCGCTCCTCCCCCGCGGGCGCCCCGCCGGCACCGCGGCCGGCGCACGCGACGACGACCGGGACCCGCCCGGGTGAGCCGGGCCGGAGCCGTCGGTCAGGCCGTGATCTCCCGCAGGGCGCCCACCAGCGCGGCCACGGAACGGGGCCGCGCCGAGTGTCCCATGAGCCCGATCCGCCAGGCCCGGCCCGCGAGCTCACCCAGTCCACCCCCCACCTCGATCCCGTACCGGTCGAGCAGCGCGCCGCGCCAGGCCCGGTCGTCGGCCCCCGCGGGCAGGCCCGCCGCGGTGAGCTGCGGCAGGCGGCAGCCCTCCTCGGCGAGGAGGGTGAAGCCGAGCCCGGTCAGGGCGGCCTGGAGAATCGCGCCGACCTCGCGGTGGCGGGCCCAGGCCGCGTCGAGGCCCTCGGAGAGCAGGGCACCGAGCCCGGCGTCGAGGGCGGCGACCATGGCGGTGGGAGCCGTGTGGTGGTAACGCCGCTCGGCCCCGACGTAGGCGCCGATGAGGCCCAGGTCGAGGTACCACGACTGCGGCGGGTCGGGGCGGGTGCGGATCCGCTCGACGGCCCGCTCGGAGAAGGTCACGGGCGCGAGGCCGGGTGGTACCCCGAGGCACTTCTGGCTGCCCGAGTAGCAGGCGTCGATCCCCCAGGCGTCGACCTCGACCGGGATGCCGCCCAGCGACGTGACGGTGTCGACGAGGAGCAGCGTGTCCGTCTCCTGGAGCAGGGCGAGCGGGGCGATCTCGTTCTCGACGCCGGTCGACGTCTCGGCGTGCACCACCGCGACGAGCCGTGCCGACGGATGGTCGCGGCGGGCGTCGAGGAGGCGCTGGGGATCGAGGGCCCGGCCCCACGGCACCTCCACCCGCACCACCTCGGCGCCGCCGCGGCGCGCCACCTCGCACATGCGCTCCCCGAAGACGCCGTTCACCCCCACGATGACGGTGTCGCCGCGCTCCACGAGGTTCACGAAGCAGGCCTCCATCCCGGCCGAGCCCGTACCGCTCACCGGCAGGGTGAGAGGGTTGCGGGTGCGGAACACGGTCCGGAGGCGGTCGCAGGTCCGGTCGAGGAGGGCCAGGAACTCCGGGTCGAGGTGGCCGAGGAGCGGCCGGGCCAGCGCCTCGGCGACCTCGGGGTAGGGGTTCGACGGCCCGGGCCCCAGCAGCAGACGGTCGGGGATGGGCATGGGCCGGAGCGTACCGACACCCGACGGCGCCCGGGCGCGATCCGACCCCCGGCCCGGGCTCAGGCGATGGCCGAGCGGGCGAGGCCGTCGAGGATGTCGGCCTCGGAGACGAGCATCTCGTCGAAGCCGAACGTCCGCATCAACGTGACCAGCACCACCGCGCCACCCACGATCACGTCGACGCGGCCCGGTTCCAGGCCCGGGTTGTGACGCCGCTCGGCGGCCGCCTCGGTGGCCAGGGTCCGGAACACGTCCTCGGCCGCGACCCGCGTGAGGCGGAAGTGGTGGATGCGGTCGCGGTCGTAGCGGGCCAGTCCCTGCTCCACCGCGGCGACGGTGCTCACGGTGCCCGCCAGGCCGATGAGCGTCCGGGCGGAGCGGACCTCGGGGACCTCGCGCGCCACGTCGGCGAGGTGGTCCCGCACGTGGATCACGGCCTCCGAGAGCTCCTCGGCCGACGGCGGGTCGGAGTGCAGGAAGGCCTCGGTGATCCGCACGCATCCGACGTCGACCGACACCAGCCCCGACGGGCGGTCGGTACCGACGGCGATCTCGGTGGAGCCTCCGCCGATGTCGGCGACCAGGTAGGGGCGCGGCAGCGCCGCGGGCCCGCCGACCGCGAGCTCGGCCGTGGCCCCGGCGAAGGAGAGCGCGGCCTCCTCCTCGCCGGTGAGCAGGTCGAGCGGGGCACCGAGGATCTCGGCCGCGGGGCCGAGGAAGTCGTCGCGGTCGGCGGCGTCGCGGGCCGCGCTGGTGGCCGCCCCCCGGACCCGCTCGACCCCGAGGTCGTCGATGACCTTCCGGTACTCGGCAAGCACGTCGAGGGTCCGGCCGACGGCGGCGGCGTCGAACCGGCCCCGGCGCCCCACCCCCTCGCCCAGGCGGGTGATCACCATCCGCCGGTCCAGCGTCGTCAGCGGGCCCGGACCCGGACCGGCCGGCGCCTCGGCGACGAGGAGGCGGGTGGAGTTGGTGCCGGCGTCGACCGCCGCCACCCGGCCCGTCACGGCGCGCCCCCGGCCTCGAGACGCTCCACCACCCAGGCGCCCACGGGGTCGTCGCCGCCGGCGAGGAACCAGGCCAGGTGGCAGTGGAGGCACTTCACCCCGGTGCGCGTGCCACCCACGCCACCGTGGGGCCGGGGCCCCGCGTGCCCGGCGGGGACGGCGGCGTCGCGCTCGGCGGCGTAGGCGGCGTGGGCCCGCGTCAACTCCGCCGGGTCGACGGCCCGCTCCGCGTCGCGCACCCCGCCGGCGGCCTCGAGGCGGGAGACCTCCCGGCCCAGCTCGGGGTCGACGAGCCAGTAGCGGGTGGGCATCGGCGTGCCGTCGTGGAGGAACGGGGCGTTGCGGATCACGCGCGGCGCGCCGGCGGCGTCGCGCACCACGACCTCGAAGTCGGCCATGGGGGCCCGCCCGAGGAGGCGCTCGACGGCGTCGCGGTCGGCCGGCGAGACCGGACCCGGCGCCGTCGCGACGGTGGCGGCTCGGGCGTCACCGGTTCGGGCGGAAGGTTCCACCCGGCCAGCCTACGGGGAGGGCGCTCCCGGCCCGCCCCCTGGCCGCGGCGCGGTCGTGGGGGTCGGCGACTCCGGCACCACGGCCCAGGCCCGCTCACCGGGCCGCACCATCTGGTAGCGCTCCCGCGCGATCTCCTCCACGGCGGCGTCGCTCTGGAGCCGCCGTGACTCCCGCTCGAGCGCACGGTTCTGCTGGGCCAGGAACCGGAGCCGGTCCTCCGCCCGGTCGAGCTGGCGCCGCTGGGAGAGAACGGAGCTGGTGGGGAACACCCACAGGAACAGCACGGCCACGAGAACGAGCGCGCCCGCGAGCAGCTTGAGCGAGGTGGACCGGGCGCGGAGGGCCTCAACCATCGGTACCCGCCCCTCCGGCGACGGCCGCGCCCCCCGGATAGGAGGCCGACTCCCCGAGTTGCTCCTCGATGCGCAGCAGCTGGTTGTACTTGGCCACCCGGTCGCTGCGGGCCGGCGCCCCCGTCTTGATCTGGCCGCAGTTGGTGGCGACGGCCAGGTCGGCGATGGTTGTGTCCTCGGTCTCGCCGCTGCGGTGGCTCATCACGGCCGTGTAGGCGTGGCGCCCGGCCAGCGCCATCGTGTCGAGGGTCTCGGTGAGGGTGCCGATCTGGTTGACCTTCACGAGGATGGAGTTGGCGACGCCGCGGCTGATCCCCTCGGCCAGGCGCTCGGCGTTGGTGACGAACAGGTCGTCGCCCACGAGCTGGACCCGGTCGCCGACGCGGGCGGTGAGGGCGGCCCAGCCGTCCCAGTCGTCCTCGGCCATGCCGTCCTCGATCGAGACGATCGGGTAGCGACCGGCGAGGTCGGCCAGGTAGTCGGCGAACGCCTCCGAGGTGAACTCCTTCCCCTCCCCGGCGAGCCGGTAGCGGCCGTCGGCGTAGATCTCCGACGACGCGGCGTCGAGCGCCACGGCGATGTCGGGGCCGGGCCGGTAGCCGGCGCGCTCGATGCCCTCGATCAGCAGCGCGACCGCCTCCTCGTTCGAGGAGAGGCTGGGCGCGAAGCCACCCTCGTCGCCGAGGGCGGTGGCCAGCCCCCTCTCGTGGAGCAGACCCCGGAGGGCGTGGTAGGTCTCGGCGCCCCATCGCAGGGCCTCCGAGAAGCTCGCCGCCCCGACCGGGGCCAGCATGAACTCCTGGAGGTCGACGTTGCTGTCGGCGTGGGCGCCGCCGTTGAGGACGTTCATCAGGGGGACGGGCAGCACGTGCGCGTTGGCGCCGCCCACGTAGCGCCACAGGGGCAGGCCGCACTCGTCGGCGGCGGCGTGCGCGGCGGCCAGCGAGGTGCCGAGGAGGGCGTTGGCCCCCAGGCGGCCCTTGGCGGCGGTGCCGTCGAGCTCGATCAGCACGGCGTCGAGCGCGCGCTGGTCGAGGGCGTCGACGCCGGTCACGGCCCGGGCGATCTCGCCGTTGACGTGCCCGACGGCCCGGGTCACCCCCTTGCCGCCGTAGCGGTCGCCGCCGTCGCGCAGCTCGACGGCCTCGTGGGCGCCGGTGCTCGCGCCGCTCGGCACCGCGGCCCGGCCCTGGGCCCCCGACGCCAGCTCCACCTCCACCTCGACGGTGGGGTTGCCCCTCGAATCGAGGATCTCGCGGGCGACGACCTCGACGATGCTGCTCATGGCTCCCCTCGCGCCGGCCCCGCCCCTCGGCGCGGCCGGCTGTGCGCTCTCACTGGTGCCGATGTTGCCCGTGTTGCCAGAGTGCCGAATCTACCGTCTCGCGCCCTCCGAGCCGGTGACGGTAGCGGACACGCTCTTCGGAACCGGGCCCGGGACCGGGCCGGAACCGGCACCGGAGCCGGAGCCCGGGTGCGGCCGGGGGTCCGTGGGGAGCCGCGCCGGGTCAGACGACCTCGGGGGCGAGGAACGACATCCGGACGCGGCGGACGGAACCGCTGGTGAGGGCCCGCCGCGGCAACCCGAGGTCGCGCAGCTCGTCGGCGATGGGATGCGACCCGAGCTCGAGCCTCGCCCCGCCTACGCGCAGCCGCGACCCGGAGGGCCGCAACGACCACTCGGTGCGCCGGAGCGTGCCGTCGCTCCACGAGTAGGCGTCGAGGGCCGTCCCCCCGGTCGGCGACGGGACGCCGGAGCCGGCCTCGAGCGTCAGGACGTGCGCACCGTCGTGGGAGAGCGTGCAGGTCGCCCGGCCGGCCGCGCCCTCCACCACGGAGAGGTCGGCGATGAACTTGGGGAAGCCCCACATCACCCGGCCCGCCTCGCACGTGAAGACCCCGTCGACGGGCAGCCGGTGGATGAAGACCCCGACCTGGGTGCGCCGGCGGGCTCCGGGGCGGCGCACGAGGGCCGCCACCGCCATCTCGTGGTAGCGCCCGAGATCGCCGTCGGTGTAGCGGACGAAGGCCAGGGTCACGAGCCCCCGCCCGGGAGCGATCGCCGCCGGCTCCAACCCGGAGTACCCGATGAGCTCGGCCAGCGGGCCGGCGGGAACGGCGAAGGACGCCATCCAGGTGCGGGCGTCGCGGACCTCGACGGGGAAGGAGACCTCCCGGCCGGCCACCGTCACGCTGGTCACCCCGCGAGTAGAACACGTTCTCGCGGCGTCGGCCAGGGGCGGTTCCCGGGCGGGCGGGGGTCGGGCCCGGTCCGTCGCCGGGCGCGGCCCGTCAGGCGGGAGGGGCGTCCCGGCCGGGATCGATCGAGGCGAGGTGGGTGTCGAGGAGCGCGCCGGCGCGCTCGCGGGCCTCGGCGTCGGTGTCGCCGGGCAGGTCGTCGCGGTCGTCGCGCTCGGCCTCGGGGGATCGCAGCTCGGCGAACGACTCGGGCGAGAACCCGTCGGGGAGCGTCGGGTCGTCGAGCGCGCCCGCCGCGACCGCGCTCCGGACGCCGGCGACCTCAGGATCGGCCCGCAGGGCGGCGGCCGCGGCTTCGAGGGCACGGTGGGCGGCGACGTCGTGGTGCAGGGCGCGCCAGGCCGGTCCGGGACCGGGGTCGCCGTCGGAGCCGGAGCGGAGGGGCACATCGCCCAGCCGGCGGGTGCCGTCCCATTCGGCGTCACGGAGCAGATCGATGAGCAGCAGCGCGTCGCGCCGACCGGCCGCCGAGCCGGGGGCGACGGCCTCCCCCACCCCGGCGAGGCCGATGTGGAACAGCTTGTCGGCCCAGAGGGCCTGGGCCACCTCCTGATGGAAGGGGGCGACACCGGTCCCCCGGTCGAGGGAGGGCGCCAGCCCCACGATCGACGGCCGGTCCAGCTCGTGCACGAACGCGAGCGCGTGGCCCGGCCCGGGGAGCAACGATCCCGCCGAGGGCACGATCACCACCTCGATCTCGTAGCCGCGGTCCACCACGTACTCGCAGGCGCCGTTCACGGCCTCGGCCAGGCAGTCGAGAGCGGCGGGCACGTCCTGCTCGGGCCCGCGCCCCACCGGCTCGTACCCGGCGTCGAGGAGCACGAGCGGAGCCCCGAGCTCGGCGGCCAGGTCGATCGCGTCCAGCACGCGCCGGAGCGCCATGCGCCGCACGGCCGGCCGGTTCGCCGCCAGGGCCCCGTGCCGGAACGCGGGCTCGTCGAGCGCGGCGGACACGCATCCGGCGTGCAACCCCGCGCGGTCGAGCGCGGTGCGCCAGCTCCTCACCGACGCCTCGCGATCCGGATCGGCGCTCTCGGCCGACAGGAAGGCCCCGCCGTGCACGGCGACGCCCCCCACCCCCGCGCCGACGAGCGCGTCGAAGGTCCGGTCGAGGTCCCCGACCACCGGGGGCGTGCCGGCCCCCGGCGGCGCGCCGACCCCCGCGACGAGGAAGCCCGACACCGCCGACGTGGGAGGCTGCGATCCGATGGCCACGACGGGAATCTTCACCGGACCGGATGAGCGGCGCAACGCGGCGAGGCGGCGGCGATCCCCGCGCGGGGCTTCCGGCGCTCGGCACCCCGCGGTGCGGATCGGTGCCCGGCGCCGGAAGGTCGCCTCCGCGCTCGCGGTGCTGGCGGCGATCTCGGCCGTGACCACCGGCGGAGCCTGCGGGAGGGACGCCGGCCGCCCCCGTGTTCGGGCCGAGGACGTGTACATGTCGCTCGGCGACTCGTACGCGATGGGGTACCAGCCGGTGCCCGACCGCGCGCCCGGGATCTACCGGCACGGCTTCGCCTACCTGCTCGCGGCGCGGGCGCGTCAGCGGGGCTACCGCCTGACGCTCCTGAACCTCGGCTGCGGCGGCGCGACCGTCGCCACGATGACGTCGACGCCGGGATGCGTGGAGTCCAGTCGCAGCCCGGGCGGCCCGATCTACACCGACTCGCAGCTCGCCCACGCGATCGGCTACCTGCGCCGCCATCCCGGACGGGTGCGCGTCATCACGGTGGTGATCGGCCTGAACGACACCGGGCCCTGCTGGGCCTCACCCCGCTTCATGCCCTGCATGCGCCGGACCATGAGGAGCACCGGTGACGCCCTGAAGCGGGCGCTGGCCCGCCTGCGGGACGCGGCGGGGCCCCCGACCTCGATCGTGGGCCTGTCCTATCCCGCCGTCGAGCTCGGTCGGTGGCTGCGGGGGACACCCGAGGCGCGAGAACGGGCACGGCGGTCCGTGGCGGCCTTCCGAGACATCGTGAACCCCGAGCTCGCCGAGGCGTACCGGACCGTCGGTGCGACCTTCGTGGACGTCACCCGCGCCACCGGCGCCTACGTCCCCCTCGATCGGACCACCACGCTCGCTCCCTACGGCCGGCTCCCGGTCGCCGTCGCCCGGGTCTGCGAGCTCACGTGGTACTGCGCGAAGGCCGATGTCCACCTCCGTGACGGCGGACACGAACTGGTGGCCGCCCTGATCGTCGGCGCCCTGCCGCCGGCGCGCGGCTGAGGATCGGTCCGGACGGATCCGGTGGGACGCTCCGGTCCGGGCGGACCGGGGCGGGCGGGGTGCCCGGCCGCGGGTATCGCGGCGCCCGGCGGGCCGGGCGCGTAACGTCGCGCCCATGACGGACGCACCCCAGCCCCCCGACCGGACCCCCGGCGACCCGACACCCGGTACCCCTCCGCCCGCCCCCCCGCCTCCGCCACCCGGCGCTCCGGCCGGTGGCGCCGGTGCGGCCGGCGTCCCGGCCACGTTCGCGGCGGCGCCGTCGGGGGGCAGCGTCGAGCGCGTGAGGGTCGCGTACACACGTAGGAACGAGAGCGACTACGTGTTCAGCTTCTGGACCGCGCTGGGCTGGACCATCCTGACCTGCGGCATCTACAGCTTCTACGTCGTCTACCAGCTCGTGCGCCGCTCGCGCGACCACAACGCCCGGCGCCTCGAGGAGCTCGACGCCGCCACCGCGGTCGCCTGGGAGGCCGCCGAGCGCCAGGGGCTCACCGACGAGCTGAGACCGCAGTTCGACTCCATCTCCGGCAACCTCGCCGTACTCAGGGGGATGACGAGCGACTTCCGCGACCCGCTGGTGTGGGTGCTCCTGGCCTTCGTCACGGGCATCGCGACGTGGATCGCCTACATCCTCCTCGACGGCGACCGGGTGAAGCACGACTACCACGAGGGCGCGATCGAGAACGACCTCGCCGCCATCTACACCCGGCTCGGCGCGTCGTTGAGCGGCCCCGACCCGGCCCGCCTCCAGGGCAAGCACAACTACGTGGGCCGGATCGTCGCCACCCTCCTCACCTGCGGCCTCTACGGGCTGTGGTGGCTCTACGACATGATGGAGGACCTGAACCGGCACTTCCGCTCCAACTGGGTCTGGGAGGACCAGCTCGCCGGGGCCGTCCAGTCGGTCTCGGGCGGCGCTGCCTGACGGGGCCGGTGAGGCCACGCCCCGCCGGACGCCGGGCCGGCCACCGGCAGGCGGCCCCCACGAGGGCGTCGGTCGCCGCGTTCGCGGCGGCCGTCGCTTTCGCCGCGGCCGCCGCGTTCGTCGGCCTCGCCGCGTGCTCCTCTCAGGGGGGCTCGGGCGCCGGGACCGGTGCCGACCGCACCTCGGTACCGACCGCGGCCACCCGGCGAACGACGTCCACATCACGCGGCTCGACCCGACCCCCCGGCCCCGACGCCCGGGAGGACGCGCGGTACCGGGTCGGGATGGCGTCCTTCACGTTCGTCGACCGGAGCCGCCCCACCGCGGCCAACGGCTCGTACCGCGGCGCTCCCGACCGCACGATCCCGACCCTGGTCCTCTACCCGGCGCGGGGTGAACCGGGCGACGCCGGCACCGACGCCGAGGACGCACCGCGAGCCCCGGGCCGCTTCCCGCTGCTCGTCTTCTCGCACGGGTTCACCGCGACCGGCCCCGACTACCGCCCGCTGCTGCGCGAGTGGGCCCGGCGGGGCTTCGTGGTGGCCGCGCCCACCTTCCCGCTCTCGAACGGCGACGCGCCCGGCGGGCCGGTCATGGTCGACGTCTGGAACCAACCCGGCGACGTCAGCTTCGTGATCGACTCCCTGGAGGACCTCTCCCGGCGGGACCCGAGTTGGCGGGGCGCCGTCGACCCGACCCGGATCGCGGCGGCCGGGCACTCCCTCGGGGCCATCACCACGCTGCTGGCCACCTACAACACCTGCTGCGCCGACCGCCGGATCGACGCCGCGGTCCCGATCTCCGGCCTCCTGCTCCCCAAGCCCGGGGGCGAGTTCTTCACGGGGCGGCCGGTGCCCCTCCTCCTGGTGCACGGCGACGACGACCGGACGGTGCCCTACCAGGGCAGCGTGCAGGCCTTCGAGAGGGCGCGCCCGCCGAAGTTCCTCCTCACGCTCGAGGGTGCCCCGCACACGCCGTTCGTGGATCCCCGCTGGACCGACCCGGTGATCAGCGTCGTCGCCGACTTCCTCGACGCCTACCTGAACCACCGGCCGGGATCGATCACGAGCATGGCGGCCGACGCCGACCACGACGGGGCGACCCGGCTCGAGTCCGATCCGGGCCGACGCCGGGCGAGCCCGGGCCGGAGCGCGGCCCGTCAGCCGATGAGCACGGCGAGGCGCGACGCCAGGATCAGCGCCGCCTCGAGGGCCTCCCGGCACGCGGTGCCCTGAGGCTCGAGCTCGGCGGCCCGGGTCAGCTCGGCGCGCAGACCCCTCACCTCGTACCGCAGCTCACGCCGGCGGGCCAGGCGCTCGCGGATCGCGTCCCTCGCCTCGGCGGGGGCGACGCGCAGCGCGGGCAGGCCGTCGGCCTCGACCGGGGACGCGGGCCGGGGATCGGAGCCGCCACCCGCGACGGCCGCCGGTCGGCGGCGCCGGTGTCGCCCGAGGTCCCGCTCTCCGTAGCCGACCGCGGTGCTGCTCCCGACGGTGCGCATCCATGCACCCCTCTCGTCGTGTGGGGATCGTCGTGTGGGGATCGTCGTGTGGGGAAACCTGCACCAGGTTCCCGTGGCCCGAGGTGTTGATCGGCAGACCACCGCCGGAGCTTGACCGGGGTCCTCTGCGCGAATCGCCCCCATCCACGGGCGATCCTCGGCGCCCGCTCGACGCGGCGGATCCCCGCGGGTGCGGCGGTACGGCGAACGCCCGTCGCCGCCGGCCGGCGGCCGGATCCCGGCGGGCCGCGTAACCTGCGGTCGGATGTCGGACTGGAACTTCGCCCGCACCTGGAACGACCTGGCGGAGGTGGTACCGGACCGCGAGGCCGTGGTCTGCGGCCCCCTGAGCCGCACCTACCGCGAGCTCACCGACCGAGGTGCCCGCCTCGCCTCGCACCTCGCCGGCCTGGGCGTCGAGGCCGGCGACCGGGTGGCCGTACACATGGCGAACCGCCCCGAGTACCTGGAGACGTTCCTCGCCGCGCTCGACCTCGGGGCGATCCCCGTCAACGTGAACTACCGCTACGGCGCCGAGGAGACGGCCTACGTGCTCGCCGACTCTCGGGCGGTGGCCGTGGTCACCGAGCCCACCTACGTCGCCACCGTCGAGGAGGCGGTTCGGAGCCGGCCGGCGGACGTCCCGGAGCCGGCCGTCGTGTGCACCGGCGACGGCTACGAGGCCGCGCTGGCCGCCGCCGACCCCGACGGACCCGGCCGGTCGCGGCGGCCCGAGGGCGACGACCTGATCTTCGTCTACACGGGCGGCACCACCGGCATGCCCAAGGGCGTGATGTGGCGGGCCGACGACCTCTACGTGGCGTTGTGGCAGATGAGTCGCCCCGGATCGGAGCCCCCCGACCCGGTAGCAGGCGCCCGGGCCGGCAAGCGGGCGGCCACCGGCCTGCCCGCCTGCCCCCTCATGCACGGCACCGGGCTGTTCATGGCGTTGAGCACGCTGTCGGGCGGGGGAACCGTCGTGCTCGTCGACCGCCCCGGCCTCGACCCCGAGGTCGTGTGGAGCGAGGTGGAGCGCAACCGGGTCGCGGTCCTGACCATCGTCGGCGACGCCTTCGCCCGCCCGCTGCTCGCCGCGCTCGACGCCGAGCCGGCGCGCTGGGACCTGTCGGCGCTGCGGGCGATCACGAGCTCGGGCGTCACCTGGAGCCCCGAGACCAAGGCGGGGCTGCTCACCCACCTACCGCACGTGACCCTCCTCGATTCGCTCGGCTCGTCGGAGGGGCTGGTGAGCCGCAACGCGTCGGCGCACGGCGAACCGATCGCCCCCGCCCGCTTCGCGGTGGGCGACCGGGTCCGGGTCCTCGCCGACGACGGGCGCGACGTCGCGCCCGGGTCGGGTGAGGTGGGCCTGGTCGCGGTGAGCGGGCGCATCCCGCTCGGCTACCACGGCGACCCGGAGAAGACCGCGGCCACGTTCCGCACCGTCGGCGGAGTGCGCTACTCCGTGCCCGGGGACCACGCCACCGTGGAGGCCGACGGCTCGATCCGCCTGCTGGGCCGCGGCTCGGCGTGCATCAACACGGGCGGTGAGAAGGTGTACCCCGAGGAGGTGGAGCTGGCGCTGCGCAGCCACCCGGGCGTGTTCGACTGCCTCGTCGTCGGGATCCCCGACGACCGCTTCGGCGAGAAGGTCGTCGCGCTGGTACAACCCCGTGAGACCGGCGGGGTCCGCGGTGCCGGTGGGGCCCACGGGGATCCCGAGCCCGGAGAGGAAGCGCTGCGGCGATGGTGCCGCGAGCGGCTGGCGGGCTACAAGGTCCCGCGCCGGATGCTGTACGTCGACAGCCTCGGGCGCTCGGCCGCCGGCAAGGCCGACTACAACCGGCTCCGGGCCCTGGCGGCCGAGCTCGACGAGAGGTAGCACACGTGCCCGACCAGCACTTCGTGATCGACGGATCGAACATCGCGACCGAGGGGCGGACCAGCCCGAGCTTCGCCCAGCTCAACGAGGCCCTGGCCGCCTTCCGTTCGGAGCACCCGGACGCGACGGTCACGCTGGTCGTCGACGCGTCGTTCGAGCACCGCATCGACGAGTCGGAGCTGCCCGCCTTCCACCGGGCCGAGGTCGGGGGCGAGCTCGTGTCGCCACCCGCCGGGGCCATCGGCCGCGGCGACGGCTTCCTGCTCCAGATCGCCGACCGGACCGGTGCCACCGTGGTGTCGAACGACTCGTTCCAGGAGTTCCACGGCCAGTACGACTGGCTGTTCCAGGTCGGCCGCCTCATAGGCGGCAAGCCCGTGCCCGGCGTGGGATGGATCTTCTCGCTCCGCAGCCCCGTGCGGGGCGCCCGGAGCCGCAAGGCCGTCCGGGAGGCGGAGAAGGAGAAGCGGGAGCCGACCCCCCGGCGGGTCACCACGGCCATCGCCGAGGCCACCCGCTCCGCCATCGAGGGCAGCACGCCCCGCTCCGGCCGCACCCGGAGGCGACGCCCCTCCGGCCCACCGCCCGTCGCCGTGAACGAGCCGGCATCGTTCCTCCGGTTCGTGATCGACCACCGGCCGGGGATGCCCGTCGACGGGAAGGTCACGGAGTTCGCGTCGCACGGCGCGTTCGTGGAGGTCGACGGGGTCCGCTGCTACGTGCCGCTCTCGGCCATGGGCGATCCGCCGCCGAACAGCGCGCGGGAGGTGCTCTCGAAGGGCTCCACCCGCAGCTTCGTGGTGCAGGCGATCGACGCCCCCCGCCGGGGCATCGAGCTCGCGGTGCCGGGCTTCGAGAAGATCGCCGGCGCCGCCTCTGAGGAGACGGTGGAGGCCGAGGCCGACGCCAGCGAGCGAGCCGGGCGAAAGGCCCGCGGGACCGCGCGCAAGGCGGCCGCCAAGGCGGCCGCCCCCGACCGGCCGAAGAAGGCGCCGACCAAGCAGGCGCCGACCGAGAAGGTGCCGGCGAAGAGGGCCGCGGCCAAGAAGACCGCGGGCCGGAAGACCACCACCGCGAAGACCACCACCGCGAAGACCACCACCGCGAAGAAGGCCCCGGCCAAGAAGACCGTCTCCTCGAAGGCGCCGGCCAAGAAGGCCCCCGCGAGGAAGTCCGCCGCCGCGAAGACCGCCGCCGCGAAGACGGCGGCCCGGAAGGCGGCGACACGAGAGCAGGCCGGGGCCGGGGGGTCGGCGACACGCGCCCCGGCGAAGAAGGCCGCGGCCAAGAAGAAGGCCGCACCGGGCACGGGCGGCGGCCCGGCGGCGAAGGCCACCACGCCGCGGGGGCGGACGGCCCGCCGGGCGCCGGCGGCGAAGGGCGCCCGGTGAGCCCCATGCACAACCGGCGCCGGGTGCCGAGCACGGCCGCGGGCGGCACCCTGCCCGACGAGTACGTGCTCCTCGACGTACGGGAGCCCCATGAGTGGGAGGCCGGGCACGCCCCCGACTCCTGGTTCTGCCCGCTGCGCGACCTCGAGGCCATGCGGTTCCGTCTCCCGATGAACCGCACGATCGCCGTCATCTGCCGCTCGGGACACCGGTCGGCCGACGCCGTGGTCAAGCTCCAGGACTGGGGCTTCAGCGCCGTCAACGTCGCCGGCGGCCTGCTCGACTGGCAGGCGGCCGGCAAGCCCGTGGTCACCGACGCCGGGACGGAGGGCACGGTCGCCTAGCGACCCGTCGCGGGTCGAGCGGGCCGTCGCCGCGCTCCGACCGTTCGGCGCACGACGTACGTTTTGGGCATAGCCGTACCACCCGCGTAGCATCGTCCGTCATGCGCCAAGGACGGCGGGGCAGGATCCGGGGCGTCGCGCCTCCACGCCGGGGCTCACCCTCCTGGCGGACCCCACGGCGCACGGCGGCCCTGACCCTGGGGCCGCTGCTCCTGGCACCGGGCCTCGTGCTCGTGGGCTGCGGAGGGAGCGGCCCCGGTCCGGGGGCGGCCGGTGCGCCGGCACCCGCCGCGGCACGCGCCTCCGGCTCCTCGGGGCCGGCCGTCGCCGGCGACGCGCACCACGCCCCGGCCCGGGCCGGCACGACCGTTCCGGCCCCGCCTCCCCGGCTCCTGACCACCGGCGACGACCTCGACGCCGTGATCCGCTCGATGCTCGCCTACCAGGACTGGGCCCTCGGCCGGCCCGACCCGGCCCGGCCCCGGCGGTGGATCGCCGCCGACTCGCCGTGCCTCGCCGAGCAGCAGGAGACCCACCGGTACCTTCGGACGCACCGCCGGCGAGCCGAGCTCCACCGGGACCTGGAGTCGGTGCGGCTCGCCGACCGCCCGGACCCGCACCACGCCCTCCTCGTGGTCCGGGGCCGGATCACCGGCGCGCGCCTGTGGACCGACGGCGGTCGGGTGGCCGAGGACCTCGGCGCCTCACCGTCGCGTACCGAGGTCTACGCCCTCACCCGCGACCCGGTGAGCATGGAGTGGCGGATGTCGTGCACGCGGAGCCCGCGATGAGTCCGCCTCGTCGCATCCGGCGGGCCGCGACGACCGCGGTCGGCGTGGCCTCCGCGGCGGTGGCGGCGGCGGTGGCGGTCGTCGTGCCCGCCTCGGCGCTGGTCGCCACACCCTCCGCCCGGGCCGGGGTGGCGCCCCGCGACGCCGGCGGCTGCGCGTTCATCGGGGGCGACCTGGTCTGCCACGGCTCCGCGATCCTGCCGCCGGCGGGAGGCGGCGGCGGGCCCGGGCCGGGGCGCGACCCGTCGGCCCCGTCCGAGGAGCCCACCTTCACGTGGTCGTGGCTGGGGTACGGGTCCACGTGCGTCGAGTACACGGGGGGAGACACGCGGGTGGAGCGCTTCCTCGCCACGTTCACCGGGGGGATCGGGGAGCGACCCACGCCCACCTACCTCTTCCCCACCTCCGAGCTCGACCGGCTGGCCGACCTGGCTCCCGGGGCCACCCCGATCGGCGACTACGGCTACGCGGTGGCCGCCTACCCCGACGGCACCCCGGTGATGACGTTCATCGCCCGCTGCGTGCGCCCGGGCGAGCCCCGCACCCCGCCCGCGCCGCCGTCCGCGGTGGAGGTGTGGGGCCTGGCCCGCCTGCCCCTCCCCGTCGTCCACGCCGACCCGCCGGGCACCGCCGGGTTCCCCGGGATCACCGGCCTCGAGACCCGCCTGTGGAGCGAACCGGCG
>WBZO01004162.1_pt1 | contig 15869 bp, 13 predicted proteins | sample 5204261 | NCBI WGS metagenome assembly WBZO01 (sample SAMN12412400, study PRJNA552823) | activated sludge metagenome | isolation source: activated sludge from anammox sidestream of wastewater treatment plant... | place: USA: North Carolina | collected 2017-09 | reverse complement strand
GGGTCACGCCGTGCGCCGTGCCCGTCCCGGCGCCCGCTACTTGAGCCAGCCGCGCTCCCGGTAGTAGCGCGCCGCGCCCGGATGGAGCGGGATCCCCGCGTTCTCGGGCCGCCACGCATCCTGCGCCACGAAGTTCGCCATCGCCTTGTTCTCGGCGACGATCGCGTCGCGGTTCTCGATGATCGCCTTGGTGATCGCGTAGGCGACGTTCTCGGGCATGTCGCGGTGGACGATCAGGTTGGTGCCGAAATCCGCCGCCTTGGTCGGGCCCTTCTGGCCCCTGAACGACGCCGGCATCGGGTGGACCTTCATCCCGTTCTTGCCGAGCACCGCGAGCGACTTCTCCGGGAGGTCGAGGAAGCGCACCGGCACCGTGAGCGACACCTCCTGCGTGGCCGGGTGCCCGGGCGAGGCGCTCTCGAAATAGAGGTCCGCGCGCCCGTCGCGCATCATCTGCGGAATCTGCCCGACGTCGACCTGGAGGATCTGGCCGCCCCGCGCCTTGTACTTGTCGAAGTCGAGCCCGACGCCCTGGAACACCATGCGCACCGCCGGCGGGACGGTGCTGCCGGCCGGCTTCATGATCACGCGCGGCGGCTGCTTGGAGAGGAGCGCGCGCTCGATCGAGTCGTTGCCGGTGCGCTTGATGTAGTCCTCGGTGAGCATGCCGACGATCCACACCTCGTTCAGCCCGCCGAGCAGCGCGCGCACGTCGGTGTACTTCCTGCCCTTGTAGATCTCCTGCTCGCCCTCCATCGCCCACACCGAGGTGCAGGTGTTGGCGAAGCCGAGGTCGGCCTTCTTCTCGTTCACCAGGATCACGTTGCCGATCCCGCCGCCGCGCGCGACCACGTCGAGCTTCGTGCCCGCCGGGAGCGCCGGCTGGACGTACTTGCTGAAGCTCGCGGCGAACACGTACCAGATCGAGCCGAGCGGCATCGCCTGGAACTTCAGGTCCTGCTGCGCCTGGGCGCCGAGCGCCGCGAAGGCGAGCGCCGCGGCGCCAAGAGTGCGTTTCCAGCTCATCGGGTCGTCTCCTCCTTCGGTTCGCCGCCGCTCACGCGGCCGCCTTCGCCAGCATCCCGGCCTTGCGCACCGCCTCCTCGATCCGCTGCGCGCTCTCCCCCTCGGGCACGCGCGTCGGCGCGCGGCACAGCGGCGACTTCAGGCGCCCGGCGAGCACCATCGCGTACTTCATGCGCGCGTGCGCCTCGCCGGTCGGCTCGCCGAACCCGTACACCACGTCCTTGAGCGGGTTGATCTCGAACTGGAGCTGCATCGCGCGCTTGAGGTCGCCCGCCTGCACCGCGCGCCAGAGCGCCACCAGCTTGTCCGGGATGAAGGAGGCGAAGCCGAGCAGCGCCCCGTCCACGCCCTGCACCATCGAGGCGAGCACGTACTCGTCGTGGCAGGTGAGGATGGTCTTCTCCGGCGCCGCCTCGCGGATCGAGCGCACGTCCACCGCGTACTTGTTCATGTCGCGCGTGCCGACCTTGAAGCACTTGACCCACGGCAGGCGGGCGAGCGCGGCGAGCAGCTCGTGCGAGTAGGCGGCGCGCGTCCACGACGGGTAGACGTGCACCACGAGGTCGAGGCCGCTCGCCTTCCCCACGGCGGTGAAATGGTCGATCACGTGCTCGGGCTTCATGCCGAAGCGCAGCCACATGTGCGGGGGCATCACGAGGAGCCCGCTGGCGCCCGCCTCGCGCGCCATCACGCCGTGCTCGGCCGCCTCGGTGATGCTCTCGGTGCAGATCCCGGAGATCACCGGCAGCCTTCCTTTCGCCTCGTCGGCGACGATGCGCGTCACCTCGGCGCGCTCCTGCGCCGAGAGCGCGAACACCTCGCCGGTGTGGCCGTTCGTGGTGAGCCCGGCGAGCCCGTCGAACCCGCACAGCCAGCCCGTGAAGCGACGCAGCTCCGGCTCGTCGATCGACTGGTCGGGCCGGAACGGCACCTGCATCGCCGGGACGATGCCCTTGTAGTCCCATTTCGCGCTCATGCGGGTCTCCTGGTACGGGATGGGTCGCGCCAGTATAAAGTGATTTCCATGAACCTCTACCGCGCGTGCGTGCGCCCCCTGCTCTTCAGCGTTGATGCCGAGCGCGCGCATCGCGCCACGCTTCACGTCGCCGGCGCCGTCGGGCGCAGCGCCGGGGGCCGCGCGGCGATCCGCGCGCTGTGCGCCTTCGAGGACCCGCGGCTGCGCGTGTCCGCGGGCGGGATCGACTTTCCCAACCCCGTCGGCCTGCCCGCAGGCTTCGACAAGAACGGCGTCGCCACCGCGGCGCTCGCGGCGCTCGGGTTCGGCTCGATCGACGTCGGGTCGATCTCCGCGCAGCCGTCGGCCGGCAACCCGGAGCGGCCGCGGCTCTTCCGCATCCCCGCCGACCGAGGGCTCATCGTGTTCTACGGGGTGCCCAACGACGGCGCGGCCGCGGTCGCGCGCCGGCTCGCCGGGATTCACCTGCCGGTTCCCCTGGGAATCAGCCTGGTCGAGACCAACACCGGAGCGCCGGCGCCGGTGGACACGGTCATCCGGGAGATGGTCGAGGCCGCCCGGCCGTTCCTGGGCAGCGCGACCTACTTCGCCCTCAACCTGAACTGCCCGAACTCCGCGGGCGGCTTCTCGCACTTCGACGATCCGGTCCACCTGCGCGCGCTGCTCGCCGGGCTGCGCGAGGTGGTGGGCGCGGTGCCGGTGTTCGTTCGCGTCACGCCGCCGTCCGACCCGGCCGGCATCGACGCGGTGCTCGACGCGCTCGACCCGTACCCCTTCGTCAAGGGCCTGTCGTTCTACGATCCGAAGAAGGACTTGCGCCCGCGGCTCCGGACGCCGGCGTCCGAACTGGCGCGCATGCGCGGCAGCGTCTCCGCCCCGATCGCGCGCGAGGGAATGCAGGCGACCATCCGCGAGTGGTACCGGCGCATCGACCGCAAGCGCCACGTCCTCGTCGGGTGCGGGGGCATCGCCTCGGCCGAGGACGCCTATCGCACCATTCGGCTCGGCGCCTCGCTCGTCCAGATCTACACGGCGCTGGTGTACGAGGGTCCCGGCCTCGTCGGGCGGGTCAAGCGCGGGCTCGTCCGGCTGCTCGAGCGCGACGGGTTCGCGCACGTGCGCGACGCCGTGGGCGTCGACAACGCGGCGCACGCGCCGCGGTAGGCGCGGCGACGGCGCGTCGGAAACGCAAAGGGCGAACGGGTCGTCCCGTGCGCCCTTCGGATCAGCCGCTCGACGTGCGGATCAACGTGCGCGACGGCGCGCGGCGACCACGAGCATCAGGGCCCCGAGGCCGAAGAGCCCGAGCGCGCCGGGCTCCGGCACGGTCGCCGCGCCGTTGGACACGATGCGGAAGCTCTGGTTGGCGGACCACGGCCGCTGGGCGAGCGGCCCGGTGCCGAAGGACCCGTCGCTCCACGTCACCGTGACGAACGCGCCGACGAGGCTCGACCCGGTCTCGTCCAGGATGCCTCCCGTGACGACGAGCGGGTTGAGCGTCTCGATCAGGTCGATGTCGAGCCCGCTGAACGAGAAGGTGGCGCCGGGCGCGACCGCGAGGCCGCTCCAGGTGATCGTCTGGGCGAATTCCGGATTGGACAGCCCGTCACTCGGGACGCCGCCCCCGCTGCTGGCGGACAAGTCCCACGTCGCGATGCCATTCCCGGCCGGTCCGAGGCTGTAGACGACGGACGCGATGCTGGCCGTGCTCGCCGCGTCGTTCGTCACGCTTCCGCTCTGGATGTATTGGAGACCGTTCAACATCACCGACGCGATCGACGCTGCCTGCACGCCGCTGGCCGCCAGCACCGTCGCCAGGAAGAGGCCCGCCAGCTTCTGCTTCAAATCCATGATGTTTCGTCCCGAGGGAATGATCGACCTTCCGGCAGGGCAATGCAGCTTTCATGCCAGCTGCCCAACCCATTGATCCGGCAACGAACGGGGCGACCGGGGCCCCCCGGACTGTCAATTCTTCCGACACCGGCCGCCGGCGTGGCCGCCGCGTCGGATTCGCACCATAATCCCGCGCCGCCCCCCGGATCGATTGCCCATGAGCGCCTATCCCCGCCTCTTCACCCCGCTGAGAATCGGCCCCCTCACCCTCGCCAACCGCATCGTCATGGGGTCGATGCACACGCGGCTCGAGGCGGCCGACCGCCCGGCCGAGCGGCTGGCCGCGTTCTACGCCGCGCGGGCGCGCGGCGGCGCCGGGATGATCATCACCGGCGGCGTGTCGCCCGACAGCCCGGGGCGCATGGAGGAGGACGCGGGGATCTTCGCGTCGCGCGACGAGATTCCCTTCCACCGCGCGATCGTCGGCGCGGTGCACGCCGCGGGCGCGCCGATCTGCCTGCAGATCCTGCACGCCGGCCGCTACGCGAAGTGCAGCGACGTCGTCGGTGCCTCCGACATCGCCTCCCCGATCAACCGCCGCAAGGTCCGCGTCCTCGCCGACGACGAGGTCGAGCGCACGATCGACGCCTTCGCCACGACCGCCGCGCTCGCGCGCGAGGCCGGTTACGACGGGGTCGAGATCATGGCCTCCGAGGGCTATCTGGTGACGCAGTTCACCTGCCCGCGCACGAACAACCGCACCGACCGCTGGGGCGGCCCGCTCGAGAACCGCCTGCGCTTCCCGGTCGAGATCGTGCGCCGCACGCGCGCGCGTGTCGGCCGGGACTTCCTGATCGTCTACCGCATCTCGGCGCTCGACCTCGTCGAGCACGGCCTGTCGGCCGACGAGACGATCGCGCAGGCCCGCGCGGTGGCCGATGCCGGCGTGGACCTGTTCGACACCGGCATCGGCTGGCACGAGGCGCGCGTGCCGACGATCGCCTACATGGTGCCGCGTGCCGGCTTCGCGTTCGCGGTGAAACGCCTGCGCGAAGCGGTTGCAGTGCCGGTCATGGCCACGAATCGGATCAATACGCCGGAGGTGGCGGAGAAGCTCCTCGCCGAAGGTGTCGCCGACGCGGTGTCGCTCGCGCGCCCGATGCTCGCCGACGAGGCGTTCGCGGCCAAGGCGCGCGACGGCCGTGGCGAGGAGATCAACACCTGCATCGCCTGCAACCAGGCGTGCCTCGACCTCATCTTCGCCAACCAGGCTGCCACCTGCCTCGTCAACCCGCGCGCCGGGCGCGAGCTCGACTTCCCCACCGGCCCCGCGCCGCGCGCCAAGCGCGTCGCGGTCGTCGGCGCCGGCGCGGCCGGGCTCGCCTGCGCGGTGACCGCGGCCGAGCGCGGGCACGCGGTGACGCTCTACGAGGCCGCTCGAACGATCGGCGGGCAGATGAACCTCGCGGCCGCGATCCCCGGCAAGGAGTTCGCGGAGACGACGCGCTACTTCGCGCGCCGCATCGAGCGCCTGGGCGTGACGCTGAGGCTCGGGACGCGGCCGTCGGCGGCCGAGCTCGCTTCCGGCGCCTTCGACGAGATCGTCGTGGCGACCGGCGTCACGCCGCGCATTCCCGCGCTCGAAGGCGTCGACCATCCGAAGGCGCTCCGGTACGACGAGGTGCTGAGCGGGGCGAAGCGCACCGGCCGCCGCGTCGCGATCGTCGGCGCGGGAGGCATAGGCTTCGACGTCGCCGTCTTCCTCAGCGCCCCGGACGGCGACCACTTCCTCGACGCCTGGGGGGTCGATCGCAGCGGCGCCAGCCCCGGCGGCCTGGCGCCGCCCGTCCCCGAGGCGGTGCCGCGCGAGATCTGGCTGCTGCAGCGCAAGCCCACTGCGGCCGGCAAGACGCTCGGCGCGACCACCGGCTGGGCGATCCGCGCCGAGCTCGCCCGTCGCGGGGTGAAGGTCCTCGTGGGCGTCGAGTACCGCCGCATCGACGACCGCGGCCTGCACGTCGTCCACGACGGCGCCGAGCGGGTGCTGGAAGTCGACCACGTCGTGCTCTGCGCGGGCCAGGAGTCGGTGCGGACGCTGCACGACGAGCTCGCGGCGCGCGGCGTGCGCGCGCACCTGATCGGCGGTGCCCACGTCGCCGCGGAGCTGGACGCCTTCCGCGCGATCGACGAGGGCACGCGCACCGCGCTCGCGCTGTAGCGCGCGACAGTGCGCGCGCCGCGCGCGCTACCCCGCGACGCGCGCCACGAAGCGCGCGACCGTCTCCAGCGTGGCGTCGTGCTGGTCGCGGTGCGCGCTGTGCCCGCACGCCTCCAACCGCACGAGCTCGCACGGTCCCGCGACCTGCGCGGCGATCGCGTCGATCTGCGCCATGGTGCCGTAGGTGTCGTCCATGCCCTGCAGCGCGAGCACCGGGCAGCGGATGCGCGGCAGGTATTCCTCGATGTTCCAGCGCCGGAAGTCCGGGTGCAGCCAGATGTCGTTCCAGCCGTAGAAGGTCCGCCGCGCGTCGACGTGGTAGCGCGCGAGCTTCCGCGCCATCTCGGTCGTCTCGAACGCGACCTTCGCCTCGCGGATGCTCTGCACCGAAACGTCCTCCACGAACACGTGCGGCGCGAGCGCGACCAGCCCGCGCACGGCGTCCGGGCGCGTGCCCGCGTAGATCAGCGCGATCGACGCCCCGTCCGAATGCCCGACCAGGATGGGCCGCTCGATCCCGAGCTGCGCGAGCAGCGCGGGCAGCACCTCCTGCGCTTCGCGGTGCATGTAGTCGACCGCGAGCGGCGCCTCGAGGACGTCCGACGCGCCGTAGCCGTAGCGCGAATAGACGAGCGCCGGGCAGCCGGTGACTTCCGCGACGCGCGCCGGGAACCCGCGCCACATCGCCACCGAGCCGAGGCCTTCGTGCAGGAACACGAGCACCGGGCGGCCCGGGCCGCCCGCGATGGTGCGCACCTCGAGGCGTCGGCCGCAGACTTCGACGTGGGAATGCTCGTGGCGATGCAAGCTCGGCTCCTTCCGGGCGCGCAGAGTCTAACCGCGCGCGCTCACAGCTTCAGCGGCCGCCAGTAGCCGGTCAGCTCCAGGTAGCCCGCGCCGGCGGGGCGGCCGTCCGCACGCGCCCGCACCGCGCCCTCCCAGTAGATCGTGCCGGTGCTCGCGCGCGAGTCGAGCTCCTGGTCGTCGAAGAGCGGCTCGACCTCGACGGCGAGGTCGCCCGCGCGCACGCGCATCGCGACCGGGTACTCGACCTCGGTGCGCGGCGAGCGCCAGTGCCGCAGGGGCTCGAACCGGATCTCGCCCGGAGCGAACGTCCGCACCCCGCCGTCGGCTGCACGCAGCGCGCCGCCGGCCCAGAACGACGCCCCCTCGCGCCCGCGCATGCGAAACGCCATGAGCGCGCCGCCGTCGGCGAGGTTGAGCCCGACCCAGTCCCAGCCGACCGCCTCCGGCGCCATCACCTCGCTCGACCACTCGTGGTCGAGCCACGCGCGCCCCGTCACGCGCGCGCCGTCCGCGCCGCGCGCGACCGTGCCCGACACGGCGAGCTGCGGCTGGCTGTAGTAGTAGCTCGCCTGCGCCGCGAGCGGCCCCTTGCGCGAATAGCCGCCCTCGCCCTGGAGGAGGACGGGCTGCGTCGGCGCGAACGCGAGGTCGAACGCGAAGTCGCGCGCCGGAATGCGCGCGGCGTAGCCGCCCGGGCCGCGCCGCAGCGACCAGTCCTCGACCCGGATGTCCGCGTCCTCCGACTGCGCCTCGGCGAGGCCGAAGCCGGCGCGCGCCGCGCGCTGGTCGTGCGCGAGCCGCCCCGCGCGCGGGTCCGCGAGCGCGGCGTGCGCGAACAGGAGCTGGCGCGGGGCGAAGGCGCTCGGGTTCGCCTCGGCGATGCGCGGCCGGCTGCGGAAGAACGTGACCTGGAAGCCGCGCGGCGGCGCGCCCTCGCCCTCGAGCCAGCCGGTGACGTACCACCACTCGGTGCGGAACGCGGGGTGCGCGCCGTGGTCGCGCGGGAACTCGAAGGCGCGGCCGGGCACCACCGGCGGAAAACCGTCGTCCGCCGCCTGCGCGCGCGGCGCGAGGAGCGCGAGCGGCGCGGCCAGGAAGGCGCGCCGCCTCACCAGTCGTCCTTCACCGCGCGCGCCGCCGCGTCGGCCATCGCCGCGCGCGCGCTGAAGAGCGCGGTGAGCGCGGCCGCCGCGAGCAGCGTCGCGCAGAACGCGGCGAGCGGCAGCCACGGCACCGCGAGCTCCATCGTCCAGTGGAACGACTGGCGGTTGACCACGTGGATCAGCACGAGGCTGATCACGAACCCGGCGGCGAGCCCGACCGCGAGCCCGAGCGCGCCGACGAGCATGCCCTCGGCGGCGAGCATCGCGCCGATCTGGCGGCGCGTCATGCCGACGTGGCGCAGCATGCCGAACTCGCGCCGGCGCGCGAGCACCAGCGCCCCGAAGCTCGCCGACAGCCCGGTGAGCCCGATCACCAGCGCGGCGAGCTCGAGCGCGTAGGTCACCGCGAAGGTGCGGTCGAACGCCCGCAGCGAGCGCGCGCGGATCTCGCCCGGGGCGGCGATGTCGAGGTGCTCGCCGCCGGACACGCCGCTGCGCAGCGCGTCCCTGACCGCGCCCGCGTCCGCGCCGCCGGCGAGCCACACCGCGCCGTCGTTCGCGTCGCGGTCGCCGGTGAGCGCGACATAGCGGTCGCGCTCGATCACCACCGTGCCCTGCGTCCGCGCGTAGTCGCGCCAGACGCCGGCGACGGTGAAGCGCTCGGCGCGCCCGCCGAGCGGCAGCTCCACGACGCGCCCGGGCACGAAGCCGTAGACGTCGGCCACCGGCTCGCTGACCCACACCGGCGGCGGCGCGCCGGCCGCCGGGACGATCACGCGCCCGACGATCGGCAGCGCGCGCGCCGGGTCGGCCGGATCGACGGCGCGCGCGAGGAGCGTGACCGGCGGCCGGTCGCCGGCGAGCAGCAGGTTCTGCGCGCGGATGAACTCGACCCGGCGCACGCCGGGCACGCGCGCGATGGCCGCCTGGTCCGCCGGCCGCAGGAAGCCGGAGTCCCCCGCCCCGGTGGTGCGGAAGTAGAGGTCCGCCGGCAGCACCTGGTCGAGCCACGTGCCGAGGGAGGCGCGGAACGACGCCACCATGATCGTCATCGAGACGAGGAGGCTCACCGCCGCGACGATGGTCGCGAGGCTGAGCATCGACTGGCCCGGCGCGCCGCGCAGCTGCGCGACGGCGAGCCGCAGCGCGGGCGCGGGCGGGGTGCGCACCAGCCCGAAGAACGCGACCGCGGCCCGCGGCATGAGCATGATCGCGCCGATCAGGATGAGCCCGATCGCGACGTAGCCGAACACGGGCAGCCCGGCGACCGGCGGCAGCGCGCTGCCCGCGGCGCCGGCGGCGATCACCGCGAGCCCGGGCCACACCGGCGTGAGGCGCTCGAAGGGACGCTGCTCGTCCCCGGCCTTGAGCGCTGCGGCGGGCGCGGCCCGGCCCGCTTCGAGCGCGGGGACCAGGCTGCCGGCGAGCGCGACGGCGACCCCGAGCACGAAGAACACGCCGGCGCCCACGCCGTCGAAGCCGAGCGCCGGCTCGACGCCGCGAAAGAGCCCCGCGCCGAGATCCACGCCGGCCACGCGCACGATCGCCTGCGCCAGCGCATACCCGACGAGGAGCCCGAGCCCCGCGCCGAGCGCGCCGACGGCGAGCGCCTCGCCGAGGAGGCCGGCCACCAGCGCCCGCCGGGTGACGCCGAGCGTGCGCAGGAGCGCGAGGTGCGCGCGGCGGCGGACGATCGCGAGCGCCTGCGTCGAGAAGACGAGGAGCCCGCCGGTGAAGAGCGCGACGAGCGCGAGCACGTTGAGGTTGACGCGATAGGAGCGCGAGAGGCTCGCGCCGCGCTCCACCGCCGCGTCCGGGCGCTCGACCCGCACGCCGGCCGGCAACCCGGCGGCGAGCCGCGCGCGCAGCGCCGCGACGTCGGCGCCGGGGCGCACGCGCAGCTCGACCCGGCTGAGGCGCCCGAGACGATCGAAGGCCGCCTGGACCCCGGCGATGTCGGCGAACGCCACCCGCCCCGGCGCGCCGCGGAGGATGCCGGCGACGCGGAACGCGGCCTCGCCGAGGCCCGACTGGAACCGGAGCTCGTCGCCCGCGCCCGCGCGCAGCCATTCGGCCGCCGCCGGGCTGAGGAAGATCGCGTCGGGGCGCAGCGTGTCGAGCGCGTCGGCCGCGTCGGTCGCGACCAGCGCGGGCTGCACCAGCGCGGCGCGGAAGACGTCGAGCCCGAGCACCCGCAGGCTCTCGCGTCGTCCGGCGAGGCGCGCATCGACCTCGACCACCGGGCTGGCGACCGCCACTTCGGGCAGGCGCGCGAGGCGCGGATACTCGCGCTCGTCGAAGCCCGCGCGCGGCCCGACGACCTGCAGGTCCGCGCTGCCCGAGAGCGCCTGGACCGCCTGCGTGAACTCGTTGATCGCCGACTGGTTCACGAGCTGCACCGCGTATCCGAGCGCGACGCCGAGCGCGATCGCCGCGAGCGAGAGGACGAACCGGCCCTTGCTCTCCCAGAGCGGCCCGGCGAAGAGCGCCAGGGCGATGGCGCCGCGCCTCACGCCGCACCCGCTGGGCGCAGGCCGGTCGCGGTGAGGAGCAGCGCGCGGTCGGCGGTGCGCGCCGCGGCGCGCGAGTGGGTGACGAGGATGCCCGCCGCGTCGCCCCGCTTCACCTCGCGGCGCAGCAGCTCGAGCACCTGCTGCGCGCTGTCCGGGTCGAGGTTGCCGGTGGGCTCGTCGGCGAGCACGAGCTGCGGGCCGTGCACGAGCGCGCGCGCGATCGCCACGCGCTGCAGCTCGCCGCCGGAGAGCTCGCGCGGCCGGCTCCCGGCGCGGTCCGCGAGGCCGACCGCCGCGAGCATCGCCGCGACGCGCGCGTCCGCCGCGCCCGCGGCCGCGCCCGCCAGCAGCAGCGGCAGCGCGACGTTCTCGGCCACGGTGAGGTAGGGCAGGACGTGGAACGCCTGGAACACGAAGCCCATGCGGGTGCGCCGCAGCCGCGTGAGCGCGTCGTCGCCGAGGGCGGTGAGCTCGGCCCCGTCGAGCACGATCGCGCCCGCGTCGGGGCGATCGAGGCCCGCCACCAGGTTGAGGAGCGTGGACTTGCCGATGCCCGACTCGCCCATCACCGCGACGTACTCGCCGCGCGCGAGCTCGAGGTCGATGCCGGAGAGGACGGTGCGGGCGCGGGGGCCCGCGTAGGACTTGGCCAGACCGCGGATGGACAGCACGCGTCGAGCGTAGCCGGCGCCGCCGCGTGCCGCAAGCCGCCGCCCGGCCGCAAAAGGAAATGGCCGCAGGGTCTCCCCTGCGGCCATCTCGTCGCGCTTCGTTCGTTACCTTCGAGTGCGTCGGTGCCGGCGAACGAAGCCGCGCGTCCGGTCTGCGCCTAGCTGCCCTGCCCGGTGCTGAAGTGGGAGGAGCCGTGCGAGCCGTCAGCGGACTTCATTTTCGCGCCGGGACAGGCCGACGCTGCGCTCGCCGCGAAGAGAAATGCGATCGCGGCAGCAAGCCTCAGGTAGCGACTAGACACCGGATCACCTCCTTTCTGCAAAGACCGGCACATGCCGTGGCGCGAGAATAGCAGAGGCGAAAGCGCGCCGGCTAGGGGCGGCCCGCGGTCCCGCGCCCGCGCCGCCCCGCCTAGACCGGGACCAGCTCGATCTCCGGGTCGATCATCTTCACCATGCTCTCGATGCCGGCGAGCGTGCCGGAGAGGGAGCTCGGGCAGCTGCCGCAGGCGCCCTGGTAGTGCACCTTGAGGACGTTGCCCTCGAGCCCGACGAGATACAGGTCGCCGCCGTCGCCCTGCAGGTAGGGGCGCACGTCGTGGTCCACCATGTCCGCGATCATCGCGAGCTTCTGCCGCTGGTCGTCTGAGAGCGTCTCGTCGGCGAGCGCCGGGTGGCCGGCGCCGGCGGCGCCGAAGGCCTGCGACTGCGCGTCGGCCGCCGGCGCCGCGCGGATCGGGGCCGCGACCTTGCGCATGAGCTCGTCCCAGTTTGCCGCGCCGTCCTGGGTCACCGTGATCCAGTGATCGACGTAGAAGACGTTGGTGACGTGCGGGATGTCGAAGAGCGCGGTCGCGAGCGCGTCGCCCTGCGCCTGCTCGCGCGCGTCGTACGAGCGCGAGATCCCCCACGTGAGCGGCTCCTTGAGCACGAACTTCATCGCGTTCGGGTTCGGCGTCGGTTCGATCTCGGCGATCTTCGGCATCGGGCTACTCGGCGGCGCGCGCGACCGGGTCGGCGTCGCCCTCGGTGGTGGTGACCGCTTCCGCGTTCACCGCGGCGTGCAGCGTGTGCCAGGGCAGGATCGCGCACTTCACGCGCGAGGGCAGGTCCTTCACCCCGGCGAAGACCGTGAGGCGGCCGAGGTAGCGGCCGCTCGTCTCCGCGTCCTCCTGGCCGGTGGTCATGGCGCGGAAGTGCTCGACCAGGGTCTCGACCTCGGCGACGGTGCGGCCCTTCACCGCGACGCTCATCATCGAGGCCGAAGCCTTGCAGATCGCGCACGACTCGCCTTCGAACGCGATCGACTCGATCCGGTCCCCGCCGATCTTCGCCGCGAGCCAGATGTGGTCGCCGCAGAGCGGGTTCAGACCCTCCGAGCGGTGCGTGGCGTCCTCGAGCTTCCCGTAGTTGCGGGGCTTCTTGTTGTGGTCGAGGATGACTTCCTGGTAGAGCTGCTTCGAATCCATGACGGGGGAATTACGAGGGGCCGCGCCCCGGCGTTCGATCACTCTGATGGCGCTGCACGGAACCCATTGCCGTTCAGCCGAAGAGCTGCTGCACCTTGCGGATCGCCGCGGCGAGCGCGTCGACCTCGTCGAAGGTGTTGTAGAAGGCGAACGACGCGCGCGCCGTCGCCGGGATGCCGAAGCGCTGCATCACCGGCTGCGCGCAGTGGTGCCCGGTGCGAATCGCGATGCCCTCGTGGTCGAGGATCGTGCCGACGTCGTGCGGGTGCACTCCGCCCACGTTGAACGAGATCAGCGCGGCCTTGTCGCGCGCGCTGCCGTAGATGCGCACGCCGTCGATCTCCGACACCGCCGCGGTCGCGTACGCGAGGAGCGCGCGCTCGTGCGCGGCGATTGCATCCAGTCCGACTGCGCCCACGTAATCGATCGCCGCGCCGAGTCCGATCGCTGCCGCGATCGGCGGGGTGCCCGCCTCGAACTTGTGCGGAATCGCGTTGTACGTCGTCTTCTCGAAGGTCACCGACAGGATCATGTCCCCGCCGCCCTTGTAGGGCTGCATCTTCTCGAGCAGCGGCGCCTTGCCGTAGAGCGCGCCGATGCCGGTCGGCCCGAACAGCTTGTGGCCGGTGAAGGCGTAGAAGTCGGCGTCCAGGTCGCGCACGTCCACCTTCATGTGCTGCACCGCCTGCGCCCCGTCCACCAGCACCGGCACGCCGTGGCGGTGCGCCGTCGCGATCATGGCCTTGACCGGGTTGACCGTGCCGAGGGCGTTGGAGACGTGCGTGACCGCGACCAGCTTCGTGCGCGGCCCGAGCAGCCGCTCGTACTCGTCCAGCACGAGCTCGCCCGCGTCGTCGATCGGCACCACCCGCAGGCGCGCGCCCTTCTCCTCGCACAGCATCTGCCAGGGCACGATGTTCGCGTGGTGCTCCAGGTGCGTGAGGACGACCTCGTCGCCCGCGGCCACGAACTTGCGCCCGTAGCCCTGCATGACCAGGTTGATGGCGTCGGTCACGTTGGAGGTGAAGACGATCTCGCGCTCCTCGGCGGCGTTGAGGTAGCGCTGCACCTTGCGGCGCGCCTCCTCGTAGGCCTCGGTCGCGGTCTGCGAGAGGTGATGGACGCCGCGGTGGATGTTCGCGTGCTCCCACTGGCGGTAGCGCACGAACCGGTCGATCACCTGCTGCGGCATCTGGCTGGAGGCGCCGTTGTCGAGGTACACGAGCGGCTTGCCGTGCGGGCGCACGTTGGCCAGGATCGGGAAGTCGGCACGCACGCGCGCGACGTCGAGCGGGGTGGCGGGGCGCGCCGCCGGGCGCGTGCTCGGCCGGGCGCTCATCGGCCCGACTCCAGGTCGGTCTGCGTCTGCTCCAGCACGGCGCGGCGCAGGCCGGCGGCCACCGACGCGATCGGGATGCGGTCCACGATCTCGGCGGCGAAGCCGTAGGTGAGGAGGTTGCGCGCGATGCGCTCGCTCAACCCGCGGCTGCGCAGGTAGAAGAGCTCGTCGGCCTCGAGCTGGCCGATCGCCGCGCCGTGCGCGCACTTGACGTCGTCGGCGAAGATCTCGAGCTGCGGCTTGGTGTCGACGTGCGCGCGCCGCGAGAGCAGCAGGTTGCGGCTCTGCTGCCCCGAGCTGGTGAGCTGCGCGCCCGCGCGCACCAGGATGCGGCCGTTGAACACCGCGTGCGCCTGCCCGCCGACCACGCACTTGTGCAGCTGGCGGCTGGTGCCGCTCGGGTGCGCGTGGTCCACGAAGCTGTGCGTGTCGGCGAGCTGGCGCTCGTGGATCAGCGCGAGGCCGTCCAGCTCGATCGTCGCGCCCGCGCCCGCCTGGGTAACGTTCAGGGTGTGGCGCGACAGGCGCGCGCCGAGCGCCACCGACACCGACGCGTAGCGGGCGTCGCGCTCGACCCGCACGGCGCTGGTCGCGATGTGGAAGGCCGGCGCCGCCTCGCGCTGGACGCGCACGTGCCGCACCCGCGCCGCCGGTCCGAGCGCGACCTCGGTGACCGCGTTCACGCAGTAGGCGTCGGCGGCGAGGCCCGCGTACTCCTCGAGCAGCGTGAGCTCGGCGTCCTCCTCGGCCACGACCAGCACCCGGGGGTGGGTCGCGACGCCGGCCTGGGTGCTGAGGAACAGGACCTGCACCGGGCTCGCCGCCACGCCGCGGCGCACGCGGATCACCGCGCCGTCGGCGAGGGCGGAAGTGTTGATGGCGCGGAACGCGTCGTCGCCGGGGTCGGCGAGCCGCGCGAGCTGCGCCTGCAGGAAGCCGTCGTCGCCGGCGAGCGCGCCGGCGAGGTCGCGCACCTCGACGCCCGCGGCCGGCGCACCGCCCGAGAGCTCGGCCTCGTAGCGGCCGTCCACGAACACCAGCCGCGCGGAGACTTCGGGCACGGCGAACGACTCCACCGCGCCGCCCGCGGCCCCCGCCCCCGCCGCCGCGGGCTTGAACGCGAGCGCGTAGAGCGCCGAGAGGTCGGTGAAGCGCCAGTCCTCGTCGCGCGTCGTGGGCAGCGTCAGCGCGTTCGCGCGCTCGAGCGCCGCGGCGCGCAGGTCCGCGAGCCAGCCGCGCGCCGCGGCCGGGGCGGCGGGCCGCCCGGCGAGCAGGCCGTCGAGGAACGCCGTCGCCGCCGCGCTCACCTCAGGCCGCCTTCCGGTCGAGCCAGTCGTAGCCGCGGCGCTCGAGCTCGAGCGCGAGCGACTTGTCGCCGGTCTTGACGATGCGGCCGCCGTCCATCACGTGCACGTAGTCCGGCACGATGTAGTCGAGCAGGCGCTGGTAGTGGGTGACGAGCACCACCGCGTTGTCGGGCGTGAGGAGCGCGTTCACCCCGTTCGCGACGATGCGCAGCGCGTCGATGTCCAGCCCCGAGTCGGTCTCGTCGAGGAGCGCGAGGCGCGGCTCGAGCAGCGCCATCTGGAGGATCTCGTTCCTCTTCTTCTCGCCGCCCGAGAAGCCCTCGTTCACGCTGCGGTCGAGGAACGCCGGATCCATCTCGAGCAGCTTCATCCGCTCGCGCACGAAGTCGTCGAACTCGAGCGGGTCGAGCTCGTCCTTGCCGCGCCCGCCCTGCACCGTGTTGTACGCGAGGCGCAGGAACTGGCTGTTGGCGACGCCCGGCACCTCGACCGGGTACTGGAAGCCGAGGAAGAGGCCCGCGCGGGCGCGCTCCTCGGCGCTCATGTCGAACAGGCTCCTGCCCTCGAGGAGCGCCTCGCCGCCGGTGGTCTCGTAGGCCGGGTGGCC
>WBZO01004161.1_pt1 | contig 15869 bp, 14 predicted proteins | sample 5204261 | NCBI WGS metagenome assembly WBZO01 (sample SAMN12412400, study PRJNA552823) | activated sludge metagenome | isolation source: activated sludge from anammox sidestream of wastewater treatment plant... | place: USA: North Carolina | collected 2017-09 | reverse complement strand
ACTCGTCTGGCATTGGCCCCTTTCCTGACACAACTACGTATGTGGGATCGTTTGGCGGCCGACCGTGTCGATCACTTCATCGCTATTTCGGACGAAGTCCGTCGGCGAATCGCCAAGGTTTACCACCGCGACGCGACTATTATCTACCCGCCGGTGGATGTGAACCGCTTTGAGCCGGCGAGCCGGATTGATGATTACTATCTGTTTGTCGGCCGCCTTGTGCCCTATCGCCGGCTCGATCTGCTGATCGAAGCGTTTAACAAAATGGGGCGCCCGTTGGTCATTGCCGGGAGCGGCCGCGACCGCGAGCGACTTGAAGCGATGGCCGGGCCGACGGTGAAATTTCTGGGCTTTGTGCCCGATGACGAGTTACCCGATCTAATCGCTCGTTGTCGCGCGTTCGTTTGGCCGGGTGAGGAAGACTTCGGTATTTCTCCCCTCCAGGCGAACGCTGCCGGGCGGCCAGTGATCGCCTATGCGGCCGGCGGGGCGCGCGAAACAGTCATCACCGGCCCTGGTGACGTTGCCACTGGGGCGCTTTTTGCCGAGCAGTCCGTTGCTGCTATGATCGAGGCGGTCGAATCGTTCGATCCGCTATCGGTTGACCCGGTGGTGGTGCGTCGCCATGCCGAGCGATTCGATGTTGCCGTGTTCAAACGCCGTATCGACGATTTTGTGACTCAGAAGTACGAAGAATGGAACTCAGCCAATACTGGAAAATCCTTCGCCGTCGATGGTTAATCGCCGTGATTCCGGCGATCATCGTTCTGTTCGCGGGAGTGATGACTTACCGCCCTGCGCCGACGGTTTATAACGCAGGCGTACGGTTCATCGTCGGCCAACCTCCTGGACCAGCTGCGACCGATTCTGACGAACAGCGTTATTATAACTGGCTCACCTCGGAGTATATCGTTAATGGCCTGACGGACTGGGTACGCGGCGGCAAATTCGCGGAGGCAGTGAGCAAGTATTTGGGAACACAAGGATATGATATCCCCGCCGGCGCTATTCAGGGCGGACTGGCGGCCGATAACACCCGCAGCATGATGACCATCTCCCTGACAGCCGGCGATCCCGAGCAACTGGCCCGGATGCTGGACGGGGTTATTATCGTGTTAACTGAAGATAACGCCGAGGCGTTGCCGCAACTCGGAGGTGAGACGGCCATCCTAACTCAACTTGACCAACCGGTTATTAACCCGATAGCGACCGGCATCCGCAACCAGCTCGATTTACCGTTACGGGTGATTCTGGCCTTGTTGGTCGGGCTGGGCCTGGCGTTGTTAGCGCATTATCTGGATCCGGCCATCCGTGACCGGGCGGAACTCGAAGAGATTGGCTTATCGATTATCGGTGAGATACCCCGTGAAGGGAGGGAAAGAAGATAATCAATATCCAGGTCATTGGTGGGGCGTAGACTGCTGCTCCATGAACTTTGATTATTGACCTCCCTTTGGAAGATATTATGGAAATTAGAGATTACTTTCGAATACTGCGCCAACGAGGCTGGTTGATCATCGTATTGATGATATTGACGGCCGCGGCCGCTTTTGGTTTCAGCAAGATTCAGACGCCTGTCTATGAATCGACTCTAAGATTGCTCGTCTCCCCGTCACGTACGGATTTTGGCCAGGCTCAGGCGGCCAAAACGCTTTTGAGTAGCTATGAACAGTGGCTCTATAGCAGCTACCAGGCTCGGAAGGTCATCGACAACCTGCAACTCGATATGACCCCCGGAGAATTGCTTGATGATGTTCGTGTCGCTAGCGATGGGAATAGCTTCGTCATCAAGTTGTCCGTGGAGAACACAGATCCTAATCTAGCCAACGATATCGCTGCGGCTTGGGGTAATGAACTCATCAGGTGGCAAGACGAGAAGAACTATGGTTTGGATAAGGCCGACTGGATCACCATTGAATTCATTGACGATCCGAAGGCGGGGCTGGATCGGCCTAAGACGAAAATCAACACCGCTGCAGGGGCAGTTTTTGGCGTGTTGCTTGGTGTGGCTATTATTTACTTGTTGGAGTGGTTGGCCTCCGGAGTTATGAGGCGCAGTGAGGATGTTGAGCGTTTCCTCGATATCCCTGTCATCGGGACCATTCCTCAGCAATAAGAAACGATCGGGTGACCGCAACTGCATGGTTGTGACAGCCCACCTGATCTGGAAATAGAGATTATGACTTTAGTAACGATTACCGATCCACGATCGCCTGCCAGCGAAGCCTACCGGACGCTGCGCACGAACTTGTCCTTCTATAGCCTCGATAAACCATTGCACACCCTGGTTGTTACGTCGCCTTCAGCTGGAGAAGGGAAATCGACGACTATTGCCAATCTGGCTGTGACCTATGCTCAAAGCGGCCGGCGCACTATTCTGGTTGATTGCGATTTGCGTCGTCCCGATCTGCATGAATTGTTCGATCTGGATATGACGCCCGGCCTGACGAATCTGGTCATGGAGGAGGTAAGCGAGCTGCCCCTCCAGAAAACAGCGATCGATAATCTATGGCTGCTCAGCAGTGGTACGAAGCCGCCTAACCCGGCCGATATGTTGGGCGCCGCGCGCATGGATCATATCATCGAACAACTCGTGGAGCGGGCCGATATCGTGCTGTTTGACGCACCGCCCGTGTTGGCCGCGGCCGATGCCGCTATCCTGGGCGCCAAAGCTGATGGCGTGTTGTTGGTTATTCAAGCCGGAATGACCCGCCGCGATCATTCCGAACGTGCGCGTGAGCGGCTGGAGAAAGCCCGGGTACGTATTGTGGGCGCGGCACTGACTAACGCGCCTAAAGATAGCGGCATAGGGGAGTATTACGGTTGAACGTGGTTATCCTCGTTGGGTTTTCTTGATTTCTTGTGCCTTTTTCAACTGGAGAATCTATGAAAGGATTGATTCTGAGCGGGGGAACGGGGTCTCGTCTTTACCCACTGACCTATACGAATGCCAAGCAACTGATCCCCGTCGCTAACAAACCGATTCTGTTTCGAGTGATCGAATCGATTCGCGATGCCGGTATAGAGGATATCGGTATTGTTGTGGGCAACACGGCCGAGCAAATCAAAGAGGCTGTCGGTTCTGGTAGCCGGTGGGGAGTCAACATCACCTATATTCGCCAGGAGAAGCCGCTGGGCCTGGCGCACGCTGTGAAGGTTGCCCAACCCTTTATCGGCGAAGATCGCTTCGTCATGTTCCTGGGTGATAATGTGATCCAGGGCGGTATCAGTAACCTGATCCGCCAGTTTGCTACCAGCGACTGGAATAGCCAGATCGTCCTGACCAAAATTGAACACCCCGAACAATACGGTGTTGCCGAACTGGGCGAAGATGGTCGCATCGTCCGACTGGTTGAAAAGCCCAAGGTTCCGCCCAGTGATCTGGCCCTCGTGGGCATCTATATGTTTGATCGTTATATTTTCGAGGCTGCCGACAGCATTAAACCTTCGTGGCGCGGCGAGCTCGAAATTACCGATGCTATCCAGTGGCTTGTTGACAAAGGCTATATGGTCCACCCCTATGTGCATGAAGGCTGGTGGATCGATACCGGCGCGCCCGGCGACATGCTCTCCGCCAATGATCTGGTATTGGAGGAAATCAAGTACATCGTTGACGGCTACGTTGACCGGGATAGCAAGGTCGATCATCGCGTCACTGTGCAACGCGGAGCCGAGATCATTAACAGCATTGTGCGTGGCCCGGCCATCATTGGTGAGAATACGCGTATCATCAATAGCTATATCGGCCCATATACCAGTATCGACCATGATGTCGTCGTTGAGAATAGCGAGATCGAACATTCGATGGTGCTGGAGAATAGCGTGATTAAGGACCTGGAGGCGCGAATCCAGGATAGTTTGATCGGCCGTGACGTCGTCATCAATCGCTCCCCTATCCGGCCCAAGGCTCTCAAGCTGACGGTCGGCGACCACAGCAAGATCGGTATCCTTTAACAACATGCGAGCGCTCATCCAACGAGTTTCTCATGCCAGCGTGACGGTCGATGAGAAGGTTGTCGGCCGCATTGGTCGGGGATTCGTCGTCCTGCTTGGCGTCACACACGCTGACGGCCGTGCCGAAGCGGAGTGGATCGCGTCCAAGATCGCCGGCTTGCGCGTCTTCGATGATGATGCGGGTAAGATGAATCTGTCGTTGGCTGATGTCGATGGAGAGCTGCTCGTTGTATCCCAATTTACGCTCTATGGTGATGCTCGTAAAGGGCGACGGCCGTCATTTACTGAGGCTGCCGTGCCTGAACAAGCCGAGCCTCTTGTCGATTACTTTATCAATCAGTTGCGTGAGATGGGGTTCACCGTGGCCAGTGGCGTCTTCGGCGCTCACATGGATGTGTCGATTCACAATGATGGTCCGGTGACGATGCTCATCGAGCGTTGAACTGATAGAACAAGCTGAATGGGAAGGGTGGGCCGACGGACGATTTGATCGTCGGTCATAGGGCGCTTCCCTGGCTGGTTATTTCCCCAATGTTTGTACTTGAATAAAACCATGAACCTGAATCGCTTTCAACACGATTATGCCTCAAACAGGATACGGCTTGCGGCCACGGCCCTGTTGATTATGTTGCTCATCATTGTTACTGCCTGCAGTACTTCAACGCCTGCCTCGAACACCGTTGATACTCCTCCCGTTGTGGCTGAGGCTACTGCTGTCAGCACCGAAGCCTCTATTCCTTCCGTAGGGACGGTGTCGCCGACGGTTGCGCCTCCCCCGGCAGTGTCGACGGCAATCCCGACCGGGGCGCCGGACTCCACAGACATGCCCCAGGCGACACCCACGGCTGAGGGCGGCGTCGTGCCTACCCCGGTTGTTGAACTCAATCTTGACCCGTCCGTACCTTTCACGCCCTTCGACGACGTCAAACAGCCGCCATATGCCAAGAGCGACTGTAGCGATCGTTATCCCTGTAATGACGACGTAAAAGGTTGGGAATCGCGCATCCGGCTGCCGAAAGGATTTACCGCGACCTATTATGCCCGAATCGAAGGCCAGCCTAACGCGCTAACTTTCGGGCCTGATGGGCGGTTGTATGTGGCTACGATGACGGGCGAGGTTTATATCATCGATGAATCGGGCAATATTGAGCTTTATGTCGATGGCTTCATTGCCCCTGCTGGCCTGGCCTTCCAGCCGGGAACCGATCGATTATTTATCACCAGTCGCGTGATTGATACCTTCGTCGACGGAGAAGCGAAACTGGCGGTCATCGAGGACGGCGTTGTGACAGACCTCATCACTGGTTTGCCTTGCTGCTATGTCGCCATGCATTCGGCCAATGGTATCGCTTTCGGGCCGGACGGTTATGGCTATATGGCTGTGGGTGGGCGGGCCGACCATGGCGAAAGCCTGGCCGCAGATAATTATGGCGAACAGGATCAGTTACACCCTTATGAAGCCAGTATCTTGCGTTTCAGCCCCGACGGCACGCAGATTGAGGTCTATGCCAGGGGGTTCCGCAATAGTTACGGTATCGCCTGGGACGGGGAGGGCCGGCTCTATGCCACCGATAATATGCCCGACTTCGGACCGCCCGAGGAATTCAACCTCGTGGTTCCGGGTGCGGAACATGGCTATCCGTGGTTTGATTGTGACACGTGCTTCCCGGCTCCCGCTGGCGTGGAGATTGTCCCGCCTTTGCACACCTTCATCCCGCACTCCGCGCCCACGGGCGTCACAACCTACCTCGACGATGATTTCCCCGGTTACTACAACAGTATTTTCGTTACGTTATGGAGCGCCTTCCCTGAGGCCCAACGAGTAGTCTGGTTCAGTCCTGGCGGTGAAGATATGGCGACTTTTGCCACTGGATTTGCCGCGCCGATTAATCTGACGGTTGGCCCCGACGGCGCACTCTACGTGGCCGACTGGGCAACGGGCATTATTTTCCGCATCGCTTATACTGGCGAATAGATGTCTGTTATACAGGCCGTGGGAGATCCCGTTCAGAGATCTCCCACAGGCCTTAAGAGCCAACTAGAGCTTTGCCGCCAGTTCTTTTATCGCGCCGATGGCGTTTGACCCCACCTCAAACGAGATCACCCTTCGCTTAACCTCTCTCAGCGCCGCCGCATCTCCCAAAGCCTGGGCCTTCTTCAGCACATTGAAACTCATGCTTGATGTCGCGGAGCCTGCTTCATCGGGGATCGGTAAATCTTCGGCCGCGTCAGATACAAACTGGATGAACAATCCATTCCCTCTATCTCCCTTGTGCAGCTGCCCTGTCGAGTGGAGGAAGCGCGGTCCGTACCCCGCCGTCGTCGCCAGGCCGGTGCGCAAGTGGATAGCTTGACGCAAGGACTGCAACGCCACATCGGTTTCCGGCGTAGACTGCACATAGGCATGGATAGAGACATAGTCTCCCGGCTTGGCCTGATCCAGAAATTGCTTGAGCGTTGTCGGATTAAGTGGCGCGAAATCACCTGCCGGCAGACTGCCTTTCTTGGCATAATCAGCCACGATTTCTCTGGCTTTCACTTTAGCCGCTTCGACATTGGGCTGGTCGAACGGATTGATTTGCAAGAAGTACCCAGCGATAGCTGTCGCCATCTCCCACAGGAGGAATTGGCCCCCGATATCATACAGATCCTTGAGACGCAAAGTGATCACCGGATGCCCTGCGCTGGCTAGAGCGGAGACAAATTCGTCGTCTCCTGTGTCGCCTTCCAGGCGTAAGTGAACAAATAGCCGGTCTGCGCCATAGGTCTCGACGGGGGCGTGCGGCTCGTGGGCTACGGGGAGGATACCTTTGCCTTCCTTGCCCGTGCTCTCAGCGATGAGCTGTTCCACCCAATCGCCGAAGCTGGCCAGGGCGGCAGAGATGATGAACGTTATTTTGTCTCGTCCCATGAGGGCCGCCTTGCCCATCGTTGTGCCCACCAAGGCGGCGTGGTTGTCCGCGATGTCATCGCAATGGCACACCGTTGCGTTCGACGCTGAGCATGAAGCGCGCTCCAGCAGCTCGGTTATGTTCGTGCCCACTAACGCGGCCGGCACCAGCCCAAAATAGGATAACGCTGAATAACGGCCGCCGATGTTGGGGTTGTTGATGAATACATCACGAAAACCGTATTGGCGACCGATCTCGTTGATCTTGCTGCCCGGATCGGTGATGCCGATAAAATGCCGGCCGGCAGCTTCAGATCCAACTTCGTCCGATAGCTGGTTGTAGAAGTACTTAAAGGCCGACAAGGTTTCGACTGTTCCGCCTGACTTCGTGCTGACGATGAAGAGCGTCTTCTTCAGGTCGACAGCTGCCTCGGCCGCACGGATCGCATCAGCATCGGTCGTATCGATAACTATCAGGTCCAGGTAGGGGAAAGGCAGGTTGGCCGGTCGCGAAGGCCGCCCAAACGTCTTCTCATATAGTTCGGGCGCGAGACTTGAGCCACCCATCCCCAAAAGTAAGGCATGGGTGTAGCCTTCACTGATGATCTCATTCGTGAACGCTGTCAGCCGGCCTGCTTTTTCGGCCATGGCGTCCATTACACGTAACCAGTCGAGGCGGTTGGTGATCTCCGTTGGCTCGGGTTTCCACACGGTATAGTCGCGGTCCCAGACACGACAAATAATCTTCTGCTGGCATAGTGACCGAAGACCTTCATCGACCTCCGGCTGGAGCGCCCCCAATCGGGTCGTCATGCCACGCCAATGAGTATCCAGCTCGTCGCGCTTGCGGATGACGGCTGCCACTAACGATTCAAACCACCGGTCGGTGTTCAAATAGTATTCTTCCTGTATGCGACTCAGGTAGGTCGATAGAGGCAGTCCTGACGCCTCGAGTTGTTCCAGCAGACCTTCGCTCTCCTCGACCCCTGTCGTCACTGTTTCGGCCGCTCGCCCTTGCTGCAGGAATTCATTTAGGACTGTTTGGGGGAATGTGACGACAGTATCAGGGCCAATCAGTTCATTGACATAATGCAATGATCCATATTCAAACTCACTCGGCGTGATTCGCGTCCATTTTGGCCGTAGCGCTCGCGCCCCTTTGGCTGCCAGCCTGTCCCATTCAGGGCCGCTGAATATTTGCTGGAAGCGACTGTAGAGGATCTTGGCTAACGCTATAGCTGTTTTACCGCGCCACTCGGGGTGGCCGTGTTTTTCCAACCATGGATCGATGGCCGCGTCGATGGGCTTCAATGAGAATGAAGCGACGGCTGTCGGCATGATGCGCCACACGCTGTGCGATTCGGCGTATTCGGCGAGTCCTTCAATGTATGCCGCGGCGACTTGTTCGTAGCCGGTGACTGAGAACAGGTGGGTGGCGTTGACGGAAAAGCCGTCGGCGATGAGCCTTCGAATCGCTTGAATACCCGCCTCTGTCGCCGGTATTTCGACCATCACGTTATGGCGATCTATCAGATGAGAGAAGTGCCGTGCCCCGGCTATGGCCGATGTTGCATCGACCAACAAGGCAGGATCCATCTCATAGCTGACAAAGCCATCATAGTAATTGGTTGCTTCGAAAACAGGTAGCAATGCATCGGCCGCCCGCTGGATATCGTCAACCATCAACGTTTCGTGGATTAAGCGCGCCGGTTTGCCTTCTGCTACTGCTTTTCGAATAGCTGCGTCATAGTCGGTGCTGCCAATAATGGCGCGTCGATAGACCTGCGCATTGACGGTTACGCCTTGAATGCCCATCTTGACGTGTTCTGCGAGTTCACCGGAACGGATGTAGCTATGGCGTAAATAATTCAGCCAGGTCGATTGCCCTAATTGGTGGAGTTCTTGCAGACTGCTCATCTTATCTCCTTATAAACATGAGGATCTATCGGTCCTCTCTTTGACTTTTTCTCTTGAGGGGATGCTGCCATGTTGAATACCGATCGCAGTTTCAGGCCATATGATTACGATAGCATTTACTGTTGCCTGATGTCAATTATAAGAAGTTTGGGGCGAGTTTGATATCCCATAGAGGTCAAGTAGAGGGTTCTATCTCATATAGGCTGCGGCCTCGTATTAAGACTGTCTTTGGTGCCGCTGACTGAGGGGTTCCTTTTGCTGCATCTTGTGAAAACCTCGTAGAAATTTCCACCGTTGTTCCCGCTTGTGATTACAATGGAAGCGTTATGGATCGGAACCGCCATATTGGACGCCGGCGGCATCATGCACTTTTCGAAGGGAAGAAGGGAAGCAATATGACCGATAAACCACATATCGTCCGTATCGTGGCTGATGAAGCTCGCTATCAATATTTTTGCCGACAGCGCGCCCTGGTCGACTTGCCGCGGCCACGGATCCTGCGGGATGAGATCGGCGTTGAGTTCGGCGATGGCCAATTCATCCCCTATGCTGATCTCGGTTATAGCGGCAACATCGGCTTCTTTCGCCTGTCGGAGGCCGATGAGGGTGTTGATAATCGTGCCGCGCCCTATGCCGCCACCGGTTGTCTTATCGATTGTGGCCAGATTATCGTCACCACAGGCGTGTCGGTTCGCCTGACTACTGAAGAGATCCGGCAGCTAATCGAACGCCATGCTTCGGGCGACTACGGCGAGTATGGCGAATTCTATGATCTGGATGTAGATGACGCTCTATTGAGCGGCGATCGTTACGGCTGTCCTGCACCCGGCCTGCTGAACAAAGTTAATACGCTAACTGGCATGGATGCTATCATCTCCGCCTATACCGTTCGCGAAAACCGTATCTGGGTTATTACGGAGACGGGCCAGAATCGCTCAACGGTGATCCTGCTTGCCGGCCTGGCGCAGGATTAGACGATCGCCGCCCGTTCTACTTCGCGCGACTTAGTAGATCAAGATATCGAATACTCGTCTCGATGCCGGCGTAGAAATTCGGTAGATAGAACCGCTCGTTTGGCGAGTGGATGCGATCTCCCGGCAGTCCAAAACCCATTAATACGGTCGGTAATTTCAAGCCCGATTCAAAGCGCTCGACAATGGGGATTGAGCCGCCTTCGCGCATAAAGACTACCGGATGATTGAATGTCGCTTCATAGGCGGCTGAGGCTGCTCGTATCGGGGCTGTGTCGCGATCGATGAGCGAGGCCTGGCTACCATCCGCTGTCTCAATCTTCACTGTTACACTAGGCGGAGCGATCGATCGGATGTACTTCTCGGCCAATTCGACGATTTCGTGCGGATCCTGATCTGGCACGAGCCGCATTGAAACCTTGGCGTGAGCGTATGATGGCAGGACGGTCTTTGTACCTTCGCCCAGGTAGCCGCCATACATGCCTGTGATATCGAGGGTAGGGCGGGCGCCGAGCCTTTCAACGAGGGAATACTCCGGCTCGCCCCAAGCTGTAGGTGCGCCGGTTTCTTTCAACCATGCCCCTTTGTCTAACGGAAAGTTTGCCAGTAGTTCTCTTTCTTCGTCCGACAGCGGTCGGACGCGATCATAAAATCCGGGGATGAGAATATGGCCGTCCTCATCCTTCAGCTTGGCAATGATATGTGCGAGCACGTTTAGTGGATTATTAATGCCCCCTCCATATGAGCCTGAATGAAGATCGCGACCCGGCCCGGTGATATCAATTTGTATATGGCAGATACCACGTAGGCCGTAGACGAGGGCTGGCTTGCCTTTGCCGAGGATGGCCGAATCGGACACAAGCGCTGAATCGGCTGATAGAAGCGCGCCATTTTCCGCTATGAAATGATAAAGGTTCCGGCTGCCAATCTCCTCTTCGCCTTCGACAATGAATTTGACGTTCACGGGCAAACGGCCGGCCGTTTTGAGATAAGCTTCAACGGCCTTCACGTGAATATAGACCTGGCCTTTGTCGTCGGCCGCGCCGCGGGCATAAATATAGTTATCGCGGATTACCGGATCAAACGGCGGCGATTCCCAAAGCTCTAGCGGTTCAGGCGGTTGGACATCGTAGTGGCCATAAATCAACACCGTTGGCGTATCCTGTCCGGCATGTAGCCAGTCGGCATAAACAAGCGGGTGACGTTCCGTTTTAATGACCTGCACGTTCTCCAGGCCGGCGTTCCTCATGGCCTCCGCCAGCCATGCGGCCGCCTTGGCCGTGTCGTCGTTCCGATCTGTCTGGGTGCTGATACTGGGGATTCTCAGGAATTCGATTAATTCGGTTACATAGTTCTGGTGATTCTGTTGGGCAAATTGTAAGGTTTCTAACATGATTTATTCCAAATGCGGAGGGGTTGTGTTATCATCGCAATGATAACCGCTTGGCATCCGATTGTCCTGTAAATATATTCATGACGGGTTGCCAATCTTTGAATATATGATTACGTCGGATTTGCCATCAACCAACGGGAGCGACGCCGCTGTTCCCCCTATGATGCTGTTGGAAAGCCTTTTGTTTGTGGCCAGCAGCCCGGTGTCCGTAACGCGCCTGGCGGCGGCATTGGAGCTTACCCCTGCGGCCGTTCAGAGCTTGCTACGTGAGATGGACGCCGATTATGGTGCGCGTGGGCTGCGCTTGCAGTGGAGCGATGACAATAAGGTGCAGTTAACCACCGCACCCGAAGCGGCGGCGGCAATTGAGCGTTTCCTTGGGCTTGAACTGACGACGCGCCTCAGCGCAGCAGCTTTGGAAGTCTTGGCTATTATCGCCTACATTCAACCGGCAACTCGCCCGCAAATCGATCAACTGCGTGGTGTCAATTCCGATGGCGCGTTGCGCTCCTTGTTGAGCAAAGGGTTGATTGAGGAAGTCGGCCGTTTGGAGAAACCTGGTCGCCCCATCCTTTACGGCACGACGCCGGACTTCTTGCAATCGTTCGGGTTGAGTGCCCTGACGGAAATGCCGCCTCTGGATGACGAAGAAGAGTAGAACATAGCCATAAGGCCGATCGGACTGGGCCGTAACCGGCCGTGGAATGCTAACTGACTGTGGAAGAACGCTTGCAAAAAATCATGGCGCAGGCCAATCTGGGGTCGCGTCGGAAGTGCGAGACGATCATCGCTGAGGCGCGGGTCACGGTGAATGGTCGTGTAGCCATGCTCGGCGATAAAGCCGATCCCGCTGTTGACCGCATCGAGGTGGATGGTCGCCCGCTTATTCTTGAGACGGGACAAGCTCGACATGAGGGCCTTATCTATATCGCCCTGAATAAACCGCGCGGCATTCTTTCCTCTCTGGAAGATGAGTTGGATGAAGGGCGTACGACCGTCCGCGACCTCATCCAGATCGACGAAGCCAAGCACATCTATCCTGTGGGTCGTCTCGATAAGCCGAGCGAGGGACTGATGTTGATGACCAACGATGGCGATCTCGCTCATCGCCTGACTCATCCCCGATATGGGCATGAGAAGGCGTATGTCGTGACCGTCGAAGGAGCCATCCCTGAGAAGATATTAGACCAATGGCGGCGTGGCGTCATGCTTGATGGTCGTATTACCGCTCCGGCTCCCATTGAAGTGATCGACAGACGTGCGGACAGCACGAAATTACGTATCATTCTTCGTGAGGGTCGCAAGCGTCAGATTCGCCGGATCGCGGCTGACTTGGGCTATCCTGTCAAGCAGCTTGTCCGTGAACGAATCGGGCCGCTTTCTCTGGGCGACCTTGAGCCCGGCCAGTGGCGTTACTTGTCTGAACAAGAGGTGAGTCGGTTACGGCAAAGCATACAAGAGTCTCCACCGTCGAGCCGCCTCTCGAAACGAAGAAATAAGCCATATCGACCGGTCGTTAAATCGAATCAGTCGTAAAGGATTTTTGTGTCTACAGACAACCTCCCCGATATCATCGCTATCGATGGGCCTGCCGCTTCCGGCAAATCGACTATCGGCCTGCTGCTGGCTCAGCGACTGGATTATTTATGCCTCGATACTGGCTCTATGTATCGCGCTTTAGCGTTGGCTGCCATACGCCAAGGGATTCGACCTGAAAACGAAGAAGCGATCGTCGACTTAGCCCATGCCTGCGATCTGGATATCGTGCCATTAGCCGGCGAGACAGACGGACGGCAGTACACGGTCTTGCTAGAGGGTGAAGACGTCACTTGGGATATCCGGTTACCTGAAGTGGATGCTACCGTCTCTCAAGTATCTACTTATCCTGAAGTCCGTATGGAAATGGTTCGGCGCCAGCGCATAGTTGGCCAACGAGGTAAGGTGGTTATGATTGGCCGCGATATCGGCACGGTCGTAATGCCCGAGGCACCACTTAAGCTTTACGTCACGGCTACGCCAGAAGAGCGCGCTCGGCGGCGCCTGCTTGATCGTCGCAAGCAAGGACATGATGACAGCTTTGAGGTGATTCTCGCCGATGTGATGCGGCGTGACCATATCGACGGCAGTCGAACACACTCTCCTATGCGCCCGGCGGTCGATGCGATCATTATTGACACGACCGGCCGCTCTGTTGAGGAAGTTCTGGAAGAGATCATGAATCTCATCACCGGCTTCCGTCCCGAAGAAACTATTGTTGAATAACAACGGAGCGGTTTAGCCGCACGTATTCCGTAAGTGAGGTCTTTTGTTTCATGGGCGAATTTGCCATCTATGTCGATAAGCCGACCAACCGGCAGTCTCCCGGCCGCTGGATAATATCCCACGTGGCTCGGCATCGGCTTCTCTTTTCCAGCGTGGTGCTGGGTTCTTTTGGGAACGCGGCGTTGGCGGCCGTCATGCCCATCCTTATCGGTGTCGCCTTCGATGCCGCTCTGGCCACGCCCCCTCGACTAAATACCATTGGAGCAGCCGCTCTTGGCGTTCTCATCAGCCAAGTGGTTCGCTCCTTCCTTCAGTTTGGTCGAAATTTCGCCAGCGCAGCCATGGGTGAGCGGATCGAGCGCGATTCACGTCAGGAGTTGTACATCAGCTTGTTGGACAAGAGCATGACTTTCCACGATCTCCAACCTGTGGGAGATACGATGGCCAGAGCTACCAACGATGTCCACCAGCTCAATCTGATGATGTACCCGGGGATCAACCTGGTTATCGGGTCGGCCAATTTTCTCATCATGCCTTTGATTCTCGCGCCGCGCTACTCCTGGCAGCTCATCATGGCGCCCCTCTTCTTCATTGTGCTCTACCTGTTGGCATTAGCCCGGTATATGAACATCCTGTCCAGGATCGCCGATCGCGTCCGGCTGGCCTTTGGGGTTATGAACTCACGGCTTGCCGAAGCGATTGATGGGGTTGAGATGGTCAAGTCGACCGCCCAGGAAGATGCTGAGGTCGAGCGGTTTGAAGCGCATGCCCGTGAATATCGCGATGCAACTGTTGCAATTGGTTGGGAGGAGTCCAAATTCCTGCCGTTACTTCTGTTGGGTGTTACTCAGGCGATCGGCTTTATCCACGCAATTATCTTGTTACGTGCAGGCCAAATACAGGTCGGCGATGTCGTGGCTTACATGGGGCTTCTCTCACTTTTCAACTTCCCAACCAATATTTCGCTAACCGCCTATTCCCAAGTGTCGTTGGGCCTGGCTGGAGCGCGCCGTATCCTTGAACTGATCAATAAGAAGACAGACCTGAGCGAAAACCCTGAGGGCTATGCCGGAACGATCTCCGGTCGGGTTGGTTTCGAGGATGTTACCTTTGGTTATGTGCCCGGCATTGACACGCTCAGCCATATCAGCTTCACAGTTGAACCGGGTCAAACCGTCGCCATTGTGGGACAGACGGGATCCGGCAAAAGTACTCTGACCAAATTGATCAATCGAACCTACGACACTCACGAGGGACGCGTCCTTGTCGATGGAATCGATGTGCGCGACTGGAACCTGGCCGCTCTTCGCCGGCAGGTCTCGGTTATTGAACAAGATATTTTCTTGTTCTCGCGATCCGTCGCCGATAATATCGCTTTTGGCGCTCCTGACGCCACGCGAGAGGAAATCGAAGAGGCCGCTCGTGCTGCACAAGCACACGATTTTATTCTGAATTTCAAAGACGGATACGAGACCGTTGTGGGCGAGCGCGGCGTCACTCTATCTGGCGGCCAGCGACAGCGCATTGCTCTGGCGCGCGCTTTCCTGACCAACCCACGAATCCTTATTTTGGATGACTCTACCAGTGCAGTGGACAGCGAAACAGAGGATCAGATTCAGCGAGCCATCCGTCGTGCGGCTGAGAATCGCACCACGTTCCTCATCACCCATCGCTTGTCGCAGATCCGGTGGGCGGATCTGATTCTGGTCATGCGCAAGGGACGCCTTGAAGCTGTTGGCGATCATATGACTCTTATGGAAACTTCTCCCGCTTATCGGCGCATCTTTGAGCAGTACGAGGCGCTAGATGACTGAGAAGACTATGAAGCCACTTGTCTACTACTGTCGCTGGCATACAGCGAGGCTGAGGATCATTGGCCGTGATGATCACGCCATCTGGGGCGATCTCGTACTTCTGGACGAAAACGGCCGCCTGGAACCATTCCACTACGATATGAACACGTGGGAACTCGTCCGGGGGGAAGGCGCATCAGAAACGCGCGTACGATTGGATGAGATGGGGGTGGTTATCTCATCCGATACCAAATAGAAACCTAGGACCAGCGCTGACGCTGCGCCTTGAGTACCTTTGGGAGATTCTCCAGTTTTTTCAATAGCCAGTTGAGCTGGTCGATATCGGCCACTTCTGCCACAAGATAGACCTTCATGAGATTATCGGTGGTCACCAGCTTGGTACTGGTTACATTGATTTGCTGGCCGCGCAATGTGTTGACCATATCTTCGATGAGTGAGCCTCGACGATAGGCCGTGACTACGATCGGAATCGGGTAACGTTCATTGCTCGTGCCCCAGGCGACATCGATCAATCGTTCCTTATCGGGGATGTTCTTGATTTGTTCGCACTCTTGCGAATGAATCGTCACACCCTGACCGCGTGTGATATAACCGATGATCGGCTCCGGCGCGATCGGGCTGCAGCACTTGGCCATGCGAGTATAAAGCCCCTCGACGCCGCGTACTGT
>WBZO01004159.1_pt1 | contig 15871 bp, 15 predicted proteins | sample 5204261 | NCBI WGS metagenome assembly WBZO01 (sample SAMN12412400, study PRJNA552823) | activated sludge metagenome | isolation source: activated sludge from anammox sidestream of wastewater treatment plant... | place: USA: North Carolina | collected 2017-09 | reverse complement strand
CGGCGGTGGCAAAGGCGGTGGACGGCGGCATCCGCACGGGCGACATCATGACTCCGGGGGCCACGAAGGTCGGCACCGCGGGCATGGGCGACGCCATCCTCGCAAACCTCTGACGAGGCCCGTCAGGCGCCGCTACGCCGTTCCCAGCCTCTCCGTGAGCCGCGCGTGCCCGCTGCGGCTCACGGGGATCCGGTCGCCCGTCGTCAGCACGGCCACCCGGTTCTCCCGCGCATCCAGCTCGACCCCCGACAGCCGATCGAGGTTGATGATGTACGAGCGGTGCACGCGCACGAAGCGCGACGCACCCAGCGTCTCCTCGACGTCGGCGAGGGTCTGTTCCTTCAGGTACTGGCGGCCGCCCGCGGCGTACGCCACGTAGTCGTCCTGCGCCTGGATGAAGTCGATCTGCGCCACCGGAATCACGTGAACCCGTCCACCGTCGCGCACCAGCACACGGGGGGGCGGTCCGGTCGGTGGGGCGGCTGAGGCCGCGATGGCGCGGGCCGCCGCCGGTTCGCGACGCTGCAGCCGCTCCCGCGCGCGCGCCACCGCCTCGGCGAGCCGATCGGCCCCGAACGGCTTGAGCAGGTAGTCCACCGCGTGGACCTCGAACGCACGGATGGCGTACTCGTCGTGCGCGGTCGTGAAGATCACCGCCACGTCACGCCCGACCAGTTCCAGCACCTCGAAGCCGTTCAGCTTCGGCATCTGCACGTCGAGCAGCAGCAGATCGGGCGCGAGCTCCGCCACCGCCTTCACGGCCTCGAAGCCATTTGCACATTCCGCCACGATCTCCACGTCGGGGATCTGCGCCAGGTGCTCGCGGACGACCGCGCGCGCAAGCAGTTCGTCATCGACGATGGCAATGCGCAGGGTGGGGTCGGCGGTCGATGGCACGACGGGTCACTCCTCTTCAGCAGGCAGGTTGAGCTCCACGCGGAAGGCGTGCGCGTCGGCGACCGCCTCCACGTGCCCGCGGTCGGCGAACGCCGTCTGCACCCGCCGCCGGACGTTCTCGAGTCCGACACCGCCGCGGTGCCTGGGGGGCACGTCCGGGTCGCGCGGGTTCTCGACCCGCACGCTGAGCCGCGAACCCTGACGCGAGGCGGTGAGCGTGATCGTGCCGCCTTCGATCAACCCGGCAATGCCGTGCTGGATCGCATTCTCCACGAGCGGCTGCAGCACCAGCGGCGGCACGCGGCACGCGGTCGCGGTCTCGTCGATCGTGCGCGAAACGGCGAGGCGATCGCCGAAGCGCACCTGCTCGATTGCCAGGAAGGCATCCACCAGCGACAGCTCCTGGAGCAGCGTCACCCGGTCGAGCGCGCTCACCTTCAGCGTGCTCCGAAGGAAGTCACCCAGCAGCACGCACATCCGGCGTGCCCCCGCGGGGTCGGACGACGTGAGCGCACTGATCGAGTTCAGGCTGTTGTAGAGGAAATGCGGGTTGAGCTGGGCGCGCAAGGCCCGCAGCTCCGCCTCCCGCGTCAGCACCTGGAACTCGAGCCGCTGTGCCTCCGCTTCGCGCGCGGCATCGTAGGCCAGGAGCACGTGGTAGACGGCAAGCGACAGCAGGTACAGCACCACCGCCACCGCGAACAGGAACGGCTCCTGTCCGCGGAGCGAGGGCAGATCCTTGTTCGCCGGAGCCAGCACCGTCAGCACCGCCCGCCAGGCCACCGACAGCCCGAGCCAGAGCACGCCCCCAGACACCGAGGCGGCCACCGACGCCGCGAGCACGGCCGACAGACCGGCGCTCGTAGCGGGAAGCGCCTGGCACACGTACCACGCGGAGAGGCAGACGAAGGCATACGCCAGGAAGGTGGGCACCACCAGGAGATAGGCGTCCACCGCCTCGGCGCCCTGGCCGACCAGCAGCATCGAGATGAGCAGCGTGCCGGCGAGCCAGGTGCCCAGGTAGACCGCCAGCCGCTCGAGCCGCGCGAGGATCGGGTGCATCAGCTCCGGATGGTGATGCCGCCCATGATCAGCAGCCCGCGCAGCACCAGCCGCGGCGGGGGACCCGGCGCCACGCTCGCGTCGAGAATCGATGGCGAGGTCGTCGGCCGCTTGTCGTCGATGCCGCCGAGCACGGTCGTGATCGGCGCCGACACCAGCCAGTGCGACGGCACGAAGATCTCGCACCCGCCCATCACCGCCACCACGTCGGTCACAATCTCCTGGCCGGACGCCAGCCGCGCCGCACGGTAGTCGAGCTGCGCCCCTCCCATGAAGACGGTGACGTCCAGTCCGTCCAGCCCCTCGGCCGAGCTCACGCGCTTCACCCCGCCCAGCACGGCGATCACCGGTCCGGAGTCCTTCGACGGCGCGGTCCCATCAGCGGTACCCAGGCGCGCAGTCCTGCCGCCACGCGTCAGCAGCCGCACGCCGATGCCGATCAGCAGCGCCGGCCAGAGCAGGTCGAACACGCTCGTCCGCGTGATGCCGAGGCTGTTCAGGAGGAACAGCACGCCGAGCCCGATCCAGATCAGGCCGACCACGTTCAGGCGTGACCCTGAGGGGTCGTCGCGACGCGCCGCGGCCAGTTGCTGCACGCCGACCGCAATCAGGATGACCGGCCACAGCCTGAGCACGGTGCCGGCATCGAACAGGCCGATCCGATCCAGGAACAGGAGCACGCCGACGACCATCAGGCCGATGCCTACCAGGACGCGCGGCGTCACTGCCTGTGACGTGTCGATGCGGGGCGAGTGCATGGGGTCCCTATCCATCCCGGGTTACGAAGTGACGACGAGCCGGCCCATGATGACGGCACCTCGAACGGTCAGGCGCACGCGCGGCCGGGCCGTCGGCGCCTGCGTGGCCGCGTCGTCCGCGGCTGACGCGGGTCGCCTCGGGCGCGCATCGGTGGCCTGGCCAAAGACGGCCAGGGCCTTCAGGTCGACATCCCACTCCGGTGGGACACGAATCACCGTGGCTCCCATCGTCGTCAGGCCGTCGATTGTGACAGCGTTCGGCGTCGTCGGGCCGACCTCCCGCAGGTCGATCTCGTTCCTGCCGGCGACCGTCACGACCTCGGCCGAGCGGAAGGCGCCGGGCGGCACGTGGTGGTCGCCACGGCTCGCCACCGCGATCATGCGCGTGGAGCCGACGGCGTCCTCCGTCCTCGTCGACCAGGCGTGGCCGCCTCCTCCACTCAGGAACGCGCCCACGAGGATGGCCACGAGCACCCAGGACATGGCCCCGGAGTGACGCCGCGGGAATGCGCCCGACGGCACGCCCGGCATGGCGGTCAGCGCCTCCATCACCACGCTGGCACCGAAGGCGACGATGAGGAGGGGCCAGGTCTGGTCGAGGGCGAGCCAGCCTGCGAGTCCGGCCAGCCACCAGGCGCCGGCCAGCACGAAGAACAGTCCGCGACGCCCGCGTCGGGCGGGCTGGAGCAGGCGGGCCACGCCGTACGTCATCAGCAGGATCGGCCAGACCATGGCGCGCCAGCCCTCCGGCAGCGCGTTCATCCGCTCCGCCAGCATCACGGCGCCGATGCCCACGAGAAGCCCGCCGACGACCATGGGTCCCAGTCGCCGCGGGTCGTCGCCATCGTCGTGTCCGAATGCCGCGCTGATCTTCATCTCAGCCATTGTGCAGGTCCTTATACCACCCGAGCCAGGCCAGCAGCATCGACGCGGCCTGAATCACCGTGCGCGCCACCAGGGAGACGAGGGAAGCGCCCCTGTCGGTAGCCACCGGGAGCAGTCCGGCCGGGTCGGTGACCAGTGTCCACGCGCAGATGGCCGCGACGACGACACAGGCCATCCCTGTGGCCGCCACCGTCGTGAGGACTACGTTGCCCTTGCTCATCGCCTTGTCCAGTGCAACCGCCCACGTGCGGTCGCGATGGGTGCACTGTAGTCAGGGAGATGGGGCGCCGTTCGCCGATTCGGTGAGTGACGGCTGGCACCCGGCGAATGGCGAACCCCGGGGGATGTGCGCCAACGGGGTCGCTGTCGGGGCGGGGTTCCTGTATGCTGTCGAACCATGCTGAATCTCCGCCGAATCGCCACCGCGCTTGTCGTTGCCGCGCTCCCCGCTGTCACCGCCGTGGTCACGGCCCAGGACGTGCCGCCAGAGATCATGGCGTGCATCGCGAACGGGACGAAGATCGGCCACTCCTTCGTGCAGCACCCGGATGCGGCGAAGCTGAAGGACGCTGTCAAGGCGTACGAGACCCGCTCGGCGAATTACCCGGAAGGCACGATCATCCGGATGATTCCCGGCGAGGCCATGGTGAAGCGCGCCGCGGGCGCATTCCCGCAGAGCAACGGCTGGGAGTACTTCGCCCTTGCCGTGACGCCGCAGGGGACGACCGTGCGTGCGCGGGGCATGGAGGCGGGCAATCCGCTGGGCACCTGCCAGAGTTGCCACTCCGGCGCGAAGAGCGACTACGTGTGCGCCAGCGGCGGCTGCGCGAACGTTCCGCTCACCGAGGAGCGGATTGCACAGATCCAGGCGGCCGACCCCCGCTGCGCCAAGTAGGGCCGGCACTCACGAGAGGGCTGATGCGATGACGCGGTGGGCGCGTGTATTCGCCGTCATGGTGGGCGGCGTGGCGGTGTGCGGATCGATGGCGGCGGCGCAGACCGCGGTGAAGGCGACGCTGCCGGCGGGAACGCCACCACCCTGGGAGAAGGGCATCCAGCCGATCAACGCCGAGAGCTACTACCACGCGATCGAGTGCGGCAAGCAGGGGGGCAACCCGGCCTGCGTGTTCTGGGATACCGGCCTCTGCAAGAACCCCGACTTCGAGCTGGCGATGTACACGCCGTACAAGTCGGTGGCGTACGAGGTGTGGCGGGTGGTGAGCCAGAAGCAGCCGGCGCCGACGCCGAACTATGCCGAGGCGCAGCGTACGCGCATCACCGTTGGCATCACCCCGGTGCGGGGCTCGAAGAACACGTTCACCGACTTCGTGCTGAAGCGCGGTGGCAAGCCGGTGACGCCGACCGCGCGGGAACTGTCGACGAGGCGCTTCACTTTCGACTTCCCCGCGTTCGCGCCGACCGCCCCGATCACGCTGGACATGGTCGGCAAGGAAGGCACGGTCTCGTGCAGCATCGACGTGGCGACGCTGAAGCGCATGAGATAGGGGCCGTTCCGACGTTCGAACTCAGAAGTCAGAACTCGGAAGTGGAAGACAGCGTGAACGGAAAAAGGGCGCTGCGGTGATCCGCAGCGCCCTTTTCCATTCTGACTTCGAACTTCTGGCTGCCTACTTCACAAAGAGCATTTCCCGGTAGGTCGGGAGCGGCCACAGTTCGTGCGGGATCGTGGCTTCGAGCGCGTCGCTCGTCTGGCGCAGGGCGACCATGGCCGGGACGACCGCATCGCGGAAGTGCTTCGCGTGCTTCTCGGCCGACGAGGCCGAGTGGTTCAGTGCGGCTTCGAGCTTGTCCGTCCGCTTCTTGAACTCGTCGGTGAGCTTGGTGACCTTGTCGAGGAGCTTCTTGCCCTCGACCGTCTTGCCGCCACCGGCCTTGACCGCCGCCACCGCCTGGCCCACCTGCTTCGCGTATTCGAGCGCGGCCGGCAGGACGTAGCGGTTTGCCATCAGGACCGTGAGCTGTCCTTCGACGTTGATGGTCTTGTTGTAGGTCTCGACCATGATCTCGTAACGGGCGTGCACTTCGCGCTCGTTCAGGACCTTGTACTTGTCGAAGAGGGCGGCGGCTTCCTTCGAGGCGAACTGCGGCAGCGCATCGACGGTGTTCTTGAGGTTCAGGAGGCCGCGCTTCTTGGCTTCGATCTCCCATTCCTTCGAGTAGCCGTTGCCGTTGAAGATGATGCGCTTGTTCTCCTTGATGATCTTCGGCAGGAGTTCGCGCGCCGCATCCTCGACCTTCTTGCCGCCGGCAATCGCCTTCTCGAGTTCGGTGGCGATGTAGTCCAGCGACTCGGTGACGGCGACGTTCAGGGCCGTGTTCGGGTACGAGATGCTCTGGTTCGACGACACCGCGCGGAACTCGAACTTGTTGCCGGTGAAGGCGAACGGGCTGGTGCGGTTGCGGTCGCCTGCGTCGCGCGGCAGCTTCGGCAGGACGCCGACGCCGGTGTCGAGCGTGCCGCCCGTCTTGGTCGACTTCGCGCCCCCTTTCTCGACCTGCTCGAAGATGTCGGTGAGCATGTCGCCGAGGAAGATCGAGATGATGGCCGGCGGGGCCTCGTTCGCGCCCAGCCGGTGATCGTTGCCGGCGCTCGCGATCGTGGCGCGGAGCAGGCCCTGGTACCGGTTCACGGCGCGGATGACCGCCGAGCAGAAGACCAGGAACTGGATGTTGTCGTGGGTGTTCTGGCCGGGCGACAGCAGGTTGTTGCCCAGGTCATCGCCCATCGACCAGTTGAGGTGCTTGCCCGAGCCGTTGACGCCGGCAAACGGCTTCTCGTGCAGGAGGCAGGCCAGGCCGTACTTCGGGGCGACGCGGCGCAGCGTCTCCATCACCATCATCTGGTGATCGGTGGCGATGTTCGACGTCTCGAAGACCGGTGCGATTTCGTACTGGCTCGGCGCCACCTCGTTGTGGCGCGTCTTCACCGGCACGCCCAGGGCGTAGAGTTCCGCTTCGCACTCCGCCATGTAGGCGAGCACGCGGTCGGGGATCGCGCCGAAGTACTGGTCCTCCAGCTCCTGGCCCTTCGGCGGGGCGGCGCCGAACAGCGTGCGGCCCGCGTTGATCAGGTCGGGACGCGACAGGTAGAAGTAGCGATCGATCAGGAAGTATTCCTGCTCGGGGCCACAGGTCGTGATGACGCGCGTCGCCTTCGAGCCGAACAGCTTGAGGATGCGGACCGCCTGGGTGGACAGTGCGTCCATCGAGCGGAGCAGCGGGGTCTTCTTGTCGAGCGCCTCACCGGTCCAGCTCACGAACGCCGTCGGGATGACGAGCGTCACCGACCCGCCGCTCTTCAGCAGCCACATCGGGCTGGTCGGATCCCACGCCGTGTAGCCGCGCGCCTCGAAGGTGCTGCGCAGGCCGCCCGACGGGAAGCTCGACGCATCAGGCTCGCCCTTGATCAGTTCCTTGCCCGAGAACTCCATGACGGCCTTGCCGTCGCCGGTGGGGTTGAGGAAGGAGTCGTGCTTCTCGGCGGTGATGCCGGTGAGCGGCTGGAACCAGTGCGTGTAGTGCGTGGCGCCGTGCTCGACGGCCCACTCCTTCGCGGCCTTCGCCACGGCGTCGGCCACCGACGCGTCCAGCGGCTCGGCGTTCACGATCGTGCGGCGCAGCGCGTTGTAGATGTTCTTCGGCAGGCGCTTCTGCTGTTCCGCGTCGTTGAAAACCAGGCTGCCGAACGCAATACCCGCGCGGCTCGCCGGCGCCGCCTCCTTTGCCACGGACCAGTCGCGAATTGCGCTGATCGCTTCCCCCAACACTGCGGAACCCATCGCGTCCCCCTTCTTGTGGTGTCTACGAACGGAAATTCAGGAATGAATGCTGACTGACAGGACTGCCGCAGCCTGCACGAATCCTAGCGTGAAGGACACGACCGCCGTTCAGTTTTCTGCATTATTCCAACGTCGTGCATGTTGTGCAAGAAAATAGCGCCAGTTTTGTCGTAAATTTTCCAAAACTGCCACGTGTGATCCTCGATCTGTGCACGATCTGCACGAAATCAGGATCGCCACTCTTCAGGCCCAGGCCACCCCAGCAGCGTCAGGAACTCAGCCAGCACCATGGCTGTTGCGCCCCAGATGACGAGGCCATGGGTGTCGAAGGCCGGTGCGGTGAGCGAGACCGTGCCGCGCTGCATGGGTCGGGTCGTGAGGACGCGTGGATCGAGCAGTGCGGGGAGCGGCACCTCGACGATCCGGGCCACCTCATCGTCGGCCGGCGTGAGCGCCGGCCGGGTGTCCAGCGCCGCCACGATGGGATGCAGCCGGAAGCCGCTGACCGGGATGTCGATGGGAGTCAACGCGCCGAGCAGGCGGACGGCCCCGGTATCGCAGGCGATCTCCTCGCGCGCTTCACGCAGGGCCGCGTCTTCGAGGCTTTCACCCGGTTCCACCACTCCGCCCGGAAACGAGACCTGCCCCGCATGGCGGACCCGCGTCGAGCGGACGGTGAGGACGAGGTGCGGCGTGTCGTCCACCGGCACGAGGAGCACGAGCCCCGCCGCGTGGCGGAGCCGTGAGGGATCGAATGCGTCCGGCCATCCACCCCGTGGCACCGGCGCCATGCGTGCCTGCGCGTCCACGCCCGGAAGGGGGCGGCGCAGCGTCGATGCCAGCTGGTGGATCAGGTCCGCGTGCGTCACCGATCAGAAGAGGCTCATCTGTGAACAGCTGTTCCGGGGCGCCGGATACGAGCTGCTGGTGAACGCGCGCGCCACTTCAGCGCCGAGGATGGAGTAGCCGTTGTCGTTCGGATGGAAGCCGTCCGAGGAGAAGAAGTTGGACTGGTAGACCCGTGAGTCGCACATCAGATCGATGACCGCGACACCCTGCAGCGTATTGATTGCATTCGTCGTCATGCGCACGGACAGCCGCTGGGCCGCCTGCTTCTGTGCCAGCGACGCCGACGCCAGGTAGGGGAGCGCCGCCATGTTCGGCAGGTTGACGACCACGATCCGCGCCGAGGCGGCCCGTGCGCGGATGCCGCTGATGAGCGTGGCCATGTCGTTGCCGAAGGCGGTCACCTTGTCGTCGATATAGGCGGTCGGGTTGCTCCCGCCAGCCCCGTTTCCCAGGGCCGCCGTGATCGTGTTGACGTCGTTGGCGCCGGTGAACACCGTCACCAGGTTCGCGTTGTTCCGCACGAACGGCATCTCCTGCTCGATCAGGTTCCCGCCGATGGTCCGGCCGTTCTGCACGCCCAAATCCTGGAATCCGCGGCTGATCACCGCGGCCGGGATGCCAAGGCTGCCGACCGTGACCGTGTAGCCCTGGCCCCGAAGCTGCCGGGCCGCCACCCACACGTAGCCGGTGCCGTTGCAGTCCTCGAAGAGGAAGCAGGGGCTGGTCGACCCGATGCCCAGCACGTCGCTGGCGCCCACGGCCGAGTAGACGATGGCCGATCCTGCGGCAGGCGGCCCGCTTGGCGCGGTGGGACTGCCGGAGTCGTCGCCGAGTCCGAGCTTGCTGCAGGCGGCCGCGCCGAGGAGGAGTGTAAACAGCGTGAAACGCAGGATCCGCATTTTTGGACTATCGGTCATTCGCTGCAGGACTTTGCAACGAGAGTACCCGATGGGCTTGGTTTGTTGTGCGTAGAATGCAGGGGAGTGCCGGGGCACTCCGGGCAGGAGGAATCGTGAACGCGTGGCGCCAGGCGAGCGCGGTGATGTCGGCGCTCCGTACGGCGCTCTCGAGCCTGCTCAGTCCCGATCGACAGGGGCCACGCGCGGAACTGCAGCCAGGCGATGCGGCGCCCGACTTCACCCTCGCGGCCTCGGACGGGCGAACCTATCGCCTGCGGGACCTGCAGGGCAGGGTCGTGGTGGTGGCCTGGTTCCCCAAGGCATTTACGGCCGGGTGCACGGCAGAGTGTCGGTCGCTCGGCCTTTCGAAGGCCGCGCTTGGCGGGTTCGACGCGGCGATCTTCGCCGCCAGCTGCGACACGGTGGATGTGAACCGGGCGTTCGCGGCGGCCACCGGCGTCGAGTTCCCGATCCTGGGCGATCCCGACAAGGTGGTTGCGAGGGCCTACGGCGTGCTCGGACCGCTCGGCCTGCCCAGCCGGTGGACGGTGTATGTCGGGCCGGACGGTCGCATCCTCGAGGTGGATCGACAGGTCCGCGCCTTCAGTCATGGGGCCGACATCATGGTGGCCCTCGAACGATTCGGAGTTTCGCGGCGGTCCTGAACGGGTCCGCCCCTCACAAGCTGGCCTCCCGGCCAGGCTGGAGATTCAGATGACACTGCTCGATCGCTTCCGCGCCCAGTCCCGCGACAGACACTCCGACCCGGCCGTCCGCCTGCAGTTCGTCGAGGAACTGCCGCTGTCGGAGAAGGAGGCCATCGCGGCGGCCGCCCGTGAAGACGAGGACCCCCGGGTGCGCAAGGCCGCCGTGGCCAAGCTGATGGACCCCCTCGCGCTCGCCGGCATCGCCCGCGACGATCGCGACGAGGCGGTTCGCGACAAGGCGCACGCGATGCTCCGCGACATTGCGCTCGAGGCGTTCGAGGAAGTGGGCGAGGCCGAGAGCCTGCACGCAATCGATGGCCTGACCGATCCCAAGGCACTGGCACTGATCGCGAAGACCGCGACGCGTGAGTCGGCTGCTGCCCGCGCGCTCACCCGTGTCACCGACCTGCATGCGTTCGGGTCCATTGCCCGCCACGCCGCGGTCGAGTCGATCCGCATGAGCGCCTTCAACACGGTCCGCGACCAGGGCGCGCACGACGAACTGCTGGCCATCGCGCTCAACAGCGACTTCAAGGACACGGCCCTGGCCGCGCTCGATCTCATCACCGACAGGGCCGAACTCGATCAGGTGATCGCCCGCGGACGCAACAAGAGCGCGGTGAAGCGCGCCAGGTCCATCGTCCGCGAGGCCGAGGAACAGGCGGCGCGCGAGGCCGCCGAGGCTGCCGCGGCCGCGGCCATCGAGGCGGCGGCTGCCACGTCGCTGGTGGAGGCCTCCGGAGAGGAGGTGCTCACCGCTCCGCACGGCGACCCGCTCGCGCGGCTCGCCGCCGGCGCCGGGGAGCAGCCCGACGCTGAGCCGACCGCCCCGGCGGAGCCCGAGACCGAAGAGGCCCGGGCCGCACGCGAGGCACGCGAAGCCGAGGCGCAGGCCGCACTCGAGCGCGAACGCGAACGCCGCGCCGCGCGGTTGGTGGAACTCGCGGCCGAGGCCGAGGTCGCCGTGGCCGACGAGAATCTCCCGTCCGCCCGCAAGCGATTCAGCGTGGTCCGCCGCGAGTGGAGCGACATGGCCCTCGGGCTGGAGGTCGACCCGGAACTCCTGGCCCGTTACACCGAAGCCTCGTCGCGCCTGGCTGCCCGCGACGCCGAGGCGCGCGAGGAGGACGCGAAGAACCGCAAGGAGGCGCTTGCCCGCCTCCACGGGCTGCTCAGCCGCGTCGAACCGCTGGCCGCCAAGCCGGACATCACGCTGAAGGCGGCCGACCGGGCGCTGAAGGACGTGAAGGCCGCCTTCGGCTCGATGCCGCCGCTCCCCTCGAAGCAGGACTTCGAGGATGTGATGACGCGGCTGAAGGCCGTGCAGGCCGCGCTCACCCCGAAGGTGCAGGAACTGCGCGAAGCCGACGACTGGAAGCGCTTCGCCAACGTGGCCATCCAGGAACAGCTCTGCGCCAGGATGGAGGCGCTCAAGACCGCGGACGACCTCGATGCCGCCGCGCGCCAGGTGCGCGAGTTCCAGGAGCAGTGGCGGGCGGCCGCCGACGTGCCGCGCGCGCAGGCTGACGCGCTCTGGCGCCGCTTCAAGGCGGCGCATGACGAGGTGTGGGCCCGGTGCGAGGCGCACTTCGCCGCGCAGGCGGCCGAGCGTGCCGAGAACCTTGCAAAGAAGACGGTGCTCTGCGAGCAGGCCGAGGCTCTGTCCGACTCGACCGACTGGATCAAGACCGCCGATGCGCTGAAGGCGCTCCAGGCCGAGTGGAAGACGATCGGTCCCGTGTCCCGCGGGCGCGAGAAGGCGATCTGGGAACGCTTCCGCAGCGCCTGCGACCGTTTCTTCACCCGGCGGCACCAGGATCTCTCGGAGCGCAAGACCGGCTGGGCCGAGAACCTGGCGCGCAAGGAAGCGCTCTGCGAGAAGGCCGAGGCGCTCGCCAACAGCTCGGACTGGGACAAGACGGCCGGCGAGATCCGCCAGCTGCAGGCCGAGTGGAAGACGATCGGTCCGGTGAAGAAGTCGCGGTCCGAGGTCGTCTGGCAGCGGTTCCGCGCCGCGTGCGACACGTTCTTCACGCGCTACACCCAGCGCCACGACACCGCCCGGGCCGAGCGCGCTGCCGCCCGCGAGGCCATCTGCGCGGAGGTCGAGGCGATTGGTGCCCTCCCCGAGGGCAGCGAACCGCCAGCCGACCTCCTGTCCACGGCGCGGGCGCTCCGCTCACGGTGGCAGAACGAGGTGGCCGCTCGCGGCGTCGATCCGGAGCGGGCGCGCGCCCTGGATCAACGCTTCACCCTCGCCTTCGGCCACGTCGTGACCCGCTGGCCGGCGGTGTTCGGTGGCTCCGACATGGACCCCGAGTCGAATCGCCGCAAGATGGACGCGCTGGTCGCCAGGGTGGAGGCGCTGGCCGAGTCGCTGTCCGGCAAACCGGCGGCCGTCGAATCGGCCGTCTCGCCCACCACGCGGCTCGCGGCCATGTTGAAGGAAGCCCTCGCGGCCAACACCATCGGTGGCCGCGCCGACGATGACAGCCGGTTCAGGGCCGCGCAGGACGAACTGCGCCAGGCGCAGTCTGCGTTCACCCGCATCGGGGTCGTGCCAGACGAGGCCCGGAAGGCCTTGTCCGACCGGTTCCAGCGAGCGGTCCGCCGCATCAGCGACCGTCTCGCGAAGAAGAACGCCTAGCGCGGGTCCAGTTCCTTGATGAGGGCGTTCCTGAAATAGCCCGGCGGAATCGTCCCCTGACGGATGAACGCCAGGTGGAACGCCTTCAGCGAGAACCGGCTGCCGAGCCGCGTGGTCAGCTCGGACCGGAGCTCGTAAATCGCATCCTTCCCAAGCCGATAGGTGATCGCCTGGGTGGGCCACTTCGAGTACCGGAAGATGGCCCGCTCGGCCGACTCGCAGCTCGCGCGTTTCGCGGCGCTGGACGCGCGGCCGGCGCTGTCGCAGGCACCCGGCAGGAAGTCCACCACCTCCGAAAACAGCGTCACGGCATCGTCGTAGCCGAACATGCCGGTGTGGATGCCGGTGTCGATGCGGACGCGGAGATCCCGATACAGCTTGCCCTGGAGCTGGTAGAGCCGCTCCTCGGGCGCGTAGAAGCCGTTCGGCGCGCCGGCCTGCGGTTCGGCCATGAGCGCCTCGGCGTAGAGGCCCCAGCCTTCGGCCGCCATGGAGTCTTCCCACATCGAGGACGAGTCCTCGACCGCGCCGGGCGTCAGCCAGCGGACGGGCGAGATCGCGGCGCGCGACTGGGTGAGCACCTTGTAGTACCAGTCGTGACCGGGGAACCCCTCGTGCGCGGAGAGATCGGCGAGTGCCGCGCGGTTGTTCGCCTGGAGCGCAGCCGGGTCGTTGCCAGTGGGCGTGACGTAGTAGCGGCCGACGCCGGTCTGCTTGAACGGAGGCGCCGGGTAGTAGGCTGCGCCATCAATCGAGGCGCGCAGCGGCGGAGGCGTCTCCACTACCTCCAGCTTGTAGTCGTCCGGGACGTCGAAGAGGCCGGTCTTCTTCGCGAAGTCGACGAGCCGGAACGCAGCCTCGCCGTACCACGCCACCATCTCGGCGTCCGAGCGCGGGGAGTCCTTCGAGAGCTGATCGAAGACGGCACGGACGGCGGCCTGGCCATCAGCCGGCAGCGGCCATCCCTTCTGCTGCCCGATCCGGCGCGCAAGATCGACCATCTCCTTGCGCGTGGCCTCGACGATCGGCCACGACTCGTCGTAGAGCTGACGCGACGAGATCTCGAGGTGGAAGTTGTTGGACACGGCCCAGTCGTACTCGGTCGCGCCCAGGGCGAACCGATCGCCGGCGTACTCGGGCTTGATGGTCCGTCCATCCTCGAGGAAGAAGGTCTTCGCGATGAACGTGCGGAACGTGCCGTACGCCGATGCCGCGGCCTTCCCTGCGGAGCGGATGTCCGCGAGCAGGGGGTCGCGGCCATCGCCTGCGGCAATCCGCCGCGCGGCCAGCGCAGGCAGCGTCTCGGCGAAGTAGGTGGCGTTGGCCTGGCTCGTGTCCAGTCCGTCACGCTCGAGCATGCGTCGGTCGGCCACCCGGCCCGCCTTGACCCCCGCCTCGAGCTGCACTTGCGCGGTTGCGAGGAACGGGGGAATGGCGCGGAGCCGCTGGACCAGCAGCGCCCACTCCTCCGGCGTGCCGTAGGTGCCCTCGCCCGTCGGCGTGAATCCCTGAATCTGCCAGTCGACCGCCCTGAACGGCTCGGTCACGTAGGTGTCGACCGCACGTTCCTGGTAGTGCCGGATCTGGTGTTGGCGGAGCACGAAGCGGGTCTGTGCGATGGCCACGTCGCGATCGATCGACACCGCATCGGTCAGTGCGCCCACGTTCACCGCGCCCAGTTCGCGCGCGGTCATGGCCAGCCAGCGGTCCTCCTCGGCGATCGCCTCCGGCGAGTAGTCGCGCAGCATGCCGTCGACCGCCTTCAGCGACGGGTCGAGCCCTGCCCCGCCGAGATAGGTGTTCGTCGTGGGATTGCGCTTCAGGAACTCGACGACGTAGCGGGAGAGGGCCTGCGTGATGAGGGGGTCGCCTGCCCCTTCGTTCCCGAGCGAGTAGGTTCCCGGGACCGAGTTGCAGGCGACAGCGACGGCAACCGCGCCGAGCGCTGCCGCACCAGACCAGCGGTAGCGCCGCGGCACGTCAGTTCACCTTCAGTAGTTCGACGTCGAACACGAGCATGCCGTACGGCGGGCTCTGTCCCTTGTAGGCCAGGGCCTCTGGAATCCAGAATCGGGTCTTCTCGCCCTCCACCATGAGTTGCACGCCTTCCGTCCAGCCGGCGATGACGCCGTCGAGAGGGAACGTGGCCGGCTCACCGCGCGTGACCGAACTGTCGAACATCTTGCCGTCGGTGGTCCAGCCCGTGTAGTGCACGGTGACCTGGCTGCGGGCGCTCGGATGGCGGGCGCCGGTGCCGGCCTTGATCACCTTGTAGGCGAGGCCGCTGGCGGTGCGCTTCGCATCGGAGGGGACCGCCTTCACGTCGGGTGGCACCTGCGGCGGCCGGGTCACGGAGATCAGCTCCACGTCGAACACCAGCATGCCCTTGGGATCACGGCGTCCCTGATAGGCGAGCGACTCCGGGATCCACAGGCGGCGCGTCTCGCCCGGGACCATGAGCTGCACACCCTCGGTCCAGCCCTTGATCACCCTGTCGAGGGGAAAGCTCACCGGACGGTTCGGGCCCACATGCGAGCTGTCGAACATCTTCCCGTCGGTGGTCCAGCCCGTGTAGTGCACGGTGACGGTGTCGGTGGCGGCCGGGTGGTCCCCGCCGGTGCCCGGCTTGATCACCTTGCTGGCGAGGCCCGACGAGGTCTTCTGGGCATCAGCAGGCGGTGCAGCCACGTCGGGCGGCGCAGGAAGCTGTCGGGGCGCCTGGGCGGCAGCGGTGGCGCTGAGCGCCAGGGCAATCAGGAGAGTGCGCATGACGACATTCTTGCACGACCCGGGGCTCCGACCCGCACGGGGGGCGCCGCCTTCGCGGTTCCGTGATACCTTTCCTGCTGTTCCTGGCGGGGCGTCCGTATCCGGCCCCTACCCACGTTCCGAACTCGCCGGACCGTGGATGCAGGCATGAGCGAGCACACTACCTCGAAGGAGAGGTGTGCCATGCCGCATTTCCGCAAGCTCACTCCCAACCTCATCGTCGCCGACGTGTCGCGCAGCATCGCCTTCTATGCCGACGTGCTCGGGTTCTCACGCGGGATGACCGTGCCCGACGCTGAACCGTTCGTGTTCGGCTCGGTGACCTCGGGTTCGATCGAGATCTTCTTCAACGACCGCGCGGCGGCCGCGAAGGAGTATCCGGCGCTTGCCGAGCGTCCCATCGGCGCCAGCGGCACGCTGTTCATCGAGGTCGAGGGGATCGAGGGGTACTACGAAGGCGTGAAGGACAGGGTCACCGTGACCGTGCCGCTCTTCACGCAGTGGTACGGCATGAAGGAGTTCGCGATTGCCGATCCTGACGGCTACGTGATCACCTTCGCGGAGCGGGCCGGCTAGACCGGCGCGCGCAGGCGGACCG
>WBZO01004157.1_pt1 | contig 15877 bp, 17 predicted proteins | sample 5204261 | NCBI WGS metagenome assembly WBZO01 (sample SAMN12412400, study PRJNA552823) | activated sludge metagenome | isolation source: activated sludge from anammox sidestream of wastewater treatment plant... | place: USA: North Carolina | collected 2017-09 | reverse complement strand
CCTGCAGGCGCAGATCGGGAAAGGCAGAGCGAACGGCGGAGGTCTCGTTCACATCGTGCCCCGGCTTGATCTTGAGTTTGACGCGTTGGTAGCCGTCTGCCAGATATTTCTCCACCACGCGAACCAGCGCGACGGGCGACTCCTGTATCCCAACCGAAACGCCGACTTGAACTTTCCGATGAAGGCCGCCAAACATCTCGCGCAGGGATTTGCCCTCGCGCTTGCCGAGCAGGTCCCACAACGCCATCTCCACGCCGGCCTTGGCAAAATGATGACCGCGAATGCCCTCGACACGCTGTTGGAAATCGGCCGCGTCTTTCACCTCCCGATTCAGGATCAACGGCGCGATGAAATCCTCGAGAATGTGCCAGGCAGTGCCGGTCGTTTCGTACGAATAACCAGGGAAATAATCCGCAGTGCATTCGCCATAACCGGTCAGGCCTTCCGACCGTAACGTAACAAGAATACACTCGCGTTCGCTTTGCCGCCCAAAGGATGTTTCGAACGGCGTAACCAGCGGCATACGAAGATGAGAGAGGGTGATCTGGTCTATTTTCATGGCTTTTGAAAAAACATCCTCCTGCAGTTTCGGAGGAGGATGAATCGTTCGGTTATTCTATCTTAACTTCATCGGCGTCTTCCCCCATTTGCAGACTCTTGAGCGCCTCGTCCATGCTGACGCTCTCGCGGCGCGCGCCCGGCGCGGGTGTGCCGCAGAACGGACAAATATTCCACGGCAATTCCATCAATTGCCCGCAGTTGTGACAGGTCTTCTTGAGTTTGGTATGGCAGTTGGGGCAAACCTGCCACTCGTCTTTCACGCGCCGTTCACAACCCGGGCAAAGCGGCAAATCTTCCAGGGCTTGAAGCAGAGCTTCCTCCTCCAACGTGCGCTGATATTCCTCCTCCAGCGTGCGCGGCGGGCGCAAAATCAAATAGACCAGCACGCCCGGCAGGTTCAACACCGCCACCAGCAGTGTGGAAAGAATTTGCACCAACGGGTCGCGGGCGCGGGCGCGAATATCGCGGTACGCCCAAATGACCAACGCGATCCACAGCGCGGCTAAAAACGCGCCGCCAAACGCCGTTAACACCAACAGGAAGTTGCTGAGGAATGTTGGATCGAAGGTCATGATTTCGAATTGTACCGCATTCTATCGAGGCGAGTTACACAAGAGGCAGATGAACAGCTTCCGTTACCCTGCATCTCGCGAACTATCGGGAACAAATATCCCATCCTCCGCAATAAAACTTCAGCCGAGCGTATCGGTTATTTTCCCGATACACTTTTATACACGGAATACGCCGTCATTCCAATAAACAATAATATAGCAACTTCATTCAACAATCCGCCCCACATGCGGAGAGTTTGCAAGTTGGCGTAATCGGCAAATATGCGCAAGGCCAACGAAGCATGCAATAAGACCAGTTGAACATAAAATGCGGGCTGGAAGTTGATCGGCACGCCGAGGACTGCGGGAAAAATGATGGGTGCGTGACCGAAGATCATGGACATGACGAACCCGAGGAAGACGGCGTGCAACAGCGCGTCATATCTCGGACCCGCGGCCTGTGCGCCAAAGATCAGGCTTAGTCCGCCGCTGACGCCGAGCCACACGAATCCCAGCGCCAGACACCATGCAATGTAACGCGTGAGAGGCAGTTTATGTTTGAGATTTCTCCAGGCAATATCGTTGCGAATGGACCAAAGTCCGATGGCAAGCAAAGCCGCGCCTCCCAAACGCGCGCCAACTTGCATATTGAAAATTGCAGTGATGATCCCCGCGAGGTAGAGCAGGACAATCGCGCCGAATAGGATTTGCTGACTGCGCGATGGATGCAGTACGCGGCTCAATTCCAATCGCTCGCCTGTGATGGTCAAGACCAGAAATCCTTGCCAGAACAGGACGATATGAAAGATCTGCTGACCGAATAACCAGAGCAAGTTTCCCGCCAACCAAAGCAACATCCCAAACAGCATGGTAAAGGTGTGCAGTGCGGGTTCGCGGCGCGTCATTTCGAATAAAATGGCAACGCCGCCAAGACTGCCGAGGGTGAGCAGAATCGGCCCGATGGGCAGAGACCGCATCAGAAACGTGAGCAAGCCGCCCAGTCCCGCGAGCAGCGGGGCCAGATACATCCATTTGTATCTTATCGCGACCGCGCGCTCGAGTGTGATGAGCGTCCCAAGAAAACCAGAGATCATCAAAGGACCGTGCGCGAGGGCCAGCGAGGGTGTGAGTGCGGGCAGTTGCCATCCGATGCGCATCAATCCCGCCCAGAGCGCGGCAAGCAGAGCAAGAATGGAAAGAGCTAAAAACGGAATGGGGAAACGATTAAGCTTCATAACTTTATTCTACTCTCACCTCACAATTAAATTCACCGAGTCCATCGCGAGCAGGGAACCATCCGCCGCGCTCTGATCTTGAACTTCGATGCGAAGATGATCGGCGGACGCGGGGAGCGAACTCAAATCGATCACGGTGTCGAAGGTGCCGGGCGCGCCCATGTCCGCCGCGATGACAGTTACCGGACCGGCCGTCAATTCCGCGCCGTTCGCATCGAGAATGTGATAGACCAGCGTATTCTCGAACGGCGCAATAGCCATATTTCCGGTCACGCGCACAGAACCACTAACGCTTTCGCCGTTTTGCGGCGCGGTAATTTCGATATTTCTCCAGCGGCCGTCGGGGGTTTGCGTGGCGAAATCCAGCATGTCCAATTTTCCGTGATCGAATTTGTAATGACGCATACTTTCCAAAGAGGCACAGCACATAGGATCGTTCACGCCGTGGATCACCGCCTCGAGGGCGATAGCGGCCTGCGCGTCGATACTCACCGAACGAATCATAGCGCGGTCTTCAATCGGTTCGATCACGGCCTGTACCGGCTGGCCGTTATGATTGAGGAAGACGATCATCGAAATGAATTCGCCCGTGCCGCCATAGTTCTCGGAAAGAAATGCCACGGCATCGCTCGCACGATCGCCGTTCAAATCTCCGAACGCCATTGTATCGAGCAGATGAATACTGACGTAACTCGGCCCGCCGTTCGCGCCTTTTTGAAATACGCCGTCTTGTAGTTGATAGGTCAGCGGCTGATCGGTCAGTGTTGAGATTGCCACCTGCGCGCTCATCAATTCGTCAACGGTGAGCGGAGGCGCGGTTGGAACGGACACATCTTCCGTCGAAACGGAAACAGGCGCGGGCGTGGAACGAGGCGAGCAGGCTATCGCCAAAGTCAAGATCCACAACGCAAATAATAATCTTTTCATTGAGACGTCCAGGACGCGCCTCCATCCGTTGTTTTATATAAAAGAGTCTGACCGGTGTTTATATCGTAACTGGTGACCCAGCCTGTTGTAGTGTTGACGAAATCCATCAGCGCCAGCGAATCGCCGAAATCAACGTCGGGTGTGATGGCCGTCCAGGTTTGCGCCGCATCGTGCGTGACGTAAAACTGCTGGCCGTTAAAGACGAAACCATCCTGCACCGAGACGAAATCTACCTGCCTGCCGTTGGGAATCCCGGTTGGCGTGGAGGACCAGCTGTCGCCGCGATCGTGCGAGGTGAACACCAACAGTTGGGGGGAATTGCTGGTGGCTGTCATAGTGAGGAACGCGTCTTGATAATTGTTGAAGAATTGGAAATTGGTCACGCCCAATTGACCGCCGCTTTGCAGGTTCGACGGCAAAGGCAAGGTGATCTGCGCCCAACTTTGACCGCCGTCATCAGTGCGAAAAACATAGACGGTGTTATCGGAATACACCACGCCGCCGATCCAGGCGGTTTGCATATCGCGCGCCGCAAACACGTTTTTGAGTCCGCCGAGGGGAATGCTGGTGGTGGCGCCCTGCACATCGGGGTCGTTGACGAAAACGCGCCTCCAGGTTGCGCCGCCATCCGTTGTTTGGAAAACGGCAATGGCATTCGAACCCGCGCCTACGCCGAGGCTGACCATAGCCCAGCCGTTTTGCAGATCGAGGAACTGCAAGTTGCATTGGCCGAACGGAATCGGGACAGAGTTCCAGGTAAGTCCACCGTCGTCCGTGCGATAGAGCGCACCTTTGTTCATTGGGTCGGCTGAATCGGGCACAACGAGAAATCCGTGTTTAGAATCCGGAAAGGCACGACCAAAGCCGTATCCCAACGCGCCTGCGTTCTGCGGGCTGACGTCGTACCAGGTGGTACCGCCATCGGCAGTCCGCACCACCGCTTGATCGGTAATCGCCCAGCCGTCGGTCTCGTTCAACATGTCCAAGCTGACGATTTGCGGGTGATCCACTAACGGCGCATCGATCATCTCCGGTACCGGGGTGTCGCCGGAAAGCGGTTGAGGATAGGAGGGCTGTGGATAAGAAGGCTGAGGATAAGAATCGGGGTTGGTCGCCGGAGATTCGGTTGCAGACGGCGTGCCACACGCGGCGATCAACAGCACAAACGCCATCCCAATCAATGATAGTTTTAGTTTCATTGGTCTTTATCCTTTCAACCGACGAACTCGAGGATCGTCGCTTCGCCTTGTCCGACGCCAACGCACAAGGTTGCCAGTCCGTATTTCACGTTTCCGCGCAATTTCATTTCATGTACAAGCGTCGTCACCAAACGCGCGCCCGAACATCCCAGCGGATGCCCGATGGCAATTGCGCCGCCGTTTACATTGACGATTTCCGGGTCAAGTTCAAGGTCTTCCATCACCGCCAGCGATTGCACCGCGAAAGCCTCGTTGAGTTCGATCAAGCCTATATCACGAATCTTCAGCCCCGCGCGCGCCAATACTTTGCGCGTGGCGGGAACCGGGCCATAACCCATTACGCGCGGCGGCACGCCTGCCGCGGCTGAAGCGACCACGCGCGCGATCGGTTTTAGATTCAACGACTTTGCTTTTTCTTCGCTCATCACCAACAACGCGGCCGCGCCGTCATTTAACCCAGACGAATTTCCGGCAGTGACAGTTCCGCCCTCTTTCCTAAACGCCGGTTTGAGTTTAGCCAATGACTCCATGCTCGTATCGCGGCGCGGACGTTCGTCGGTATCCACGATTTTCGGTTCGCCTTTTTTCTGCGGAATAACGACCGGAACGATCTCTTGGGCAAGGCGTCCCGAGTCGATGGCGGATATAGCGCGTTGATGTGAACACAAAGAGAACGCGTCCTGCTTTTCACGCGTAATGTGCGGACGCTCTGCCGCGATGTTTTCGGCGGTCTCGCCCATCGACTCCGTTCCGTGCTTCTCTTTCATGATCGGATTCGGATAACGCCAGCCGAGCGCGGTATCCCAGGCAGTGAGATTACCGAACGAATATCCCGCTTCCGATTTGGGAATGGAATAGGGCGCGCGGCTCATGGATTCGACTCCGCCCGCGATGAACACCTCGCCTTCGCCGGCGCGGATAGCGCGCGCGGCCTGATTGACCGCGTTGAGGCCCGAGGCGCACAGCCGATTCACCGTCACGCCCGCCACTTCAACGGGAAGCCCGGCGAGCAAAACGGCCATGCGCGCCACATTGCGATTATCCTCGCCGGCCTGATTCGCACAGCCGAAATACACTTCTTCGATCAGCGCGGGATCGAGCGGATTGCGCCGAAGAATCTCTTTGATAACGAGAGCCGCCATATCGTCGGGACGAAGCGAAGCAAGCGCCCCGCCCAGCGCGCCGACCGGCGTGCGAATCGCATCTACAATGACAGGTACAGCCATAGATCTCTCCAAACGAAAGTTGAATCGATTCTACCACCTGAAAAACCGCCTGTTCAACCGGCTCAAAGCAATGACCTTCGGCGTGCCCGCGCGTGACTCAATACACTAGCGCTAACTTTCTCTCACAGACATAATAAAGATGGGCTGTACCCGCCTAATCTGCTCCAACTTCTCAGATAAGGAGGCTGAATGCCTGCGGCAAAAGGTTGGATCGAAGTCAGCGATATTCATTGTAAGGGCTGTGAGCTGTGTATCAGCGTCTGCCCACAAGAGGTGATGGAACTGGATATGTCCCGCCTCACCCCTAAAGGCTACCACCCCGCGCATACGTTCAAGGACGGCTGTACGGGGTGTGCTATTTGCGCGGTCGTTTGTCCCGACGCGGCCATCACGGTGTATCGTGAAATAACCAGGGCCGCGGCGCCCGCAACTGCATAAGTTCCAGCAGGAGCGCGATGAACCAACGCTCCTGCGCGTGATACGGAGATAATATGCCAAGAGAATTATGGGAAGGCAATCAGGCCATGGCCGAAGCCGCGGTACGCGCGGGACTCGAGGCTTACTTCGGCTATCCCATCACGCCTCAAACCGAAGTATTGGAATATCTGTCAAAGCGCATGCCAGAACTGGGACGCACTTTTTTGCAGGCGGAAAGCGAACTGGGCGCGATCAACATGGTCTACGGCGCGGCGTGCGCGGGCGTGCGCGTTATGTCCACCTCCTCGAGTCCGGGCATAAGTCTAATGATGGAGGGACTCTCCTACATCGCCGGCACGGAGGTTCCCGCGGTGCTGATCAACGTGATGCGTGGCGGGCCGGGGCTGGGCAATATCGCGCCGGCGCAAAGCGACTACAACCAGGCCGTGCGCGGCGGCGGTCACGGCGACTATCCGCGCATCGTGCTGGCGCCTGCCTCCGTGCAGGAAGCCATTGACCTGACTATGCTGTCGTTCGACCTCGCCGAAAAATATCGCATGATCGCCATGCTGATCGCAGACGGTTCCATCGGCCAAATGATGGAGCCGGTTGAACTGCCAGAAATGCGGCCGGTGGTGCGCAAAGATTTCGAATGGGCCACCAACGCGCGCATGGGCAAGCGCGAACGCCGCGTGCTCACCTCCATTTATCTCGATCCGCTGGCCGAAGAGAAGACCAACCTGCGAATGATGAGTCGCTGGAAAGAAGTGCAGGATAACGAAGTTCGTTACAGAGAATATTTTCTCGAGGATGCCGAGATCGTGATCGTCGGGTTTGGCACCGCAGGGCGCGTGGCGCTTTCCGCGGTGCGCGCGGCGCGCGCTCGCGGCATTAAGGTCGGTTTATTGCGCCCGGTCACCGTCAGCCCGTTTCCGTTTCAGGCGCTGGACCAGCTCACAGGTCAGGCCCGCGCGTTTTTGGTTGTGGAAATGAACACCGGTCAAATGTTGGAAGATGTTCGTTTGGCCGTGCGCGGACGAGCGCCGATCGAATTTTATGGACGGCCCGGCGGCGTGGTGCCGTTCCCGGATGAAATCCTGAGCGAAATTCAGCGCGTCCATTCCGACCGTTTACCTGCCGCGGCCGACCCGCGCGCTTCCTGGCTGACGCGTATGAACGTGCAGGCATAGACTCGGCGGCGAATAAAGAGGAACCATGACAACACCTGAACATTTGGTTTACGACCGCCCCGAAGGTTTTACGGAAACCCCCACTCACTATTGCCCGGGTTGCACACACGGAACCGCGCATCGGCTGGTGGCGGAAGTGTTGGAAGAGATGGGCGTCTTGGATCGCACCATCGGGGTCGCGCCGGTGGGATGCGCGGTCTTCGCTTACAACTATTTCGATACCGATTTCGTCGAGGCTCCGCATGGACGCGCACCGGCCATGGCAACCGGCATCAAACGCGTGTTACCCGACCGAATCGTGTTCAGCTATCAGGGCGATGGCGATCTGGCCTCGATCGGCATGGGTGAGATCGTAGCCGCCGCGGCGCGCGGGGAAAATATCACGGTCATCTTCATCAACAATGCCAACTACGGCATGACCGGCGGACAAATGGCGCCGACCACCCTGCCCGGCATGAAGACAACTTCCTCGCCGAACGGCCGCGATGTGGAGACTCAAGGCTATCCGATTCGCGTATCGGAAATGCTCGCCACACTAGACGGCGCAGGATATGTCGTGCGCCGCTCACTGCATGACCCGAAGAACATCCGCCTCGCCAAGAAAGCCATTCGCCTCGCATTCGAGACGCAGGCGCGCGGCTTGGGCTTTTCGATGGTGGAACTGCTTTCCACCTGCCCGACGAACTGGGGATTAACGCCGGTCGAATCGCTCAAATTCGTGGAAGAGAAAATGGTCGCATACTTCCCGTTGGGCGATTACAAAGTCGCCGCGGGTGTAGCGCAGGTCAAAGTGTAGTGAGTAGATGAGCAGAGAGTAGAGAGTAGTAACAGATCTCTGTCGTCTAATCTTCAATCTCCACTCTCTGTTCCAAAGGAGCATCATGCAAAAAGAAATCATTATCGCCGGGTTTGGCGGACAAGGCGTGCTCTTCGGCGGACAAGTTCTGACTTATGCCGCGATGGACGCGGGCAAGGAAGTGACTTGGATTCCATCCTACGGCCCGGAGATGCGCGGCGGCACAGCCAACTGCACAGTGGTCATTGCGGACGAGGAGATCGGTTCGCCGCTCGTGAAGAATCCGCCGCTGGCAATCGCCCTCAACCTGCCGTCCTTCGATAAATATGAGGGACTCGTTCAAAAAGGCGGGACGCTGGTCGTGAACCAATCCATGGTGGACCGCGCCGCCAAGCGCGAGGACATTCACGTGGTCTTCGTTCCGTGCAATGAGATCGCCGAGGAGATCGGCGATAAGAAATTGCTCAACATGGTGGCGATCGGCGCGTTGCTGACCGCCCTGCCGGAGGTCACATTGAACGATGTGGAGAAGGCGCTGGAAGCCCACCTGCCGGCGCGGCATAAACATCTTTTGCCGAAGAATTACGAAGCGTTGAAGAGAGGCTTCGAGGCGGCCCTGGCCGCCGTCGCACAATAAGACAAAGGAGTAAACATGAAAGGTAACGATTCATTGATCAAGACATTGAACCAGCTTCTGACAGACGAACTGACTGCCATCAGCCAACTAATGGTGCATTCCGAGATGTGCCACAACTGGGGTTACGACGCACTGCACCAGCGGCTCGAAAAACAGGCCATAGACGAAATGCACCACGCCGAATGGCTCATCCAGCGGATTCTATTTTTGGAAGGCATGCCCATTGTTTCGAAGCTCAACGAAATGAAGATCGGCAAAAGCGTGCTGGAAATGCTCACGAACGATCAGGAAGCCGAAGCGGACGCGATCCGCGCCTACAACGCGGGCATCGCGCTGGCAAGCGAGGTCGGCGACGAGGCTACAGGCGATCTGCTGACCGCGATCCTCAAGATGGAAGAAGGCCATCACGATTGGGGACAGAAACAGCGCACCCAGATTCAACAGATGGGTTTGGAAAATTACCTGAGCAATCAGGCCGGGTCAGGTTAACCGTCCCGCTGAAGAACTCTCATAACAGGGACCAACCCACCCGTCTCGCGAGCGGCGGGTGGGTTGTCTTTTCTTCCTGTTGATTTGCATTCGTACTTGATGTATAGTTGAAAAGTCTTTATCGTTAATCGTTTTGGAGGTGCCGAATGACAGATACAAATGTAAGTCACGCCGCTATTACGCAATCGGTCAAAACAAGCCTCAACACAGCCAAACAAAGAACGGACTCACTGCGCCGCAGGGATGCCCAACTTTTTCTTGCCAATGTAATATCCCCGGCCGCCTCAACGTTGATTGCCGCACTGGCCGCGGCGGTCGGCGGAAATCAAGTGTTTTCACAAGCCGCGGCACAAGCCGAGGACGGCGGCTGGCGACTCGCTTGCGTCCTCGTCGCTGTCTTCGGATTCGCGGCAACGATCAGCGGCGTCTTCAAAAAACAATTCGAAGGCCGGCTGGCGCAGGGCAATCAATGCGTGGGACAATTGCTGAGACTCGATCTGGCTCTGAGCGCCGGCGTTAGCGATTTGGAAACTGCGGCCAAAGAATATGGTGAGATCGTCAAAGCGTATCCCGAACTTGTCAGTTGAAAGCTTCGCCTTGAAGGAGGCGAAGCCGGTTTCGTGTTTCGAAGATGACCGCGACAGCACTTCCCGAAATCAAGATCATTCCCAACGAGGAAACGGAGCTCGAACCACGTTACCGCGTTCTAATCCACAACGATGACGTCACGCCGATGGATTTTGTGGTAAACATCCTGCAAACCGTTTTCATGCTTGGCTTAGACCGCGCGGTGGAGGTGATGTACAGCGCGCATTTTTCGGGCATTGCATACGTGCAGACTCTTTCCAAATCCGAGGCAGAGAAGCGCATTGGCAGGGCGCATTTCGAAGCGGGCAACGCAGGCTATCCGCTGAAGTTTACACTAGAGCTTGAATAACCTCATCCCGGGAGAATGACCCATGACACTATCCACCGAATGGATCCTCGCCATTGTCGCCAGTCTCCTGCTTTTGAGCGTCTTTGCCAGCAAAATTTCAGATCGCTTTGGCATCCCCGCGCTGTTGTTGTTTCTGGCTGTAGGAATGTTGGCGGGATCGGATGGGCTCGGAGGAATCTACTTCGACGATCCGGCGCCATCGCAGTTCGTCGGCGTCGTGGCATTGAACCTGATCCTCTTCGCGGGTGGACTCGAAACCGAATGGAAGAACATCCGTCCCGTGGTCAAAGAGGGCGTCGTCCTCGCCTCGGCGGGCGTGCTGTTGACCGCGCTGGCAGTCGGTCTGATCGCGCAAGCCCTGCTCGGCTTCACCCTCTTGCAGGGACTCCTGCTCGGCGCCATCGTCTCCTCCACCGACGCGGCGGCCGTGTTCGCGATCCTGCGTTCGAAAAATTTGGGATTGCAGGGATCACTGCGCTCCCTGCTCGAATTCGAATCGGGCAGTAACGACCCCATGGCGGTCTTTCTCACCGTCGGTATGATCCAACTTCAGATCCGGCCCGATTTTTTACTTGGCAACCTGATCCTATCGTTCTTCCTTCAAATCAGCATAGGCATTACGATAGGTTTCATTGCCGGCAAGTTGATCGTCTTCCTCGCCAATCATCTGCATTTGGGCTTCGAGGGTCTGTATCCCGTTCTGACGCTCTCAGCCGTGTTCCTCACATACAGTCTGACCAGCGCCGCATACGGCAACGGGTTTCTGGCGGTCTATTTGTCGGGCATCGTGGCGGGGAATCAGGATTTCGTCCACCGCCGCAGCCTGCTCCGCTTCCACAATGGCATGGCGTGGCTGATGCAGATCATCATGTTCCTGACGCTTGGTCTGTTGGTTTTCCCGTCACGACTCGTCCCGATCATTGGCATGGGACTGCTTACCGCCGCGGCGTTGATCTTCCTCGCGCGGCCCATCAGCGTTTTCCTCTGCTTGATATTTTCCAAATTCAACCTGCGGGAGAAGACCTTTATCTCATGGGTGGGATTACGCGGAGCCGTACCGATCATCCTCGCGACATTCCCGCTTCTCGCCAGACTCCCCGAGGCTGATTCGATCTTCAATATCGTCTTTTTCGTGGTCTTGACCTCCACCCTCCTGCAAGGCACATCACTGCCGTTCGTCGCCAAATGGCTCAAAGTGGACGCTCCCATTGACAACAAGCCCGCCTACCCCATCGAATTCACACCTGTTCACGGCTTCAAGAACGAACTCAAGGAACTTCCCATTCAAGTCAACTCTCCCTTCGCGGGCAAGACCATCGTCGAGCTGGGTCTGCCGCCCGAATTCCTCGTCATCCTGATCGCCCGTGAAAAGGAATTCATCATTCCCAGCGGCGGGAGCGAGATATTGGAAGGCGATACCCTCATCGTCCTCGCCGATAAAATAGTGTTTGCACAGGTCGAAGCAAGCGCGAATCTACCCGCGCCCGAAACCAAATGATGGGACAAGCATAAAAGAACGAGCGAAGCGGCTGAGCGCTTTTGAGATGCGTTGTGGTCGGCGCGTCGAACACGCCCAAAAATTGAAACCGATTTACTATCCAATTCCTTCCGCCTGTGGTTACAATATAGGGAGGAGTTAACATGCCACAGCAAAGAACCATCGAACAACTGAACGCCGAACTATACGATCTCACCACGCCCGATTGGCGCGGAGAAATTGATTTCTATCGCGACTATGCCAAAGAAGCCAAAGCGCGCGGGCAGGCCCTGCTCGAAGTCGGGTGCGCCACCGGCCGCGTCGCTCTCCGCCTCGCGCCGGATAGCGTAAAAGCGCTCGGCGTGGATTCGGACGCCGCCAGGCTCGAACTGGCACAGCACAAAAGCGCCAACGTACAAAACGTTCATTGGAGACAAGCCGATATGCAGGCCCTCGATCTGGGCGAGACCTTCGGGTTGATTCTCGTCACCGCGCATTCGTTTCAATCCATGCTCACCACAAAGGATCAATTAGCCTGTCTCGACTCGTTGAAACGTCATCTCGCGCCGGGCGGGACCCTGATCCTGCACCTCGATCATCAGGATGTAAGTTGGCTGGGAGATTTACGCCGTTTTCTGGGCGGCACGTTCGGCGAAGCGCAGGAATTCAAAAACCCGCAGACGCGCCATTCTTTTCGCCGCGAAAATTCATGGACGTACGATCCCGTCACACAGACCGCGGCCGTGACCACGCGCTGGACCGAGCAGGACGGCGAGGAACGCATCGTGCAAAAGTGGGAGACTCAGCCGAAATCCATTCACTGTATCTTCCGCTTCGAAATGGAACATTTGCTGGCGCGCGCCGGATTCCGCATCGAGGGGCTGTACGGCGATTTCTTCAAGAACGAACTCTCGAACGACAGCACCGAGATGATCTGGGTCGTGAAGAGATAATTTTTTATCCGGCTCGATCTGTGGTTTAATTCAATTCATGAAATACGAAACCATTCGCGATCTTCGGATTCCAAAGATCGGATTCGGCACCTGGAAAATTGGCGGGGGCGACGATCCCGATTACTCGCTCGACGCCAAATCGCTGGCCGCGCTCGACTCCGCGCTCGAACTCGGTTACACCCACTTCGACACTGCGGAGGAATACGCCAACGGCCACGCGGAAGAATTGATCGGGCAGGCTGTTCGCGGGTCGGGGGTGAAGCGGGAGAATCTTTTCATCACAAGTAAAGTAAAGCCGGAACATTTACATTATGAAGATCTCCTGAGATCCTTCGAGAACAGTTTGCGCCACCTCGGCATGGACTATATCGACGCGTATCTCATTCATTGGCCGAATCCGGCCATCCCAATGAAAGAGACTTTTCGCGCGTTGAATCAATTGGTGCGTCAGGGCAGGGTGCGGCACATCGGCGTCAGCAACTTCAAACGGCAAACGCTCAAGCGGGCGCAAGCCGAATCCGAAACGCCGTTGCTCATGGACCAGGTTCCGTATCGTCTTTCCAAACGCGCTTACGTGAAGAACGGAATTCTGTCATATTGCCAGCAGAACGACATTTTGGTCGCCGCCTATTCGCCGATCAAGATTCGCAATTTGCGCAATAACCCAACCCTGAACAAGATCGCAGAGGCGCATTCGGCCACGCCGCATCAGATCGCACTGGCCTGGCTGGTAAATCAACCGCGCGTCGTTACCATTCCCATGTCGTTCGACCGAAAGCACCAAAAAGAAAATCTCGAGGCCGCAGATATCGAGTTGACGGCGGCCGAAATGGCGCAGCTCGACCGCTTATATTAGACCTCCTGCATTGGCATCTCCTCTCCAACGGAAGATGGCTGTGCATCACGCTGAGCGCGTCGAAGCGGTGAGGGGAATTTTGCAAAGGTCTATTAGAATTCTAAAACGCGTTTACGCAAATCAATCGGGGCTGATATGAATTTGCACTCAATGGCCGAATTGCGTTCATGCTATAATTTTTCAAATTAATACGAGAATTGACAACGCATGAACTTTTTGATCACCGGCGCGGCCGGCTTTCTTGGCTCTGCCCTCGCGAATTATTTGGCGCGCGAAGGACATCAAGTGCGGGGATTGGACGATCTCTCCACAGGCGACCCACAAACTCTTTCCAAAGATGTTCATTTTACGCGCGGCGATGTAAGCGACCGTCCTAAACTATGGACGTTACTGCAGGATGTGGACGTGGTCTATCACCTCGCGGCGCGCGTCTCGGTGCCCGAATCGGTGCTGTATCCGCGTGATTACAACACGGTCAACGTTGGCGGCACGGTGGCCTTGATGGAAGCGACGCGCGACGTGGGCGTGAAACGCGTTGTGCTCACCTCGTCCGGCGCGGTCTATGGCGATCTCGCCCAACAGCCTTTGCGCGAAGACGCGGTGCCCTTGCCGCGCTCACCCTATGCCGTGTCCAAACTTTCCGCGGAGTATTACGTGCGCACCATCGGCGCGTTGTGGGGCATCGAAACCGTCAGCCTGCGCATCTTTAACGCTTACGGACCGGGACAGCATCTCCCGCCCTCGCATCCGCCGGTTGTGCCGCATTATCTGCGGCAGGCCCAGCGCGGCGGAACGTTGGTGGCGCACGGCGATGGAAGCCAAACCCGCGATTACGTCTATGTGGATGACGCGGTCAGCGCGCTGGTGGCCGCCTCGACCGCGCCCGATATTGACGGGCGCCTCATCAACGTCGGCTCCGGGCAGGAAACCTCCATCCGGGATTTGATCAAACTCGTGCTGGATGTGACTCAAAGCGAAGCCAACGTGGTTTACAACTCACAGATGTCGGGCGGCGTTTCGCGCATGTGCGCGGACCTGAAGCTGGCCCACGAAAAATTACGTTTCCGCCCCTCGATCACTTTGGAAGACGGTTTGCGGCTGACGCTTCAACGCGATGCGCGTTTCAAATAGTACCGATGAAAAGCTTTATTGCCAATCACGTTTATCCATGACCAATTCTCCTCTGCCTCGTTCTTTTTATGACCGTTCCGCCCTGACCGTTGCGCGGGAACTGATCGGCGCGCGGCTGGTGCGGATTCTTAACAGCGCAAAGCTCGTCGGCCTCATCACCGAAACGGAGGCTTATATCGGTGAAAAGGACCTGGCCTGTCACGCCAAAGCGGGACGGACGCCGCGCACAGCCGTCATGTACGGCCCGCCGGGGCATGCGTACGTGTATTTCACTTACGGCAATCATTGGATGATGAACGTGGTCGCGGAGCGTGAGGGCTTTCCGGCGGCGGTGTTGATCCGCGCCGTTCAGCCAATCGAGGGCGCGCGGATCATGTCCAGGCGCAGAAGCGGGCGCGATACGTTCGGTCCCGGTAAATTGACGCAGGCAATGGGCATCGCTCGCAGTGAGAACGGAATCGATTTAACGGAAGCAAATTCAAGCCTGTGGATCGAAGCGGGGATTCCCATCCCAAAGAAAAGCGTGACGAGAGGCCCGCGCGTGGGTTTATATAGTGTGCCTGAACCGTGGAAGTCGAAACCGTGGAGATTTCTCGTCAAAGGTTGGAGCATCGAAGTTTAATTTGGAGGAGTTATGGGTTTACTTGAAGGCAAGAACGCATTGATCTTTGGACTAGCGAACGAACGCTCGATCGCGTGGGGTATTACGCAGGCGTTCAAACGCGAGGGCGCGAATCTCGGCATCAGTTACGCGGGCGAGGCGCTGGCGCGGCGCGTCCAACCGCTGGCCGAACAAGTGGGTTGCAAATGGGTCGAGGAGTGCGACGTGAGCAAGGATGAACATATCGCGGCGGTGGCGGAGAAAGCCGCGGCTCATTTCGGCAAAATTGACGTGCTGGTACATTCGATTGCCTTTGCGGGGCGCGATGAACTCAGCCGGCCTTATTATCAAACCAGCCGCGAGGGATTCAAGAACACTTTGGACATCAGCGTCTTTTCGCTCGTGGCGCTGACGAACGCCTTTCTTCCGCTATTGAATCCGGGCGCGTCGATTCTGTGCCTGACGTACGGTTCCGGCGCGAGCAAAGTCGCGCCGCACTACAACGTGATGGGCGTGGCCAAGGCCGCGCTCGAGTCCTCCACGCGTTATTTGGCTTATGATCTTGGTCCGCAAAAGATCCGCGTCAACGCCATTTCCGCAGGGCCGATTCGCACGCTGGCCGCGGCGGGCGTGGGCGGCTTTCGCGATATGTACAAACATTTCGCCGACGCCGCGCCCATGCGCGAAAACATCA
>WBZO01002813.1_pt1 | contig 15880 bp, 18 predicted proteins | sample 5204261 | NCBI WGS metagenome assembly WBZO01 (sample SAMN12412400, study PRJNA552823) | activated sludge metagenome | isolation source: activated sludge from anammox sidestream of wastewater treatment plant... | place: USA: North Carolina | collected 2017-09 | reverse complement strand
CAAAGCGAAATCGTTTGACGAATTACCCGTCAACGCGCAGAAGTATGCGAGAATGATCGAGGACGCGGCGGGAGTCCCGGTGAGGTGGATTGGGGTGGGCCCGAAGAGGGAGGAGACGATTCGGAGGCGATGACAAACAACAAGCAAGTATAATTTCCATGCTATACTTTTACTAAACAACAATGCGCATCATCACTCGCAAACGTCTCAATGAATTTGCAGAAAAACATCCAGACGCAAAATCCGCGCTTCAACATTGGTACAAGCATGTGAAAGAAAAGGATTTCAAGTCTTTTGCGGAATTACGCGAGACATTCCCCAGCGCAGATCAGGTCGGCACGTTGACCGTATTCAACATCGGCGGCAACAAAATCCGCCTGATCGCAGCCATCCATTACAATCGAAGAATCCTTTATATCCGCGCCGTTTTAACCCATCGGGAATACGACGAAGGAAAATGGAAGGAGTAAACATGTTGGACGCTAGAATACAAAACGCCGCATCGCACTGGACAGTCGTTTCAGAATTTTTATATTACCCGCATAACGAAACAGATTATCAAAAAGCCGTCCGCCTGCTGGACGACTTGATTGACACCGTGGGTGAAGAAGAAAACCATCCCCTCGCCTCGCTGATGGAAATTCTGGGTCTGCTGATCGAGAAATATGAAGACGAACATGTGCAGGAAATCACGGAAATCTAGTAGAAGTATGCGAGAACGATCGAGGACGCGGCGGGAGTCCCGGTGAGGTGGATTGGGACGGGCCCGAAGAGGGAGGAGACGATTTGGAGGCGAGCGGCAGAATGCGCGCCGTCACGGCAGAGGCGGCAAGCCGAGCTCTTTGAGGAAGTCATTATGCTTGCTCTTTGCGTCGCTTATCTTTTTCTCCAGCGTTTGTAATTCTTCATGCACGGCGCGCAGATCAACCCGTTCTTCTTCCGCCGCGTTGCTGACATAACGGGAGATGTTGAGGTTGTAGCCGTTCTTCTCGATCTCTTCCATTGAGACGCGGCGCGGTCGTGAATATCCGCGCGGTAGGTATATTTGAGGTCGCCGAGTTTGGCGATGAATGCCTGTTCAATTTGTTGTTCGGTCATGGGAATATGGGGAAAATATTTTTCCATTCCTTGCTGTCTGGGCGCGCCATATCCCCAAGTATACCCGACGAAAAAATCGGCTCATGCCTAAAAACTGCGCCGCTCCCGGGCATTCCTGGCGCGAAAATCCGCCCCTCGCGTCCAACCCTCACGCCCCCAGCGCCTGCTTCGTCCTTCGCCTTCCCCGCGCCCGCAAAAGATTCAGAACGCGCGGCATCGCGTCCGAATACAACGCGTATAAAAATTTATTCGGCGCAAAGTCATACGCGCCGGGCGTGCGAATCACTTCGCCGCCCAAGCCCTTCTGAAGCGACGGTCATCCCGCTTTAATAGCCACATCGCATACCACATCGTATATGATACAATCCCAAACGAAAGGATTTCAGCCAAAATGACACGCTATGCCCTAAACCTGCCTGTGGATTTGAAACGCGAAGCCGAGGAACTTGCCAAAAAGCAGGGCGTTTCGCTCAACCAATTCATCATGTGGTCGGTGGCGGAGAAGGTGACGTCCCTGCGCAATGAATTGGACGACCCGAAATTTCCGTTGATCGCGTATTATCGCGGCGCATCCGGCTTCCCAACGCCGGTTCTGCGCGGAACTCGTATCCGCGTGCAGACCGTTGCAGTGGCGGTAAAACAATTCAAGGAAAAGCCTGAGACCTTCGCAGAGAACTACGGCGTCGAGGTTAAACAGGTCCGTGAAGCGCTGGCTTTTTATGACGCCCACAAAACGGAAATAGACGCAAACATCAAATACGAGCAGGAGTTGGAAAACAAGCACAAGCGGGAAAAGGCAAAGAAAAAATGACAAAGCCGCGTCTTCATCTTGACTCCGACGCGTCCGATGCGGCGCTGCAAAGGGAACTGCTCAAACGCGGGCATGATGTTACGCGAACGCCGAACGAGTGGATTCAGCATGATTCGAGCGATGAAGAACAGTTACGGAATGCGGCTCAAAGAAAACGGGTTATTTTCACCCACAATAGCAGGGATTTCTTTCCGCTGGCGAAACGAATTCTTCGTCACGCCGGCATTATCGTCTCGCCGCAAATTCCCATGCCCAGGAAATTCAAAGCCCTCGACCATTTCCTCAACGAAGCGACCGCCGAGGAAATGGAAGACCAAATCCGCTGGTTGAGCGATTGGGAGGGAAATCAGGAACGATCATCGCCTGATAAATGAGATAACGAGAAATCGCCTCACGCCCCCAGCGCCTGCTTCGTCCTTCGCCTTCCCCGCGCCCGCAAAAGATTCAGAACGCGCGGCATCGCGTCCGAATACAACGCGTATAAAAATTTATTCGGCGCAAAATCGTACGCGCCGGGCGTGCGAATCACTTCGCCGCCCAAGCCTTCCTTGAAGCGATACACCCCCCACATCGCATCGCTTTCGTCGAAGACATCCGGCGCGCCCCACAGGTCATAGATCAGGCATCCGCCCGCCTTCGCGCGTTTCATCGCCTCCCACTGCAAAAGATAGGTCGGCATTTTGTCGCGGTGGGCGCTGCGCGACATGCCGTAAACGTAATATCCGCGCCCGGCAAAGGTGAAGAGAAAGATCGCGGCGACGGGGTCGTTGTTGTATTCGGCAATTAATGGAATAGCGGCGGGAGATTGGTAATCGGGACTTGGAGATTGCATGAAGGTCTTCCAAACCGTCATGTAATATTCTTCATCGCGGATGACGAAACCGTCGCGCACCGAAGTCTCGGCGTACATTTTATACAGCATGGGCAGGTCTTCCAGTCTGCCTTCGCGCGCCGTCACGCCCTTCCGCTCCGCCAGGCGGATGTTGTACCGCGTCTTCTGCTTCATCCGCATCAGGATTTCCTCCTCGCCTGCGGATAAATCCACCATGACCGTATTCTTGAATTGAATCTGCTCGGGCGATTCCACCCACCCCCTGCGCCTCAAATCGGACCTCGCGGCCTGTCCGCTGTTTTCTGAATCCTCATCCCCGCCGACGGGGATTCCGCGCCCCAGAATCACATCGGGATCAATCTTCAGGAAGATCGCGCCCTGCTTCTTCGCGAACGCTTGCAGATCGTCCAACACCCGCCTGCGCAGGGACTCATTCGTCCAATCCATGAGCGGACCCTTCGGCGCGTAAAAAACGGAGAAGCGGCGGAAGGCAGTCCGTTTGAGGATGAGGGCAGAAGCAATAATTGAAGACTTGCCCTGATCGCCGCCGAAGGGTTGGCAATCGGAAGATACGGAGAATTTTCCATCTTCCGTCCAGACAGCGTAACAGGGAGCCCAGCCATACTTCGCCTTCACCTGCCCCCATTCGTAGGTTTGCAAAAAATGCGGGCCCGGCAAACCAGAAATAACCCGATCCCAAAGTTCCCTATTCACCATTCACCATTCCCTATTCCCTATTCACCATTCACCATTCCCTATTCCCTATTCCCCATAACCTTCAAATATCCCCAATACAACGCCGGATTATAGACCCTGTCCAACGACTGCGCGGCGCGTTTGAGTTGACCGCCGAATCCGCGTTTGAAGCGATAGACGCCCCACAAGCCGTCATGGCGCGACTCGAATTGCGCTTCGAGCGTTTCTTCATCCTCGTCGGGGACGCCCCACAGGTCGTATTCTTCGCATCCGCGCGCCTTTGCCCAGCGAATGGCTTCCCATTGCAGGAGGTAGGCGGGCATTCGGTTGCGCTCTTCATTGCTGGACGCGCCGTAAACATACCAGGCGCGCCTGCCGTTCGCAAAGATCATCAGCGAAGCGAGGGGTCTGCCTTCATATTCTGCGACGAGCAGTTCGCATGTCCCTTTGGGGCGGAAGAGTTCATAGGCGCGTTGATAATATTCCCGCGAATGTACGCCGAAGTCATCGCGCCCGCCGGTGATTGTCATCATCTCGTGGAAGGCGGCGATGTCGTCCCATGCGCGGACTTTTACGCCCTTCTTCTCCGCCAGGCGGATGTTGTAGCGGCATTTGGGTTTCATGCGCGACAAAATATTTTCTTCGCCATCTTGAATATTAATGGTTATTGTGCGGGGCGGTTGGATGTCATGTTTGGAAATTCTAAATTCTGAATTCTGAATTCTGAATTCATCTGCCCATGCGTCGGGTTCGATTTTTAGGAAGATGGCGCGGTTCTTTTTGCATACCGAATCAACTTCGCGCCAGAACGAATCGCCATCCATTGTCCACTGTCCGCTTTCCGCTGGCTTCGGAATATACGCAATCGTAAACCCCAGCGGCAACTTGCGAAACAAAATCTGAACGCCAACATTCCCGTCAATAATGCGAACAGGTTTCCAGCCGAAATCTTTTTTTAATTCGCCCCACTCGCCCATCTGCAAGAGGTGCGCGTCGGGAAAGTTCGTCAGGAATTGATTCCATTCGGCGAGAGTGGTTTCGGTCATGGATGCACCGAGCCGGAGGGCAGGAAACGGTTGATGGTCAGAATCAAGTCGTCGGTCCGGGAGCGAAGCGCGAGGTCGGAGAGTTCATCCACAGTTCGAGCGAGGGCGGCGCCATCCACCTGTTCCTCCCGCGACATGCGAAAAATCTCCGGGTGCTGCGTGCGTTCAAAATCCACGCCGTCTTCGAGCAAATCTTCGCGCAGTTTTTCGCCGGGACGGATGCCGGTGGTTTGAATGTCAATGTCGCGGTAGGGTTCGAGCCCCGAAAGGCGGATGAGGTCTTCGGCGAGATCGAGAACGCGAATCTGTTCGCCCATGTTGAGCATGAAGACTTCGCCGCCGACGCCCATGCTCGCGGCTTGCAAAACGAGATGCACGGCTTCGGGGATGATCATAAAATAACGGCGCATATCGGGGTGCGTGATGGTGACGGGACCGCCGCGCGCAATTTGATTTTTGAACGTGCGCACGACGCTTCCGCGACTGCCCAGCACATTGCCAAAACGCACAACCGAATACGGCAGGTTATGGCGTTGCGCCGCGTCGAGGACGGTTAACTCGGCGAGACGTTTTGTCGCGCCCATCACGCTGGCCGGGCGCACGGCTTTATCGGTGGAGATCAGCACGAGTCTCTCGACGTTATGCCGGGTCGCCGCCTCGACGACGTTCTTTGTGCCGAGGACGTTGTTCGTGACCGCCTCCTCGACGTTGGCTTCCATGAGCGGGACATGCTTGTGCGCCGCGGCGTGAAAGACGATCTGCGGTTTGCGTTGGTTGAAAATTTTTTCAATGCGGCTGGCGTCGCGGATGTCGGCGATGACGGCTTGCAGGGCGAGCGCGGGAAAATCTTCTTTAAGTTCCTGCAACGCTTCGAAGATGCTGTTCTCGCCATGACCAAGCAAGACAAGTTCGGCGGGTTTCCAGCGCGCAAGTTGACGGCAGAGTTCGCCGCCGATGGAGCCGCCCGCGCCTGTGACGAGGATGCGTTTGCCGCCGAAGGTCGCGCCGATGAGGCGGTCGTCAATCTTTGCGGGTTCGCGGCGCAGCAGGTCGGTGATGTCCACTTCGCGCAGGCGGTTGACGCTGACCTTGCCGCCGAGCAGTTCGTAAAATCCGGGGATGATGCGCGAGACGATTCCGCGTTTGCGACATTCGTCGTTGACCAGGCGGATGATATGCCCGGGCGCGGACGGGATGGCGATGATGACTTCGTCCACCTGCCCGGCGTCGAGCGTCCTTGCGAGTTGTTCGATCCTGCCGATGACCGTCACGCCGTAGATGTTGTGATTCTGTTTGGCGGAGTCGTCGTCGAGGAAGCCGATGGGGACAAGATTCAACTGCGGGGTTTTTTGCAACTCGCGGACGACGAGCGCGCCCGCGTCTCCCGCGCCGAGGATGAGGGCGCGGCGGGTTTTGGCGTTGGTCTGCGCCGACGGTTGTTCCGCCAGGATTCGCAGGGCGAAGCGCGAACCGCCGATGAGGATGAGCGAGATCAACCAGTCAATGCCGAGGGCGGAGCGCGGCATACCCGGCTTGATCAAGTCAAAGCCGATGAGCAGGAGCATGACTCCCGAAGTCAGCGCCGAGGCGGTTGTGACGGCAAACGTAATCAGCCGCAGTTCGTTCGTGCTGGCGTACATCCACAGGCGGCGATAGAGTCCGAAAAAGTAATAGGTGGGAATTTTGACGATCAACGCCGCCGCGCACATCGCCAATGCGGCGGGGAAATAGAACGGCAACTCGCTCACGTCCAGCCGCAACGCAAAACTGCCCAACACCGAGACGACGGTCAGGGCCAGGTCGCCGGCGAGGACGAGGCGATTGCGGAAGTGGGAACGGGAGGACATGGGGGGGAGAATAGGGAATAGGGAGTAGGGAGTAGGGAATAGATAATAGAGAATAGAGAATAGAGAATAGTGAGTAGGGAGTAGTGAGTAGGGAGTAGAAGGGTAGAGATTGGGAAAAAATTACTAACCTCAAATTACCAATCTCCAATTCCCAATTCCCAATTACCAATTCCCAATTACCAATCTCCAATTACCAATTACGCATTTCTTCCACCGCTTCCTTCAATCCCTCTGCCAGGGTTACGCGCGGTTTGAAGCCGAGCGTGTCCATGATTTTTTGGGGAGAGCCGATGGAGCGGTAAATATCCCCGGCGCGCGGTTCGGCGTGGATGTGTCTGGGGGCGTTCGGAAAAAGTTCGTAGAGGATGTCGAGCAGGTCGAGCAGGCGCGTCTCGACGCCGGTGCAGACGTTGAAGATCTGCCCGGGCGCGGCGGGATGTTCGGCGGCGAGCAGGTTGGCTTGAATGACATCGCGCACGTTGATCAGGTCGCGGCTCTGTCCGCCGTCTCCAAAAATTGTGACGGGTTTGCCGTCCAACATGCGGCGGATGAAGATCGGCACGGCGGCGGCGTACATCGAATCCGGCCGCTGACGCGGGCCATAGACGTTGAAATAACGCAGGGCGACCACTTCAAAATCGAACGACGACGTATAAAGTTGCCCGTAGAGTTCGTCCACGCGCTTGGAGACGGCGTAGGGAGACAACTGCCGCAACGGCGTATCCTCCACAAGCGGGTAGGCTTGCGAGTCGCCGTACACTGCGGCGCTGGTGGCGAACACCGCGCGCTTCACGCCTGCCTTGCGGGCGGCTTCAAACAAAATGGAGGTCCCGGTCACATTGACGTCGAAACACTCCTGCGGCTTTTCCATCGACTCGGGGACGGAAACAAACGCCGCTTCATGAAAGATGATGCCCGCGCCTTTAACGGCTTTGGCGACCGCGTCCGCGTCGCGCAAATCGCCCTCGACGATCTCCACATCCAGCCCGGCAAGGTTCTCGCGCCTGCCGGAGGAAAAATTATCGAAGACGCGGACGGAGTGTCCGAGCTCGAGCAATGCGCGCGAGATATGCGAGCCGATAAATCCCGCGCCGCCGGTGACAAGATGGTTCATTTTATCTGCCCGTCCTTCTTAGCACCGTCCCAATCGTCCTTAGCACAATGCTGAAATCAAGGGTCAGGGTGCGGTGTTTGATGTAGTACAGGTCGTATTCAAGTTTAACAAACGTCTCTTTAACGGTGGCCACATATCCATAATTGATCTGCGCCCAGCCGGTGAGTCCCGGTTTTACAAGTAATCTTGCCCGATAATAAGGAATCTTCTTCTGGTATTCCGCCACCAGTTCGGGGCGTTCGGCGCGCGGACCGACCAGGCTCATCTCGCCGCGCAGGACCGTCCAGAATTGCGGCAGTTCGTCGAGGCGCGTCTTGCGCAGAAAGGCGCCTACGCGGGTCACGCGCGGGTCGTTTTCAGCCGCCACCATCGGCTGTCCGTCCGCTTCCGCATTTTGCTTCATCGTGCGAAACTTCAACGTGCTGAAGGTTTGAGCGCCCTTCCCCAGCCTCGGTTGCGAATAGAAAATTGGGAAACCGGTTTCCAGCGCGATGGCGAGCGCGATCAACGGCAACAGGATTAAAAATATCAGCGTGCCGACAAAGCCGCCCACAATATCCATGCTGCGTTTCAACAATTCGTACAACCCGTGAACCCGTACTTGATCCACAAACGAACGGATGACCCAATCCGTCTCCAGGTGTTCGATGGGAACGCGCTGGGTCAATTCCTCGTACAGGATCGGCATACGGGTCACTTCGATTCCGCGTTCCTGAATATCCAGCACGGTCTGAAAGGTTTCGCCCTTGATCTCTCCGTTAATCGCCACCACCACATCCGAAATGCGGTAGTCCTCGACAAGGTCGAACAGGCGGCGGCTATCGCCCAGCACGGCAAACCCATGAAAGGACTTACTGCGCTTGACAGGGTCATCATCCACGAAGCCGATCAGCAGGAAGGGCGGCGGGTTGAGTTTGCGGTACGCCTCCACCAGTGTGCGCCCGGCCTTGCCCGCCCCAACGATCAGCACGCGGCGCATTAAACCGGACGATGTGTAGAGTCGGATGTAGACGGCGCGCCAGCCCAATGTCAGGAACGAGGCAATAACCAGAAAGGCGCCGATGGCAATACGCGGCAGGGAATTTGGATCGGTGTTAACCGTAAAGAAGAGCGAATATCCCAACAAGCCGACGATCGGAGCGACGGCAATCGCGCGCAGCGTTTTGCGGAAGTTCGAAGCGGTATGAATTTCATACGAGTCGACCATCAACAACAGCCAGGCCAGCGGCAGGAGATAAAACCAGATCGGAACTTCCACCCGGATGATGCGCTCCGCCACATTGGGCTTCACGCCGCTGTCAATCAGGCGGTAGAGCGAATATTGATACCAGAACAGAATCGCGCCGGCGGTCGCGGCGGCGGATGCGATAAAGTCCCCGATCAGCAGAACAGTGCGTTGCTCGCTGGGACGCAAACGCAGCGAGGGGCGGTAGATATCAGCCATTCTTGAACATGCCTGCCAGCCCGCTCCAAAGAAAACCCGCGCCCCATGAAAAGTGCATGGTCGCAATAGCGGACGGCAACCCCCAGAGATGAAATCCTTTCCTTGTTCGTATCGCCAGGGTCGAACCGGCAAGCCCCAATGCAAAAAAATAAACGGATAATTGCGCGGCAAGCAGGGCGCGGGCAACCCCAAACCACAAGGATAACACAATCAACGCCGCAAAGATGAGAACAAAAACCGGCGGAAGCGCCTGCCGCCAGCGCAGCGTATGCGGGTAACGCCTCAACATGCGGAACTTCCAAAACCCGTAACGCCAGTATTGCGCCGCAAGTTTTCCAAGAGTGGGGCGCGAAAAATAAACGCAACGAATGGACGGGTCGAGCCAGACCACGCCGCCCGCCTGGCGCACGCGCGCGTTGAATTCGTAATCTTCATTGGAGAGCAGCGTCTCGTCGAAAGCGCCGATTCGTTCGATCAACTCGCGGCGAAAGGAACCGAATGGGACGGTATCCACCGCCCCGGCTTTGGCATTGAGGCGGTAGAGCGCATCCCCCACCCCAAGCGGATGAGCCGCCGCCGCCGCAATCGATTCTGCCATCCGCGTCTCCGCCCCGGGGCGAATCTCCCACACGCCGCCGATATTATCGCCCCTGTGATTTTGATGCGCCGTCACACAGCGTTCCACATATTCGGGGATCGGCATCGAGTGGGCGTCCAAGCGGATGAGGATCGCGCCTCGCGCCTCGCGAATGGCCTGATTCACGCCAGATGGTATGGTCCTCGCCCGATTCTCCATCACGCGAATCTCGAATCCGGGATGCCGCCTCTTGAACGATTCGATCTCCGTCCGCGTGCCGTCTGTGGACATGCCGTCCGCGATCACAACCTCCATCTTATCGTGCGGATACGTTTGCGCGCGCAAAGAATCGAGCAATTTGCCGATCGTGGCTTGCTCGTTATAGCACGGAACGATGATGGAAACAGTCGGTTGGTCGGGCATGGGTCCGGCAAGATTACGCCGCCATTCACAGGCGGCGGGAGTATCGCAAGGTTTACCCTGCTGGTTTGGAAAAGCGCGCAAACTGAAGTTTGCGGTACGGTTATGCGGTCAACGGCAGGATGACTTCCATCGTCGCGCCAAGCCCGGCTTCGCTTTGGACGCTTATTCTACCACCATGCGCCGCGACGATCTCGCGCGCAATTGCCAGCCCCAGCCCCGCGCCGTGAGATTCGCCGCCCGCCCGCGACGGGTCTGCGCGATAGAACCGCTCGAAGATGCGCGGCAGTTCATCCTTTGACATGCCCGCGCCCGTATCGCTGACTGAAATACGCATCGCATTTGAAACAAGAGACGCCCGCATCGTAACTTTTCCGCCTTGCGGCGTAAACTTGAGCGCGTTATCCACGAGGTTTGTAAACACCTGCGCCAGGCGGTCGCCGTCCGCAACGAGCGGCGGCAAATTCGATTCGGCGTCCACTTCAATATTCACGCCCGCGCGCGCCGACTGCGGCGCGAATTTTTCGGCAATCGAGTTCAACAGCGCGCTCACATCCACCGGCGACATCTTCAAATCCGCCAACCCTGCGTCCAGCTTTGCCAGGTCGAGCAGATTCGCCGCCATGCGGCGCATCCGTTCGGATTCGTCGTAGATGATCCGCGCCGCCTTTTGCCGCGCCTCTTCGGTGTTCGCCGTCCCATCCAGCAGCGCCTGAGCGAATCCCTGAATGGAAGTGAGCGGGGTCTTCATCTCATGCGAGACATTCGCCACAAACTCGCGCTGTGATTTTTGACTCGCCTGCACCCGCGCCGCCATCGAATTAAATGCCCGCGTCAATTCCTGGACCTCATGCGGGCCCCTCGTTTCCACCGGCTGAATCTCCGCCGAGGGCATTTCACGCGCCGCGCCGATGATTCCCTGCAACGGGCTGGCGATCCACCCGGAGACGAGGAAAGCGACAACCAATGAAAGCAGAAAGGCAACCGCGCCGCTGAACAGGATGCTCGGCATGAATTCGTCGCCAAACAGGCTGAGAATGGATAATCGCGGGCGCGGAACCGCCGTCATCACAAACGAACCGTCGGGAAGTTGCGCGACGGCGACCAGCCAGGCCGTCCCAGCCGCATCGCGCGCAATCGGAGAATTTTTCAAGAGCGTCTTTTTCTCCGGAAAAGCCAACGCCGCCGCTTCGGGCGACGACGTGTCGTACACAACCTCCCTGTCGCGATCAAACACGATCACGCGCGCGCCAAACCTCTCCGCATTGCGCTCGACAAGTTCGGAAATCGGCGGCGCGTCCGGCTCCCCGCTCTGCTCCAGCAGGACAACTTGAGCCGCCTTCAAGCGCTCCACCGTCTTCCGGTACGCAAGCGGACTGCGCAACAGCGAGACGAACAGGACGATCGTCACAACGCCCAGCGCCATGACGATGATGAAGGCGTAACTCAACCAGAGACGGGAACGCAGGGAGGAGAGCATGGGCGGCAACAGGTCATTGCGAGAAGGGCGTTTGCCCCGACGAAGCAATCTCCGGAAATGCAAGGATTGCTTCGGACAGAGAACAAGAGCGCCCTCGCAAGGACATCATACAACCAGTTTATACCCCACCCCCGTCGCCGTTTCGATCTTCACGTTTCCGCCTTCGAGTTTTTTGCGAAGATGCGCGATGTGAACGTCCACCGTGCGGGTTTGACCGTAGTAATCGAATCCCCATGCGAGTTGAAGCAGTTGTTCGCGCGAGAACACGCGCCCGGGCTGTTCCGCCAGAGTAAGCAGAAGGTCGAATTCCTGGGCGCGCAATTCCAAAGTCCGCGAAGCGAGGCGGGCTTCCCTCGAAGCGGGATCAATCGTCAAATCGCCGAGGCGAATCGCTTTCCCGTCCGCTGACTTCTTCGGCTCGCTCCTTCGCAATATCGCCTTGATCCTTGCCGTCAGTTCGCGCGGGTTGAACGGCTTGGTCAGGTAATCGTCCGCGCCGAGTTCGAGTCCGAGGATTTTATCTATGTCTTCGTCGCGCGCGGTGAGCATGATGATGGGGACATCGTCGCCCGCCGAACGCAACCTGCGGCAGACATCGAAGCCGTCCACTTTGGGAAGCATCACGTCCAGCACGATCAGCGCGGGCTTTTGCTTCGCCGCCTCCGCCAGCGCGGATTCGCCGTCGGCGATTTCCAGGATGCGATAACCGTCGCGCTCAAGATACATCCGCGCCAGTTGCGTGATGGACGGTTCATCGTCCACAAGCAGGATCAATTCAGAGGGCATTACCGAAACTCAGAAGCGCGTCGCGCCAAACGGGGAGATTTATCCTGTCGAGTCAGGCGCGGCGCGCACATTATTCAGACAAGCGCCACACATTCGATCTCGACCAGCGCGCCTTTCGGCAATCCCGCCACGGCGACGGTCGAACGCGCGGGCGGGTTTTCAGTGAAAACCTCGGCGTAGATCGCGTTCATCTTCGCAAAATCGTTCATGTCCTTGAGGAACACAGTCGTCTTAATCACGCCGTTCATATTCGAACCCGCCGCCGCCAGCACATGGCCAAGATTGGCAAGTACCTGCCGGGTCTGTTCCTCAATTCCGCCGGGGACGAGTTCCATCGTGGCGGGGTCGAGCCCGACCTGCCCGGCGGTATAGACCAGGTTGCCGATATGGATCGCCTGCGAATACGGACCGATCGCCTTTGGGGCTTTTTCCGTATGAATAATCTGTCTGCTCATGGGTTCCTCGCTTCGGGGTTGGGATATTGGGACTTATCGGAAAATATTTTTGAGCGCGGACGCGCGCGGAAAACGCGGCTTTTTTCACTCCTTGATCAGCATAAATCCGCGTTCATCTGCGTCCGACAAAAGAGCGTTGCCTTATCTCCGATAGTGTCTCCTGACGTATTCTAACCCATGTCATGCGCCGTTCCCGCCGACCTCAGACCGCCGACTGGAATCGGCGGTCTGCGTCGAAGGTTTCATGCTTAATCCCGTTCGGATTTTTCCTCCGCCGGTTTGTTCGCCTCGCGAAAGGCTTTGATCGCTTCGCGCAGGGCTTTGAAGGTTCCGCCCATCGATTCCTTGATCGCCTTCATCTTTTCGCTCGCCTCTTTGAGCGTGGCTTTCGCCTGCTCCGCGTTTGCGACCTTGCCGTTCGCATCGAATCCGGAGTGAGCGTCAATCACATTGCCCAGCGCCTCATACTGCGGACGGGCGGCGGTCAGCGCGGATTCGTAGGCGTCGAGCGCGGCTTGCAGTTGAGAGACATCCTTGCCGTTTGCCGCCGCCTTGTCAATCATGCCCTGAAGTTTGGCGATGCGCCCATCCGTATCCTCGAACGCTTTTCCCAGCCGTTCATGGGTTTTCACCGCGCGCGCCCAGGCGGCTTCCAGTTTTTCGTTCGTCGGCTGGGGCGGGTTCTCATCCGCGGCAAGAACGGATGAGACAGGAATCGCCGCCAGGAAGAGAGCGGCGGCGAGGAAAGCCGTTACGAACTTCGTACATTTATTTTTCATCGTAAACCTCCTTCAGGTTTCGATGAGATTGTAGGGCAGACAGGTTATCGGGTTGTGGCGGAGGCGTAAAAAGACTGTAAAATCAACAGGCGGGGAGGAAATGGTAAAATTGATTCCATGCTCACGAAACCAACCGTTGCCATTAGAAGAAAATACAATGTTCTGGACGTAAAGTCGGCAAAAAAGGTCGCGACATTCTGGCTGCGGCGCGCAAATCTTGAAAAAGCGGTTAATTTCGGCCTGCCGGAAGTGGATGATCGTTATCATATCTGGCGCGTGCCATTGGTGGGCAAAGAGTCAAAGGACCGCATAGGCGAGGTGGTCATAGATGCGTACACGTCTTTGGTTATGGAAGACAAATCAACGACCCCGGGCGTTTTGGAATCCCGCTTGTTGGGCAGGAGCAATTCGATCAAAACAAAAAGAAAAAAAGGGAACGGCGCATACGTATTGTCGTCCCTGCGAAACACCATAGCGCAGGGAGACAGCGAAGAGCTTTTACAGGAACTGCCCGCCGGAAGCGTGAATTTGATTTTCACCTCCCCGCCGTACTACAACGCCCGCCCCGAATATACGGATTATGTCACCTATGAAGAATATCTCCTCAAAATCAGGAAAATCATCCAAAACTCCCACAGAGTTCTCGCGGAAGGCTGCTTCTTTGTAATGAATATATCGCCAGTGCTGGTTCGGCGATCGAGCCGCAGCGAGGCATCCCGCAGAATTGCCGTGCCTTTCGACGTACATAGATTATTTATGGAAGAAGGTTTCGACTTTATTGACGACATTATCTGGGAAAAGCCGGAAGGCGCGGGCTGGGCGACCGGGCGGGGCAGGAGATTCGCCGCCGACCGAAATCCCCTGCAATATAAAGCCGTACCGGTTACGGAATACGTATTGGTTTACAGGAAACACAGCGACAAATTAATTGACTGGAATATTCGCGCCCATCCAGACCAGGGTACGGTACAGGCATCCAAGGTCGGGGATGGCTACGAACACACGAATATATGGCGGATCAAGCCGTCCCACGATTCGCGTCATCCCGCCGTTTTTCCAGTTGAGTTAGCCGAAAAAGTGATTACATATTATTCCTTCAAGGGCGACGTGGTTCTCGATCCGTTTGCGGGAATTGGGACGGTCGGGAAGGCCGCCGCCAAACTCGGTCGAAGATTTGTATTGCTGGAGCAAAACCCAAAATACGTTTCGATCATCAGGGAAGAATCCAAAAACTGGCTGGGAAAAGAAGCAAGGCAGGTTCATACGATCAACTGCGCGCCGATTGACGCGGGCGATATGTTATTCTGAGGGACGCCATGCCTAAAAAGAAAATAACGCCAGATTCCCTTACCGGGTTGATTTCCCCGGCGGATTTGGATCTGCTCTCAGCCAGCGGCAGCCGCCTTGTACATCAAATAGGGCTGGATGTTGTGCGCGGCGTCGTATTGGATATTCTCACCGGAAAGAACCTGCGAGACTCAACCGAGGCTCTGACGCGCCGAAGAATTGCCGCATTGAATCTGGCGACCATGGAGTTGTTTATCAAAGGTTCGGCAATTTCCAAAAACTTTGTAAACCAACTTCCCAAAATGGCGGCGGACATTCTCTCAAAAGGGAAACCGACCAAATCGGAAAGATGGCTGGCGCAATGGATTCTCGGTTTAACAGACAAGGCTTTTCAAAATGTCCTCAGGGACAACCCCGGGGCAATTGCGGAATATCGGGACAAATACATCCAGGTTTGCAATGAAGTCGTTGCCGCGAGAAGGATGGATAAGGGCTCACTGCAAGGTGAAATTACGATCAACGGAAACCAAAAAGCGCAAATCAACTGGCTGTGGACGACCTATCTCTTAAACACGATTGGGGCGCAAACGCTGGCAATTCGCGGTTCGGAAAAATCCGCCTACGGAAAACTTTTTGAAAAACTGGTGCTGGGGTCCCTGCTTTATATGCTTGGATTCAAACATATCACGCCGCCCCCGCAGGAATACGAGAAGGTCTTTTGGCTCGCTTCGCGAAATGAAAAAAGGGAAAGCGACGCAACCCTGCTTTACAACGCGGGGCAGGGCGCGCGGTTCGACATAGGATTTATCGGAAGGGGAAACCCGGAAATCTCGCTCGATAAAGTGACTCGTTTCGAACGCGAGATTTCCCTGGGTCGTTCAAAATTCTTCATGGCGACCATAATTCTCGTTGATCGCATCGGCGCAAACAGCCGGATCGAACGAATGGCGAAGGAAGTGCAAGGCACGATCATTCAGATGAGTTCGGGGTATTGGCCCAAACAAGTCGCGCAGGTATTAAGCGGAACGTTCGGTTACAGGCACGAATTAACCCGAATGAGCGACGGTGAAACAGAAAAATATTGTAACTGCTCAGGGTAAAGGAGTAACAAAATCGGGCAAGAAAGGAGAGCCAGCAAAAGCAAGGCGCAAAGCGGCGAGAGCCTTGATGCCATTTTTGCGGGCAGTAGAAAGATAGGCGCGAATCTG
>WBZO01004156.1_pt1 | contig 15881 bp, 11 predicted proteins | sample 5204261 | NCBI WGS metagenome assembly WBZO01 (sample SAMN12412400, study PRJNA552823) | activated sludge metagenome | isolation source: activated sludge from anammox sidestream of wastewater treatment plant... | place: USA: North Carolina | collected 2017-09 | reverse complement strand
GTAACCTGTAACTTGTAACCCGTAACTTGTATCTTATAACCCGCCCTATCTTCGATCTCTTCCGCCGCCGCCGCGACGATCTCCGCCGCGCCCGCCCCGGTCATCGCGCCGCGGGCCGCCGCGACTACCCCCGCCGTTGCGACCGCCGCCGCCCTTGTCCTTCTCGCGGGCTTCTTCGAGCGTCCAGCCTTCCAGCACAGCCTGGCGCGAGAGGCGCACTTTTCCGTTGGCGTCCACGTCGGTGACCATGACGGTCAGTTCGTCGTCAAGTTTGCACACGTCCTCGACCGTGTTGACGCGCTCGGTGTCGAGTTGTGAGATGTGGACGAGTCCGTCCACGCCGGGCAGGATGTTGACGAATGCGCCGAAGGCTTCGATGCGCACGACTCTGCCGGTGTAGATGTTGCCCGCCACGACGGATTCGCCCAACGCTTCGACTCTTTCCTGCGCGATCTTCGCGCCCACGCCGTCGGTCGAGGCGATGTAAACCGTGCCGTCCTCTTCCACGTCAATCTTCACGCCGGTCTCTTCCTGCAGGGCGCGGATGTTCTTTCCGCCGGGCCCGATGAGCGCGCCGATCTTATCCACCGGGATCTTCACGGTGATGATGCGCGGCGCGTGCGGTTTGAGTTCCTTGCGCGATTCGGGCAGGACAGCCAGCATCTTTTCCATGATGGACATTCTCGCCACGCGGGCTTGTTCGAGCGCTTCCTTCATCATTTGGGCGCTCAAGCCGCTGATCTTGATGTCCATTTGCAGGGCGGTGATGCCCTCTGAAGTCCCGGCTACTTTGAAGTCCATGTCGCCGAGGTGGTCTTCGGTGCCCTGAATGTCGGTCAGGATTTGATAGCGACCGGAATCATCCGTGATGAGTCCCATTGCCACGCCGGAGACGGGAGCCTTGATCGGCACGCCTGCGTCCATCAGCGCCAGGGTTGAGCCGCAGACCGATCCCATTGAAGTCGAGCCGTTGGAGGACAACGCCTCGGACACGACGCGGATGGCATACGGGAAGGTTTCTTCATTGGGGAGAATCGGTTCCAACGCCCGTTCTGCCAACGCTCCATGCCCAACCTCGCGCCTGCTCTGTCCGCGCAGGGGCTTGACCTCGCCGGTGGAGAAAGGCGGGAAGTTGTAGTGATGCATATAGCGTTTGGTCTTGATGGGGGAGAGGTTGTCCAATTCCTGCGCTTCGCCCAATGTGGCAAGCGTGGCAAAGGAAAGGATTTGCGTTTCGCCTCTGGTAAATAAGCCGGTTCCATGCGCGCGGGGCGAAACGCCCACGTCGCACCAGATCGGGCGGATTTCGGTCGGTTTGCGCCCGTCGGGGCGTTTGCCCATGCTCAAAATCCGCTCGCGGACGACGGCCTGTTCTGCCAGTTCAAATCCCTCGCGGAATTCGTTGACGGGCATGTAGTCGGCCGGGTCTCCGCCGTCGGGAACTTTGCAAAGTTCGGCTTCGGCGCTTTCCTTGATGGCCGCCATGCCGGAGTAAAACTCCACTTTGGAGAGCGGCTTGTCGAGCAGTTCGTTCATCGCTCCGCTGACGCGGTCGTGGACTTTCTTCTTGACTTCGTCGCTCGGCAGGTATAGTTTGATCTCGCGCTTGGGCTTGCCGATCTCCGCCGCCATCTTCAATTGCATTTCGATGATGGGCTGGATGGATTTGTGCCCCAGTTCGAGCGCGGCAACCATCACATCTTCGGGGATTTCATTCGCGCCGCACTCCACCATGAGGATCGCGTCTTTCGTCCCGGCGATTCTCAGGTCAAGGTCGGAGGCTTCCATTTCGGCGAAGGTCGGGTTGATGACGAATTCGCCGTCCACCCGTCCCACGCGCACCGCGCCCACCGGTCCGCCCCAGGGGATGTCCGAGATCATGATCGCGGCGGAGGCGGCGTTGATGGCGAGGATGTCGAGCGGGTTCACGCCGTCGGATGAGAATGAGTACATGATGACCTGCACTTCGTTCCGCATCCCATCCTGAAATAACGGGCGCAGGGGTCGGTCGGTCAATCTCGCGGTGAGGATCGCTTCCGTAGAGGCGCGTCCCTCCCGGCGGAAGAAAGAGCCGGGGATTTTTCCTCCCGCATACAGCCTTTCTTCGTATTCCACGCTGAGGGGGAAGAAATCAATCCCCTCGCGCACGCCGCCCATCGTGGCGGATGCAAATACAATGGCATCGTCAATGCCAAGCGTCAACGCGCCGCCAGCCTGCCCGGCCAGGCGGCCCGTCTCGACAGTCACCGTCTGGTTACCGACAACGGCTGAATATCGTTTTCCTTCGGGTTTCATATATCTCCTTGGGTGCGCCAAACTTAAGTTTGGCGTACTAATTTCCGCCTCAAGTCAGGGACTGAAGAGTGGGAACGACGCCGGGTCGTTCGCGCTATTCAATTCCTGACGGCGGTTACTACAAAAGACCTGACAGGTTTCCAGAACCTGTCAGGTCTCGTTTCACTACTTGCGGCGCAAGTTCAAACGTTCGGTTACGCCGAGGTACGCCTGGTAATTGCTTTGGCGCAGATAGGTGAGCAGGCGGCGGCGCTGACCGACCAATTTGAGCAGACCGCGTCGGCAGGATTGATCCTGCTTGTTGTTGCGCAGATGCTCGGTCAGCTGCTGGATGCGGGTGGTCAAAATGGCGATCTGAACCTCGGGCGAGCCGGTGTCCTTCTCGTGGCGGTGAAAATCCGCGATCGTCTTTGTCTTGACTTCCTTTGCGAGGGGCATGACGTATGCTTCTCCTTTCTCAAATCTATGCAGGTCTCCATGCCGAAAGCGTTAAACCGTCGGCAGGACCAGTCACGGGGCGAAATTATACCAGAGTTAAATGCCTTTACGAGCGCGTTTTTTGCCCGACAATCTGCTTCTCGCGCCCTTCAAAATATCCGGTCACATAGCGGAAAAGACGCTTCCCTGCCAGACCGGGCGCAGACTCCGGGAATGGTTCGCCGATTTGGCTAATCCTCCTCTCGCGCCCGCCTCAATCTGGACTTTATAACTGTGCGCGCCCTCCCGTAAGCCTTGATCAAACCCTGACGGCTGATTCGCCTGCGCCGCCCAAGATGAAATATTAAAAATTATTTTGTAAGGATGTCAAATCCCTATCCGGTAAATCGCGCCGTGTATAATGAAACACCATGGTTGGCGCGAAAACCGCCGCCTCTGGCGGTAAATCCTTTAGTGTATAATTACCCTAACCAATGCTGGCTTCTCAAAATTTCACGCCGTCCGGACGGCGTGTGAATCAACAACAAGGCTTACAGGTGGGATTATCCGCCATTCGCGCATTTCAAACCAGGTTAGCGGTCGTTTTGAACATATCTTATAGCAGAATGTCTTTGAGAAGTATTGTAAAGTGAATATATTAGTCACTGGAAATCTTTCCTCTCTGGCGCTTTCGATAACACGGAGGCTCATACGCGATCAAAACAAAGTTGTTTTGGTCTCGTACAACTCGGAAAAACTTGACGCGAACCTGCAAAATGTCGCAGTGCATTCCATAAATCCGGGCGACCCCGGCTTTTTTAACATTCTGTCTTCATATAAATTCGACGTCGTAATCTTTCTATCTACAAGAGAGGAAATGCTCGACGACGCCGGCGACGACCATGCCGGTCGCCAGTTGGACGCATTAAAGAATACGCTGGATGGCTTCAGATCGGAAAACCTCCGGCGTTTCATTCTCATTAGTTCCACAGAAATATTTGGGAATTCGAAGGATCCATCCAAGGATGATTGGGGCGCGCCCGCTTCGGTTAATGGAAGCATTCTTCAATCCTGCGAACAACTGTGCCGCTTCTACCACGAGCATTTTGATCTTAACTTGACGATTGCGCGCCTGCCCTTTGTCTATGGACCGCAGGAAAAAAGCGGGTTGCTGCGCCGATTAATCGAGGACGGTCGTCACAATCGGAGAATTACGCTGCCCGGCGCGCCGGATACGCCTTGCGCCTTTCTGCACGCGGACGATGTCGCGGATTTCGTCAACAGCGCCGTCAACGCGGATTATGCCCGGGACACTTTGACGGTAAACCTATCCGCGTCAAATTCAATTGATTTCTCAGAACTGGCTGACATGCTCGCCGGTCATTACGCTCATATTGCCTTTCAGGACGGAACCCGAAATAAAACCCTGACGCGACCTATGGATAACGCCCCGGCAAAGAAATCTTTCGGCTGGAGCGACGCTCGCGACTTAAAGGTCGAACTTCCGGGAGTCGTTGCGGCTGCGAATAAAACCCCGGTAAAACGATCGTTTGCCCGTTTGATGGTCGAAAAATTCCGTTTCGACAGCCCTCTTTTGCCCTGGGTTGAACTGATCGCCGGCGCCGCGCTCGCATTTTACCTGAGTCGCCTCACCAACACGCTGATACAGTTTCAGTATGTGGATTTTCGCCTTGTGTATGTGGTCGTCATGGGTTCGATCTACGGCTTGCGTTTTGGTTTGTACGCGTCGATCCTGATGGGCGTTTTCGTGATTTACACATGGCTGCAATTGAACGTGGACTGGCAGTTGCTTGTTTATAACGTGGGAAACTGGTTTCCATTCGTCATGTATTTCGCCGCCGGTCTGATTATCGGTTATGCTCACGATAAGACTGAGAATCAAATCATCAATGGGCAGAAGCAATACCAACTGCTCATGGAAAAGTACACATTCCTGTTCGAGGTTTTCAACGAAGTTCGCGCCTTGAAAGACGAGTTCCGGGAACGATTGATCGGGTATCGCGACAGTTTTGGAAAGATTTTTACCATCACGCAGGAGCTCGATAAACTACAGGAGCACGCGGTATATTTGAGGGCGTTGTCCATCCTGGAAGAGTTGATGAACAATAAAAACATCGCCATTTATTCGTTGGACAGCAGCCGGACGTATGCGCGCCTGGAGGCAAAATCGCCGGATATGAATCCTTCTTTCATTTTGAAAAAATCCCTGAAGTTGGACGATTATCCCGAATTGCTGGAGTCCGTCGAAGGGGGAAAGATTTTCCAGAACACTCGTTTGCTCCAGAATTACCCGGCGTACGCGGCTCCAGTATTTAATAATTCCTATCCGTTCAACGTTCCGGTGGCGATGATCGTCATCTGGGCGGTTGAATTTGAGCAATTTTCAACTTATTATTACAACCTTTTTAAGGTGATATGCGGTTTGATAGAAGCGTCGCTGGTTCGCGCCACAATTTTCCTGGACGCAAATTACTCGAAGATGTACCTGCCAACCGCCCGGATAATGAATCAGGAGGCGTTCCTTGAACTGCTCAAAGTCCGGCTCGAAATGAAAAGAAGCAAGGTGTCTGACTTTCAGGTTATTTTATTGGAGGAGCCGAAGGAAAATGTGGAAGCGCATTATCATTTGCTCTCCAGCGAGATTCGCGCTGTTGACATTGTGGGGATGTTGCGAGATGGAACTTGCTATATCCTCCTCTCTCAGGCGGACCGACATGCCTCCTCCGAAATCGTCAAACGCCTGGAACGGCACGGTATTCGAAGCAGATTAATCGAAACCGCCGATCTTCCCCTCGACTGATTATTTGCTGTCTTTTGGAGAGGTGAAATTTGGATATTCCGTTGGAGGCGTACTTATTGGCGTTGCATTTCATGCTCGCCGGGATATGCGCGTTTTGGATTCTTTCCGGAAGAACTCGCCTTCGGCGGGAATATATTGTTGTGGCGGTTTTCGTTCCCATCTTCGGTCCCCTGTTGGCGGGCGCGGCGGAGGCGATGAATATGATGGAACTGCAAAACAGCAAACCCGTGGACCTCGAGACGCTCGCATTGGGCGAAAATATCCTGTGGGTTACGCTGAAAAGTTTTGACGAAAACAGAGATATCGTCCCGCTTGAAGAAGCAATCCTTATCAATGATGTGAACGTACGCAGGAAATATATGCTCGAAACCCTCTATTCAGATCCCATGAAATTTCTCGATGTCTTGAATATTGCAAAATACAACGAAGATGTCGAGACTTCGCATTACGCCACGACGACCATCTCCAAGGCCCAGAAAGACCTGCAGCTTTCCATTCAAAAACTGGCTGTCGCCGTCGAAAACGACCCCGGCGACAAAGCCCTGATAGACAAGTATGTCGAATCGCTGGAGCAATACATTGAAAGCGGACTTCTCGAGGAACACCTGCTTCGGAATATGAGAATTGTGTTCTCCAAAGCCCTGGAGAGACAACTTGCCGCTACGGATCAGCCGCAGGATGTTTTGATCAAGATGCTGAAAAACAGCATTAAATTGGGGGAATTCAACGCGGCGTATGAAATCGCGGACCGTCTGGCGCAGGAATGGCCGCTGGACGAACGATCCTGGATTTCGTATATTCGCGCTTGCGTGGACAGTGTGGATCGTAAACGATTGGAGGAAGTTCTATCTCGAATGCCTGCCGAGATTCAATGGACGAGGGAGGGGCGGGAGTCATTGAAATATTGGCTTTCCTGACAAGATAGGCGCCGCGATGAAGCATACTTATAATTTTTCTCTTTTACTCCTCCCGCTTGTTCTTCTTGTGGCGCTCGCAGTTACCCTTTTTGTGCAACGGGTCGGCATCCAATATACCGTCGAACCCAAATATTACACCGCAATGCAGTTTTTGCCGCAGGAAAATGTCAACGTGTTCGATTTCTTCCCCGATAAACCTGCGAATACTGTGGTTATATACGAATCGGACAACGCCGAGAAATATTATGCCGATATCATGGAAAACCTGTATGCCACGCTTTCCGACATGCGGGTTAAGTATGACGTCTACGGCGTTAATTCCCCCAAGCCGCTGAACCTCGATGCTTATCAAACGGCTATTGTCGTCGTTCTTAATCCAACCAAGGCGGCGGAGTTGGATTCTGTGCTGAACTGGATGTATGCCGGGGGCAACGTCCTGTTTTTGATTCGTCCGGATCCGGCTGACGCGCTTTATCAACTCCTTCCGCGCGTTGGCGTTGCGAAAACAGCCGGCGCGTTGATCTCGACCAAGGGGGTCGTATTTACGTCGGACCTTCTTCCGGGAGCCGAGGGCAGGCGTCTTGGGCGGGACTTCATAGACGGAAGAAGCTATGATGTGGAATTGGAGGATGATTGCAATGTTCACCTTGTCAGCGGAGACGGCAATGACGTGCCCCTTTTATGGGACTGCGAGCGAGGCGGCCGCGTTGTTTTCATCAATTCGGATCAATTCTCCAATAAGGCGGCGAGGGGAATTGTGGCTTCGGCGTATACATTGACCCAGGATGTCGTTGTTTACCCCGTCATTAATGCTTCTGTTTTTTTTATTGACGATTTTCCCGCGCCCCTGCCCGAAGGGCAGGACGACTACATTACCCGCGATTACCCCAATATGGATTCCTCGACTTTCTTTAGCGAGGTATGGTGGCCCGAGATGCAGGATATAGCGGAAACGTACAACATCCGCTATACCGCCGGAATCATCGAAACATACACCCAGGTGGTAACGCCTCCTTTATACCAGCAGGCGGAACAGGAACCGCACAACTTCTTCGGGAGGTCGCTTCTTTCCATGGGCGGTGAAATCATATTCCACGGTCACAACCATGTGCCGTTATGCACCGCAGCCGACGACGCCAACCAGCAGTTTGGCTATCCCTCCTGGTCGAATACGGAATCTGCGCAACTGTCAATGCTTGAACTTTATACTTTCGCCAAGGGCGTATTTCCCGATTACAATGTGCTGGGCTACATCCCCCCGTCCAATGTCCTGTGTTTCGACGCAAGGAGGTGGCTGCCGTTGGTGGTGCCTAACTTGAAGCTCATCGCAGGCGTCTATCTGCCTTTGCAGGGTTTACCGGTGTACGTTCAGGAATTTAGCGAAGCCTCGGACGGCATCGTCGAACTTCCGAGGGTGACCTCGAGTTACAATCTGGTTGACGATGAATATATGCAATGGGCGGCGATCAATGAAATCGCAATGCACTATGTAAATTCCCACTTCCTGCACCCGGACGATATCCTGGACCCCGATCGAGGCGCGGAAAAGGGCTGGGAGAACCTTCGTGACCAATATATCGAATATATAGCCTGGTTGCAGGAGGCGGCTCCGGGTTTGCGAAACATGACATCCAGCGAAGCGGCGATGGCGGTTCAAAGATACTCGCGCCTCGCCCTTATGACCGAACTTCGGGATAACAGCCTTGAAGTTTCCCTGGGCAATTTTTACGATGAGGCATGGTTGATATTGCGCTCCACGCGAAAGCCTGTTTCCGTCGAGGGCGGCGTTATTGTCCAGATTACCGCCGATCGTTACCTGCTCCAGGCTCTCGCGCCGGAAGCGATCATTAATTTTGAGGAATTGCCTTGAAGATCTGCTTCATCCTTGAAGGAAACTACCCCTACGTCCGTGGAGGAGTGTCCACATGGGTGGATGGATACATTCGATCCCTGCCGGAACATGAGTTTGTCCTTTGGACGATCACCGACAAGGACGAGGGATCCAATTCGAAATTTGTTTATGAACTTCCCGCTAATGTCGCGCAGGTTCATGAAAACTTCCTCAACGCCTCCTTCAACCTTAAAGCCAGTAAGAATCCCAATTTGAAGTTTTCCGCCAGGGAAAGAGCGGCTCTGACGCAGCTGATCCGGTGCGGAGACCCGGATTGGTCGGTCATTCTCGAGCGCTTTAATTTACAGATGAACCGTTCGGTGGAGTTTTTTTTAAGCGAGGAATTGCTTGCCATTTTAAAGGATTACGCCCGCGAGGAATTCCCATTTGCGGGGTTTAAGGATTTATTCTGGACCATTCGATCCATGTTTCTGCCGCTTCTTTATTTGGTCGCCCAGCCCATGCCCGAGGCGGATTTGTATCACAGCCCTTCGACGGGATACGCCGGCGTTCTCGCGGCTCTCGCATCCATAAAATACGACAAACCGTTTGTCCTGACCGAACACGGCATTTACACGCGGGAACGGGAGGAGGAAATTCTAAGATCGGACTGGGTCAGGTCCTATTTCAAGGAACTTTGGATATCCATGTACCTGATGTTCGCCCGGCTTGCATATCAACAGGCGCACTGTGTAACCAGTTTATATCGGCGCGCAAGCATGATTCAACAGGAACTTGGCTGCCCGCCTGAAAAATGCGAAATCGTCGGAAACGGACTGCATCTTCAAAAGTTTTTGTCAATTCCAGAAAAAGTCGAAAACGGCTGGGTTGATATTGCCATTATTGCCAGATTTGCGCCGATCAAAGACCTGAAGACGTTGATCTACACCTTCGCGCGCCTGAAACAGGAATTGGAGAACGTGCGCTTGCATATTATCGGCGGCGTGGACGACGAGGAATATCATCAGGAGTGCCTGGACTTGATCGAGTACCTGCAGGTAAGGGATATTGTTATCCCCGGAACCGTTCAGACGACAAAGTACCTGGAGGATATTGACTTTACAATATTGACCAGCATCTCTGAAGGACAGCCGTTTGCGATCCTCGAATCCATGGCGGCTCGCAGACCCGTTATCACAACGGACGTTGGGAGTTGCCGCGAACTTGTGGAAGGCGGACCGGATGATAATTTTGGACATGCCGGCATATGCGTTCCGCCCATGCATCAATCCAAGTTGCTTCAGGCGATGCTGGAAATGTGCCAAAACAAGGAGAAGCGGAAAACGATGGGGGAGGCGGGGCGCAACAGAGTTGTGGAGCAGTTCGATATTAACGATATGATCGACCGTTATATGAATGTTTATGAAAGGGCTATGTCTCGATGGCGGGCATCGGCTTCGAATTAAAAAAATTATTTCAAAACAAAGGACTGTTGTTGCAAGCCCGGGCGAACATTTATGCCGGCGTTGTAATTGCAGGACCCACTTTAATGGGCGTGCTTTTACTGCTTGGGACGCGCTATATTTCTTTCTATGGCGGCGCGACAAACCGGCAACAAGACCTGATTGTGGTCATAATTACATACTCCCTGTTGTTTTCCCTGATATTGACCAGCCTACTCCTTTTTGTCCTTTCCCGATACGTCGCCGATATGCTGTACATAAAAGCCTACGAAAGAATTTTGCCCTCGATGTACGGCGCGATTGGGCTTTTCTTGACGATTGGTTCGGCGCTGTGGGCGGGTTTTCTCTCGGTGAACAGCCTGGATTTCAATATTGCCCTGTATTCCTTTGCCTTGTTTTGCGAAGGCATTGTTGTATGGATTCAAATCAGCTACATCTCGGCGATCAAGGAATATCGCGGGATTTTATGGGGCTTTTTTATAGGCATCACGGCGGGGCTTTTATGCGGGCTTGTTTTTATCGTCGTCGGCTATGAAGTTGTCGCCTCGTTGCTGGCGGGCGCGTGCATTGCGTATGGGATATTGATCGTGCAATTCACTGTCTTGATCCATAAATATTTTCCGGTGGGATCGGGCAGCCCGTTGAGATTTCTGGTTTGGATCGAAAAATATCCACAACTCCCCTTCGTCGGTTTATTTTCGACCCTCGGTCTATTCATTCACTTGATCCTGATGTGGATGAGCCCCTGGGGCGCGCAGGTTGATGGGTACTTTTATCACGCCCCGCGTCATGATATCCCGGCGCTGATGGCGTTTATGACCAGCATCTTCACCGCCGTGAATTTTGTTACGACTGTGGAGGTGAATTTCTATCCCAAATATCACCTGTATTTCAGCCTGTTGAATGGGGACGGGTCGCTGCTTAATATAGAGAAAGCCTATGACGAAATGTTGGACGTATTGAAGCAGGAAATTTTTTACCTTGCGATACAACAAATATTCATTTCCCTGATCGCAGTCACCCTGTTCGGGGAATTGATCGCTTATTTGAAGCTCGGTTTTAGCGGGAGCATGATCGATGTATTCAGGGTGCTTTGTGTGGGATATGGCATCTTTGCCATTGGCAACAGCCTTTTGCTGTTCCTTCTTTATTTTTCCAGCAACCGGGATGCCTTATGGGCGTCCGCCGCGTTTTTTGTCGCAAACACCGCGCTGACGTATTATACGATTACGCTCCCCCAGGCATATTATGGTTTCGGTTTCATCCTTGCCGGAGTCGTTTTGTACCTGGTGGCGCTGCGGCGATTATATTCCTACACGGATCGCCTCGATTATCATATTTTCACCGATCAACCGGTTTTCTTCGTCCAGAAAAAGAACGCGCTTACACGCCTCATAGATAAATTGGACTATTAGGCTTTTTCATCCACGCCTTGATTGCCTTACACTTTGTTTTTAGGACGCAAAATTTTTTTGACAAAGCGCCGAAAAGCGCTTTGAATTCGCGTTTTCGACGCTCGTCCGCGTTTCGATTTTAAGAGTTTACCCGAGGACAAGCGCGGATTAAGTGCAAGGCGCCCCAGGCAGGAGTCGAACCCACAACCTACTGATCCGAAGTCAGGCGCTCTATCCATTGAGCTACTGGGGCGTGGGCGCGATTATACCCGATTCGCCCCTCATACCTCCAGCACAAACCCCCGGTGCCGCGTCAGCAGAAAGGGAAGCGGGCGAATAACATGCCTCGAAAGCAGTTTTACATTGAAGGAGGAAAAGACGCGCCCCCACTCCTCCTCCGACTTGAACGTAAACGGCAGGGGAATGGCGGTTGAAATGATGCGGTTCCCCAGCCGGTCAAAGAACTTAACGATCCCCAACTCAAACGGATTCCTGTACACATCCTCAAAAATGATGACGCGATTGCGCGCCACGCGGATGCACTCCTGAAGAATCTTCATATTATCCTGGCTGTGATGCAGAACGAAGATCAACAACACCGCATCCACGCTGGAGTCGGCAAAAGGCAGAAACTCCCCCGGACAGATGCACATCTCCATATCCGTTTCGTTGAGGTCAAGGATGTCCGTTCCGATAATCCGCGCCCCCGACCCCTTCTGCAAAAGGCTCGCAATGGACATCGTGCCGCTCCCGCAATCCAAAATCGTCTCATGCGACCCGGCGATTTCGATTAAATGGTTTGCCAGCCGCCGCGCGCGCCAGCGCTCAATTATAGTTACGACCCATTGTGGAATCATCCGGTTTCTCCGTCGAAAAAAAAAGAATGCGCCGTGTTGCGGCGTACGCTATTTTAACCCGCACCGCCCACAGGCGATGCGCGACTACGGCTCGCAAATTTCCGTTACAATCCTGCCATGTCCCCACTCGCCCTTGTCACCGGCTCCGCCCACCGCCTCGGCAAAGCCTTTGCCCTCACCCTCGCCCGCAAGGGATATGCCGTCGCCCTCCACCATCGCGGATCGGTGGACGAAGCCGAAAAAACAGCCGCAGAAATCCGCGCCCTCGGCGTGGACTGTCTGCCCATCCGCGCAGACCTGACCGTGCCGGAAAAAGTGGATTTTTTATTTTCCCTCGTGGATGAAATGAACGCGCCGCTGAAAGTCGTCGTCAACTCGGCGGCCATCATGACAGCCGCAAACCCGCGCGACCTGCAACTGCAAGACTGGGACTCCGCGCTCGATCTCAACCTGCGCGCGCCATTCCTGATCGCCCAACGCGCCGCCAAGCGGATGACCGCAGGCGGGCTGATCGTCAACATCTCGGACATTGCCGCGCAAAAAGCATGGAGCCGTTATCCCTCCTATACGGTCAGCAAAGCCGGGATCGAGTCCCTTACCAAAATCCTCGCCCGCTCGCTCGCCCCAACCATCCGCGTCAATGCCATCGCCCCCGGGCTAGTCCTGCCCTCCGAAATCGTCACCGAAGCGCAATGGAATCAACTCATCGAAAAACTCCCCCTCAAACGCCCCGCCGCGCCCGAAGAAATCACCTCCGCCCTCGAATTCCTCATCAAAAACGAATACATCACCGGGCAAACCATCGTCGTAGACGGCGGCTATTCCCTCGTCTAAAACCCACAACCCGCAACCCACAACCTGCAACCTGTAACCTGTAACCTGTAACCTGCAACCTGTAACCTGCAACCCGCAACCCACAACCCGCAACCCACAACCCACAACCTGTAACCTGCAACCTGTAACCTGCAACCTGTAACCTGTAACCTGTAACCTGCAACCTGTAACCTATACCCTCCCCCAATGCCTTCCAAAAAAATCCCTCCCGACCTCATCGTCTCCCTTCTCCTACTACTCTCCACTCTCTATTATTCTTTCACCTTTATTGATTTCACCATCCCGCCTTTTGAAGACGCCGCCATGATCATGCGCTACGCCCAACACCTCGCGGGCGGACACGGCATCGTCTGGAACATCGGCGAACCGCCCGTGGACGGCGCGACCGATTTCCTTTTCATGGCCGCCTCCGCCGCGCTCATCAAACTCGGCTTCACCGTCGGTCAATCCGTGCGCGGCATCGGATTCGCGTCCCATCTCCTCACCGTCCTCATCGTGTACTGGGCAAACCGCCGAATCCATAATGGAAACATCCCCTTCTCTTTTTTAAGCGGACTTTATCTCGCCTGTGGGACCGGACTCTCCTATGTGGCCGCTTACTTCGGGACGCCTTTCTTTGCTCTCGCCGCCGCCTCCACCTGGACTTTGGGCCTGATCCTGATGAAGGAGCAGAATCCACGCTGGGAACTTTCCCTCGCCTTCGCCCTGAGCGGACTCGTCACCGGGCTGATTCGCCCCGAAGGCGTCATCCTCGCTTCGCTAATGCTTCTCGCCGTCGTCTTCATGCGCGGATTCAAAAACTCGCTTCCCGTCATCATTGCCTTTGCAATCGTATTTCTCACCCTCGGCGGCGCCTATTTCCTCTGGCGCTGGGATTACTTCGGCTATCCGTTGCCCAACCCGTTTTACAAAAAAGGCGAAGAAGGCTGGGACTGGTTCACGTTCAACGGCTCGATGTTGAACGCGCTCAGGCTTGCCCTGCCCATTGCGTTTGCGTTCATCCTCGCCCTGCGCTCCAAAGAGACGACGCGACTCGCAATCGCCTATCTCATCCCCATCTTCGGCTTTGCCGCCGCCTTCGGCTTGATCTCAGACGAGATGAACTATGGCGCGCGCTTTCAATACGCCATTGTCCCCATCGCGCTCATGTCGTGGATTCCGCTGACGGGGAGTCTAAGGCTCGAAGCGCTGAATCAACTCAAAGTCCGGGAGAGAGCCGCGACCTTCATCGCCTTAATAGGTTTGGCGTTTGGCATCGTCTATTATTCCTGGTTTCAAAATTGCTTCCTTGCGTTGTATCAACAATCCTGCGACCGACCCTACGAGCGCGACGGGCGTTTGGAAATGGCGCAGATGCTGGCGGAGTATCGCGGCAAGGGGTATGTGATCGCGACGACGGAGGCGGGGTTGATCCCCTATTACTCCGGCTGGACGGCGATTGATACCTGGGGTTTGAACGACCAGTTTATCGCGCATAACGGCTCGATCACGGCGGAGTATCTCGACAAGTACAAGCCGCACATCATCATGTTCCATGATTATTATTCGCCGCTCGTCCCGCCCAAACTGACGGAAGCCAACCTCGCGCAGCGCTGGTTTGGCATGACGATCTTGTTGAAGACCTACGCCGAAGAGAACGGCTACATCCTCGCGGCGGTCTTCGGCGACAGCCCGTACGACGCGCATTATTATTATGTGCGCCCGGACTTTGAAGACAGCAAGCGGCTCGTCGAACAGATCTCAAAGTTTCGCGATTATTTTTACCCGACCACCGGCAAACGCTCGATCAATTACGCCATTTATGACGATGGACCATAGACCATTATTTTTCATCGTCCGCGGTCTGTCGTCCATCGTCAAATATCTCGATACCTTTTTCCAGGAGCCTAACCCATGTCTGAAATTACCGAACTTGTCGAAAAACTCAAAACCGAAGGCGAACGCATGGCCGCGTTTTTTGCCGAATTAACAGACGATCAGTGGACTGTCGAGGTCTACACCGAAGGCGCAACATGGACGATCCGCGATACCCTGTCGCATTTCGTCGCCTCCGAACGCGGATTGGTCCGACTCTTCGAGCGCATCCGCGCTACCGGCGAAGGCGTGTCGGAGGATTTCTCCATTGACCGTTACAACGCCTCGCAACAGGAAAAGACCAAAGACCTTGCGCCCGCCGACTTGCTGGAACAGTACAAACAAATCCGCGCCGAGTCTGTTCAATGGGTGAGCGGTTTGAAGGACGAAGAACTCGACATCAAGGGACGACATCCATTTTTGGGCGAAACCGTCATCCGCGAGATGATAAAAATGCTGTACCTGCACAATCAACTGCATTACCGCGATATGAAGCGGGTGTTGAAGTAGCCGGATGGGTAGATGAGTAGATGAATAGATGAGCAGGCAAGTAGATAAGTAAAAGCGACTACATCGTCATCTGCGTTCGCGCGTCGGCGACGCCCTAATTTCCTCCCGCGCCGCGAGGGTATAATTGATTCTATGAAACAAGTTGAGACCCGTTTATTGCTCGGCGATTGCCGCGAAGAGTTGAAAAAACTCGCTCCAAATTCGATTGACCTGATTTTTACATCGCCTCCCTATGCGGACAGTCGCTCGAATACTTATGGCGGAGTGCGTCCCGATAAATATGTGGAATGGTTCCTTCCCGTTTCTGCTGAATTGTTGCGCGTCTTGAAGCCCACCGGCACATTTGTCTTGAATATCAAGGAAAAGGTTGTCAGCGGAGAACGCCACACGTACGTTATTGAACTCATTATGGAAATGAGGAGGCAGGGATGGCTTTGGACTGAGGAGTTTATCTGGCATAAGAAAAATTCCTATCCAGGCAAATGGCCCAATCGCTTCCGGGATTCATGGGAAAGATTGTTGCAATTCAACAAGCAGAGAAATTTCCATATGTACCAGGAAGAGGTTATGGTTCCAATGGGCGATTGGGCGGACAGGCGGTTGAAAAAACTAAGCGACACAGATAAAGTTCGGGACCCTTCAAAGGTCGGAAGCGGGTTCGGCAAGCGGATTGCGAACTGGATCGGGC
>WBZO01004155.1_pt1 | contig 15887 bp, 16 predicted proteins | sample 5204261 | NCBI WGS metagenome assembly WBZO01 (sample SAMN12412400, study PRJNA552823) | activated sludge metagenome | isolation source: activated sludge from anammox sidestream of wastewater treatment plant... | place: USA: North Carolina | collected 2017-09 | reverse complement strand
CCAACGGCACGGAGGCGCAGAAGCGCGAGTTCCTCGAGCCGGCGATCGCGGGCCTGAAGATCGGCGCGCTCGCGGTCAGCGAGCCGGGGGCGGGCAGCGACGTCGCCTCGCTTCAGACGCGGGCGCGGCGGGAGGGCGACGAGCTCGTCCTCAATGGCTCGAAGACGTTCATCTCGAACGCGGGCCTGTGCGACTTCGCGACCGTCGCCGCGCGCACCGGCGGCCCTGGCCACGAGGGCATCTCGTTGATCCTCGTCCCCGCGGATGCGCCGGGCTTCGTGCGCGGCCGCCGCCTCGAGAAGATCGGCACCCACGCCTCCGACACCGGCGAGCTCTTCTTCGAGAGCTGTCGCGTCCCGGCGGCCAATCTCCTCGGGCCGGAGAACGGCGGCTTCCGCCTCGTCATGCACGGCTTCGAGGGCGAGCGGCTCGTGCTCGCCCTCATGTGCTGCCGTCACATGCGCCGCATGTGGGAAGAGGCCCGCCGCTACGGGCTCGAGCGAGAGGCCTTCGGCTCGCCGATCCTCGGCTTCCAGGCGTGGCGGCACCGTCTCGCCGACGCGCTGACGACGATCGAGGCGGCGCAGGCGCTCGCCTACCGGGCGGTCGACCTCTACGTGCGCGGTGAGCCCTGCGACAAGGAGATCTCGATGGCGAAGCTCTTCGCCGCCGAGTCGGCGATCGTGGTCGGTCGCCAGTGCACGCAGATCTTCGGCGGCTACGGCTACATGGAGGAGTACCCGATCGCCCGCCTCTTCCGGGATACGCTCGCGTTCACGGTCGGCGCCGGTACGAGCGAGGTGATGCGGGAGATCATCGCGCGGCGCGCCGGCCTCGTTCCCGACCCACGGGCCCGATGACCGTCGCGGTCGCGGGCGTCGGGGAGTCCGGCCCGGCACTCGAGGATCCGCGCTCGATCCCGGAGCTCGTCCTCGACGCGGTCGAGCAGGCGCTCCAGGACGCGCGCCTCGGCTTCGACGACCTCGACGCCGCCGTCACCGCCTCGGTCGACCTGCTCGACGGCCTCACCGCGTCCAACATCGCGGTGACGGAGGTCGTCGGAGCGGTGCTCGGGCCCGAGACGAGGATCGCCGCCGACGGCCTTCTGGCCGCGATCCACGGCGCCTGCCTCGTTCGCGCCGGCGCCTACGAGACGGTGCTGGTCGTCGCGCACGGGAAGGCCTCGCTCGGCCCGTACTGGCAGCTGACCTCCTGGGCGCTCGACCCGATCTACCTCCAGCCCCTCGGCCTCGACTTCCTCGCCTGCGCGGGCCTGCAGGCGCGCACTCTCGCCGAGGGCGACGCCGGGGCGGAGGAGCGCTGGGCCGGGATCGCCGCGAGGCGACGTCGCGCAGCCGCCCCGCACGGGGTCGCACCGGCCTGCGCGGCCGAGGACGTCCTCGCCTCGCCGGTGGTCGCGTCTCCCCTGCGGCGCGAGGCGTGCGCTCCGCTCGCGGACGGCGCGACCGCGGTCGTGCTCCGCGCCGCAGGCCTGTCCGGGCCCGGCGTCCACATCGGCGGCGTCGGCTTCGACCTCTCCCCGCACGCCCTTGGCGAGCGCGAGCTGACCGAGTGGGACGGGTTGCGCCGGGCCTGGACGCGAGCGCTCCGGACGCACGGGAAGCCGCGACCGAGGCTCGACGTCGCCGAGCCGTCGTGCCTCTTCCCGCACGAGGAGGAGCTCTTCCGCCGCGCGCTCGAGCTCGACCCCGGGACGGAGGTCTCACCGGGGGGCGGGCTCTTCGCAGGCTTCGTCCCGGTCGCGGCGGGCCTCTCCCGCCTCGTTGCCGTCGCCAGAGCGCTACGTCGGTCGGGCGGGCCGCGCGCCGGTGTCGCCCACGGCGCCTGGGGGCCGGCGGGCCAGGGCCAGGCGGTCGCGATCCTGGAGGCCGCGTGAGGCGGGTCGCCGTCGTCGGCACCGGGCAGACGCGGCATGCGAGGGCCCGCGATGACGTCTCGCAGCCCGAGCTCGTGCGCGAGGCGGCCGCGGCGGCGCTCGAGGACGCGGGCATCGGCCCCGGCGAGATCGACGCCGTCGTCCTCTCGAACATGGAGCTGTTCGAGGGGCGGGCGCTGCCCGAGCTCTGGGTCGGAGAGAGCGCGTTCGCGGCCGGCAAGCCGTGCCTGAAGGTCGCGACGGGCGGGACGTCGGGGACGAGCGCCTGCATCGCCGGCTTCCACCTCGCCGCCTCCGGCCTCTTCGACGTCGTCCTCGTCGTCGGCTTCGAGAAGCACTCGGAGGGCCACACGCAGACGGGCATGGCGCTCACCGATCCGTTCTGGGACCGCGCGGTCGCCTCGGGCGCCGTCGGCAACTTCGCGCTCTCGATCTCGCAGCTCCAGGCCGAGCGCGGCGTCACGGAGGAGCAGGCCGCGCTCGTGGCCGTCAAGGCGCGCCGCAACGCGGCGCGCAACCCGCACGCCCACCTGCAGATGGCGGAGCTGACGGTGGACGAGGTGCTCGGCTCGAGGATGTTGGCGCACCCGGTGCGGATGCTCGACATGTGCCCGCAGTCGGACGGCGCCTGCGCGATCGTCGTCGCCGTGGAGGAGCGCGCGAGGCAGCTCTGTGCGCGCCCCGCCTGGGTGCGCGCGGCGGTCACCCGCCACGAGCAGCCCTACCTCGGGGACGTCGAGCGCCGGCTGCTGACGATGCGCACGCTGCGGGAGGCAGCCCGGGCCGCCTACGACGCCGCGGAGATCCGGGAGCCGCTGCGTGAGCTCGACGTGGCGGAGATCTACGAGCCCGTCAGCTACGCCGAGCTCGCGTGGTACGAGGCTCTCGGCTTCTGCGAGGAGGGCGGGGCGGGCCGGCTGATCGAGGACGGCGTCACCGCGATGGACGGGGAGCTACCGGTGAACCCCTCCGGTGGCGTGCTCTCCTCCAACCCCGTCGGCGCCTCGGGCGTGATCCGCGTTGCCGAGGCCGCGCTGCAGCTCCACGGCCGGGGCGGGGAACGGCAGGTCGAGGGGGCGTCGACCGCACTCGCGACGGGATACGGCGTCTACGCGTGGTCGGACGTGGTCGTCCTGCAGGCGGAGGCGGCGTGACGGACGGCCCGGGCACGGTTCAGGCGGCGCTCTCGGTCGTGCACGAGATGCGGCTGACGTGGCGCTACGTCTCCGGTACGGCGATGGAACGGTTCCTCGCCGGCCTCGCCGAGCGTCGCCTGGAGGCGCTGCGCTGCGGGGGCTGCGGGCGCCGCTACCTGCCGCCGCGACCGTTCTGTGGCCGCTGCCGGCTGCGCCTCTGCGACTGGGTGCCGGTGCGGGACGAGGGCATGCTGGACGCCTGGACGGTCGTCCATCTGCCCATTCTCGACGCCCGCAGCGGCGAGCCCCGCGCCGTTCCCTACGGGATGGGCCTGATCCGGCTCGACGGAGCGGACACGACGCTCAACCACTACCTCGCCGAGGCGGACCCGGCCCGCCTCGCGATCGGCCTGCGCGTCCGCGCCGTGTGGCGCGAGCACCTGCGCGGCGCGCTCGATGACATCCTCCACTTCGAGGTCGTCTCGTGATCCTCGAGGGCAGCGTACGGCTGCCGTTCCGCTATGCGGCCGGGGCGAGCGCGAGCGCGTTCCTGACGGCCCTGCGCGACGAGGGCCGGATCCTCGGCTGCCGCTGCACGTCGTGCCGGATCGTGCTCTGCCCGCCGCGCTCGCACTGCCCGCGCTGTGCGCAACGGACGGACGAGATCGTGGAGGTAGGCCCCGCCGGCACGCTCGTCTCCTGGACCGAGCTACCGGGACGCGGCACCTACGGTCTCGTGCGGCCGGACGGCGCCGACACCGCCCTCGCGCACCGTCTGCTCGGCGCACCGGCTGACCTGCGCGCAGGGACACGCGTGCACGCGCGCTTTGCGACGGAGCGCAGCGGCAGCATCGCCGACCTGGCCGGCTTCGAGGTCGCTTCGTGAGTATCCGCACCGAGCGAGACGATGCAGTCCTCGTCGTCACGATCGACCGGCCCGAGGCGCGCAACGCGCTCACACTGGAGATGAGCCGTCTCCTCGTCGAGGCCTGGCTCGAGCTGCGCGACGACTCCGCACTCCGCGTCGCCGTGCTGACGGGCGCCGGCGACAGGGCGTTCTGTGCGGGTGCCGACCTGCGCCAGATCGGGGACTGGTACCGCTCGCTCACTCCCGTCGAGCGACAGCGGCGCGGCGAGCGCGAGCCGGGGCTGGGCGGCCTCACCCGAAACCTCGACCCGGGCAAGCCCGTCGTCGCGGCGATCAACGGGGCCTGCCTGGCGGGAGGGCTCGAGCTCGCGCTCGCCTGCGATCTACGCATCGCGGCCGAGCACGCCAGCTTCGGGCTGCCGGAGGTGCGCTGGGGGTTGATCCCCGGCGCGGGCGGGACGCAGCGGCTGCCGCGCGCGATCCCGCGTGCGCTTGCCATGGAGATGCTGCTCACGGGAGCGCCGGTCGACGCGACGAGGGCGCTGCAGGCGGGGCTCGTGAGCCGCGTCGTCGGCGCGGGCGTCCTGCTCGAGGAGGCGCTCGCCCTGGCCGGGCAGATCGCGCGCAACGCTCCGCTGGCGGTGCAGGCGGCACGTGCCGCAGCGCTCACGGGCGGCGAGCTGCGGCTTGAGGAGGGGCTGCGCCTGGAGCAGTCCTACGCCGAGCCGCTGCGGGCGAGCGACGACGTGCAGGAGGGCCTCGCGGCCTTCGTGGAGAAGCGCGAACCGGAGTTCCGGGGGAGGTGACGGTGGAGCGCTACGAGACGATCCGCTGCCTGCGCGAGGGGCCTGTCGAGCGCGTCACCCTGGCGCGACCGCAGGTGCTGAACGCGATCGACGGGCGCATGCTGCACGAGCTGCGCGCGGCGCTCGCGAGCGTCGCCGGCGACCGCGAGGCGCGCGTCGTCATGATCGACGCCGACGGCGACCGCGCCTTCTGCGCGGGGATCGACGTCGAGTACGTGCGGGGGCTCACCGGTCTCGCCGTTCGCGAGGTCGGCACCGAGCTGCACCGGACGTTCCTCGCCCTGCGCACCTTCCCGAAGCCCGTCGTCGTGGCGGTGGACGGCCTCTGCCTCGGCGCCGGGCTCGAGCTCGCCGTCTCCTGCGACCTGATCCTCGCGAGCGACCGCTCGCGCTTCGGCCTGCCCAACATCGACCGGGGCATCCCCGCCATCGTCGAGGCCGCGATCCTGCCGCTCGCGATCGGCCTGCAGGGAGCGCGCGAGATGGCCTACACGGGGGAGTTCTGGGATGCGGCCAAGGCCGAACGGCGTGGGCTCCTGCACGCGGTCGTCGCCCCCGGCGACCTCGCTGCCGAGGCCGGCCGCTGGTGCGCCTCGCTCGCCTCCAAGCCGCCGAGCGCGCTCGCCCTGCAGAAGGAGATCGTGCACAAGTGGATGACGACCGACCTCGAGTCGGCGATCGACTTCTCCGTCAACACCGTCCCCCTCGCCTTCGGCACGCGAGGGCAGCAGGAGGGGATGGCGGCCTTCGTCGAGAAGCGGCCGCCCCGGGAGGTGGAATGAGCGGGAAGGTCGTCGTCACCTGTGCGCTCACGGGCGCGCAGCAGGGCAAGGAGGCGAACCCGAGCCTGCCCGAGCAGCCCGACGAGGTGATCGCCCAGGGGCTCGAGGCCTGGCGGGCGGGGGCGGCGATCCTGCATCTGCACGGGCGCGACGCCGAGGGGCGCGCGACCGCGGACGTCGGCGTCTTTCGCCGTATGGTCGAGGGCCTGCGCGGGGCCGGCTGCGACGCCGTCCTCAACCTGACCACGGGGGGCGCCGTCGCCGGCTTGCCGCTCGAGCAGCGGATCCGGGTCGTGCCCGAGCTACGCCCCGAGATCGCCTCCTTCAGCGTCGGCGGGGGCGCACTGCTCGGCCGCTTCGACGAGCGCGCGGGGGAGTGGGCGGGCGACCGCTTCGTGCCCCTGTTCTCGTCCCACGCCGAGCTCGAGCAGGTCGCGCGCACCTTCCTCGAGCACGGCGTGCGGCCGGAGCTCGAGATCTATCACGCCGGCATGCTGAACAACCTGCGCGCGCTGCTCGACCGGGGGGCGCTCGCCGAGCCGCTCTTCGTCAACCTCGTCACCGGTATCCCGGGCGAGATCAGCGAGCCCTCGGTGCGCAACCTCGTCTTCCTCGTGGAGGGGCTGCCGCCCGGCGCGGTGTGGCAGGTGTCCTCGATCGGGGCACGCAACCACTTCCGCATGCTCGGCGCGATCGTGGCCCTCGGCGGCCAGGTGCGGGTCGGCATGGAGGACAACGTGTGGATCGCGCCGGGCGAGCTCGCGAGCTCGAACGGCCAGATCGTCGAGAAGGCCGTGCGGATCCTGCGCGAGCTCGGCTTCGAGCCGGCGACGCCGGCCGAGGCCCGGGCGAGGCTCGGGCTCCGCAGGCCCGGAGGAGAGGGGAGCTGATGGCCGAAGAGCGAATCGCGATCGACGCCTGGGCGACATGGATCGGACCGGAGGCCGCCACCCGCTGGCCCGACGAGTACCTGCACATCTTCGGCAAGTACCGCTCGCCGCGTGTCATCTACGAGGGGCAAGAGCTCGCGGGGATGCTGGCGGAGATGGACGGGGCCGGGGTCGATCGCTGCCTGCTCTCGGCCTTCTACCACCGGGACCTCGCGGTCGTCTCCAACGAGGAGGTGGCGGCGGCTGTGCGCAGCCATCCCGACCGTTTCGTCGGCGCGGGCACGGTCAACGTGCTGCGCAAGCCGATGGACGTCTACCGCGAAGTGCGCCGCATCGTCTCGGAGCTTGGCCTGCGGGCGGTGCGCCTGGAGCCGTACATGTACGGCGACGGCACGGTCGGGCTGCCGCCGAACGACAAGCGCTACTGGCCGGTCTACGTCGCCTGCTGCGAGCTCGGCGTGCCGGTCTGCATCCAGGTCGGCCACACCGGTCCCCTGCTCCCCTCGGAGTGCGGGCGCCCGATCTACCTCGACGAGGTCGCACTCGCCTTTCCGGAGCTGACGATCGTCGGCTGCCATCTGGGACAGCCCTGGCACGAGGAGATGACGACGCTCGCCTGGAAGCACCCCAACGTCTACGTCGAGACCTCCGCGCGCACGCCCAGGCACTGGCCTGCCTCGTTCCTGGAGTTCGTGCGCGGCTGGGGGCAGGACAAGGTCATCTGGGCGACGGACTACCCGCTGCTCTCCTTCGAGGGCACGCTGGCTGAGCTCGAGGAGCTCGAGCTCGACCCGCCGATCCAGCGCAAGGTGGTGCGCGACAACGCTGTCGCCGCGTTCGGGCTGGAGGCCGGCGATGCCTGAGACCGTGCTGAGTCGGGTCGCGGACGGCGTCGCGACGGTGACGCTCGCCCGCCCCGGCCGCCTCAACGCCATCGATCTCGCGATGCTCGAGGAGCTCGTGGCCGTGCTCGAGGCGATCGCCGCGGACGACGGGGCACGCGTGGTCGTCCTCGCCGGGGAGGGGCGGGCCTTCTGTGCCGGCGCCGACCAGGGTGAGATGCGCCCGCGCTCGCCGGCCGAGTGGGAGCGCATCGTCGAGCGCTACCTCGATCCCATCCGGCTGCTCTCCGCCATGGACAAGCCGGTCGTGGCACGCCTGCACGGTGACACCGTCGGCGGCGGCCTCGGGCTCGCGCTCGCCTGCGACTTCCGGCTCGCGGCGCGCGGGATCCGGCTGGCCGCGCCCTTCGTGCGCATCGGCCTGGCCGGCTGCGACATGTCGGCCGGGTACTTCCTGCCCCGCCTGATCGGGCTCGGCAGGGCGACCGACCTGATGATGACGGGCCGCTTCGTCGACGCCGAGGAAGCAGAGCGGATCGGGCTCGTCACCCGCGCCGTCGACCCCGGCGAGCTCGACGACACGGTCGCCGAGCTGACCGGCACCCTGGTGGCAAGCCCGCCCCGGGCGCTCGCCTTCACGAAGCGGGCGATCCGCCGCTCGCCCGACCTCGACCTGCCCGCCGAGTTCGACTACGAGGTGTACGCGCAGGTGCAGTGCCTGCAGAGCGAGGACCACCGGGAGGCGCTCGCCGCCTTCAGGGAGAAGCGGCCGGGCCGCTACGAGGGACGATGAGCGACGCCCTGCTCGCCGACGACGAGGCGGCTCTGCAGGAGGCCGTTCGCTCCTTCACCGCACGGGAGATCACGCCGAAGGCCGCGGAGTGGGACCGTGCGGGCCGCTATCCACGCGAGCTCTTCACCCGCCTGGGCGAGCTCGGCTGGCTCGGCACCGCGTTCCCACAGGAAGTGGGTGGCAGCGGCGGCGGCTCCGTCCACTACGCGCTCCTCTGCCGGGAGCTGGCCCGCGGCTCGGCCGGCGTCGCGCTCGGCATCTACGTGCACACTGCGCTCGCCTGCGCGTCCGTGCACCACCTCGGCAGCGAGGAGCAGCGCCTGCGGCTGCTGCCGCCCGCCCTGCGCGGAGAGCGGGTCGGCTGCTGGGCCTACGCCGAGGCGGGAGCGGGCTCGGACGTGTCCACGGTGCGCACGCGCGCGGCTCGCGACGGAGACGGCTACGTGCTCGACGGCGCCAAGCTCTACATCACGAACGCGCCGATCGCGGACTTCGCGGTGCTGGTCGCGTCCACCGCGCCGGCGCAGGGCCTGCGCGGCCTCACGCTCTTCCTCGTCGAGCTCGACCGGCCCGGCGTCACGGTCGGAGAGCCGATGGCGAAGCTCGGCATGGGCGCCTCGGAGATGGCGGAGATCGTGCTCGAGGGCTACCGTGCCGCCGAGAGCGACCGCGTGGGCCCGGAGGGAACCGGTCTCTTGGCGGCGATGAAAGTGCTCACCCTGGGGCGGATCGCCGCCGCCGCCTTCGGCGTCGGCCTGGGGGAGGCGGCCCTCGAAGCGGCCCTCGGCCACGCACGCGAGCGCGAGCAGTTCGGCGGGCCGCTGCTGCGACAGCAGTACGTCCGCTTCACGCTCGCCGACGTCGCGACGCGCCTCGAGGCTACCTGGCAGCTGACGCTGCACGCGGCGCGGCTCGTCGACGCGGGATGTCCTCATGCGACGGAGGCCGCGATGGCGAAGCTCTTCTCGACCGAGACGTGCACCTGGGCCTGCGAGCGGGCGCTGCACCTGTGCGGTGCGCAGGGCTACATGCTCGAGAGCGCGGCGCAGCGCTTCTACCGCGACTGTAAGGTGCTCGAGCTCGGTGAAGGAACGAGCGAGATCCAGCGCGAGACGATCGCGCGGGCGCTGGAGGGCTGACGCTTGGGCATCGCCGAACGCAGGCAGCGGGAACGAGAGGCCCGGCGCGAGGCCGTCCTCGAGGCCGCACGCTCGCTCGTACGCGAGCGGGGCTTCACGGGCACGACCACGCGCCTGATCGCGGAGCGCAGCGAGCTCTCCGAGGCGACGCTCTTCTTCTACTTCCGCGGCAAGGACGAGATCTTCTCCTCGCTGCTCTTCGAGGGGATCGACTTCACGGCCGCCGGCCTGCAGGCGATCCTTGCCGACGACGCGCCGACGGGGACGCGGCTCGAGCGCTTCTGGACGTTCCTCTCGCAGGTGCAGGCCGAGCACCCGGAGTACTTCCACGTCTTCGCCTACCTGGCGCATCCGAATGCGACGAGGTCCGTGGACGAGAGCGTGCGCGACGAGCTCGCACGACGCTCCGGCGACAACATGCGGCTGCTGGCGGAGATCCTCGCGGACACGGTGGGTCGGGAGCGCGCTCGCGTTGCCGCCGACCTCGTCTGGGCCTCCTTCGCGGGCCTCATCGTCCTGCGCGACTCGAGAGCCAACCTCGGCGCCGCCGTCCACCCGGACGCGCACGATCTGCGTACGGCCCTCGAGCTCCTCCTCGCCGGGATCGCCGCGAGGGAGGCTGCGTGAGCACGATGACGGCCGCCCGCCTCGTCCGTGCAGGCGACCCACTCGTGCTCGAGAGCGTGCCGGTGCCGCAGCCCGCGCCGGGCGAGATCCTCGTCGCCGTGCGAGCCTGCGGTCTCTGCGGCACCGACCTCCACCTGGCCGTGGAGGGAGACCTCGTACCGAGCCACGTCCCGATCACGCTCGGCCACGAGCCGGCGGGAGTAGTCGCGGACGCGAACGGCGACCCGCTGCTGCGTGTAGGCGAGCGGGTCGGGCTGCTGCCCGCCGCCTCCTGCGGCGCCTGCCGCTGGTGCCTCGCCGGCCGCGAGGCGCTGTGCGACGCTGCCGAGGTGTACGGCATGCAACGGGACGGCGCCCTCGCCGACTACATCGCGGTTCCCGCCCACTCGGTCGTCAGGCTGCCCGAGGAGGTCCCGTTCGACGTCGGCGCCATCGCCACGGACGCGGTCGCGACGCCCTTGCACGCGTTGCGCTGCCGCGGTCGGCTGGATGCCGGGGAGACGGTCGGCGTCTTCGGCTGCGGCGGCATCGGCACGCACGCGATCCTGCTCGCCCGCGCGCTCGGCGCCGGCCGCATCGTCGCGGTCGACGCGGAGCCGGCGGCGCTCGCCCGCGCGCAGCGGCTCGGCGCGGACGCCGTCGTCGACGCCCGCGAGAACGACGTCACCCGCGCGGTCAGGGACCACGCCGGCGGCGGCCTCGACCTCGCCCTGGAGTGCGTCGGGCGTCCCGAGACGGTGGAACAGGCGCTGCGGAGCCTCGCCAAGGGCGGCCGCGCGGTGCTCGTCGGGGTCGGCCCGGGCCGACCGCTGCTGCCGGCGCTGCACGCGTTCGTCGGCCGCGAGCAATCACTCCTCGCCTCGTACGGTGCGCATCGAGCCGACCTCGAGGAGGTGTACGCGCTCGTCGCCGCCGGACGGCTCGATCTGTCGGCCTCGATCTCGCTGCGCTATCCGCTCGCGCAGGCGGACGCCGCGCTGCGGCGGCTCGCCCGCCACGAGGGGGACGTGGTGCGGATCGTGGTCGAGCCGTGAGTCGCGGGAGCCGGGGCGAGGCCCCGGCTCCCGCGATCGTTGCGAAGCGGTCAGCGTCCGCCGCGGGGGCGGCCGTCGATGATCTTGCCGATGGGATCCCAGATCGACTTCGCCGCGTCGAGCTTCTGCATCTGCATCTGGCTGATGACGAAGTGGTCCGTCTTGCTCGTCTTCATGACGATGCCCGGCAGCAGGAACTTGTTGGGCCCGTCGAAGCTGAGCACCGCGTTCATCAGGCTCGCCCGGGTTGGGTTCTTGCCGGCACGGTAGAGAGCCTGCACGAACGACTCGGCCAGCGCGACGCCGTACATCACCTGGTAGTCGTTCGGGCTCAGCGAGCCACCGTACTTCGCGATGATGTCGCGGAACTGCTTCATCGCCGCGTCGTTCGTCCAGCGTGGGCTGGTGGGGTCCTTGAGGAAGTTCGCGGTCATCATGCCGTCGACGTAGGCCGGGCCGGTCTGCCCGATCATCGCCTTGACGGCCGGTGCGACCACCGCCACCAGGTTCGTGTAGATCGCTTCCGGCTGGATGCCGAGGGCCTTGGCCGTTGCGATGATGCGGACGGCCGGCGTCGGGATCGTGAGCACGACGAGCACCTGCGCACCCGACGCCTTCACCTTCGCCAGCTGCGGTACCACGCTCGTCGCCGTCACCTCGACCGGCTCCTTGGCGACGACGTTGTCCTGCACGTACTTCGACCCCAGCGCGGCCTGGACGCCGTAGAGGATGTCCTTGCCGTAGTCGTCGTTCTGGTAGACGATGGCGATCTTCTTGCCGGGGTGGTTCTGTCTGATCTGCAGCCCGTAGAGACGCCCCTCGGAGACGTAGTCGGGCATCCAGCCGATCGTCCACGGGTACTGCCTGTACTCCGACCCGATGACCGAGGCACCGCTGGCGACGAACACCTGCGGCACCTTGCGCGAGTTCATGTACTCACGCGTGGCCAGGACGTTCTCCGTGCCGAGCTGCCCTACGGTCGCGAAGACCTTGTCCTGCTCGACGAGCCGCCGGGTGAGCTGAACGGTGTTCGCCGGGTTGTACTGATCGTCGTAGTACTTCCAGACGATCTGCCGGCCCATGACGCCGCGCTTGCCGTCGGGCCCCTTGCGAGCGTTGACGTAGCTGAAGTACGCCTTCATCGCCACCGGGATGGGCCCGTAGAGCGCCGCCGGCCCGGTGAGCGGAAAGGTTCCGCCGATGGTGATCGTCCGCGCCGTGACCCCCGGCGTCTGTTCGGCGCCACCGAGCGCGACGGGCACCGTGAATGCGCAGACCGCGACCAGGACCGCGGCTCCGTACGCAATGAGCTTACGCACCGACTCCTCCTTTCGAGGCTTCGCCGACTCCTCTTCTCGTGCTGTCTGTCGGGAACGAGCGTAACCGGAGTACGACCGTACTACCAGGGGGCGTCGACCGCCTGCGCGCATTCCGGAGAGTGAGACGGCCGCTGGCGGGCTCGGTTAGCGGGACTGCCCGCACACGACGTGCACGGCCGAGCGGCCGGGCCGGCGCCGCTGAGGCCGCTCGGCGTGCCGCCGCCCCCGTGGACGGCAACGCCGCTGCTATCCTTCGCTCACCACATTTCACCTGTTTGGGAAATGGGCGCCTCGCGCCCATTTTTCTTGAAGGGGCAGCTTTGGCAGACATGCTCGCAACCGAGAAGACGCTCGCACGGGAGATCGCTCCGGCGGTCGAGCGCGGCGTGCCCGGCGTCGAGGTGCTCGCCGTCGAGCTGCTCTCCCCGAGCAGGTTCTGCGTCTACATCGACCATCCCGAGGGTGTCGACCACGCGCTCTGCGCGCGGGTCACACACCTGCTCGAGCAGTATCGGAAGTCGTACACGATCGACGTCTCCTCGCCGGGCCCGGAACGACCGCTGCGCACGCCGGCGCATTTCCGCGCGGCCGTGGGGCACGACGTGCAGGTCAGGACGGCGACGGAGATCGCCGGCAAGAAACGGTTCCGCGGCCCGGTGGTCGGCGCCGGCGAGCGGAGCTTCCGCATCGAAGCTGCGGACGAGGCGCTCGAAATCCCGTACGAGGCGATCGTCCGGGGCAACCTGATCGACGAGGGATAGGTGGAGAGATGAGCCAGGAGATCATGGAGGGCATTCGCACGATCGAGCGCGAGAAGGGCATCGAGACGGGCACTCTCGTCGCGGCGCTCGAGGACGCGCTCCTCGCTGCCTACAAGAAGACGCCCGGCGCCGCCCGGCACGCCGAGGTGATCCTCGACGGCGAGGGCGAGTTCCGGGTCTTCTCGATCGAGATTCCCTCGGACCTCGAGGAGCGGTTGCTGGACGAGGCGCGTGAGGCGGCGATCGAGGAGCTCGAGCGGATCGAGGAGGAGACGGGCGAGCGCCACCATACGCTCGTCAACGACGACGACCTCGACCTCGACTGGTCGCAGGTGCCGGAGGAGCAGATGGTCCGCTGCGACGTCACGCCCCACGACTTCGGCCGTATCGCTGCCATGACCGCCAAGCAGGTGATCCAGCAGCGCATCCGTGAGGCCGAGCGGGCGATGATGTACGACGAGTACATCGACCGTCAGGGCGAGGTCGTGACCGGCATCGTCCAGCAGGCCGGCGACCGTAACAACGTCCTCGTCGACCTGGGCAAGGTCGAGGCGCTCCTGCCTCGCTCCGAGCAGGTCGACGGCGAGCGCTACGAGCAGGGGTCGCGCATCAAGGCCGTGATCACCGAGGTGCGTTCCGGCACCAAGGGGCCGCAGGTGATCCTCTCCCGCCGTGACCCGGAACTGATCAAGACGCTGTTCGAGCTCGAGGTGCCGGAGATCGCAGACGGCCTCGTCGAGATCCGCGGCGTCGCCCGGGAGCCGGGCTATCGCTCCAAGATCGCGGTCGAGTCGCACGCCCAGGGCGTCGACCCGGTCGGCGCCTGCGTGGGGCCGCGCGGCTCGCGCGTGCGCATGGTCGTCTCCGAGCTCCGCGGCGAGAAGATCGACATCATCCCCTGGAACACCGAGCCGGCGCGGTTCGTCGCCAAAGCCCTCCAACCGGCCCGGGTGCGCGAGGTGTACATCGACGATGACACGCGTGAGGCTACCGTCGTCGTCCCCGACGACCAGCTCGCGCTGGCGATCGGCAAGGAGGGGCTGAACGCCCGCCTCGCCGCCCGTCTCACAGGCTGGAAGGTCGACATCCAGTCGGACACCGAGTTCGCGCAGGCCGAGGCCGACGCGGCCTTCGCGGGCGAGGACGACTCGCAGGAGTTCTCGGGCCGCTGCGCCGCGACGCTCTCGAACGGGAAGCGCTGCCCGAACGCCGCCCTGCCAGGATCGTTCTACTGCGGCGTGCCCGCACACCAGGCACTCGCCGACGAGGGGCCGCCCCCTGCCGCAGCCGCAGCGACGCTCGCCGACGTCGAGGCAGTGATCGAGGACGCCGCGGCGGACGCGGTCGGCGAGGGCATCGCCGCTGCAGCCGTGCTCGAGGAGGACGAGCGCGCTGACCGTTGAGCACGGCGCCGTTGCGGACGTGCGTGGGCTGCGGTCGCAGGGCGCCGCAGGACACCTTGCTGCGGTTTGCCGCGGTCGACGGCATGCTCACGCCCGGGCGCAAGCTGCCCGGCCGCGGCGCCTACACGTGCCGCCGGCTCGCCTGCTTCGAGCGGGCGGTCGCGGCCCGGGCGTTCGCGCGGGTGCTGCGCACGACCGTCACCGTCGAGCCTGCGCTCTCGCGCCTCTACACTGAGCGATGATGGCCGACGGTCCCGACAAGCCGAACCGACCGATCCGACCCCGCGGAGGTCCCTCGGGGCGCAAGCGCCGTGTCGTCATCGAGGGCGGCGGCGCGCGCGGCGGTGGCCGCCAGGCGCGCGACCGCGGCAGCGCCCCGGCAACCCAGTCGAGGCCGCAGCCGGTCGTCGCTCCCAGCGGGCCCGTCACCGTCCCCTCCGGCGTGAGCGTCAAGGACCTGTCCGCAGCGCTCGGAATCCCGGTCGCCCAGATCATCAAGATCATGATGAACCTCGGCGAGATGGTGACCATCACCCAGTCGCTGGCGAACGAGTCCGTCGAGCTGATCGCGGCAGAGGTCGATCGCGAGGTCGTGATCAAGCACGCTGCCGACGAGGAGATCGAGGCGGAGAGCTACGAGGACGCCGACGAGGACCTGGCCGCGCGGCCACCGGTCGTCACGATCATGGGCCACGTCGACCACGGCAAGACGACATTGCTCGACGCGATCCGCAAGGCATCCGTGGTGGAGACCGAGGCCGGGGGCATCACCCAGCACATCGGCGCCTACCAGGCCGAGGTGGACGGGCGGCGGATCACGTTCCTCGACACGCCGGGACACGAGGCGTTCACGGCCATGCGAGCGCGCGGCGCCAAGGTGACCGACATCGCGGTGCTCGTCGTCGCCGCCGACGACGGCGTCATGCCGCAGACGCGGGAGTCGATCTCCCACGCCCGTGCGGCGGAGGTGCCGATCGTCGTCGCCGTCAACAAGATCGACGTAGCGAACGCCAACGTCGACCGCGTGCTCTCCGAGCTCGCCGCCGAGGGCCTGCAGCCCGAGTCGTGGGGAGGCACGACCCAGGTGGCGGAGGTCTCGGCCAAGCAGAAGCTCAACCTCGACGAGCTGCTGGAGAAGGTGCTGCTCGTCGCTGACGCCGAGCTCGATCTGCGCGCCAACCCGAAAGCCGACGCCTCCGGACCGATCGTCGAGTCGCGTCTCGACGTGGGTCGCGGCCCCGTGGCCACGATGCTCGTCCATCGCGGCACGCTGCACGTCGGCGATGCCATCGTCGCGGGCGACGCGGCGGGCAAGGTACGGGCGCTCTACGACTACCGGGGCGAGAAGGTCAAGGAGGCGAGGCCGGGCGAGCCGGTCGAGATCCTCGGCTTCGACCGCCCGCCCCCGGCGGGCGAGCTCGCGCGCGTGGTCGAGCACGAGCGGCAGGCCAAGGACCTCGCCCAGAAGCGGGCCGAGCGGCTGCGCCGCGAGCAGCTGGCGCAACGTGCCAGGCGCGGCGTCTCGCTGGAGACGCTGTTCTCGCAGATGCAGGAGGGCAGCGTCCAGGACCTCAACATCGTCCTCAAGGG
>WBZO01004034.1_pt1 | contig 15891 bp, 15 predicted proteins | sample 5204261 | NCBI WGS metagenome assembly WBZO01 (sample SAMN12412400, study PRJNA552823) | activated sludge metagenome | isolation source: activated sludge from anammox sidestream of wastewater treatment plant... | place: USA: North Carolina | collected 2017-09 | reverse complement strand
AGTCCCGACGGATTGTTCATGTTGTTGAAGATCAGAGTCCCCCCGTCCGCTTGAGCGTAGACGGTGGTGCCGTTGATCATGTTCACTGCAAGTGGGGCAGCGGCGCCTGCGGCAAGCGCACCCCGAAAGAGGGTGCGCCGGTCCATCTCCAGTTTGGCGAGTCTAGTCAGTTTCGAATCAGTGTGCCGGGTCATCGATTAACCTCCATTGCTCCAAAGCCCCCGAAACAGACATTGCTCGGGCGGTGTTGCACTACGCTTGCCAGGCTGTGTCGTTGTTGCAGGCATCCTCCGGTTGTATCAGCAGACAGACACTTTCAGCGCTCCAATCCCAGCAATTCGAGACTATTGCGATGCAGGATTGCTTCGAGATCACCAATTGGCACTTGAGGCAGGCTCGTGCCCCCCGTGACGTCATTGACTCTCCAGAGTGCGTCCATCGTTTCCTGTGGTGTTGCGACCGGAAAGTCCGAACCAAATAGCAGCTTGTGCAGAACACCCCATTCGGTGGCGAGGCGGAAGGCGTTGTAATAGGACCACGGTCGGTAGAAGTTAGCTGAGATATCCGCGTATACATTAGGGTGCTTGCGAATCACCACGATACAGTCTATCTGCCAGGGGTGACCGATATGGGCCATGACGATCTTCAGGTTGGGGAATGCTGTGGCGATACGGTCCATGTGGCGTGGATGCGCAAAATCGAGATCGGCGAATTGCACCGGCGATGTACCCTGATGAAAAAGAAGGGGCAAGCCGAGTTCGTCCGCGCGCTGATAGACGGCGAACGCTTCCGGACCGAGGGGATCGAAGTTCTGATAGTTCGGGCCGAGTTTGATACCGACCAGCCCCAGATCCTCGGTTGCCCGTTCAATCTCGTCCATCGCGTCGGCAGCGTGCGGGTGGACCGAAAGGAAGCCATAGAGCTTGTCGGGGTAAGCGTGAACCAGCTCGGACGTGACGTTATTGACCTCCGGCGTGGGGAATTGGCCGCCGCCGATGTCGACGAATTCGGTGCGCGGATCCCAGGCGATGTTGAACACAATTGCCTTGTCTACCGACTTCATCGCTTCCACATAGTCCGGCCAGCTCGGTCTGATCGACCTGGCTTTGTCCGGACGCCAGAGTGCATTCACGACGTCTTCTTCGGCTGCGACTGGCTCCTTCAATCTCGGAGCATGTGTATGGACATCGACGATCACGGATGCTGTCCTACCCTACTCATGACAACGCGAAACAACGAACGCTCAATCCGCCAGGCCGAGCAACTGCAGACTGTCCCGATGCACGATCTTCTCCAATTCGACTTCCGGCACCCTGGGGAGCGATGTCCCCTCGACGACGATGTTGACCCGGTCCAGGGCTTCGAGCGTTTCCTGAGGCGTGGCGATGGGGAAGTCCGAGGCAAAAAGGAGTTTGTGCAGAACTCCCCATTCGGTCGCCAGGCGAAAAGCGTTGTAATAGGACCACGGGCGGTAGAAGTTTCCCGAAATATCGGCGAATACGTTGGGGTGTTTGCGGATGACGACCAGACAGTCAGTCTGCCAGGGGTGGCCGATGTGGGCCATGATCACTTTCAGATTGGGAAACTGTGAGGCAATGCGGTCCAGATGCCGCGGGTGGGCGAAGTCGAGATCGGCGTTTGCCAGCGGTGATGTCCCCTGATGAAAGAGGATAGGCAGACCGAGCTCCGCGGCGCGCCGGTAAACGGCAAATGCTTCCGGGCCAACCGGATCGAAGTTCTGGTAGTTCGGACCCAGTTTGATGCCACGGAGTCCGAGATCCTGGACGCCACGTTCGATCTCGCCAAGTGCCTCGGCATGGTGCGGGTGCACTGAGAGAAAGCCGATCAGCTTTTCCGGAAAAGCCTGGACGAATGCTGCGGTGTCGTCATTGACCGCATGCATTTCGTACATCAGCCCCCCGTCGTCGACGAGTTCTCGCCGAGGATCAGCGGCAATGTTGAAGACGATTGCCCGGTCGACCGCTTCCAAAACGGCGATCGATTCCGCCCAGCTTGGTTTCGAGGAGCGGACCTGATCTGGTCGCCACATGGCATTCGGCAGGTCGTGTTCCGCATCAACCGGCTCTCGATAGCGTGGCGTGTGGGTGTGGACGTCAATGATCAATGCATGTTCCCCATTCGACGTACTTCACGGGCATGGCATCGAGTTCAGTCTCACCTGCACTGCTGGGAAGCTTCACCGATCACATCCCGCCCTTGGCGTGTCCTGGGACAGGGCGTCATCGTATAAGGCTTACATCGACCTGTCAATCGCTTTCAACGTCGTTCAGCGCGCGGGTGGTTTGACCTCGTTGAGCAAGGGTTCCCCATCGCGTAGCCGACGAATGTTGTCATTGATCACACTCCAGCGATAGGAGAAGGTTGCGTCGGTTGCGCCAGCAATATGGGGTGTCATGATCACGTTCGATAACTCGTGAAACGGCAAATCGGACGGCAGAACCGATTGCGGTCCGTCCGGATATCGGTACCAGACGTCGAGTGCTGCTCCGGCTATGATCCGGTCGTGCAGCGCGGTGTAAAGGGCGTTCTCGTCGATCACTTCACCGCGGGAGACATTGATCAGGTGGGCCGTCGGCTTCATGAGCGCCAATTCGGCAGCGCCGACCAATCCCGTGCTTTCTGGTGTGAGTGGCACGCTGACAACCACATAGTCGGCGATCGCCAATATGCCTGGCATCTGCTCGATCGGGACGAGCGTCTCGATACCAAGTTCCCTGGCCCGAGCCGGGTCGGGCGAACGGGTCGCCGCCACCACTCTCATTCCGATAAAGCCTCCCCACCGGGCGACTTCCGATCCGATGCGACCCAGTCCGATGACGGCCAGGACTCGGCCCCTCAGTTCGGGAAGGGGCGGACCGAGATGGTCGGACCAGTCCCCGGCGCGAAGACGTTGATTCATGCCGATGTAGTCGCGGGTGAGCATGGACATCATGGTGAAAACGTACTCGGCAATTCCCCGTTCGTGCCCGTAGACATTGCAGACTGTCGTTTGTGACGGTACCGCCCCGAATTCGATGGCATTTGTGCCCGCACCCGGTGTCTGTATCAGTTGAAGGGCATTTGCAGTCGCAGCCATGCCCGCCGAAAAACGCCCAGAGATCAGCACCTGGGCGCCATCGAGCAATGGGACGACGTCCTCATCGCGTTGAGACGCGGCGAGGCGGAATGTGGCCGGAGTGGTCAGGGCCCGATGAAACGCCTCGATGGTTTGCCAGATGGCGATGACGACGGTGGGATTCGAAGCTTCCAGCACAGACGGTCTCTCGGTCCTGCATTGAAGATCAGGAATCGGATGCGTCAGGCTACCGGTCTGTTAAGTCTCTGTCAATGGATGGAACGCGCACTCGGACAGGTCCACGAGGCAACCAGTGCACCGCTGGGCTCCCGAGACTTTATGTTGCTCCTGGATGCGCCCACCTAGGCGGCCGCCGCAAAGCAGCGGTCGCCCGGATGGATGTTCCCAGCTATCCGGAATCGGCCGGAACTTCGGTGAGCGCTATGCGGGCGGCTTATACAATCCCGAGACTTCGCCTGCCTGTTTGATCGCCGCCAGACCATCTTCGATGCTCATCAGCACTGTTGTTTTGATACTGGACACCGCGCCACCCGCTGAGGCGACGAGGACGGATGCTGCGGTCGTTTTGTCGTCGCCGCCTTCAACGATCAGGATCAGATCAGATTCCCCAAACGCATACCATGCGCCGATCAGTTTGGCGCCACTGCGCTCGATCATCGGTCTGATAGCCTCAATTCGGTTCTGCGGGTGTTTCAGTTGAGCGGCCCATGCTTCGGGAGTATAGGAAACCTGAATCATGTAGGAACCCATGGTTGCCTCCTGTGCTGCGAAGACGTTCCTGCCGACACGTTGTCCGAAGACTCCTTGCATCATACGTCCTCTGCGGGGGAAAGTGTGCATGTCCCAGTGGCGGATCGACCATCTGGCTCCTGCCGGCAGGATTGCAGGGAGAATTCGCGACTCCAGCTGGGCTGAGGAGTTCGACGACCACTTACCACAAGGTGACTTCGCTCTCCATATCGAAAGCGTGCACTCTGGTCGGATCGAAGACAAGCGTGACGCGCTCACCGACTGCCGGTTCCGTGTCTGACGGCACATCAGCGACAATCGTCACGCCGTCAACCACCGCATAGACGAGCGTGTTTCCACCCATTGGCGATACCACGTCGATGGTAGCCGGCAGCCCGGAGACGCCTCCCCATCCCTCTCGGATTGAGATCGCCTCCGGGCGAATCCCCATCCAGACCTTCTGTCCGATTCTGCCGGCAAACGATTCAGCTGACTCCCGTGGCATGTTCTGACGGAATGACGAGCCAACGAGCTGCCAGGCATCACCACTCTTGGCGATTTCTGCTTGCAGGAAATTCATTTCCGGATTGCCCATGAATGTCGCCACGTACTTGTTGGCAGGGTGGCGATAGACGTTCAGGGGAGCATCGATCTGCTGCAACACGCCTCCCCGCAGAATTGCCACTCGAGTGGCCATCGTCATGGCCTCGCTTTGATCGTGTGTGACATACACGATGGTCGCACCCAGCTGTCGATGCAGTTTGATCAATTCGGCTCGCATGTTGACTCGCAAGCGTGCATCGAGATTGGACAGCGGTTCATCCATCAGAAACACTTTCGGCTCGCGGACAACTGATCGACCCAGTGCCACCCTCTGTTGCTGTCCTCCGGAGATCTGACGGGGCATTCTGTCGAGCAGAGAACTCAGCTGCAGCCACTCTGCAGCCGTCGATACCCTCGATTTGATCTCGGTCTTGGGCGTCTTGTGCAAGCGTAAGCCGAGCGTGATGTTGTCCTTGACGCTCATATGCGGGTACAGCGCGTAGTTCTGGAATACCATCGAAATGTTGCGGTCTTTGGGGGGAGTGAAATTGACGAACTGATCGTCGATGTAGATTGCTCCCGACGTCGGTTCTTCGAGTCCGGCGATCATTCTGAGTAGCGTTGTCTTGCCGCACCCCGAAGGTCCGAGGAGGACGAGGAATTCGCGGTCCTCAATGGTCAGGGAGACGTCGTCGACGGCTCGTACCTGCCCGAACATCTTGACGACATTTTCGATTCTGACTTCTGCCACGCTTTTCCTCGCCGTTCTTCTCCCCGCTTTGTGCAGCGAGGTGAGTGTTAGCCCTTGGTGGTTCTGCCGCCACTGAGTCCCTGTCGCAGGTATCGCTGGAAGAGCAAGAAGAAGATCAGCATCGGGACCATGCTGCTCACGGTGGCGGCGGTGGCCAGTCCCCAGTCGGTGTTGTACTGGCCGGGAAAGGTCGCCAGACCAGGAGAGATGGTCCGTGTCTTGTCGCTGGTTGCTACGATCAGTGGCCAGAGAAATGCGCTCCATTGCGTCAGGAACGTGAAGAGTCCAAGGACGGCGAGACCTGGGATGCAAAGCGGCAGGATGATCTTGAGATAGATCCCGAAATCGGACATTCCGTCGATGCGGGCGGCATCTTCCAACTCACTGGGGATTGTCTGGATGAACTGTCGCATCATGAATACGCCCACCGGATAGGCAAGGGCCGGAAGGATCAGCGCTGTATACGTGTCGACCCAATCGAGGTCATTGATCAGCAGGAAGGTAGGCAGCAGCGTCACGGCCAGAGGGATCATGAGGGTGGACAAAAGGAGAAAGAAAATCAGGTCCCGACCGCGGAACACTTTGCGAGCAAACGCGTAACCGGCGAGAGAATCAAGAAACAAAATCAGAACGGTGACAACTGTAGCGACGATCAGACTATTGATCATCCATTTCTGAAATGGGTGATCGAACCAGGCCGCTCGGTAGTTGACGAGTGAGGGATTGCGAAAAACGGATAGATCAACCGTACGGGTGTAGGTCTGCTTCAGGGAGGTAGCGATCAGGTAGACGATCGGACCTGCAGTGCCGAGCCCGGCGAAAATCAGGACAACATAGGTAGCGACGTCCTTGAGGTATCTGGTCCTTTTCGCTTCATTCTGGACAGTTCGGCCAGCCATTGACGCAGCGCCCCTCAAAATTGAACATCTCTGCGGAAAATCGTGAGCTGAGCGACGGCGAGGACCATGATGATGAGCAGCAGAACGATGGCCATCGCCGCAGCCAGTCCCATCTGGTCATAGCGGAACGCTTGCTGATAGATGTACATCACGACCGTGGTCGATGCGTATCCGGGACCACCGCGGGTCATGACGTAGGGGCTGTCGAAGAGTTGAAGATTCCAGATCGTCGCCATGACTGCCGCGAATAGCAGCGTTGGCCGCAGTAAGGGCAGCGTGACCAGGCGGAACGATTGCCACGCATTGGCTCCATCAATTGCGGCGGCGTCGTAGAGGTGGAGGGGAATACTTTGCATGGCAGCCAGAAAGAGAATGGTGTAGAACCCAGCTCCACGCCAAACCTCCAGAGCGACAAACACCGGGATGACCATTCTGGGATTGCCAAGCCAGTTCACCGGGCCGATTCCGACGACGCCCAGAACGGTGTTGAAGAGACCGCCTTCGACCTGCAGCAGATACGCCCAAATCACAGATGCCGCGACCGTTGAGGCAACACTTGGCACGACCAGAAGAAGGAGAAAGAGTGGTCGGAACCTGATTGGTCTGTTCAGGATCACCGCCAGACCAATGCCAACAATCAACACGGATGGAATCACCAGGGCGGTGTAATAGACGGTGTTCTTCAGGCTCGTCCAGAAGAGATCATCATGAATGAGCCGTTTGTAGTTCCGTATGCCAGTCCAGTGCAATCCGCTGAGTATGGCGCCGCTCTGGAGGCTCAGCGTAATTGCCCGGACCACCGGATAGAGCAGGAATACGGCGAAGACGATGAGCTTTGGCAGAATAAAGAGATACGGACCCAGCGCTCTGGAAATCCTCAATCGCGCGGGCAGTCTGGCGGGTGACGGGCCCGGGATCTGAGTCTGCCCGGCGATTGACATGAGTCTGGCCAATGGGTTCTCCAGAAGTGAGATCGCGGACCGGCAGGCTGTGCGCGCTACCGATCCGCAGAGCTCAGGCGGGCACTACCCCTGAGCGAGTCGTTCGTTGATAATCTGGGCTGCCGTGTTGAGCGCGTCCTCGGCCGACTTCTGGCCGCTGAACGCAGCCTCCGCCTCTGGATTGAGGATAGTCCAGTAGTCGAACGGCATCGAAGGCAGAACCATGTAGTTCTTCTGCGTGGCCGCAAACTCCTGGGTCTTTGGCTGCCCCTCCCACGGGTTCACATCCAGGCGGGTCTGGAAGATATTGGAGAGCTGGCAATAGCCGGTCATGACCTCGGCGCTGGCCAGGAACTCCATCAATGCCCAAGCCTCGGCCTTGTGTTTGCTCTTCTCGGCCATCATCCAGTATCCGACGCCGCCAAGAGATAGGTTATTCGCGGGACCCGAGGGAGGCACAGACACACCGAAGTCGAGATCTGGATAGTCACCCAGCAGGGGGAGGATGAACTGCGAAAGCGTCAGCTGCATGCCAATTTTGCCCATCAGGAACTGGGTGAAGATGTCGATACCGACGAATTGACCGATTGGCGGGGCAGTTTTGTCCACCAGAATCGTGTCAACCTGCAATTGGAGACCCTTGATGTGCTCCGGGGTATTGGCCAACCACTCGGTATTGTCGTCGTTGGCCAGATTGCCACCGTAGTTCACCATTGGAATAGGATAGAAATTGAGGGCCTCGCCGGTTGTGTTGTCGAAAACGGAATAGCCCCACTGGGATCCATCGCTCTTGGTCAGCAGTTTTGCCCATTCGACGACTTCGTCCCAGGTCGCAGGCGGCGTTTCCGGATCCAGTCCCGCCTCGGCAAAGAGCTTCTTGTTCCAGACGAAGGAACTCCCGCCCGTCAAAAACGGGAGGCCAAATGTGCCGCCGTTCCGGGTGCCCCGATCCCAGATCGACGGCTCGTAGAGCGCTTGCCATGCCGCGAGATCGGCACCCTCAAGCGTGGCGAGATCGACGAGGGCTCCAGCGTCAGAGTACTTGGGGAAAAAGCTGTCGACCACATACGAGACGTCTGGCGGCTCGTCGCTGGCAAACGCCGCGGTGTATGTCTCCTGCCAGGTGGCCCACGGCGTCACACGGTACTCAACTTCGATGCCGGGATTGGCTTCGGTAAACTTCGCCAGTTGCTCATCAAAGAAGACCTGATCATCAGTGGTGTGAGGTGCTTTCCAGACACTCAACTTGACGGTATCCTGCGCCCGCACAACTGCGGGAGCGGAAATCTTCGCTGCGGCCCCGGCCGCGGCCAAACCTGCTCCGGCTGTGCCGGCCTTCTTCAAGAATTCGCGACGGTTGACGGTCATCCCCGTACTCCATTTCACTAGCCGAAACACGCTCAATGGGTCTGCGTTTGCCTGCGCATGAGCGGAATCATAGCCCCGCCAATAGGTGTGTCAAGTGGGGTACCTTAGCCGCATTCTGGTGCAGTGTCGTGCCGAGGGCAGGGGCAACAAATCCTGGTTTTCCGAGGCTCTCGACAGGTCAGAAAGCCGTGTTGAGCGTGAGTCAATCGGCAAGACCGGGGACCAGATTCGGCAACGTGACACGCTGCACCTTGCGCTGTCGGGTTCGCCGTAAACGACAGGGGCAACAGGCGGCCCGGCCTTCCTTGGCCTCGCAATGCTTTGCGTTTTTGTCGACCTGCCGCTATAGTGACCGCATGAGGAACGCGACGTACGCTTTCACCACCCGAATCGGCATGACCGACATCATGACTACCATCATGATTACCAAGCGCGTGCCTGTCGGGGCCCGGGTGAGTGCATAGCGAGAGCGAAGTAGCACAATCGGCGGCAACGACAGGCGGGGGCGAAAAGCTCCCGCTTCTTTGTTGCCCCCCACGAGAAAGCGGAGTAACGATCAATGATCGTTCTGAAGTTTGGTGGTACATCAGTTGGCAATCTGGAGCGAGTTCGCGATGCAGCGTCGATCATCGCCGCACAGCCTTCGCCTCGCGCCGCGGTTGTCAGCGCGGCCAGTGGTGTGACCAATATGCTCCTCGACGCGGCCCGATTGGCCGCGTCTTCTGATTCTGCCGGCATGGAGAGTGTCGTCGGTGAGATCGAAGCGAAACACTTCGCCATCATCGATGGGATCGAGTCGGTCGATGACCGGCAATTTGCCCGGAACCTGGTCGTGGGGTTGCATGCCGAACTGCGAAACAGCCTGATCGAAGCCGTGACCGCCGGACGTGTCAGCAGTGCCCTTTCCGATCGCATCGTGTCGATTGGCGAGCGGTCGATGAGTGTGATGATGGCCGCCACATTGCGGTCTCGCGGCATCCCAGCGGTGCATGTCTTCGCCAATGAGGTGATTGCTACCGACGATCGACACGGCAATGCCCGGCCGGACCGGCCACGCACCCGCGCACAGGCGGAGGCAGTTGTGCGACCTCATCTCGACGCAGGTTTGACGGTGGTGATGACCGGTTTCATCGGCGGCGCGCCAGATGGAGCGATCACCACACTCGGACGGGGCGGTTCGGACTACAGCGCCACGCTTCTTGGCGCCGCGTTGATGGCCGATGAAGTGCAGATCTGGACGGATGTCCCCGGTGTGTTGACGGCGGATCCCCGGCAGGTCGAGACAGCTCGGGTGGTGCCACAAGTCAGTTTTGACGAAGCGCAGGAGTTGGCTCATTTCGGGGCGAAGGTGCTCCATCCTCGCACCATCCGTCCAGCTGTGGCTGTCGATATTCCGGTGCGCATCCTCTCGACCTTCGCCCCCCAGGAACCCGGCACGCTGGTCACACGTGAGTCGGTAGGCAGTCAGTTGAAAGCCGTGACAGCGATGCGCAACCTTCAATTGATTACCGTCGATGTCCCAGAACTGGAGGACTTGTCCGGAGCGGCCGCCCGGGTTTTCGGCACATTGTACGAGGACCGAGTGGAGGTCGTGCTCGTCTCCCAGGCGTCGTCTCGCCGCCGCATGACCTACTTGATCGACGGTGGGGCGGCGGGTGGATGTGAACCGGTATTGCAGCGCCTGCGAGACTCACTGCAGGACTTCGAAGCGACCGTTAACTGCACGCCGGATGTGGCGATTGTGGCCGCCGTTGGCAGTGGCGCTGCGGAGCAGCCCAAGGCACTGTTGAAATTGCTGGCAGCCCTGAGCAAAGCGGGTGTCCCCGTTCTGGCGTCCAGCCAGCAGACATCCAACGCGGCACTGGTGGCGGCGATACCGGCGCAGTTCGCCGACGCCGCGGTGCTGGCCGTACACAGCGAGTTCATTCGGTCCGCCGAGAATGGCCGACCTCGTCGGCGGCGGCGCGCCGACCTGATGGGCGAATCGGTTCGTGTTGGATAGCGTTTCAAGGCACTGATCGTGGACGACGGTGCACGAAAAGGCGAGAAAGGGAAAGGGCAGAGTGAGTAACGACAAGCGAATTCCGGTGGCAGTGCTGGGGGCAACGGGGAGTGTGGGACAGCGATTTGTCCAACTGCTCGAACATCACCCGTGGTTCAGAGTGGCCGAGGTGGTGGCATCCGAGCGATCGGTTGGGCGACCCTATCGGGAGGCGACCGACTGGCGACTGGATGCATTCATGCCAACAGACGCCGCTGCTCTGGTGGTCAAGGATTATGGCGATCCGATCGCCAGTCCGGTTGCGTTTTCGGCACTGCCGGGCGAAGTCGCCACGGAGATCGAGCAGAGGTTGGCTCGCGAAGGTCACGCTGTGCTCTCCAATACTTCCACGCATCGCATGGAACCGGATGTGCCGCTCCTCATTCCTGAAGTGAATGCTGATCATGCGCGGGCCATCGAGGTCCAGCGAGCGGCGCGGGGATGGTCTGGATTCATCGCCACCAACCCCAACTGCTCGGCGATTCATATGGTGCTGACGCTCAAGCCGCTGCAGGACGCGTTTGGACTCAACTCGGTGATGGTCACGACCATGCAGGCCGTGTCAGGTGCTGGTTATCCCGGCGTTGCATCACTCGACGCCATCGACAATGTTGTGCCGTTCATTCGCACCGAAGAAGAAAAGATGGCCGAGGAAACGCAGAAGCTGCTCGGCGGCTGGGACGGCGAGTTCCGCCCGGCTGACATCGTGGTCAGCGCGCAATGCAATCGCGTTTCGGTCAGAGACGGTCATACAGAGTGTGTGTCGGTCAGTCTGGGCGGGAGCCCGACGCCGGAGGACGTGACGGCGGCGATGCGGAATTTCGCGGGACGGCCACAGGAGCTCGGTTTGCCCAGTGCTCCGAAACGCCCGGTAGTTGTTCGAGACGAACCGAACCGGCCGCAGGCGATTCTCGATCGCAACACAGAGAACGGCATGGCCTCGGTTGTCGGCAGGGTGCGCGCCTGTCCGATTCTGGGTATCAAATACGTTCTGCTCGGGCACAATACGATTCGTGGCGCCGCCGGAGCCAGTATCCTGAACGCCGAGCTCTTCAAAGTCGAGGGCCTGTTGCCGGTCTAGCGATTGCGATTGGTGGGGGATGCGGTGACCAGAGAATTTCAGCACATCGAGACACTGGTCATCCATGGCGACGATGGGTTGGAAGCAACGTCTGACGTCGCTCCTCCCCTGCACCTGACATCGACGTTTACGGCGGGTTCAGCGGCTGAGTTCGCCGCGATGGCCACTGAACCTCGTCACAGCTCGTACTACACACGTTATGGCAACCCGACCATCGCACGTGCTGAACGCATGCTCGCGGATCTGGAGGGGGCCGAGTCTGCACTCCTGGCCGCCACCGGTATGGGGGCAATCTCGACGACGATTCTGGCGCTGGTCGAACAGGGTGATCATATCGTCGCGCAGCAAAACCACTATATGGGGACGAGCAAACTGCTCACCGATCTGCTGCCGAAGCTCGGTGTGACGTCCACGCAGGTTGACCAGACTGACACCGCGGCATTTGCCGACGCCCTCACGGACCGCACGAAGCTGATCATCGTCGAAACACCGGCCAATCCCACAATGCAGTTAACCGATCTGGCCGCCATCGCCGAGATTGGCAGGGAGCGGTCGATCCTGACGCTGGCCGACAATACGTTCGCCTCTCCGATCAACCAGCAGCCCATTGCCCTGGGGATCGATCTCGCCGTCCATGCGGGGACCAAATACCTGGGCGGACATCACGATTTGCTGGCGGGGGTGGTTTGCGGGAGGCGGGATCTGATCGGCAGAATCTGGGATACATCCATCATGGTCGGCGCGACGGCTAGTCCATTCGATGCCTGGCTCCTGCTGCGTGGACTGCGCTCGTTGCCGCTGCGGGTGCGCCAGCACAACACAACCGCCCAGGATGTCGCCGCGTTTCTGGATCGTCACGAGAGCGTAGACGGAGTGCACTACCCTGGGCTCCCGTCGCACCCGCAGCATGAACTCGCCGTTCGCCAAATGGACGGTTTTGGCGGGGTGATGAGTTTCGGGGTGAAGGGTGGGTACGCCGCCGCCCAGACGTTCATGAGCCGACTGGAACTCATTAAGCAGGCGGTCAGTCTGGGGGGCTTCGAGTCGCTGGCCGTTCACGCCGCCGCGATGTGGGAGGGGACGCTGGGTGAGGTTGGTGCACTCGCTGCCGGCGTGCAACCGAATCTAATCAGACTGTCGATCGGGCTCGAGCATCCCGACGATCTGATCGCCGATCTGCGGCAGGCTCTCGGCTGAACTACATCACCCGCCGATCGGTCAGTGTCTCGAACTGATGACCCCGCCAGACCGGGATGCCACAGAACCGCTCCCCTTCCGGGCAGACCGGCGCAGTACCAGCGCGTGACCGGATGACGCAGGGTGGGCCATCGACGTATTTGCCGATTTCCGGCAACGCTTCCCGTACCTGGGCCACTTCTTCGACCGCTGTTTCAAAGATTTCTCGCTGGGCGTCGTAACAGAGGCGTTTGACCCATTTCCAGAAGTACGTCAGCAGTGAACCGGTCTCGTAAAACCGGACGCAGTGGCTGTTTGGCAGCAGATACAGTACCGCTTCGGGAGCGACGCCAAGACCCAGGAGATCGTTCTTGGCGGACCACATCGCGGAGATTGTTGCGTCGTACTCCGCTCGCGCCCGGGGATTCCTGGCAATCGCCCAGGGGACGATGACATCCGGTTCGTCTCGCAGATGGGCCAGCAGAACGGGGCTCGAGGACTGGGTACCACGGTGTCGCTGGTTTTGGGCGTCCTCTGCACCGCTGATCCGTTTCTGAAATGTGAATGTCACATGATTGAGCGACTGCATCAGTTTGGAGTTCATGGCCAGGTAGAGCGGATGGCCGAGATACGGGTTCTGCGAACCGTCCAGTACCCTCGCGATGGCGTCGGCATCGGACAATTGATGCGCGGGGATGCCGAGGACGGTGCGCACTGCATCGGCCAGGAGACGCTCGGCATCCGGATCGACGTGCACCAGGCGGCTGTGGCGTTCGCCGAGCGCATCATCGAACGCTTCGATGGCTTCGTTCGAACTGGCACGATGGGCGCTCCAGATGGTCAGAGCTTCGGCTTCCGGTGAGTCTGCGGCGCCGACCACACGCAGATCGAGTGGATAGTCGGGCGAACCGAGAAAGTACGGATCGATCGCCAACACCTCTTCCACCATACGGTTGACGATGTACCGCACCTCACCGGGCGCGTCAGGCTGATTCGCCAGTACGTAGTAGCGGAGCAGGGTCAGCGCATTGACGGTGTGATAGAGATGCGTGCCGGTAGCCAGTGGCAGAACATAGCGGGCGACCTCCTGGGCACGCTTCTGGACAGCATCGTTGAAACGTCGCACCGCTTCCGGCGATCTCGCCCTGGCGCGGGCCGGAAAAACGCTGGCGTAGTCGCGGCTGAAGTCTTCGGTGAGGATCGACACCAGTCGCCGATAGCCCTCAATGCTCCGTTCAATCGCTTTGTCGTAGATGGCCTGTCCGCTCTCCGGCAGTTTGGGGACAGCCATCGATGCACCGGTGACTTCGCGATACCGTTGGGACACCTGTTCAGAGTTGTAGTGCGGATGTGAATGAAAAAATGACCAGATAGCCAGACGGGAGACATTGTCCAGCACAAACACGAATGTGGCGTGCTGAAAGGTTGTGTGGTGCCCGGCGGCAAAGAGGTCGGCGTAGAGACGAAGCGCTCGTTCTCGCCGTTTGGCGCGATCGGCGCTCTTTTCCGGGCTGAGACCGGGTTCGGGGTCGTCATAGACCAGTCTGACGACATTCTCCACCTTCGCCGGTTTGGCTCCATAGCACGACCACGCCGCGGCGACCGCCAGCGCCAATGGGTGACTGGCCGATTCTTCCCGCAGCAAGGTGACCCTGGGAGGTGGTGAGGCCAGTGGAGAGAATGTCGAGCTCTCGTCCGGATGCGGGGGGATGATTTCCAGCGACGATGCGGACTGGAAATCGCGGACTATGTTCGATTCGGCCATGCGGGAGCGACCTCGTCACGCGACTCAGAAAGTTCTGAGGCTATTGTCACATGTGGAGCAGCTGCCAGGAAGCGAGGCGATCAGCCGTCGCTGGCCAGAGACTGCATCTGGGTGCCGACTTCCACCACGGTCACCTTCGTTGTGTGAGGATTGCGGATCAGCAAAGCGGCGGCGGCAGCAAATGCACAGGCAATCGCTCCGGCCAGAAAGGTGGAGTGGACAGACATGACAAAAACATCGCGCAACGCAGCGAACACTGGACCGAACAACTCGGTGGGCAACTCCGCCTGAATTTCCGGGAAGAGGTTTTGCTGGGCCAGATCGGCGATATGCCCGACCTGTGATGTATCGAGGTCCGTTTTTGGCAACTCCTGCCGGGCATAAGCCCCAATGCGATTCTGGAGCAATGAGCCGAGAATGGCGATACCGAGTACTTGCCCGATATTGCGCATGGTATTGAGAATCCCCGAGGCGCTGCCGGCGATGCGTGGCGGTACGTCACGCATGGCGGCGGCGGTCATCGGGGAAAAGGTGAAACCCATGCCGATACCGGTGATCAACAGCGCGGGCAACAGAGACCGGGGAGTTGTCTGATCGGATATCCCTGCCCGCAAAAACAGAATGCCGAGTGACATCACCGCTGTACCGGCAAACAGAATCCAGCGAGGTCCAACGCGGTCGACCAGCCGACCGGACACCGGCGCGGCGACCATCAGGATCGCCGACATGGGGGCCATGGTCAGACCGGCTTTCAACGGTGAATATCCGAGTGCCTGCTGAAGAAACAGCGTCATGGGGAAGAAGATGCCCAGCATACCGAAAGAAATGATCGTGGCGATGATATTGCCCACGGTGAAATTGCGAATCCGGAACAGCTCGAGTTTGACGATGGGATCGTCGGCCCGTTTCTCCCACCAGACAAAGAGGAACAGGAGGCAGGCGCTCAACAGAAACGCTCCCAGAATGACCGGATCTGTCCAGCCGAGTTGATTGCCTTCGATTGACGCATAGACGAGCGCGAAGATTCCCAAACCTGAGAGGATCACTCCACCCCAGTCGATCTTCCCCGTGGCTTGTGGATCAGTTGATTCGGGGACAATCGTTTTGATAAGGAAGAGTGACGCCAGGCCGACCGGTAGATTGATCAGAAACACCCACTCCCAGGCGTAGTGAGTGACGATGAATCCCCCGATGATCGGTCCGAGAATGGCGCCAGCCGCCACGATGCTTCCCCACATGCCCATTGCCGCGCCACGCTGCTCGGGTGGGAAAGTCACCGTAACCAGTGAGAGGGATTGCGGCATCATGAACGCGCCGCCGATTCCTTGCAGCACGCGGGCGGCAATCAGCACGTTGACTCCGCTGACTCCAATCTGATCGCCAATCCATGCCGATGCGGCACAAAGCGCTGAGGCGAGCGTGAAGATCGACATGCCCAGCATGAACAGGCGCTTGCGTCCGAAAACATCGCCAAGCCGACCGAAACTGAGCAGGAGAACG
>WBZO01004153.1_pt1 | contig 15897 bp, 20 predicted proteins | sample 5204261 | NCBI WGS metagenome assembly WBZO01 (sample SAMN12412400, study PRJNA552823) | activated sludge metagenome | isolation source: activated sludge from anammox sidestream of wastewater treatment plant... | place: USA: North Carolina | collected 2017-09 | reverse complement strand
ACCAAACGGCGCTTCTGCTCCTGAGGGTACCTACTTCTACTTCGTGAAAGCAACTGGCTTTGATGGAAATGAAATTGAAAAACACGGCTCGGTGAATTTGTTTAGGTAAATTTATCTAACAACATATTTTAAAGCCCACTCTAAAAGTGGGCTTTATTGTTATTGCTTAAGTAAAAACGACACAAAAGAAATTCAGTATATTTGGGATTAATTTGAGAGAGACGAGTAGTTTTTTTCTAAATAGATATTGAAATGAGAAATTATGTTTTATTTGACGATCATTCTTGGAATGATTTATTACCATTAACTTATACAAAACCTTGTGCGGAACTCCGAATAGGTATATTGACAATTAGAGAAAAATGGGAGAATGTATTAAATGAAAAATTGACTTTTCAAACCCAAGAGTATTTACAAGAAAAATATGCTTTAAAACTTTCAGTAGATACCACTTTTATTAATGGAAAGATATTGCCGAATAAACAGTTAGTAGAATCCATCAAGAATTTAAAACCAGAAACAGGTTTAAGAAAAGATAATCTATTAATTGCATATAGAACCGAGAAACAGAAGCGATTAGACGTAATGGAACGATTTACGGATGTTATTGAATTTACAAATCAAATAACTGCAATCAATTATCCTTGGGATATTTTCTTAAAAAATGCTGAGGCTATTGAACTTGATTTTGAATTCTTAACACATAATAGAAAATCACAGCCAATATCAAATTCAAATAAAGTAATTGGCGATGTGAATAGAATATTTATTGAGGAGGGTGCGGTTATTGAAGCTTCTATTTTTAATACTAAATCTGGTGTTATTTATATTGGGAAAGATGCGGAAGTTATGGAGGGATCAATTGTTCGAGGTCCTTTTGTATTGGGTGAACATAGTGTGCTGAAACTTGCAACTAAAGTGTATGGTCCTACCACTATTGGTCCTCATAGCAAAGTAGGTGGAGAGATAAATAATTCGGTAGTTATGGGATATAGTAATAAAGCACATGACGGTTTTCTTGGAAATAGTGTAGTAGGAGAGTGGTGTAATTTAGGAGCTGATACTAATAACTCGAATTTAAAAAATAATTATGGCGCTGTAAAATTGTTTAATTACCCTTTGGAAACGATGATAGATAGCGGATTGCAATTTTGTGGATTAATGATGGGAGATCATAGTAAGTGTGGTATTAATACAATGTTTAATACAGGAACAGTTGTGGGAGTAGGGGCCAATATATTTGGTGGCGGATTTCCTCCAAATCATATCCCGTCATTTACTTGGGGCGGTGCTGAGATGATGGAAGTTTATCAGTTTGATAAAATGATAGAAACAACTAATAGAGTATTAGCACGTAGAAATTTAAGTTTGGATGACACCGATAAAAAAATTCTGCAAACTATTTTTAATCAAACTAAGAAATACCGTCAAAAATAAAATGCCGATTTAAATTTTCAGTCTCATTTTTGCTCGTTACCTTTGTGTATTATTTTTTTATAAACCTTATAGATGATGAGAGTGTATAGAGAATATTCGCGAAATGGTGCGTTATTGATTGAGGGAAAATTAAATGCTGCTAACTTAAAATCTGGAATCTGGAAAGAATATAATAGAAAAGGAATCTTATTAGTTGAAGAACGCTATCGAAATGGAAAACGACAAGGTATTTACAAGAGTTTTCATGACAATGGTAAAATATGGTGCGAAGGGCTTTTTAAAGCAGGAAAAAAACAAGGCGACTTTAAAATCTATAATCAACAGGGAGAACTTGTTAAAATACAATTTTATAAAGAAGATAAATTAATACGTGATGAAGTGGTTGAATAATGAAAACTAAACTGACTATCAAACGAATTTACGAAGAGCCTACTAAAAATGATGGTTATAGAGTACTAGTGGATAGATTATGGCCAAGAGGTGTAAAAAAGGAAAAAGCTAAATTAGATGATTGGTTAAAAGAATTAGCACCTTCGAGTGATTTGAGAATTTGGTTTGCACATGATCCAAAGAAATGGAAAGATTTTCAAACCAAATATATTATTGAGCTAAATGGAAATGAAAATGTAGAAAAACAACTTTCGGTTTTTAGAACCAAAACACAAGTTACATTGTTAATTGCAGCAAAAGATCCAGAACACAACCATGCCATTGTTTTAAAGTCTTATCTCGAAAAATTCATCTGATTTTAATCATAAAGTTTATAAATAATATCAGCTTTTTACCTTTAAATCAAATTAAATAATTAGTATTGTTTTGTAATTACTACGAACTAGAAAGTTAAAATAATTAATATGAGAAATAATGTAGATGTATTAGTCATCGGTGCCGGACCTTCGGGAACTATTTCGGCTGCTATGCTTAAGAAAGCAGGATTGTCAGTTCAAATTGTAGAAAAAGTAAAATTCCCAAGATTTGTAATAGGCGAGAGTTTATTACCTAGATGTATTGAGTCGTTAGATGCAGCAGGATTATTAGATGCTATTAAAAAGAAAAATTTTCAAGAAAAAACAGGTGCTAAGTTTGTATTAGATGGAAAGATATGTGATTTTAAATTTGCACAACAATACACCAAAGGTTGGGATCATGCTTACCAAGTACAACGTGCCGATTTTGATAAAGCCTTAGCTGATGCTTGTGAAGAAAAAGACATACCTGTACAATACGAAACTGAAGTGGTGGATATAAAATTTAATACGGATGGTTCATCTATCACCACAGTAAAATTTTTAGACGGTACTACGCAACAAATAAATGCTAAGTTTATTGTAGATGGAAGTGGTTATGGTCGAGTTATACCAACATTATTTGGTCTTAATAAACCTTCTACACAATATACCCGTAAAGCTGTTTTTGCACATTTAAAAGATCCTTATCGCAATGAACATGACGAGCCGGATAGAATTACCATTTATGTTCATAATCATAATACATGGATTTGGGTTATTCCATTTTCAACTGGAACAACTTCGCTTGGTTTTGTGAGTAGTCCAGAGTTTTTTGAAAAATACTCAGGTAGTTTATCTGAAAAGTATAAACAAATGATTGATTCTGAACCAGACATTAAGAGTAGGTTTAGAGATTTTGAGATGATTTGGGACGAACCAAAAATTCTACAAGGTTGGAGTGCTACAACTGATACATTTTATGGGAATGGTTACGTATTAACAGGAAATGTAACTGAGTTTTTAGATCCTGTTTTTTCATCAGGCGTAACACTTGCTTCTGTTTCAGCACAAAGGGCAGCAGAATTAGTAATTAAACATTTTAAAGGAGAGAAAGTAGATTGGGATAAAGACTATGTGAAATTTATGCAAACAGGTATAGATGTGTTTAGAGTCTTTGTAAATGGATGGTATGACGGAACATTGTTTAAAATCTTTTTTGCCGAAAATCCAGATGAAGATATGCGAAACAAGATTTGTTCAGTATTGGCTGGTTATGTGTGGGATGAAACAAACCCCTTTGTTTCAAAATCTGAAAAAATGGTCTCAACATTAGCTAAGTTTATAGAAGCATCGAGTCTTAAACCTTAAAAATGTAAATAATTGATAATTAATAAGTTGTAGTTCTTTGTATCTATCTAGAATCAATTATAAAATGCGATTAAATAAAAATTCTTGCGAATAAAATTCTTTTTGTATTTTTACAAAAAAAAATTAACATTTTAATTATTAAGATATGAGTTCATCAAGTCACAACAATACAGTACCAAGTGGATGGTTCGAAAAACAAGCATTTATCTTTGAGGAGAAAAGATTTTTTTGGATGTCAGTTGTCATGATTTTACAAAGTTGTTATGCTTCTGCAGCAGCAGGTTTAATATTAGCTAATGGCTCTAATATGACACTCTTATTAACGAGTGCTGCTACAGCTATGGCTTGTAATGCAGCTTGTATTGCTCAAGTGTCTGGTAAAGGTTGTTTAATTACATTTTATCTTAGTTTAATAGCAAATTCAATTTTCTTATTCATGTTTATCTAAGTTCTTAATAAATATCTTATTTAAAACGGAGCGGAGTTTTTCCTCTCCGTTTTTTTTATTCATATTAAAAATGATTTTTCTCATTTTCTTGTAATTAATAAAGGACATATATGTCTTTTAATTAATAAGTTCCTAATTTTGTGAAGTCATTATGTTTTCTAAAGCCTGTAAATATGCTATTCGTTCAACAATTTATATTGCTGAGCAAACAAGCTCTGGAAAACGCGTTGGTATAAAAGAAATAGTAAAAGCTATTGATTCTCCAGAAGCATTTACAGCAAAAATTTTACAGCAATTAAGTAAAGCTCAAATTATAGAATCTGTAAAGGGGCCGGCTGGTGGATTTGTGATAAACGAAAGGAAATTAAGAAAATTAAAATTAAGTGAAGTTGTGGAAGCAATTGATGGTGATAGCATCTATAAAGATTGTGGTTTGGGATTCAAGGTATGTTCGGAGAAAACTCCTTGTCCTATGCATAATAAGTTTAAAGGTATTCGAAATGAATTAAAAGAAATGTTAGAAAATACGTGTGTGATAGAATTATCTCAAAGTTTAGAGAAGGGACTATCATTTTTAAATAGGTAAAACCAAATAAATTAGAAATTATGACAAACAATGTAAAAACAATTGGACAGTTTGTGGCAGATGATTATCGTACGGCAACTGTGTTTGAAACTTATGGAATTGATTTTTGCTGCAAGGGCAATAAAACAATAGATGAAGTGTGTGAAGCAAAAGGAATCAATAAACAAGAATTAATACAAAAAATTAATGAGGCAACTTCTTCAAATTCTAATACAGGTACGGATTATAAAACATGGCCGTTAGATTTATTGGCAGATTATATTGAAAAAAAGCACCATCGATATGTAGAGGAAAAAACGCCGATTATTAAACAATACCTTGAAAAAATATGTAGTGTGCATGGTGGGCATCATCCCGAATTATTTGAGATAAAAGATTTGTTTTTTCAATCGGCTGGAGAATTGGCAGCACACATGAAAAAAGAAGAATTAATTTTATTTCCATTTATTAGAAAATTAGTTGCAGCAAAGCAAACAGATGTTGCGCCACAGGCTGGTTTTGGTTCTGTTCAAAATCCAATTAAGATGATGATGCATGAACATGATAACGAAGGAGAGCGTTTTAGACGAATTGCAGAATTAACTCAAAATTATACACCTCCAAGTGATGCTTGTAATACATATAAAGTTACTTTTGCATTCATTAAAGAATTTGAAAATGATTTACATCTACATATACATTTAGAAAATAATATTTTATTTCCTGGTTCAATTGAAATGGAAGAATCATTTATGAAAGAATAATTAAAATAAATAGTAACCCTAAAAAACAAACAAACATGAAAAAAACAATTTTAGCAGCAGCAACGGTTTTATTTTTAGCTGCATGTGGAAACAAACAAGAAGCAACATCAACTGAAACAACTACTGCACCTGCAACTACTGAGGCTCCAGCCCCAGAACCAACAAATGAGATGGCTGATATTACTATTAGTGCTGGTGATGATATGAAATATGATATCACTGAAATTTATGCTAAAGAAGGACAAAAGGTTAAAATTACTTTAACTCACACTGGTAAAGCTCCAGTTGCTGCTATGGGACATAATTTTGTATTATTAGCTGCTGGTGTTAATATTGACGAATTTGCTAAAGCTGCTGCTGCTGCAAAAGATAATGATTACATTCCTGCTGACATGGCCGCTAATGTTATTGCACATACTAAAACAATTGGAGGCGGTGAAACAACTGAAGTAGAATTTACAGCACCTGCTAAAGGAACCTATGATTTCTTGTGCTCATTCCCTGGTCATTATGGAATGATGAAAGGACAATTTATTGTTGAATAATTAAACAGCTCATAGAGTAATTACATCATTTTTCAAAGTAAATACTAATCCTAAAGAGTCTGTTTAATATAATGTAAACAGACTCTTTTATTTATAATATTAATTATGAAAAACCATTATCAGCATAAAGATGCAGAATGGAAAGCGTATAATGTAAAGGGCTTTTCTGGTAGCGAGATTATTAATTTACCGAATGGTACATTAAAATATGTAAAGGTTGAAGCAAACTCTGTTTTCCCAACTCATTTGCATGTAGATAAATTAGAATTTGCTGTTGTAATTGAAGGAGAAGCTACTCTTACAGTTGATACAGAAATCTATACCGCGAAGGTAGGCGAGGTAGTGAAATTTCCTGAAAAAACAAATCATGCGATTGCCAACCATACCAATCATACATTGATATTATTGGTAGGAGCCATTAATACCGAAAGATAAAATGATAGCGCAACCAATTAAACGTAGTGAATATTTAAAACCACTTAGTCGTGAACACCATCATGGCCTTTTAGTGTGTTGGAAAATTAGAATGGGTTTAAAAAAGAATGTAAGTATTAATAGAATAAAGGCTTTTACTGATTGGTTTTATGAATATCATTTAAAGGAACATTTTGAACTTGAAGAGAATTATATATTTCCAATTTTAGGAATGGAGCACGACTTGGTTAAAAAAGCAATTACTGAGCATAAGCGGTTACGTCGTTTATTTCTTGATACATCGCATATTGAAAATTCAATTAGTTTAATTGAAGAAGAATTGGAAAAGCACATTCGATTTGAAGAACGTGTGTTGTTTATGGAAATAGATAAAATAGCTTCCGAACAACAACTCCAAAAAATTGAACACATTCACAACTGTTTGAGTTTAGAAACGAACTGGAAGGATGAATTTTGGGCTTAATAAGTTTAGCTTTTTGCTCTAAAGTAAAAAGATAATGGTACACCTGTAAAATTAAAACTCTCTCTAAATTTATTTTCTAAAAATCGTTTGTAAGCATCCGTTAAGTACTGAGGCGAGTTGCAAAAGAAAATAAATGCACAAGTATCTTTTATTTGTGTTACGTATTTAATTCGTACCATTTTACCTTTTACAGCTGGTGGTGGATAGGCTTCAATTAATGGTAAAAAATATTCATTTAGCTTACTGGTAGGTATTTTTTGAGATTTCGAATTATATACTTCCATAGCAACATCAATCACTTTCATTATACGCTGCTTTTCAGTTACAGAAGTAAAGATAATAGGCACATCGTTAAAAGGCGCCATACTTTTTCTTATTTGTTCCTCAAATCGTTTAGTGGAGTTGTTGTCTTTATTCTCAACTAAATCCCATTTATTCACTACAACAACAATCCCTTTGTGATTTTTTACAATGAGATGAATAATATTTAAATCTTGTGATTCTAAGCCTTGTGTGGCGTCAATCATTAATACACATACATCTGAGTTTTCAATCGCTTTGATAGTACGCATTACACTGTAAAACTCAATGTCTTCGTGTACTTTTGCTTTTTTACGCATACCAGCGGTATCAATAAGTAAAAAATCGTGCCCAAATTTATTGTAGCGTGTATGAATAGTGTCTCTTGTAGTTCCGGCAATAGGCGTTACAATATTTCTATCTTCGCCAAGTAAGGCATTTGTTAACGATGATTTTCCAACATTAGGTCTTCCAACTATCGCTATTTTAGGAAGATGACTATCTTCAATGGCTCCTAAATTTTCAGGAAAAGTTTTAACTAAGGCGTCTAATAAATCGCCAGTTCCCATACCGCTATTAGATGAAATGCAATAAGGATCACCAAGTCCTAAAGTGTAAAATTCAGAGGCATACGCATTTCGTTCGCTATTATCCACTTTATTAACAACTAAAAGAATAGGTTTTTTACTTCTCCTTACAATATTAGCTACATCTTTGTCAAAATCGGTTACACCGTCGGCTACATCTACCATAAATAAAATAGATGTACATTCATCAACAGCAATCTGTACTTGTTTACGAATTTCTTCCTCAAACACATCATCGCTACCTTTAATGTAGCCACCAGTATCTACTACCGAAAATTCAATGCCATTCCACGAAGATTTGCCATAATGCCTATCTCGTGTTACACCTGGCTCATCATCCACAATGGCCTCTCTCGTTTCTGTTAAACGATTAAATAACGTTGATTTTCCAACATTTGGGCGACCTACAATAGCTACTAAATTTGACATGGGCGCAAAGGTAACAAAAAAATGTCATTATTTTTTCTTTACACTTTTGCAGTCGGGGAAAATGACAATGTCATATAAATCGGGTAAATCCTCTAAGTGTCCTTCTTTGTTTTCAGCTTTTATTTTTAATAGCCAAATCTTAGTTGCTTCCTTTTTCTTCTTGGTAAAAAAGTCGATGGTTTTTTGTGGGAAGGTATTACCTGTTATTTTAGCTTCATAACCATTCTCACCTTCTTTATAAAAAATAACAAAGGATTTTATAGCATTTTCATGTGGATTACCATATCGGTCAATAGCTACAACTCTAAACTCAGTATCATCAAATACGGCTTTAACAAATAAAAGCTCTTTCTTTATTTTAATGGATTTAACTTCTTGTTCATCTTGGGCTCGTAAAACTGATGGATGGAACAAGTAAATGAATACAATGATGTATATAATTTTTTTCAATTATAATTGGTTTAGCTGTTGTTGTAAAAACTCAATAGTGTCGTCAATATAAATTTGATTTTCAGACTGCATTTCTTTAAGTTTTTCTAATCCTGCTTTTATGTCTTGTTCGTTTAATTGACCGTCCATTTCCTGTATAACGGTAAAAGCTTCAAAAGATACATTAAAATGTGAATGAGCTACTAATTCAACAAAGGTTTGTAAATCCTTGCTAAAGTCTAAGCCTGTTTCCCAGCAGGCTGCAATTAAAATGGCTTTGTGATCTGGATTTTTAGTTTTTTCTATTGCTTTTATAAGAAATGTGTTAGCATTATTAGACTTTAAGGCTATTAGCGCTTCATCTTTCTCTTCTCTACTGGCTTTATTGCTTATTAAAGTTGTTACCAAATCAGCGTTTTCAATATCTTTTTTATGCTTCACATCGTCGCCTAAAACGATTGTGGCATATTCTTTTTCATCAAAAAGTTTTTCTGGATTTATATCTGGAATAAAATCTCCTTTTACCTCTTCAGGTATATCTTTATCATCAATCATAACAAAAATCTTATTGATTCAAAGATAGTAATATTTGCAATAACACATCATACAACATGGCATAATGCTAGTTTTTCTTATAATTTGTTTATAACAATATTGTTAATGAAAGCTTGATAAATGCTTCAAATTTTGTATTATTGTGTAAACAATTAAAATAATTATCACATGTTATCTAACAAAATTAAAAACGCACTTAACGAACAAATTCAAAAAGAAGCTTATGCTTCAAATGTATATTTAACCTTAGCTACTTGGAGTGAAGAACGAAACTTAGATGGTATAGCTGAATATTTTTATGCAGCTAGTAACGATGAGCGTGAACACATGCTCGAACTTTATAAATATCTAAATACTTACGGAGGTTCTGCACATTTAAAACCATTAAAAGATACTACTGTAAAACAAAAAAATTTATTAGAGGTATTTAAGTATGTATTTGATTTGGAACATGAAGTAACTGTTTCAATTAATAAGTTGGTTAAATTAACTTATGAGGAAAGTGATTTTGCGACTTTTAAGTTTTTAGAAGCTTTTGTTTTAGAACAACAGCAATCGGAAAAAAGTGTAAACGATTTAATAGATATGATTAAGCGTGTAGGCTACGATGAAAAAAATCTATTTTATTTAAACAAAACTTTTAAAAAGAACGAAGAAAGAAAAGCGCAAGGTTTACCGCCTGTAGTTGGCTCAGAACCTGATAAAGATTAATGTGAGTTAAAATTTTGAAAAGATAGTTGTACTTCTTTATCCTTTTTAAATTAAATGAGGTTATCTTTCATAAGTTGTGTGTTGTTATTGCCATTTTTTGTTTTTGCATCAAATGGTGATGGCGCCATTGGGCCACGATCTGCTTCATTAGGTCACGCCTCACTTTGTTTAAATGACGTTTGGAGCACTCGAAATAACCAGGGTAGTCTTGGCTTTGTGAGTCAATCACAAGTAGGGGCTTATTATGAAAATCGTTTTTTGGTGAAGGAACTTTCTCAATCAGGATTTGCAGCAGCAGTTCCAATTAAAAGAGGCACATTTGGAATTAACTACACTTCATTAGGTTATAAACTTTATCGTGAGTCGCAGGCTACATTAAGTTATGCCTTGCTATTAAATAAAAGTATTTCGGTAGGCGTTGGTTTAGATTATTTGAATACCAAAATTGCTGATATATATGGGCAAGCCAATGCAGTTACAGGTTCAATAGGTATTATGGCTAAGGTGTTGCCACAACTTAATATTGCAGCACATGTTTACAATCCATTTAGAGCAAAGATTACTAATTATAATCAAGAAAAAGTACCTACCATTATAAATTTTGGAGCTCAATATGTTTTTTCGGATAAAGTATTTATTGTAGCCGAAGCTGAAAAAACTTCTGCTCAAAAAGTAAATTTAAAAGCAGGTATCGAATATTGTCCACATAAATTAGTTTATTTAAGAGTGGGCGGATCCTCTTATCCAACACAAGCTTCATTTGGTGTAGGTGTGAATTATAACGGATTAAAAATCGATTTGAGTTCAGCTTATCATGGTGTACTTGGATTTTCGCCTCAAATTGGTTTGGTGTATGCCTTTGGAAAGGATAAATCGAGTCAAAAACCAATAGCGGAATAATTACTATTAAACCCATTTATTACATAATTATTTGCCTGATTGTATGTGTAAATACATCTTCTTTGAAGGCTCAAGTCGATTCTTCTCAAATTAGAAATGATGAACAAGTAGATGAATTTATTAATCAAAATGTAGAAAACCTTTCGGAGCAAATACAGTCCGAGTCGGGAGATTTATCAAGTATTACTGATGTTTGGATTTTTCACAAAGATCATCCTATCAACTTAAATAGAACCAACAGAGAAGAGCTAGAAGAATTACAATTATTAACTGAAATACAGATAAATAATTTATTGCAACACATTGATAAAAACGGTAAATTAATCAGCATTTATGAGTTACAAAGTATTAATGGGTTTGATTTAACTACCATTCGCAAAGTATTACCATTTGTAACTGTAAATGATAACTTAAATACGGCTCATTTTGGTATGCATGAAATGTTTAAAGATGGGAAGCATGAATTTGTTACTCGATTTCAACGCATATTAGAATCACAAAGTGGTTATCAAGTATCAGATAGTATTAAAAAGCTAAAACCTAATTCGTATTATTTAGGAGACCCAAATCGTTACTTTGCACGTTACACGTTTAAGTATAATAATAATGTGTCATTTGCTTTAGCTGGTGAAAAAGATTATGGAGAGGAGTTTTTTAAAGGTTCGCAAAAACAAGGTTTTGATTTTTATACAGGGCACATTGCCATTAGAAATATTAAAGCTATTAAAACATTAGTAGTTGGTGATTATCAAGCTATGTTTGGTCAAGGTTTAACCTTATGGCAAGGTTTCGCCTTTGGTAAATCGGCTTCGCCAATGAATGTGAAGCGTTCGGGTATTGGCATAAAACCTTATCGCTCATTTGATGAGAATCGTTTTTTTAGAGGTGCGGCAGGCACAGTTCGTATCAAACGATTTGAGTTAACGGGTTTGGTTTCATATAAGAAAATAGATGCTAACGTTTTGTCTACTGATACACTTTCTAATGGAGAATTAGATGTGATAAGTGTGAGTAGTTTAGAGTTAGGAGGTTACCATAACACTAATTCTTTAGTTCAAACTAAAGGAGCCATTGTTCAAACTATTTTTGGAGCTAATGTAGCGTATAATTATAAAAGTTTACATGTGGCCGCTACAGTTCAAAATATGAATTTAAGCGCAGCACTAAATAGTACACCTAACCTTTATAATATGTATGATTTTCAAGGGAAACATAATTTCGTGGGAGGATTAGATTATAATTATGTGTTTAGAAACGCAAATTTATTTGGCGAATATGCAATGAGTGCTAATGGTGGAAAAGCATTTTGTCAAGGATTAATAGTAGCTCTCGACCCAAGATTGACGTTTATCGCACATTTCAGACATTTTGATAGGAATTTTCAAAACCTATATGGTAACGCCATTTCAGAAAACACTTTGCCACAAAACGAACAAAGCATTTATTTAGGAACAGAAGCCAAGCTATTTAAGTATTTAACCCTCTCGCTTTATCTCGATCAATATAAGTTCAGTTGGATACAATACGGAAAAAGTTCTCCATCTACAGGGCGTGATATTTATAGCCAGTTAAACTATACGCCTAATCGTAAACTAGATATGTATGTTCGTTTTAGACATCGCATGGTTCCGGATAATAATACGTATAATAATGCTTATGATTATGTGGCACCTCGTGTACAATACAATTACCGTTATAATTTGTCGGTGCAGTTATCACCCGAGGTAAAACTTAAATCAAGAATTGAATACACCAAGGTGAGTCAAATTAATAAATCAGATGAAGATGGAGCGGCTTTCTCTCAAGATATTATTTATAAAAAATTTGGATTTCCATTTACGTTTACTTTGCGTTATGCGTTGTTTGATACAAAAAGTTATGATAGCAGGGTATATATTTATGAAAATGATGTTTTATATGGCTACTCGGTACCCGCCTTGTATTATAAAGGACAAAGAGCATATTTGATGGTTAACTGGGATATTACCCGCAATTTTGAAATTTGGGTAAGATTAGCAAGTACCATTTACGACAATGTAAATGTACAATCTGTGGGAAGTTTAAATGAGATAGATTCTAATCATAAAACAGAACTTAAAGTACAGGCAAGACTTAAATTCTGATAAGATTTCATTTTTTTAATTCTTAAATTTTTTTATCTTTATAAAAGTGTTTATCATAAACTAAATACATATGATTAGAATATTATTAATCAGCTTTTTTGTTTTATTCTTTTGTAAAAAGAATGCCTTAGCACAAATAAATTCAATAGATATTGCAGCTTCAGCTTTGCTTAACGATAAAGCTACGGGTGATTATGCTATCTTAATATATGCAGATGGCATACTTAAAGATTCTATTTACTCGAAAAAAGCAAAAGGAATTGAGTTGCATTTAGAGAAAAATAAATTGTATTCTCTCGTATTTAAAAAAATCACTTTTCAATCAAAAATTGTGATAGTTGATACACATATCCCAGTAGGCTTAAGAGAATTGGTAGAAGAACCATTTTTATTACAAATTGAATTATCAAGCCAGGTTACTAAACCAGATTTAGAAGATCATCCAGTAGCTATTTTAACTTTGAATAAAAAGGAAAAATCTTTAGTGGCTAGCGAAAGCTATTACAAATTAACCCATTAATAAAGGATATTTTAGTATTTTTTATAGTTAAATTAAATTATTGATAGTAAATTTGTAACTGAAATTTTTCAGTATAACTTTAAATTAAAAAGATATGTATCCAGAGTCATTTGTACGTCCTATGAAAGCAGAATTAACTGCGGTAGGATTTGAAGATTTAACAACAACAGATAGTGTTGAAAATGCTATTAAACATCCAGGAACAGTATTAATGGTGGTGAATTCTGTGTGTGGTTGTGCGGCAGGTGCTTGTCGCCCAGGTGTTATTAAAAGTTTAGAGAATAGTAAAAAACCATCGAAGTTGGTAACTGTTTTTGCTGGTTTTGATACCGAGGCAGTTGCACAAGCACGTACGCATTTCGCACCATATCCGCCATCTTCACCATGTTTGGCTTTATTTAAAAATGGAGAGTTAGTACACTTTATGGAACGACACCATATTGAAGGTAAAAATGCACAAATGATAGCCGAGCACTTAGACCAAGTGTATAACGAATTTTGCTAGACATTTGCAAACAATTACTTTTTAAAAAGTTATCTAAATAAATAAAGCCTCAATAAGAGGCTTTATTTATTTTTATATTATGCTAATTCTACAAAACATATCTTTGAAATCCTATAATACCTTTGGTATTGATGTTAGTGCTCAATATTTTATTGAAGCAAATTCCATAGCTGATATACAAGAAATTTTAACAACTCAAGAGTTTAAACAAAACACGCCGTTGATATTAGGGGGCGGAAGTAATGTTTTATTGACTAAAAATTTTGAAGGATTAGTAGTAAAAAATAATCTAAAAGGTATTGAGGTTGTAAAAGAAGATGAACAATATGTGTTTGTGAAAGCAGCTGCTGGTGAGGTTTGGCATGAGTTGGTAATGTGGTGTATTCAACACCAATACGCGGGGCTTGAGAATTTATCTTTAATTCCTGGCTGTGTAGGAGCTAGTCCTATGCAAAATATTGGCGCTTATGGCGTTGAAATTAAAGATACGTTTTATGAATTAGAAGCTCTTGAAATCAGCACGGGTGAAATTAAAACATTCTCAAAAAATGATTGTGAGTTTGGATATAGAGAAAGTGTATTTAAACGACAATTAAAAAATCAGTATATCATTTTATCTGTTACATTTTGTTTATCAAAAATCCCGAAATTCCATATTGAGTATGGCGCTATCAAACAGGAACTAGATAAATTAAAAGTGAGTGCTTTGAGTATTCAAGCCATTTCGCAGGCTATTATAAATATTAGAAGTAGTAAATTGCCTAATCCAAAGGATATAGGTAATGCTGGTAGTTTTTTTAAAAACCCAGAAGTAATGGCTCATGTATTTCAAAAGATTAAATCAAATTATCCACAATTAGTTGCCTATCCCTTAGATAATGGAAATTACAAATTAGCAGCTGGGTGGTTAATCGAGCAAGCTGGATTAAAAGGCTATCGAAATCAAGACGCTGGCGTACACGCATTACAGGCTTTGGTTTTAGTAAATTATGGAAATGCTACTGGTAGCGATATTTACAATCTATCAACGTATGTAATGGAAACAGTTAAACAAAAGTTCTCTATTCAGCTCGAAAGAGAAGTAAATATTGTGTAGTTGTAAATTAAATTGCCGCAGCTGTAAATGGAATAGCATAGCGTGAATGAATCTACACACAGGCTTTTGTTGGCTCTTTTCTTTAGATACTTTTCTTTGGAGAAGCAAAGAAAAGTTATGATAAGTAAAATAACATCTTCATCTCTTTTGCCTTGAAGCAAAATTTACAAAAATATCCTTCCGATAAATAAAACGGTTTTGGATACTTTTGTCGTCAAAAGTATCGTAAAATAAATTTTCATATTTTCCAACTCGAGTGGATTTGTACCACCATCTAATCAAGAACTAATCTGATCATTTAATACCAACCTAATGTTATCTATTTTAGATCACCTTGCAAAAGTATGTACGTTATTACAATTATGAAGCCCTCCACGAATCAATTAACAACGTAATACCATCTTTACATATATTTATGTAAACCTATTTTAGGATTAGACACAACAACAATAAGAATGCAATACTTTTATATTCTCAACTTTCTATTTACTGCTAAAAAGGGGAGTAATCTTTTGTTTACTCCTCCTTTTTTAATTAAAATAAATATACTTTACTTCACCAGAGTAACATGGCCGATGTATTCATGTTTTTTTCCGAGCACATCGGTTAGTTTTACTTTCCACACATACACTTCTTGTTTGGTTCTAGAGTTTCCTTTCACCGAACCATCCCAACCTTTAGCTAAATCATCGGTATAAAATACCTTTTCACCCCATCTGTCAAAGATCCACATTTCGTAGGTAGCAATACCATAACCTTTACCATTAAAGTAATCGTTGATACCATCATTGTTATCAGGGGTAAACGCGTTAGGGATATAGAAAGCAAAATCGGGTTTAATTTCGATAGGGAGATAAGCCGTATCTAAACAACCATATTGATTTTGTACGATAAGGTTAGAGTAATAAGTTTGTGCCACTTCACTACCATAATAATGAGTAGGATCCACATTTACGGAATCTGTTTTAAAAGGTCCATCACCAAAACTC